>Ga0184623_10000772_pt1 | contig 13794 bp, 12 predicted proteins | sample PLM1_100_b1_FD_133138 | JGI IMG/M metagenome (GOLD analysis project Ga0184623, IMG submission 133138) | Groundwater sediment microbial communities from an aquifer in East River, Colorado, USA - PLM1_100_b1 | ecosystem: Environmental > Terrestrial > Soil > Riparian zone | place: USA: East River...
CCTCATCTGACGATCCAGAATCAGGAAGATGCGCCGCCGTGCCCAACGTGCGGCTCGATCATGATCCGCAGCGGTGCGTGCTACAAGTGCGCGAACTGCGGCACGACGAGTGGGTGTGCGTAAGGCGCCTGCGGCCGCTGCGAACCGTCGACGTGGCCCGCCAGTCGAGGAGCGCTAATTAAAGCCTGCTTCAAGGCCCGGCCGTTCGGCCGCCCAACCATCCGAGCAGGGCGAGGGTGGCCGCAAAGATGCCGCGAGCTATCTGCGGCGCCAACGCGACAGCCCCATAGAGATGTGCGGCGTCGTGCAGCGCGAGCGCCTGCAGACCGAGCATCCCGCCCACAGCCAGCGCCAGACCTCCAGGAATCCTGACCCGCACGAATGCGGCCGCAAGCACCAGCAGGGCGCCGAACATGATTTCCAGCAGATCGACCCAGATTTCGAGCCGAGACTGGCTCACGAGATCGACAAAGGCGGCGATCGCCGCGTACGCGCCGTAGGCTGCTATTCCGATGGTCGACGCCGTCAGCATTTATCTAGCAAGCCCGCTCGTCGCAACAGCCGCAGGGCTCTATCGTCCGTTCTGACGTTCCGTGGGCACGAGTGAGTTGCCTGTCGTTCTGAGATCCGTCCGGGCGATGCGGCTCTCGGCGGTGCGTCCCGCGCTCGGCCCGACTTCGCTGTGCTTTGTCGAGGCTCGCCATAGCCTTGGCGAGGGCGGCGTCGGGTATCATTGACGCATGCGGCGACATCTTACGATCAATGGTCGTCGTTTGAGCTACCTCGAGCGCAATCCATCTGGCGCGCGTGGCACGCTCGTGTTCCTGCATGGCTTCCCCCTCAACGCCGACATGTGGGCGCCCCAGCTTGACGCGATTCCACAAGGCTGGCGCCTGATCGCCCCAGACTTTCGCGGGTTCGGAGAATCAGACGCCGATCGAGGCGATTTAGCGTCGGCCAGGTTGACGCTGGAGGATTACGCCCGCGACATGGCGGGATTACTGGATGAGCTGGCGGTGCGTAACCCGGTGCTTGCCGGTCTCTCGCTTGGCGGCTATGCTGCGTTCGCGGCCATGCGGCTACAGACGATTCAACCGAGCGGTCTGATTCTTGCCGATACGCGCCCACAGGCCGATACTGAAGAAGGCCGGGCGGGGCGACAGCGGATGATTGGCCTGGTTGATCGCGAGGGGGCCGCAGGCGTCGCCAACGAGATGCTGCCAAAGCTCGTGTCCGATGAAACCCGCCAGAATCAGCCCGATGTGGTTGAACGCCTGCGACGGTTGATTCTTGCCGCCCCACCGGACGCCATCAAAGCTGCGCTGTATCGAATGATGTCCAGGCCGGACAGCACGGCACAGTTGGCTCACGTGCAGTGTCCCACGCTTATCGTGGTGGGTGAGCGTGACGTCCTCACGCCTCCGAATCTCAGTCATGACATGCAGGCCCGTATTGCAGGCGCCACCCTCGAGACGATTCCGTCGGCAGGCCACATGTCGAATCTCGAGCAGCCCGAAGCTTTCAATGCGGCGTTGATCCGATTCCTGGATCGGGTATAGTCGAAATCATGATCATCCCTCGCCATTCGGTACTGCTCGTCGTCGGAATGGCTTTGGTCTCGCTGCTTCTGGGACCAGTTTCAGCTCAGGACTTGCCCCCCGTCGATCCGCTGCACAGACCCTTCGACGAACTTCTCGATGTGTACGTTCGCGACGGTCTGGTGTACTACCAGGCGCTGCGGGCTGATCGCGGCAAACTCGACCGGTACATTGCTTCCCTCGACACGCCGAACGTCGTCGCCGCGTACATGAGGTGGAATCAGGATCAGCAGGCGGCGTTCTGGCTGAACGCGTACAACGCCTTTGTGCTGCGGACGGTGATCGATCACTATCCGATCCGCGGTCGTGCGTCCGGGTACCCCGCTATCAGCATCCGCCAGATTCCCGGCGCCTTCGAACGTTTGCCTTATCGCGCTGCGGGTCGCTCGTTGACGCTCGACGCCATCGAAAAGACGATCCTTCCGGAATTTCGAGATCCGCGGCTGTACCTTGCGCTTGGCCGAGGCGCAATCGGAAGTCCTCGACTCCGAAGTGAGGCATTCAGCGGTAACCGTCTCGAGACCCAGCTCAAGAACGTTGTCAAGGAATGTCCGACCCGCTCGGAATGCATCCTTATTGATCCGACGACGAATCTGCTGAGCGTCAGCCCCGTGGTGGGATGGCACGAGACAGAATTCGTGGCCGCCTATGCCACATCGACCGATGCGTTTCCGATGAGAAGTCCCGTTGAGCGCGCCGTCCTTGCCTTCATCCAGCCTAACCTGCTGGCCACTGAGCGCGAGTTCCTCATCAAAGACATGTTCCGGGTCGCCTACAGCGATTTCGACTGGCAGCTCAACGACCTCACTGGTAGAACCAGGTAGAGCCTGCGGCGACACCCCGAGCCGAGAGTCTACGCTCGAGGCGAGGGTCTTTTGGCGCGTGGGGGGTGGGGCCCCACGCGCACTAAAAGCGCCTGCGGCCGTTGCGACGAGCGAGTCCTCGAGTCGAGGAGCAACTGCACGTGGGGGTGGGGCCCCACGTGCGCCAAAAAATGAACCTTCAACTAACCGACAGAATCGCCATCGTCACTGGCTCCAGCCGGGGGCTCGGCCTCGCAAGCGTGCTCGCGCTTGCAGAAGAAGGATGCCGAGTGTGCCTCTGCGCGCGCGGCGAGGAGGCGCTGCAACAGGCCGCCGAGACGGTTCGTGCTAAAGCGGGGACGAAGGATCGCGTCATCAGTGTTGCGGCTGACGTGGCAACGTTGACCGGCGTACAGCATGTGATCGATGCGACCGTCGCCGCGTTTGGGGGCCTCGACATTCTGGTCAACAACGTGGGAGTGGGCCGCGGGGCCGGGCTGCTGGACACGACAGACGAACTTTGGCAGGAGGCGGTCGATCAAACCCTGTTCCCTGCCATCCGCGCGTCTCGTCTGGCGGTGCCGCACATGCGGCGTCGTGGTAGCGGCGTGATCATCATGATTGCGTCGATCTACGGGCGCGAATCAGGCGGACGAATGACGTACAACGCGGTGAAGGCGGCCGAGATCAGTCTCGCCAAATCCATGGCGCAGGAGCTGGCGCGCGACAACATTCGCGTGAACAGCGTCGCGCCCGGCTCAATTCTGTTTCCGGGAGGATCGTGGGATCGGCGTCGGCAGGCGGATCCTGAAGGCATCGCGGACTTCGTCCACAAAGAATTACCTTTCGGGCGGTTTGGGCGCCCAGAGGAAGTGGGGACGGTTGTCGCGTTTCTCGCTTCGCCGCGTGCGAGTTGGATCAGCGGTGCGAGTGTGACCGTTGACGGATGCCAGTCCCGATCATTGTTTTGACCGGCTCGTTGTCCATCGAGCGGTGTTCTGACGAGCTTGCAGCCTGCCGTGAAGAACCGCGATGAACGATGGACTCCGGGTTGCGGGATGAGGTTACCGCGAGATGCCGGTGGAGCTCGGAGCGAGCGACTCGTACGCGAACAGTCATGCCTTCCGCAGATTCTGCTTCATCATCCAGGTTCGGGTCAGTGGAAATGACCACGAAGCCACGTCGCCGCACGCGCGGCTCGGCTGCATCCATCTTCTCTCCTCCTATCTATTTGTTGTTGTGCCACACTGGCTCAACCCCATTCCGAGGATGGTAACAGGGTCGTCCGAACACCGTCAACGGAAAATCGACACGATCCCTATATCGGTTCGACCGTTCCCGCGCTTGATGGGCAGGGAGTCAACGCCTATACTCGCGACCAGACAGGACAAGTAAGACAGATGGGAAAGATAGGAAAGACAGGAGAGATGAGAAAGATGGGAAGAGAATGTGAACGTTCGTTAGAGCGACAGGAGTTCTGAGTGCGAGTACTCGTCACCGGCGGCGCAGGCTATATCGGCAGCGTGATTACGGCCCATTTGCTGGAGTACGGACATGAAGCCGTCGTGATCGACAATCTGTCGCAGGGCCATCGCGATGCCGTGCCCGACAACGTCCCGCTCATCGAGGCGGATCTTGCTGACATTTCAGCCCTGCGTCGCGTCTTTGCCGCCCATCCCATCGACGCGGTCGTGCATCTGGCTGCGCTCGCCCTTGTGGGCGAGTCGGTCGGCGATCCGGCCCTGTACTACCGCAACAATGTCGGCGGCGGGCTTTCACTCCTCGAGGCGATGAGGAGCAGTGGGGTGTCGCAGATCGTGTTTTCATCCACCTGCGCTGTCTACGGCGAGCCGCAGCGGCTGCCGATCGTGGAGACGGACCCGCTCTTGCCCACTAGTCCGTACGGGGAGACCAAACTCGTTCTCGAACGCGCCTTGCGGTGGTACCGTGGCGCCTACGGCCTCAGATTCGTCAGTCTCCGATACTTCAACGCCGCCGGCGCGACGAAGCGGCACGGTGAGCGGCACGACCCGGAGCCGCACCTGATTCCTCTCGTCCTGCAGACAGCAGCGGGACTCCGGCCGCATGTGACGATTTTTGGCACCGACTATCCGACGGCGGACGGCACCTGTATTCGCGACTACATTCACGTGAGCGACCTCGCTCGCGCGCACGTGCTCGCACTCGACGCGCTCGCATCGGGACAGCGCGATGCCGAGGTGTACAACCTGGGATGCGGCGGCAAAGGTTATTCGGTGCGGACCGTCGTCGACATCGCGCGTGAGATCACCGGCCGGGCGATTCCCATCCAGGAAGGCCCCCGGCGTGCGGGGGATCCGGCGGTGCTCGTAGCCTCCTCTGAAAAAGCTGCCCGCGAGCTTCGGTGGACTCCCGAGCTGCAGGATTTGCGCGTCATTATCCAGTCGGCCTGGGAGTGGGCGGCGCGCGGCGAGGGGCCGGCGTCCGCGCCCCTTGACCCGTTCGGCAGGTCTTAGGGTCGACGGTGAGCCCAGTCGAACCGTCGATAAGCTCGGGGCGTCCTGAGCCGGTCGACAGGGAATCCGTCCTACCGGCGACTTTCGCCTCTTGATCGTACGTGGACCGGCTGGTACACTCGCCGGTCATGGAGCCAGACTTCGCCCGTCGGGCAATCTCTGGGCCCGGCGCTTCAGGCGAAGGCGGTCCGAACCTCCTCAATACCTCGGATCTTCAGCCGCATCGACCGTCAAGTCCCGTCACCGGGTCCTCGGAACGTAAGGATATCGCGTTGGAAGCCGCGCTTCAGCACGTGACCTCCGGCGCGCTCGCCGTGATCAATTCAGCATCTACGGTCGACGAACCGGCGGGTCATGAGGAGCGCGTGACTGCGGTGCGATACTTGCCGGCTGTCGCCGGCCGCTACGCACCGCTTCCCGCGGCACTCGATGAACGTCTTCGAGCAGCGTTGCGCGCGAGAGGCATTGCCGAGCTCTACACGCATCAGGCGGCAGTCATCAGCCATGCGCTGAGCGGCCGTCACGTGGTTGTGACGACACCGACCGCATCGGGAAAGACGCTCTGTTACAACGCTCCGGTGCTGAACGCGATTCTGCAGGATTCTTCGAGTCGAGCCCTTTATCTGTTTCCCACCAAGGCTCTCGCGCAAGATCAGCTCGCCGAGCTGCATGCGTTATCGTCCGCCATTGGAGACGCCTCGGCACTCGAGATCGGCGTCCACACCTATGATGGCGACACACCACAGGACGCGCGGCGTACCATCCGCAGCCGCGCGCATGTCGTGTTGAGCAATCCAGACATGCTGCACTCCGGAATCCTGCCGCATCATCCCAAGTGGGCGAAGCTCTTCGAGAACCTCCGGTTCATCGTCATCGACGAGCTGCACGCCTACCGTGGTGTGTTCGGCAGCCATCTTGCCAACGTGATACGACGGCTTCAGCGCATTTGCCGGCACTACGGCTCGGCGCCCGTGTTCATCTGCTCTTCGGCGACCATCGCGAACCCGCGCGAGCTGGCGGAACGATTGACTGAACAGGCGTTTGTGCTCGTCGACGAAAGCGGCGCTCCGCGAGGCGAGAAGTGGTTCGTATTCATGAATCCGCCTGTCGTGAACCGCGAACTTGGCATCAGACGTTCCTATCTGAGCGAAACACGCCGTGTGGCGGGAGAGTTTCTGCGCCGCAACCTGCAGGCAATCGTGTTCGCACAAAGCCGGCTTGCGACCGAGATCCTGACGACCTATCTCAAAGATGATTTCTCCACCTTGCCGGGCGATGATCAATCGATCCGGGGCTACCGTGGTGGCTATCTGCCGGGACGCCGACGTGAGATCGAACGAGGGTTGCGCGAGGGACACGTGCGCGGCGTGGTGTCGACCAATGCTCTGGAGCTCGGCATCGACATCGGCGCGCTCGACGTGGCGGTGATGGCCGGCTATCCGGGAACGATTGCCGCGACCTGGCAGCGTGCCGGCCGGGCAGGTCGCCGCTCCGGTCGTTCGGCGGCGGTCCTGGTTGCGTCCAGCGCGCCCATCGATCAGTTCGTCGTCCGCCATACGTCGTATTTTTTCGACGCGTCCCCGGAACATGCCCCTATCAACCCGGACAATCTGCAGATTCTGCTCGCTCACGTGAAATGTGCGGCATTCGAGCTGCCATTCAGCGCCGACGAGGCGTTCGGACGTGAGAACGTTCAGCACGTTCTCCACGTGCTCGCGGAAGCTGGATTTGTCCATTTTTCCTCCGACCATGGCGCCGGGTCCTGGTATTGGACGAACGAATCGTATCCGGCCGATGCGGTCAGCCTGCGCTCCGTGTCGTCCGACAACTTTGTCATCGTCGACACGACGAATGGCGCTGACGTGATCGGCGAGACGGATTTCACCAGCGGATTGCCCACCCTCCATCCCAAAGCCATCTACCTGCTGGAAGGAAAGCTGTTTCAGGTGGAGAGCCTCGATTTCGAAGGTCGCAAGGCGTACGTTCGCGAGATCGATTGCGACTACTACACGGACGCGATTACATACACGCGGGTGAGCATCCTTGACGAATTCGAAAGCGCATTACTCAGTGCGGGCGGGGCCCCACCCCCGCCCGCTCGCGCTGCGGTGCTCGAAGACTCGCTATCGCCACTCCAACGCGGCTGCCGCGTTGGGGGCCCCGGCTCCTCGCGCGGGCCGCAGGCGCTCGGCACGCACGGCGAAGTCCATGTCGTCTCGCGCGTAGTGGGGTTCAAGAAGATCAAGTTCTATACGAACGAAAACGTCGGATCTGGCGAGCTGGATTTGCCCGAGCAGCAGATGCACACCACAGCGTATTGGCTGACGATTCCTCGTGATGTCATGGCGGCGTTGCCGTTGACCGCCGACGATCGTCGCGACGGCATCGTCGGACTGTCGTTCGCGATGCGCCAGGTGGCACCGTTACTGCTGATGTGCGATCGCCACGATGTTGGGATTTCGATCAACAGCGGTGATGACCAGACGCAGGGCGACGATCCGAAGATCTTCCTGTACGACAACTATCCAGGTGGAATCGGCTTCAGCGAGCCGCTCTTCCGTATGCACCGCGAGCTGCTGTCCAACACGCGAGATCTCATCACCGGGTGTGAGTGTGAGAACGGCTGTCCGACCTGCGTCGGTCCGATTGGCGAGACGGGCCCGCTCGCCAAGACGGCTGCCCTCCGCATTCTCGATTTGTTGCTCGATGAAAAACTTCGACGCAGAGGACGCGAAGAATGAATGCGTCTTCTCTTATCTCACGGCTGCGCGATGTGGCGGGCGTCGCCGCACAACCGGCGATAACCCGAGGCGATGTTCGCACGACGCGCCCCACTCTCGCCCATGTCGCCGAGGCGCTCGGGGGCGACATTCACGAGGGGCAGGGCGGGTGCTGCGTGGTCGTCGATCGATGGTACACATCGGAGACCAGACACGGCGACCTCACGATTGGGTCCTGCGCCGATATGACGCGACGGTACATGAAGGATCTCTCCGTGCTGAATGCCGCGAGACGCAATGGCATCGATCGCGTTTCAGATGAATCCGCCATTCACTTCTTCGACCTGGAGACGACCGGCCTCGCCGGCGGCGCAGGCACGTACGCGTTTCTCGTCGGGTTCGGCGCGTTCGTGGACAGGTCATTCTTCACGCGTCAGTTGTTCCTGACAGGATACGGCGCCGAGCCTCCATTGCTGGAAACGGTTGCCAAATGGATCAGCCGCGCCGGCGTGCTGGTCAGCTTCAACGGCCGGACGTTTGATGCGCCGATCCTGGAGACGCGATATCTCTTTCACCGCATGACCGTACCGTTCGCTGCGATCCCGCACATCGACATGCTCCCCGCTTCCCGCCGCTTCTGGAGCGGCGAGGAAGGGTGCTCGCTGCGTATCCTTGAAGATGCGATCGCCGGTGTCACGCGTCGCGGAGATGTCCCCGGCGCCGAAATCCCGGCCCGATACGTTCACTATGCCCGCACGGGTGACGCCAGGCTTCTGGTACCGGTTTTCGAACACAACCGTCTCGATCTGTTATCGCTGGCGGTACTGACATCGATCGCTGTGCGAATGGTCGGCGAAGGGGCAGAGGCCACCCGGGACGCGAGAGAATGCCTTGGGCTGGGTCGTCTCTATGAGCGTGTCGGTCTCGACGAGCGGGCGACTACCTGTTACGCCCGTGCCGCGTCGGATCAGACACAGAATGCTGATGGAGTTCGGATAGAAGCGCTTCGATGGCTCGCCCGCCGAATGCGGCGAGAAAGCCGGCATGACGATGCCGCAGAAGCGTGGCAGCAGATTCTTGCGCTTGGAGCGGCCGAATCGCCCGTGATGCGCGAAGCTGTACACGGGCTTGCGGTACATCACGAGCATCGATCGAGGGATCTGCGCGCCGCGCACCGCTTAGCGCTCCGTGCGGTCGCGGCGGCTGCGAACGAGACACACCGCGCCCAGGCACGCCATCGGCTGGCGCGGCTGGACCGGAAACTGGGGGTGGAGAAGAAGGGCGTCGAGCGAGCGCTCTTCGAGCGATAACTCGGATCACCACAGAGGCGACGGACGAACACACTTCGCTCGGCCGAGGACACAGAGATTTTTCAACAAGATTCTCTGTGACCTCCGTGCAGGCGAGTCGTTCGATCCCTGTGGCCTCTGTGGTTGAGCCGTGGGTTACGCTCGGCTGCCGGTGGGCTGACCCTTCTTTGCCTTGGCGGCGGACTTGCGGCTCTCGACCGTCTGCGCGCCGAATTTCTTCGTAAAGCGCTCGACACGGCCTTCGGTGTCGATCAGCTTCTGCCGTCCTGTAAAAAACGGATGGCAATTCGAGCAGATTTCGAGGTGCAGGTCCTGTTTGGTCGAGCGGGTCTTCCAACTGGCTCCGCACGCGCAACGGACCTCGACTTCAAAGTACTTGGGATGGATGCCTTCCTTCACGCCTGACTCCTTGGTCTAGAAACTCCAAGTATACCATTGCCGGTAGGCGACAGGCGGTGGGCGATAGGGCTGTTCCGATGCTTCCTGCCGCCTATCGCCGATCGCCTATCGCCTCACTCAAAATCCGTCCTTCGCTCCCAACGATGCGCGCGAAGGGCTTCGATCACTGTGGCAGACAGCGGAGGTTGATCGCTGACGGCAAGATTGCGCTCAACGTGCTTGGGCCTGCGCATCCCGGGGATTGTCGTTGTGACTGCCGGATGGTGCAGGACGAACTTCAACGCGAGCTCCGGCAGCGTCATGCCCTGCGGCAGTACTTCGCGCAACCGCGCGACGCGTTCGAGCGTCATCGTGAGATTTGGGGCCGCGAAGTAGCGGCTGCGAAAGTCGTCCTCGGGCCAGCGTGAGTCCGCGGTCAGCGTGCCGGTCAGGCTACCTTCGTCGAAAGGCACGCGCGCGATCACCGCAACCTGCAGCCGCTGGCAGGCGGGGAACAACACATCTTCCGGCGCCTGATCGAAGATGTTGTAGACGACCTGTACGCAATCGACCAGACCGGTTTCCAGCGCGGCCAGGACATTGGACGGCTCCCACCTGTTCACGCTGATGCCGAACGCGCGAATCACACCGGCGTTCTTCAAATCATCCACTGTCCGCTGCCAGCGTTCGTCGCGGGCCCAGCCGTCTTGCCAGACATGGAATTGCAGCAGATCGATGGCCGAGGCACCCAGATTCTCGAGACTGGCTTCCGTGTACTGGCGAACGTGATCTGGCGGAAAGGTTTCGTCGAGCGAATACCCGGGCCGCGCCGGCCAACTCAGATTTTTGGGAGGGACTTTGGTCGCGATGAACAGCGTTCGATCGGCATGGGCACGCAGCGTCTTACCAAGCAGCCGTTCGCTGTGTCCGCGCCCGTATACCCATGCGGTATCGAAGAAGTTACACTCAAGCGCGATCGCGCGATCGAGCGCTGTGAGCGACTCGTCGTCGGCCGAGCCGCTCCAGCCACCCATGCCCCACATGCCGTAACCGATTTCGGAAATCTGCCACCCGGTGCGAGGGAATGTTCGATAGCGCATCGTCAGGAAGCAGCGCCTGCGGCTGCTGCGACGAGCGAGTCCGCGAGGCCGAGGAGCAGCCAGCGAGCGGGGTGGGGCCCCGCGAGCCCTAATAAATGCTATCGTGATCCATTTGACATCGATCCGAGAAACTCTCCGTTGTTCCTGGTCTTCCCCATTTTGGACAGCAGCAGCTCCATCGCTTCGACAGGGGATAACGGGGTGAGGACCTTGCGAAGAACCCAGACGCGGTTCAAATCGTCCTTCGGCATAAGCAGCTCCTCTTTGCGGGTGCCGCTTTTCTGAATGTCGATCGAGGGAAACACCCGGCGATCCGTGAGTTTTCGGTCCAGGTGAATCTCCATGTTGCCGGTGCCCTTGAACTCCTCGAAGATGACTTCATCCATTCGTGAGCCGGTGTCGACGAGCGCCGTCGCGATGATCGTGAGAGAGCCGCCCTCCTCGACATTGCGCGCGGCGCCGAAGAACCGCTTCGGCCGCTGCAGGGCATTGCTGTCCACGCCACCCGACAGGATCTTGCCGGAGGCCGGCACGATCGTGTTATAAGCCCGCGCCAGCCGCGTGATCGAGTCCAGCAGGATCACGACATCCTTGCGGTGCTCCACGAGCCGCTTGGCCTTCTCGATGACCATTTCCGCGACCTGCACGTGACGCTGCGCCGGCTCATCGAAGGTGGAGGAGATCACCTCGCCCTTCACCGATCGCTGCATGTCGGTCACTTCTTCTGGACGCTCATCGATCAACAACACGATGAGGTACACCTCTGGATGGTTCTTCGTGATGCTGTTTGCCAGGCTCTGCAACAGCATCGTCTTGCCGGTTCGCGGGGGCGCCACGATGAGCCCGCGCTGACCCTTCCCGACCGGTGTCATCAAGTCCATGACACGGGGCGCGAGATTCTCAGCCTCGGTCTCGAGCAGAATCCGCGATTGCGGATAGAGTGGCGTCAGATTCTCGAAAAAGATCCTCTCGCGCGTGCGCTCTGGTGGCTCGAAGTTGACGGCTTCGACTTTGATGAGCGCGAAGTACCGCTCCCCCTCCTTCGGAGGTCGAATCTGACCCGACACCGTATCGCCCGTATGCAGATCGAACTTGCGGATCTGCGACGGCGAGACATAGATATCGTCAGGCCCTGGCAGATAGTTGTAATCGGGAGCGCGCAGGAACCCGAAGCCATCGGGCAGCGTCTCGAGGACGCCTTCCGAAAAAATCAGACCGCTCTTCTCGGCCCGAGCCCGCAAAATCTGAAAGATCAGCTCCTGCTTGCGCAGTCCGCCCGAGCCCGGCACCTCGAGCTGCTTGGCGATGTGCGTCAGGGCCGTGACATTCATTTCCTTCAGGGCGGAGAGATCCAGGCTGGCGGGGGGCTCAGCCGCTTCTACGTGAGGCTGGGTTGCGCGAGTATCAGTGTCCACAGTTCTTTCAATCCTTCTCCCGTGACGGCCGAGGTTGGCGCGACCGGAGCGTACAAAGCGGCTTCCAACTTCCGCTGCACGCGCGGCCGCTCGGCGCGCGTGAGCTTGTCCATTTTGGTGGCCACGACCGTCGTCGGAAGCGAGAGCTCTTCCAGCCACTGGCGCGCGGACAGGTCGGAGGCCAGTCCGGGGTGCCGGGCGTCAACGAGCAGGAGCGTCCGATCGTGCCCGGTATTCGCCATGTCGCGACGTGCCTTCATGTGCGAAAAATATTCCCGGGTCAGTGCATCAAAGCCCTGGCGGGCAGCGGCGCCGCCGCGGGTGTAACCATAGCCTGGCAAGTCGGCCAGGTACAACGTGACCGTGTTCACGCGAACGCGATAAAAGTTGATGAGCCGGGTCTTGCCCGGCGCCGCGCTCGTTCTGGCCAGTCGTTGCCCCAGAAGCGCGTTAATCAGCCTGGACTTGCCGACATTCGATCGGCCGACCAACGCCACCTCGGACCAGCCGTCCGTCGGGAAGTCGCGGGCCCCGGCTGCGCTGACGACAAATTCCGCCGAGATTTTCACGGAACGGGATTCGGGATCCGGGACTCGGGGCGGGGGTCTGTGCGAATCCCGACTCCCGAAACCCAAATCCCGAAAGCCCTAGAAGCGATTTAACCCGCGTAGTGTCCGCCTTCCCGACTTCGCGCGAAGCGCTTCGTCGAGGCTCGCCGTAGCTTTAGCGGAGGCGGCAAGCGGACGTAGGGCCGGCTAAAGCCGGCCTCTACGGGTTATGAAACCGGCTCTAATGAGTGACCGTATCGTCGGTGATCGTGGAGTCGACCTCAACCGCCCCTGCGGCGGCCTCGGGCGGCAGCGGCGCCGGCAGCGGGCCATCCAGCGCGATCTTCAGCACTTCGTCCATTCCTTCGACCAGGTAGAGATTCAGCGTGTCCAGCACATTCTTCGGAATATCCGCGAGGTCCTTCTCGTTGTCCTTCGGCAGCACGATGTTCTTGATCCCGGCGCGGTGTGCCGCGAGCACCTTCTCTTTGACGCCACCGATCGGCAGCACCTTGCCTCGCAGGGTGATTTCGCCGGTCATCGCCACATCCTGTCGCGTGGCGACCCGAGTCAGCGCGGACACCAGCGCCGTGGCCAGCGTGATGCCGGCAGAGGGCCCGTCCTTCGGGATCGCGCCTTCCGGGACGTGGACGTGCACATCGTGCTTTCGGTTGAACTCCTTGGGAATGCCAAAATCGTCGGCCCTCGATCGGACCCAACTCATCGCGGCCTGGGCCGACTCCTGCATGACATCGCCCAGTTTGCCGGTGAGCGTGAGATGGCCGCGACCGGGCATCAGCGTCGCCTCGGTCACCAGAATCTCACCGCCCACCTCGGTCCAGGCCAGGCCCGTGGCGATCCCGATTTCGTTCTGCTGCTCGGCCATGGTCTGCCGGTACCGCGGCACACCGAGGTACTGCGTGACCTTGTCGGCCGTGATTTCTTCGCCAAATTTCTTGCCTTCAACGACCACCTTGCGCGCGACCTTGCGGCAGATCGATGAAATCTCGCGTTCGAGATTTCGGACCCCCGCCTCTCGCGTATAGCGCTGGATGATCGTCTGGAACGCTTCATCCGCGAAGGTGATGTTCTCGTTCGTCAGCCCGACGCCCTCGACCGCCTTCGGCGAGAGGAAGCGCTTCGCGATCTCGGTCTTTTCCTGCTCGGTGTAACCGGCGAGCTGCAAGACTTCCATGCGGTCGCGCAGCGCCTGCGGGACCGTGTGCAGCACGTTCGCCGTGCAGATGAACATCACGTGCGAAAGGTCGTACTCGACATCCAGGTAGTGATCGAGGAACGTGTGATTCTGTTCGGGGTCCAGGACTTCCAGGAGCGCCGCCGATGGGTCGCCCCGGAAATCCATCGACATCTTGTCGACCTCGTCGAGCAGGAACACCGGGTTCATCGTCCCGGCCTTCTTCATCATC
>Ga0184623_10000773_pt1 | contig 13785 bp, 17 predicted proteins | sample PLM1_100_b1_FD_133138 | JGI IMG/M metagenome (GOLD analysis project Ga0184623, IMG submission 133138) | Groundwater sediment microbial communities from an aquifer in East River, Colorado, USA - PLM1_100_b1 | ecosystem: Environmental > Terrestrial > Soil > Riparian zone | place: USA: East River...
CTTCACCCATAGATCCTACTCTAAAAACTTTTCCCTTAAGTTCCCCAAATCCTCCAGCTAATAGAACCTTGAATTTCGTTGAAATCAATTCTCGAAATTTTTTGTCATCGATGCCAGGAAGATATTTTACTGCTATCACTACATTGCTTCTGGAACTTGCCTCTGCAAATGGTGTAAAACCTAAGGCTTCCAACCCTGAATAAAATGCATTAGCACATTTTCTATGCCGTATAATTCTATTTTCCATTCCTTCTTGAATAATAATATTTAAGGCTTCTTGATATGCATAAAAAAGACTTAGTGCAGGTGTGAAAGGGGTTTCAAAATTGTCGCTGTAATATTTGAAATATCTCTTTAAATTCAAATATTGACTTGGTGGAGGATTCTCAATCATGTATTTTTTTACTTCTTTACTTATTGAAATTGGAGCTATACCAGGAGGTGCTGCTAGTGCTTTCTGAGTTGCAGTGAAGCATATATCTACATTCCACTTGTCTACAGGTAATTCATCACCACCGAGAATTGAGACTGCATCTACAACAAAGTATGCTCCGTGAGCTTTACAAATATCACCTAATTTGGACAAATATCTTAAAGTTGTACCTGTGGAAGTCTCGTTATAAACAACATATAGTGCCTTAATTTTGGAGTTATTTTCAAAAGCCTCTTCTATTTTTTCGATTGGAGGGTTTTGACCATATGGTGAATTTATCCTAATAGTTTTCCCGCCATAATTGTCGATTAGATCTGCAAGTCTAGTACTAAACTCTCCATTAACAGGGATAATTACGGCATCATCTTTTTTTATCAGATTTACAACCGAAGCTTCGACAGCGCCAGTACCTGACGTTGTAAGTACTACAATATCATTTGCGGTTTCAAATACTGTTTGTGTCTTGCTTACAATATCTTTGTATAATTTCCTAAAATCATCACTCCTATGGTTTATCATTGGTGTTAACATTGCATTAATAACTCTATTAGGAACATTAGTTGGTCCAGGAAGCATTACAAGATATTCCAATTACATCCATGAAAAGATTATAGCCAATATTTATAATTACGTAAAAATTTGGAAAGAGACATAAATGATTTTATTTCCTTTCTATTTATGTTTAAAGAACGTGCGAGAAAAATTCTTGATTCCATACTTCCTAGTGGATTTAATGCATTGATGGTTTTCAGGCCAGAAAATATTTTCTATTTGACAGGTTTTTGGGGTGAATGCATAGCTATATGCACGCATGACGAAACCAAACTGTTTGTTCCTAAATTGGAAAGTACCAGGGCATTGAATGAATCTAAATATTCTGAAATTATTACTACTGAACGTGGAGCAGGATTAATGAAGTCAATAATACCCTACTTGTCAAAATTCAAATTTTATTCTGATTGCAGTGATTATGAAACAATTCGATCAATTTTACCATATACGGATAACAGTAAATTTGTCTTAGATGCGGAGCCATATTACGATTCAAGAAGTATCAAAGATGAGTATGAAATTGGAAAAATCAAAGAGGCATCACACATAATAGACAAACTTTACGAAATATGCAACGAAGAGATAAAATCGGGACTTACTGAAAAACAACTGCAGTCAAAGTTACTCTATGAAGCAATGAACCTTGAAGCAACTTCCACATGTTACCCCTATACTTTAAATCCATTTATTGTTGCAAGTGGATCAAATAGCGCACTACCTCATGCCGAAACATCAAATAGAGAATTTATTGATGGAGATATCATCGTGGTGGATTTAACTCTGAGATATAAAGGGTATATTTCTGATGCTACTCGTACGTTTGCCTTAAATAAAGTAAATCCCGAGATGCGCGAGGTGTATGACATCGTCAAGAGATCTCAATGTGAAGGACTTGAACATGTAAAAGAAGGGATTGAATGTGGAAAAGTAGATGAAGCTTGCCGTAATGTGATATCAAATAGAGGATATGGAGATAATTTTATTCATTCTACAGGACATGGGGTTGGCTTGGAGGTTCATGAACAACCATGGATACGTCAAAATGAGTCAAAGAAATTATCAAGAGGTATGGTTGTTACTATTGAACCTGGTATTTACATAAATTCGAAATTTGGTGTTAGAATAGAGGACACTATTGTGGTTAATGATAAAGGTGCAAACATCAACGATTCAACTCTAACCAAATTTACAAAAGAGTTTCTAATCTTGTGAATTAAAAAATATTATATTAATCAATTTTTAACTTTTTGCGGACAATTTTTATTAAATTTCTTGCTATTTCCCTTTTTGATTTAAGTGGAACATGGATTACGTTATTTTCTTTATCTATTATGTAGACTTCGTTTGTATCGGAGCCAAAGTCGCATCCTTTTCTTGAAACATCATTGGCTACAATTATATCACCATTGCACTCATTCAGTTTATCAAAGGCTTTCTTCATTAGCAATTTCTCTGAAATATCATATTCCGCTTTAAATGCCACCAAAAAAATTTTCTTATCAAATTCTTTTATTTTATCGACAATTTTGATTGTCGGAACAAGTTTAATAGTTTTAGTTCCATTTCGAGTATCTATTTTGTTGGGTCTGTTCTGGTTTGAAGGTGATATGGAAAAATCTGCAACTGCAGCGACATGAAAAACAACATGTTGTTTTTCTCTCAAAATTGTTTCCCTTACAGCCTTAAACATTTCTTCAGTAGTTTTGACTCTTATGATATTCATTCTAGGATCATTTGGAATATTCAAGGATCCAAAACCATAAACTAAAGTTACTTTGAATCCTTCATCTAAGCATTGTTGTGCTATATTTAATCCCATTTTTCCAGAACTTAAATTGGTCAATATTCTAATTGAATCAATATGTTCAACAGTTGAACCTGCTGTTACCAATACGTTCATCCCTGAAATCATTCTGTCCTTCTTATTTCCAATTTTATTAATTACAAATTGTACCACATTTTCTGCAGAAATTACTTTTGCTTTATCTTCCGAAATTGATGGTTCTAATATGGATACTCCTAATGATTTTAATTTTTTGATGTTTTCTGCTATAATGATATTTTCGTACATAGCTTCATGCATTGCTGGAGCAATTACGATGGGTATTCTTGATCCAAAAGCTACGCTCAATACAGTGGTTACTGGATTATCTTCTATTCCGTTGACAAATTTTCCCAAAGTATTAGCTGTGCATGGATAAACAAGAACAAGATCTGATTTACCGTAATTAGCGAGGGAAATGTGTTCTAATTCTGATGTTAATTCGGTTATCGTTTTGTTTCCAGTAGCCCAATTCATGATTTCTTCTGTTAATAACTTAGAGTTGGTTGATTTTGACATCACTGTATACACTTCTGCTCCATGGCGCATCAGCATTCTGCTAAGATCTATTGCTTTGTAAGCAGCTACACTAGCAGTTATGCACAACACAATTTTCTTTCCCTTCAGAACATTGCTTTCTAAACCTATAATTTCTTTTGAGACATGTTTTTCATTTTTAGAATTGTCATTTGATGTATTCATGTCTAAACTCTTTTTAACATCTTTTCCAGTTTTGCAAATTCTTCTTCTCTCATATGATATGTATGTTCTTCTTGTGGGAACTTTCCGGTTTTAACTTCATTCTCATATTCTTTTATTGCGTCAAATATTTGTCCCGATAAATTTAGATATCGCTTGATAAATTTCGGTTCAATATCTTTGTATAACCCCAGCATATCGTGAATAACCAATACCTGTCCATCTACATGAGGACCACACCCTATGCCAATTATTGGTACTTTAAGAATTTGAGTTAAGACTGATGATACTTCGCTGGTAACTTTTTCAAGAACAATGCTAAAAACTCCTGCTTCTTCTAGAGCTTTGGCTTCGCTTAGCAATTTAACTGCTTCTTCAGCTGTTTTCCCTTGTGAGCTGTATCCATGATACAGAGGAGTAGTTTGAGGTTTTAATCCTATGTGTCCCATAACAGGAATACCAAAGCTTGTCAAATTTTTGATTATATCAACAATTTCCCATCCACCCTCTAATTTAACTGCGTCACAGCCACACCTTAAGAATTTAATAGCGTTACTAATTGAATCGGACTTGCCTGTTTGATACGAACCAAATGGCATATCAGCAACTATCAATGGTCTTGTAATTCCATTTGCTACCCCTTTGCAAAATGTCAACATCTCATCCATTCCTATTTCTCTTGTGGAGTCATAACCCAACATTACAGTAGCTGCACTATCACCTATCAAAACTATATCCAAATCAGCTTCATTACAAATACGAGATATAGAATAATCATATGATGTTAGCATTGTTATTTTTTCCTTATTTTTTTTCTTATCCATGATTTCAGAAATTGTTACTTTGGGTTTTCTTTCATTTTGCATTCTAAATACCTTTTTTTATCATTAGTAATGATTTGTGTATATTTTCTTTATTATCAAAATTCTTAATTAGCTGCAATAAATAGTATTTATCTGCCTTAACCAATTGCTCTGAAATTTTTATCATATTAGGAATGACACGTACAATGTTATCAACAATAGTAACATTAGATGCTATTGCCGTTCTAGATAAGGGATTTAAATCAACAGAAATTACTTTTTTCCCCATTTTTACTAGACTTTCTGTCCTATCTCCATCTTCAAGTGCAACAAAAATAGTGTCAGAATTCATTATTCCATTTTTATCAACATATTTTCGATTACTTGAAATATCTTTAATTATCGTCTTTGATTTGTTATCCAATCCCAATACATGAAATTTATCTTCTTTTTTTAATATCCTTGCTATTGCATTGGATCTGACTACACTCTCATGAAAAAGATTCACCTCAATTCTTGATTTGGTAACATTACTCAATGTAACTAGATCTCTTGCACATAACGCAGCGGTGTTACCATTAACAGAAATAATTGATTTTTTTGATAGTAACAGTAAACATACGGCCGCTTTTTCTGCCTCATATGCATGTTTTGTGGTCCTTTCACCCAAAAGATAATCAAATGCCTCTCCTCTACCATGTGCAATTAGTCCATGTGGAACAACAATTCCATTGTTGAAGCCATCAACCAATTTTTCACGTATGATGAGCGAACTTGCCCTTGGATGAGTTGGAGGAATTTTATGTAACATGCTTTTTAATTAATCTAGCCCCTTCATTTTCAATTTCAGAAATAAATAATCTTGCAGAAAAATTTTTTGAAATCTTTTTTATTGTTTCTAATTCATTTTCTTTCACGATTGCAAAAACAGTTTGCCCAAATAGAGCCACACTACTTTGAAAACCATTTTGTATCAAAAGATGCATCAGATTATTGCAAGTTTTATTTATGAATCCTAAAGATTGTGAAAGCTTGTAAGATATTTCGAGGAAATCTACGATACTTTTTGTTTTTAGAATTTTCATCATCATTTTGTTACATTCATCATTTGAGATCGTCCTAATACTTTCGATAAAATATCGAGTAAAAATAGGGGAAAAACAAAAAATCGCAACTTTACAAGTATTTAATTTTATTACACTTGTTTTTCCAATACCTGGGGCCCCACCCTTTATTCTAACACATAATCCTCCATAAAATTCTGAAAGTACTGTTCCAAGACCTGTATTACATTCAATCTCAGCTTTATGAGCTATCTGAGCTGATTCAGCATCGGAAAGACCTAAAGAGAGGGCATTATTTAGTGCATAAGACAGACTCAAAGCTGCAGAACCACTAGTACCAATTCCATATCCAATTGGCACATCAACCTCATGATTTACTTTAACAAAGTAATTTTTGTCTGCTCTTTTTAGAAATTCATTAATTACGAATCTTGAAACTATGGCATCTTTTGAAATAATGCCATTGATATGAATTATGAAATTATTCTTTTCATTATTATAAAGTTCAACTGTACTTTTAACCCCTTTACTAATGGAAATTCCTACTCCCAGTGAACCACGATTAAGAACTAGTTCGTCTTTAACCTCACTATAGAATCCCGTGATGTGACTCGGACTGTATGCTTTAGCAATAGAAATAGGAGGAGTTATTTCTAAAGTCATTGTATGCCATAATATAATATTTCGAAAAATATAAGAATAATGTTTAATTAATTTATATGCATTTAAATATTATATGTTTCAAAATGAACGGCGCTTGCAAAAAATTGGAAGCAGCATCTTAATGTCATTGCCAGCAGAATGGATAAAGACAGTTGGTCTAAAAAAGGGAGATATTCTGTCTATTGAAATTAATGATGATAATTCAATAACGATATTCCCTGTCAGTGAAAGAAATAGTCAAAGTAAAGAAATAGCAATTCACCTATTTGATCTTTCACATGACAAATTAATTAATCAGATTTATGGCGCATATTTGTTAGGATATGACATCATAAAGATTGGGGGTAAAAATCAAATTGATTTTGAAAATAGGGAAATTATAAAAAAAGCAATGAGAAATTTGATTGGTCTAGAAATTGTTGACGAAGATGGACTTAATATGACTATTCAATTTCTCCTAGATGCGCACTCTATGAATATTTCAAAAATATTGAAACAAATGAGCTCTATTGTCAACGGCATGCACAGAGATATAATTAATGCCATGAAAAACAAAGAGACCGATATCGATCTTCTTGTGAGGGGAAGAGATGATGAAGTAAACAGGCAATATTTCTTAATTGTACGACTAATTAGAACAGCAATGATGGATCGAAGATTAGCTTCTAGTCTCGATCTTAGTAATATCGATATACTGGACTATAGAATTGCAGCAAATCATTTAGAAAATGCAGGAGATCTTATTTCTAAATTATCCTCACATCTATCAGGGTTTTTTGATGAAATAAAATATGAAAAAATTATTGAGGCAAACTTCATAATTTTAGAGATGCAAGAAAAATCCATATCGGGATTCATCACTAAGGATACTGAAAAGTCCTCTCATGTAGTAACTCTCTTTAATAGATTCAATACAATTTCTAACTTGATAAAGAATGATGATATCAAACTAGAAGGAAATTATCAGTTTGTATTAAAGATAATAAATACGATATACATAATGGATGAAATAGCTAAATGTTGGGTTGATATTGCAGATTTGATCAAGCCGGTATATTCCATTAGATAGAAAAAATTTTAGGGCTTTTTAATTATTGATATAAATGAAATAGCTAACTTTCTAGCTTTTTAATTACATCATCAAAATATCTTAATGGTACTATTTTTACTGTGTTGAATGAGGAAATTCCCACTGCAATACTTAGTTCCTCTATATCATGTGCATTTTCAGCTTCCAAAATAATAATCCATTCATGTTCAAGAACCGACATGTAAAAAGCGACGACCCTTTTTACATTGAATCTTGAAATATTTATTTTAATTTTGTTCTTTATTTCTTTAAAGATTTTTTTACTTTCTTCATTATTTAATGGACAAGTTTCTGGATTGTGTACTGCAAATACTCCAAACAATGAATTTTTATTCGATTTCATTTGGTCTACTATTTAATTTGAGACTTAAATGAGTTATTAAAGGTCTACAGAATTAAGATTAATTGTTGACAATGCATTATTAAAAAATATGTTTATCGTGATTCATAATTGTTACAAGTGCTGCGCTTTTTGCAGCGAATTCTGCTGTTCTTTCAGATTTATTGTCACTTCCAATTATTAATACATCGTCCTCTTCTGGGCTTAAGCCTTCTACTAATAAAGTATGTAGCTTTTGCTCTTTATGAAGTGCATCAAAATTGGTATTTGGAATAATAAATCTTTTATCTTTAAACACTAAAGTAGTAGCGCCAAGTGCGTTCATTTTTATCGCTGCGTCCCGTTGTTCTATTCCTGTTTTAATGACGTAGCTCATTTGTTTTAGCAAAATCGCATAGTTAAATTTACCTAATGCAACCGAACATGTAGAAATACTCATTTCAGCTGGCATTGATAATACTAGTTCTGAAAGTAATTTGTTTCCCTTTTCGCTTATTTTTGTTCCAGTCTTATCAGTTTCAATAAGATCATAAATCTTTAAGTGTTTGACAAGTGTTTTTACTGTTCCCTCACCCAAATTTAGTTTTTTACACAAGGTATGTCTACTAACATGTCCTCTTTCTTGAATGAGTTGTAATGTCTTTAATACATGCACTGTCTCAAATGAAAGAATACGACTTGGTGCAATTCTACTTGCTACCTTTTGAAGTGTCCTAACATATGTATGCATTACATTTATGGTAGTACAGTTAATAGTGTAATTTATAGAATGTCAGTCAAAATTGGCTTTGTTGGATAAACCAACCAATTATTTATATATATTAGAAATATTAATGAATGAGATGTCATACACGAGACAATTATTAATAGAACGACCACATATTTCCAAGGTAGCAATAGGCATATTGGTTGCAATTATGCTGTTTGGATTGTTTGTATCAGGATTTGACCAAGGACATCTTTTTAGTTTGGTTGAAGGCAAAGAATCTTTTGATAATAAATGGTTACATGAATTCGTGCATGATACGAGACATGCATCTGGATTTCCATGTCACTGACAATTAACCGGATAATGAACTAACTATGAGAACATTGCCTTTTCTTGTCGTTACTATTATTTCTGGTGCCATAGCAGGCACAATTCTTGGGATAATTAATCTTGCGGTAGTCGAACCATATATTGATGAAGCAATTAGATTAGAAATACAAAATGATATTGAAGCAGGGGAAAATGTAAATATGGATGAAATTGCTGGCTATAGAATTTGGCAAAAGAGTGGAGAAATTGTTGGAGGAACTATTTATGGTATTTCACTATCTTCATTATTCGGCATTGTGTTTGCTTATTCAAGAAATTCGTTACCAAGTAATAACGACAAAGTGAAGGCAATATTCCTAGCATCAATAATGTGTTTTGTTCTCTTCATAGTTCCTGCGTTAAAATATCCCGCAAATCCTCCTGCTGTCGGAGACCCGGAGACAATTTATTATCGTCAAGGCTTGTTTGTAGCATTTCTTGCCATTTCAGGACTTAGTGCACTGGGTGTGACGGCTATATTGTTTAAAAATATAAATCAAACAACATCCAAGAAAGTTGCTATTGCCTGTACCATTTATGGAGCTATCATGATTGTATCTTATTTAGTCATGCCTTCAAATCCAGACAAAATATCAGTATCAATGAATTTGATTGAGACATTTCGATTTGTTAGTGCACTAACGATCGTAATGTTTTGGGGAATCCTCGGTGCAATATTTGGTACTCTATGGAATAAGCTTGAACCTCACAAGTTTGAGAAAATTACAGCTTTCTAAAATTTACTTTTTGATTGATCTATTGCATTAACAATAATCAAATATTCTTTTGGCACTTTCAAAAATGCGTTTAATATTTAATGGAGTAATTATTCGCTATTGGATTGGAATAAGTAATTCTTTACTTGAGCTTAAGCTTGGTTTTTTGATACAGCATTATATATTCTGAAATAGTAAAGATATAATACACTATAGCTTCAAGTAATGGCATCTAGTTTATGATTTTGCATGACAGAATATTTATATGGATTGTAATACTATCATTCTCATATCTAGAAAAACTGTTTATGGCAAATGTCCAAAATGTAGGACTAAGAGTCAACTTGAGGTACTATCAAGTAATCCTGGAAATGAGAAATTTAGATGCAATATGTGTTATAACAAATTTACGATGGATGAACTTTAAGAATTAGTATCCATTCAATCGGAATTCTATAATTTCTTCGATTATTTATGAATTCTAAAGAAAAAATCTTTTCTTCTAGCTTCGCATTTATTATAAAAACACAAGATATTAAGATTGAAATAGGTGAACGTCCAAATTATGATAACTATGGATACTGTGGATGAATCTTTACCTGATACAAAAAAAAATCCCCTTCCTAAAAATTCGCACGAACATGATAATGGTTTCTCTAACAAAAGATCAGTATATGATTCATCCTTTCAATATCCTGTAAGAATGGGAGATGAATTTGATGTGAATATTCAAGATATGAGTAGAAACGGTGATTCAGGTGTTACGCGGATTAGAGGATTGATTACTTTTGTAAGAGGGACTAAACCTGACGATAGAGTAAGAATTAAGATTACAAAGATAGGAAAAGGATATGCTAGAGGACAGTTGATTGCTTATTTAGATACACAAAAATAAGCAGGTTGGAAATATGCATTAGGGATGGGTTATGCGTAGATTAAATTGTGCCATATTATAGGCCAAATTTTATAATGATAATTGTGCTAATGAATTTATAAGATTACTATTTTTTAGTAATATTGTGATTAATTATTACATCTATGGAAAAAATGAGCTACAAGTTATTTGATCTGTAATTATAATTATTAAAAGTCTATATTTCAAGAAAAACTACTTAGAGATCCATGAAATAAAGGTTTAATTTATAGAAACTATTGAAAATATGTATGGAATTTTTCCAAGGAATACTTTTTTTTGGATAAATTGGAACGATCCCATAAAGCTCTACTTCTTATTGCCAGTGTAATAGTAAAATCGTTTCTGATGTCAATAGTTTCAGGTTATGTCTTTTGTGGCAGTATTCATCCAAATGTCTTATTTTTCCATTGTATTAATAATATTCCATTTGTAGGTGGGAGTATAGCAGGGGTTGCAATCATTGGGACTCTTTTTGGATATTACATCATTAAGCTCAAATCATTTGACTCGGTATTTCCGAATCTAATGATTGCGGACTTTATAGTGACTGCAATGTACTTCGGAGCATCCTTCTCTGCTCCTTCAATTATTGCTTCAAAAGTGATGATTTGGTTATTTGGTGTGTGGATATTGGGTATGCTTCTTGCTCCGTTTGACAAGGAGAGAACTATCTTAAAAAAGATAACTGAATATGGAGCGCTGGTTGCCTTAGGAACTTTGCTTACTGCACATTTCATTCCATTTTTACAGGAATTTCAATCTTCATATACAATTGGAATGATGGTAACTAGTGTTCTGAGTTTGTTCGGAGCCGGCAGAGATAGATAAGTTTATGTAAACTATTAGAACATACAAAGTAAATACATCAGCTGGAATTTCCAGGAGAATTCAGTACTTTAATTTTTCTTTATCTATCTCATAATGGACCGGCCGCCGTGGGTAAACCAATAGCAACTGTTACGAAATAAGAGACTATCCATATAATGACAGCGATAATTGCAGCTCTCGTCCAACTAAGGCCATATAATCCCTTTAATGCAAGTAGCCAAGCTATTCCCCCTAATACGATTGCCAGTAATCCATGACCAAAGAGATAGTATATAACTACCCAAACTAATGCTCCTATTACAGCCGTTATGAAAGCTTTTCCTATGTTTGTTCTTCCTCTAAATAACTTGGTTACAATGAAGATTATGATTGTTGAAATTACTAGACCTATTACGAAAATGACAGCTGGATTATCTAATTCTAATGATGCCATTATTATCTAGTTTATTATGGAGCTAAGATAAATAGTTATATAGTTTTTCTTGAATGGTGCTTTACTGAAAAAAGAATACGCTTATAATACATGGAATAAAATGAAATCCAAATTAAAATAACAAGTCGTTTATTGAATCCTTCATGGTTACCTGCTGTATGCTCCTATACGCATAGATTTCTTGATATCGTAATTTGAGAGCCCCTCCCCATCTCATAGGAGCCTCTTTTATTAAATATTCCAAGATTGTAGGAAGAACGTATGTCTCATCTTACTATATTTAATCATCCAAGTCATTATGGACCAAGATTCCAAAATGCTTATGAATATCTCAATAATGTTAGACTTGAAATTAGAGGGTTAAGGTCAGCAATAGAACTTGAATTTAACGATATTGTATGTGTTGTGGGAATTTCAGAACTCACAAATATACTTCTAACAAGAATTGGTGTGTGTTGCTTACTTCCTAGAAGGTCTTGTGGCTTTATCCCCAATCGTAAATCATCTCCTAATTCAAATGTACTAGTTATAGATGCGGGTAACAGCATAGATGTATATCAGTATGTAGAATTTGGACGACAGTATGGATTGGACACCAGACAAGTCTTGCAAAGAGTAGTGGTAACAAGAGTTTTTACAATCTATCAGCTTGTGCATTTAATAGTGTATAATTTACCAAAGATGATTCATAAATTCAATGCCAAATTAATATTGATTCCAGATTTGTTTGATATGTTTATTCAAGATCAAATCGATATCAAGGAAGCTAAGTCACTAATAAAAGAAATTGTAGATGCAATATTGATATTATCACGTAACAATGTCTTATTTATAACTTCAATACTATTAAATAATCTTCTTTCTATTTCAGATTTATATTACAAAACACTACCTCCTTTGTTTAATAAAAGTATAGAAATTATTCAAAGCAAATCCAGTGAGCGATTAACCGTGAAAATAAATGAAAAATTCTGCAAGTATGTTACTAATTATGTTACTAATAATAGAAAATATTTTATATCCAAGAATGACTTACTAATAGTTTCAAAATAAGTAGATGATATCATGGGCAGAACAATTCCATCATTCAGAATCTCAAGTATAATTGAAGAGCGAAAATGGAAACCATTTCGGAATTTGCTTGATAAAACAGACAAGAAGATGTTTGATGATATGTTTTCACTTGCACGTCTATATAATAGTGCATCTTATCAATGTGTTAGACCTATCAGAATACAAGCTATTTTGATGTCCATAATATTTCATCATTACAAAAAATTGTTTCAATTGTCTAAAACTAATATAAAATTTGCAGAAATAGATCTAATTTAAATTAGTGACATAGTCATGATCTTATTTCCAGAAGACGACATTCTAATACGAGAGATCGAATCATGGAAAGGTTTTGCTGACATGTTATGTTCAGAGGATAGAAGATTATTTTTACAAATGTTAAATGATTGTCACAGATACAGTAATGCAATAAATGCCAAGGGAGAACCATTCCCATCTGAAGCTTTATTGATGACTCTAGTGTTTATACAACACAAAATGATCAGTTGGTTAATAAAATATCAATATAAGAAATTAAAATAATCTAATATGGATAACTATTATTGATATCAAGCTCTGTAAGAAGAAATAATTTTGCTTGAAATTTTGTTAACATCAATTTACAAACATGATAAATATGATGCCATATAATGTTCTTGATTAGAGAATCTAGACAATAATAGATTCAAGCTTGAATAATATCATGATTTTTTTAATTCAATACAATCATCTCAGAGAATTTTCATATCATTTAGACAATATTTCAAGAAAAATAGTTAAAGAACAAAAAAACACAAACAACCTGAATAGAATATACTAGTTATCGATCTAAAGGTCATCATATCGTCGAAATTTTACAATGGATCGATTTATTTACGTTAGTTTTGAGCTCTCTTTGATGAACAAGAAACGATCAATGCAAACATTACTTGTGCTAGGAACAATCCTTACTCTTGGATTGCTCGGTCTTACTAGCAGTAACGTACCATTATATGCAGGCGACGATGACTATGATGCAGATGACGATCACATAAATTGGAAAAAATTCAAAAATTCAGGTACTTATGAAGACGCAGATAAAGATACAAAAAATTGTTTTAAAGCCGCACATGATAGAGGAGATAATTTAGCTGGCTATGAGGTAGAGAATTGTGAAGAAGATGCAGACTCTTATGATGATGAAGGCGAGTACAGCAAAAATGGTGATGATGACGATGATGGCAAAGAAGACGATGATGGCAAAGAAGACGATGATGGCAAAGAAGACGATGATGGCAAAGAAGACGATGATGGCA
>Ga0184623_10000774_pt1 | contig 13779 bp, 13 predicted proteins | sample PLM1_100_b1_FD_133138 | JGI IMG/M metagenome (GOLD analysis project Ga0184623, IMG submission 133138) | Groundwater sediment microbial communities from an aquifer in East River, Colorado, USA - PLM1_100_b1 | ecosystem: Environmental > Terrestrial > Soil > Riparian zone | place: USA: East River...
ACCGGGCACCGCCGCCCACCCCAGCGACACCGGCCCGAAACTGCGCCGGCCGAACCACGCCCAACCCAGGGCGGGCAGTCCAAGCGGTCAGGCCAAGGCGCGGAGGCCGGCCGCGGTCGCCGCGGCTGCGATAACAACCAGCAGGAACGGTGCCCGCGCGAGTACCAGCAGTGCCGCCACGGCCAGCCCGGCCGCCCGGGCATCCATCGCGAGTCGCTGCGCCGTCGTGAAGGTGCCGACGGCGATCAAGGCGGCGAGTAGCGCGACCGGCGCCAGCTCGACGGCTCCGCGTACCGACGGGTGGTCCACGATCCGGCGCGGCAGCGCGAACCCGGCCAGCTTGAGCGCGAAGCAGCCCACGCACGTGGCCAGTACGGCGATCCAGAGCGCGGTCACGGCGTGCCCCTCCGCAGCCTCTGAGCGACCACCAGCGCTGGCACCACCGCGAGCAGCACCGGCAACCCGGCCGGCAGGTACGGCGTGGCCAGCAGCGCCACCGCCGCGCCGCCGACCGCCGCGACCAGCACCGGCCGCTCCCGCAGCTTTGGTGCCAACAGTGCCAGGAACGCGGCCGGGAATGCCGCGTCCAGCCCGAGCGCGGCCGGGTCGGCGATCAGGTCGCCGGCGAACGCCCCGATCAGCGTCGCCAGATTCCAGCAGACGAACACGGCGGCGCCGGTGAGCCAGAACGCCCGCCGCGCCTGAACGCGGTCGGCGTGGGTGACCGCCATCGCGGTGGTCTCGTCGATGACCAGGTGTGCGGCCAGGGCACGACGCGCCGGGAACAGGCCCGTGAGGCGGACGGCGTACAGGGTGTTGCGGCTGCCGAGCAGCAGTGCTGTGACGAGGGCCGCGACGGTACTGCCGCCAGCGCCCACCACGCCGACCAAGGCGAACTGCGAAGCGCCGGTGAACGCGAACAGCGACAGCGCGGACGCCTGCGCCACCGATAACCCGCTCGCCACCGCGATCGCGCCGTAGGACAGCCCGTACGCGCCGGTGGCCACGCCGATGGCGAGGGCATCGCGGCCGACCCGCCGACGGGTCTGGAGTTCGATAGTCACGCCGGTCACGGTAGGCGCGTGGCCGGGCTCAGTTCTTGAACGTTCTTGCGGCGCGGGCGTAGATGCCGGGGGTGACGCCGACGATCCGGGTGAAGTGCCGGTGCAGGTGGCTCTGGTCGGCGAAGCCGGCGGCGACCGCGGCTTCGGCCGGGCGTGTGCCAGCGGTGAGCAGCCGCTGCGCCAGCCGTACCCGGGTGTGCACGAGGTAGGCGTGGGGCGGCAGCCCGGTATGTGCCCGGAACGCCCGGCTCAACTGGTACGGGGAGAGCCCGCCGGCGAGCGCGCCTAACTCCTCCAGTGTCGGGTTGCCCAGCGGTTCGTCGGCGAGGGCGTCGCGCACGAGCGCAACCCCGGCCGGCACGGCGATAACCGGCTCGTCTGGGAGGCCGCGCCGCGCGTACCGGCCGGCCAGCGCGCGGAGCGCCCCGCCCAGCGCTGCCTGCCGCTCCAGTGCGGATGCCGGGCTCTCCAGCAGGTGATGGGCGTGGGCGAGGCGGCGGGCCAGTTCGGGATCGGCGTGCACCGCGTCGGCGAAGTGCGGTGGCCCGTCGGCTCCGGACAGCGCGGTCACGAGCGTGGCCGGCGGGTAGAGCATCCGGTACGTCCAGCCGTCCTCGGTCGCCGCAGCGCCCGTGTGTATCTGCTCGGGCTCGACCACCACGACGCTTCCGGCCGGGGCGTGGTGACTGGCGCCGCGGTAGGTGAACGCCTCGACGCCGGCGAGCACCACCCCGATCGCGTATCCCTCGTGAGCGTGCCGGCTGAAGCGGTGCTCGACGTACCGGGCGCGCAGCAGGTCGGTGCCGGGCAGCTCGTCCACCCGCCACAGCGCCGTACGTTCCCGATCCGCCATACCGGTCAGTCTGCCCGAACCGGCAATCAGCTTGCATGACTATGCAGAGTCATGAATACTCACTCGGACACGATGGAGGAGTGGGACATGGGTGTGCGGGTAGCGGTGGCCGGGGCGAGCGGGTACGCCGGCGGTGAGCTGCTGCGCCTGCTCCTCGGCCACCCGAGCGTCGACATCGGCGCCGTAACCGCAGGCGGCAACGCCGGCACCCGGCTCGGCACCCATCACCCGCAGCTCACGCCGATCGCCGACAAGGTTCTCGCCGAGACGGCGCCGGACACCTTCGAGGGCCACGACGTGGTCTTCCTCGCGCTTCCACACGGACACTCGGCGGCGCTCGCGGCGGCGCTGCCGGAGAACGTCCTGGTGATCGACTGCGGCGCCGACCACCGGCTCGCCGACGCCGAGGCCTGGCAGCGCTGGTACGGCGGCGAGCACGCGGGCACCTGGCCGTACGGCCTCCCGGAACTGCCCGGCGGCCGGGCCGCGCTGGCGGGGGCGCGGCGGATCGCCGTCCCCGGGTGCTACCCGACGGCGGCGTCGCTCGCGCTCGCGCCCGCCCTGGCGGCGGCGATGATCGAGCCGGACGTGGTGGTGGTGGCGGCTTCCGGAACTTCTGGTGCTGGTAAAGCGCTGAAACCCAATCTGCTGGGCTCGGAGGTGATGGGGGCGCTCACCGCTTACGGCGTCGGCGGCGTCCACCGGCACACGCCGGAGATCGTGCAGAACCTCTCGGCGATCGCCGGCGATGCAGTGAGGGTCTCGTTCACGCCGGTCCTGGCGCCGCTGCCACGGGGCATCCTCGCCACCTGCTCGGCGCCCGCGCAGGGTGGGGTCACCGCCGAGACGCTGCGCGCCGCGTACGACGCCGCCTACTTCGACGAGCCGTTCGTCCATCTGCTGCCCGAGGGAAGCTGGCCGACGACCGCAGCGACGCTCGGTGCCAACACCGTGCACCTGCAGGTGGCGCTCGACGCCGACGCGGGCCGGGTCATCGTGGTCGCCGCGATCGACAACCTGACCAAGGGCACTGCGGGCGGTGCGATCCAGTCCATGAACATCGCCCTCGGCCTCCCCGAGATCGAGGGCCTGCCGACGGTGGGAGTAGCCCCGTGAGTGCGAGCCCCGCAGTCGCGAACGAAAGGCCAGCACCGTGAGCGTCACCGCACCCAAGGGCTTCCGGGCGGCCGGGATCGCTGCCGGGATCAAGGTCAGCGGCGCCGCCGATCTCGCACTCGTGGTCAACGACGGTCCGGGCGACGCGGCCGCCGGCGTCTTCACGTCCAACAGGATCAAGGCCGCGCCGGTCGTCTGGAGCCAGCAGGTGCTCAAGACCGGTCGGCTCACCGCGGTCGTCCTCAACTCTGGCGGCGCCAACGCGTGCACCGGCCCGCGGGGCTTCGCCGACACCCACGGCACGGCCGAGCGGGTCGCCGAGCGGCTCGGCGTCGGCGCCGGCGAGGTCGCGGTCTGCTCCACGGGCCTAATCGGCGAGCTGCTCCCGATGGACGCGCTGCTGCCCGGTGTGGACACCGCAGTCGCGAAGCTCAGCGCGGAAGGTGGTGACGCGGCGGCCCGGGCGATCATGACGACCGACACGCACCCGAAGACGGCCCAGGCGACCGGGAACGGCTTCGCTGTCGGCGGCATGGCGAAGGGCGCCGGGATGTTGGCGCCCGGCCTCGCGACGATGCTGGTGGTCGTCACCACCGATGCCGCCGCCGACGCCGACACTCTCGACACCGTGCTCCGCCAAGCCACCGCCACCACGTTCGACCGTGTCGACTCCGACGGCTGCATGTCGACCAACGACACCGTGCTGCTGCTGGCGAGCGGCACGTCCGGCGTCACCCCGCCCGCAGCCGAGCTGACCGCAACGGTTCAAAAGGTCTGCCACGACCTGGCCCAGCAACTCATCGGCGACGCGGAAGGCTCCAGCAAGGACGTCACGATCACCGTCGTGAACGCCGCCACGGAGCAGGACGCGCTGGAGGTCGGCCGGTCGATCGCCCGGAACAACCTGCTCAAGTGCGCCCTCTTCGGCAACGACCCGAACTGGGGCCGGGTGCTGATCGCCGTCGGCACCACGAGCGCCGCCTTCGAACCCGACCAGCTTGACGTCGCGATCAATGGGGTGTGGGTCTGCAAGGCGGGCGGCATCGGCGCTGACAGATCCACTGTGGATCTGTCCGGGCGCGCTGTGGAGATCGTGGTCGACCTCCACGCCGGCACACAGCAGGCCACGATCTGGACCAACGACCTCACCACGGACTACGTCCACGAGAACTCGGCGTACTCATCATGAGCGTGTGGGCAGGTACGGCATGAGGCTCGACAAGTTCGCCCAGGCCAGCAGCGACCCGTCCAGCCCGGTCATCGGCCGGCGGATGGGGGCGGCGCTGGCCAAGGCGACCACGCTCATCGAGGCGCTGCCGTGGCTGGAACGGTTCGCGGGCGCCATCGTCGTCGTGAAGTTCGGCGGCAACGCGATGATCGACGACGACCTCAAACGCGCGTTCGCGGCCGACATGGTCTTCCTCCAGCGCGTCGGCCTCAAACCGATCGTGGTGCATGGCGGCGGACCGCAGATCACCAAGATGCTGGGGCGGCTCGGAATCGACAGCGAGTTCCGCGGCGGCCTGCGGGTCACCACGCCGGAGACGCTGGACGTCGTCCGGATGGTGCTGATGGGCCAGGTCGGGCGCGAGTTGGTCGGGCTGATCAACGAGCACGGACCGCTCGCCGTCGGCATGTCCGGCGAGGACGCGCAGCTGCTCACAGCCGCCCGCCGGCACGCCACCGTCGACGGTGAGCTGGTGGACGTCGGCCTGGTCGGCGACGTCGCCGAGGTGGACACCGGCGCGGTTAGGGCGCTGATCGACGCGGGCCGGATCCCGATCGTCTCCACCGTCGCGCCCGACGCCGACGGCCAGGTGCACAACCTCAACGCCGACACCGCCGCCGCCGCGCTCGCCGAGGCGCTGAGCGCCCAGAAGGTGCTGTTCCTGACCGACGTCGAGGGCCTCTACCTCGACTGGCCCGACCCGTCTTCGCTGATCAGCGAGCTGACGGTGAAGGAGCTGGAGGAACTGTTGCCGAAACTCTCGGCCGGGATGGTGCCGAAGATGGAGGCGTGCCTGCGGGCGGTGCACGGCGGGGTGCCGCAGGCACACGTGATCGACGGTCGGGTGCCGCACTCGATCTTGCTGGAAGTCTTCACGGAGGAGGGGTTCGGAACGATGGTGGTGCCGTCATGACTGAGAACCTCCTGGCCCGGTGGCGCACCGCGCTGATGGACAACTACGGCACCCCCGCGATCGCGCTCGTGCGTGGCGAGGGCGCCACCGTCTGGGACGACTCCGGCAAGTCCTATGTGGATATGTATGCCGGGATCGCCACGACGTCCCTCGGCCACGGCCACCCGGCCGTCGTCGAGGCGGTGAGCACGCAGGTCGCCACCCTTGGCCACGTCTCGAACTTCTTCGCCACCGTGCCAGCCGTCGCGCTGGCCGAGCGGCTCATTGCCCTGGCCGGGCGCGACGGCAAGGTCTACCTCTGCAACTCCGGTGCGGAGGCGAACGAGGCCGCGTTCAAGCTCTCCCGCCGGACCGGCCGCACGCACATGGTTGCCGCCGACGGCGCCTTCCACGGCCGCACGATGGGCGCGCTCGCGCTCACCGGTCAGCCGGCCAAGCGCGACCCGTTCCACCCGCTCCCCGGCGACGTCACGCACGTGCCGTTCGGCGACGTCGAGGCGCTGCGCAACGCCGTCACCGAACAGACGGCGATGGTGATCCTGGAGCCGGTGATCGGCGAGGGCGGCGTCGTGCCCGCGCCGCCCGGCTACCTCGCCGCCGCCCGCGAGATCACCACCGCCACCGGCACGCTGCTGGTCCTCGACGAGGTACAGACTGGCATCGCCCGTACCGGAACCTGGTTCGCCCACCAGGCCGACGGCGTGGCGCCGGACGTGATCACGCTGGCCAAGGGGCTCGGCGGCGGGCTGCCGATCGGCGCCTGCATCGCCTTCGGGGCGGCCGCCGACCTGCTCGGACCGGGTAGCCACGGCTCGACGTTCGGCGGCAACCCGGTGTGCTGCGCCGCCGCGCTCGCCGTCCTCGACACGATCGCCGCCGAGGACCTCTGCGGGCGGGCGAAGCAGCTCGGCGACCGGCTCCGCACCGGCGTGGAGGCGCTGGGTCACCCGCTCGTGGAAGGCGTCCGGGGCTCTGGACTGCTGCTCGGCATCGTGCTGACGGATGAGGTGGCGAAGGGCGCCGAGCTGGCGCTGCGCAAGGCGGGCTTCCTGGTCAACGCGGTCGCGCCGGGCGTACTCCGGCTCGCGCCGCCCCTGGTCCTCACCGACGAGCAGGCCGACGCGTTCCTCGCGGCGCTGCCGGCGGCCCTGGACGCGGCGAAGGAGACCCCGTGACCCGTCACTTCCTGCGCGACGACGACCTGACCCCGGACGAGCAGGCCGCGGTCCTCGACCTCGCCACCGAGATGAAGGCCGACCGGTTCGCGCACCGGCCGCTGTTCGGGCCGATCGGCACTCCCGGCAACTCGGGCCACGGTCTTCCCGCTCCCGGCCGCTCGGGCCACGGTCTTCCCGCTCCCGGCCGCTCGGGCCAGAGAACCGTCGCGCTCATCTTCGACAAGCCGTCCACCCGGACCAGGGTCTCGTTCACTGTCGGCGTCACCGATCTCGGCGGCAGCCCGCTGGTCATCGACGCACAGACCAGCCAGCTTGGCCGCAGTGAGCCGATCGAGGACACGGCCCGGGTGCTGGAGCGGCAGTGCGCCGCGATCGTCTGGCGTACTGGCGCTCAGACCCGGATCAAGGCGATGGCGTCGGCCAGCCATGTGCCGGTCGTCAACGCTCTCACGGACGAGTTCCACCCGTGCCAGATCCTCGCTGACCTACTCACGATCCGGGAACGGTTCGGGGTACTGGCCGGCCGGTCGCTCACCTACCTCGGTGACGCCGCGAACAACATGGCGCACTCGTACCTGCTCGGCGGCGCGACGGCCGGCATGCACGTCCGGGTCAGCGGTCCGGCGGGTTACCAGCCTGACCCGTCGATTCTCGCCGCGGCCACCGAACGCGCAGCGGCCACCGGCGGGTCGGTCTCGGTTGTCACCGATCCCAAGGAAGCCTGCGACGGCGCGGACGTGCTCGCCACCGATACCTGGATCTCGATGGGCCAGGAGGGCGAGGCCGAGGCACGGGCAACCGCGCTCTTCGGGCCGTACCAGCTCGACGCCGGGAAGCTGGGGCTGGCCGGCCCGAACGCGATCGTGCTGCATTGCCTGCCCGCGTACCGGGGCAAGGAGATCAGCGCCGACGTCCTCGACGGCCCGCAAAGTGCGGTCTGGGACCAGGCCGAGAACCGGCTGCACGCGCAGAAGGCGCTCCTGACTTGGCTGCTGGAAGCGCGGTGACCGTCGTGGCCCAGCCGAGCCCCCTCACCAAAGTCGCCCGGCACGTCCGGATCAGCGCGATCGTCCGCGACCACGCCGTGCGGTCGCAATCCGAGCTGGCCGGGCTCCTCGCCGAGGACGGTCTCGTCGTCACCCAGGCGACCCTCTCCCGCGACCTGGAGGAACTGGGCGCGGTGAAGCTGCGCGGCGCCGACGGCAGCCCACCGGTGTATGTGATCCCCGAGGAGGGCCGCGGCCCGCTGCGCCCCTCCGAGGCGCCGCCGGCTCGGCTCATCCGGCTGCTGGAGGAGCTGCTGACCGGGGCCGACGCCAGCGGCAACCTCGTGGTGCTCCGAACCCCGCCCGGCGCCGCCCAGTTCCTCGCCTCGGCACTGGACCGCTCCGGGCTTCCCCAACTGATCGGCACCATCGCCGGCGACGACACGATCCTCGCGATCTGCCGTGAGCCGGACGGCGGCGCCGCCTTCGCCCAGGAAATCCTCCGCTGGGCCAACCGGACTTGAAGCCACCACAAACCCCTAGGAGCACGAAGTGACCGACCGGATCGTTCTCGCCTACTCGGGTGGGCTCGACACCTCAGTGGCCATCGGCTGGATCGCCGCCGAGACCGGGGCCGAGATCATCGCCGTCGCCGGTGACGTCGGCCAGGGCGGCGAGGACCTCGACGTCATCCGCGAGCGGGCGCTGTCCTGCGGCGCGGTCGAGGCCGTCGTCGCGGACATGAAGGACGAGTTCGCCGACGAGTACTGCTTGCCCGCGCTGCAGGCCAACGCGCTCTACATGGACCGCTACCCGCTGGTGTCCGCGCTGTCCCGGCCGGTGATCGTCAAGCACATGGTCGCCGCCGCCCGGAAGTACGGCGCCACGACCATCGCGCACGGCTGCACCGGCAAGGGCAACGACCAGGTGCGGTTCGAGGTCGGCATCGGCGCGCTCGCCCCGGAGTTGAAGGTGATCGCGCCCGTCCGTGACTCGGGCATGACCCGGGACAAGGCGATCGCGTTCGCCGAGGAGAAGGCGCTGCCGATCGACGTCACCAAGAAGTCGCCGTACTCGATCGACCAGAACGTGTGGGGTCGCGCGGTCGAGACCGGCTTCCTGGAGGACATCTGGAACGCGCCGATCGAGGACGTCTACGCCTACACCCAGAACCCGGCCACGCAGCGGGACGCCGACGAGGTGGTCATCACCTTCGAGCAGGGCGTACCGACGGCGATCGACGGCAAGCCGGTCACCGTGCTCCAGGCGGTCGAGCAGCTCAACGTCCGCGCGGGCGCGCAGGGCATCGGCCGGCTGGACATGGTCGAGGACCGGCTCGTCGGCATCAAGAGCCGTGAGGTGTACGAGGCGCCGGGCGCGATCGCGCTGATCACCGCCCACCAGGAGCTCGAGAACGTCACCGTCGAGCGGGACGTCGCCCGGTTCAAGCGGCAGGTCGAGCAGCGCTGGACCGAGCTGGTATACGACGGCCTGTGGTTCTCGCCGCTCAAGTACGCGCTGGATGCATTCCTCGCGCAGACCCAGGAGCATGTCTCCGGCGACATCCGGATGACGCTGCACGGCGGTCGGGCCGTGGTCACCGGGCGGCGCAGCGGGTCCGCCCTGTATGACTACAACATGGCGACTTACGACGCGGGTGACACCTTCGACCAGACCCTGGCCAAGGGCTTCGTGGAGCTGTGGGGGCTGCCGAGCAAGATGGCGGCCGTCCGGGACGCGCGGGTCCACGGGACTGAGCGGCCGGGAGCGGGACATTTCGGGACCGAGCGGCCGGGAGCGGGAAGGGCGCTGTCGGGTGCCTGAGATTCCGGGCGCCGGGGAGCCGACCCGCCTCTGGGGCGGGCGGTTCTCCGGCGGCCCCGCTGAGGCGCTGGCGCGGCTCTCAGTCAGCGTCCAGTTCGACTGGCGGCTCGCCCCGTACGACATCGCGGGATCGCGTGCGCACGCCCGGGTGCTCAACAACGCCGGGCTGCTCGACGCCGACGAGCTGGGCAAGATGCTCGCCGCCCTCGACGACCTCGAAGCGGCGTGCGCGGCCGGCGAGTTCCGTCCCACGATCGAGGACGAGGACGTGCACACAGCCCTCGAACGTGGCTTGCTGGAGCGGCTCGGTGCACTCGGCGGCAAACTCCGCGCCGGCCGTAGCCGCAACGATCAGGTCGCCACGGATCTCCGCCTCTACCTGCGCGACCATGCCCGGGGAGTGGCGGGGCGCCTGGTCGAACTGTGTGAGGCGTTGACCGTCCAGGCGGAGCACCTGCTCGGCGTGCCCGCGCCCGGCATGACCCACCTGCAGCACGCGCAGCCGATCCTGTTCAGCCACCAGCTTCTCGCGCACGTCCAGGCGTTCCTCCGCGACCTCGACCGGCTCGCCGACTGGGACCGCCGCGCCGCCGTCTCGCCGCTCGGCGCCGGCGCGCTCGCCGGTTCGTCGCTGCCGCTCGATCCCGAGAAGGTCGCGGTCGAGCTGGGCTTCACGTCCGCCGCGGCCAACTCGATCGACGCCGTCAGCGACCGGGATTTCGCCGCCGAGTTCCTCTTCGTCGCGGCACTGGCCGGGGTGCACCTGTCCCGGCTCGGCGAGGAGGTCGTGCTCTGGACGTCGCAGGAGTTCGGCTGGGTTGAGCTGGACGACGCGTACGCCACCGGCAGCTCGATCATGCCGCAGAAGAAGAACCCGGACATCGGTGAGCTGGCGCGAGGCAAGTCCGGCCGGCTCATCGGCCACCTCACCGGCCTGCTCGCCACCCTCAAGGCACTTCCGCTGGCCTACGACCGGGACCTTCAGGAGGACAAGGAGCCGGTTTTCGACGCGGTCGACACGCTGCAGCTGGTGCTGCCGGCCGTCGCGGGCATGATCGCGACGATGACCGTCCGCACCGAGGTGCTGGAGGAAGCGGCGCCGCGGGGCTACTCGCTCGCCACCGATATCGCCGAGTGGCTGGTGAGGCGCGGCGTGGCGTTCCGGGAGGCGCACGAGATCGTCGGCGCCATCGTGGCGCGGTGCGCGGCCAAGGGCTGCGAGCTGGAGGACCTCTCCGACGCCGAGCTGGCCGAGGTGTCGCCGCGCCTCACGCCGGACGTGCGATCGGTGCTCTCCGTGGAGGGCGCGCTCCGGGCCAGGACGACGCCGGGCAGCACGGGGCCGGAGCCGGTCGCCACGCAGCTCGCGAACGTCCAGGCCATGCTCGTCGCGTACCGGACCTGGGCCGACGAGCACGTGGTCCCACGCTGAGCCTGGAGTCGCTGCTGTTAGCCCCGGCGCCCGAGGCCGCGCCGGGGCTGCTCGGCTGCCTGCTCAGCGCCGGTGGAGTGACCGTCCGCATCGTCGAGGTCGAGGCATACGGCGGTGTGGGGGAGGACCCCGCCTCGCACTCACACCGCGGCCCCACTGGTCGTAACACGCCGATGTTCGGGCCGCCCGGCACGCTCTACGTGTACTTCACCTACGGCATGCACTGGTGCGCCAACGTCACGTGCAGCCCGCCGGGTACCGCGTCGGCGGTGCTGTTGCGGGCTGGCCAGGTGGTCGACGGCGTGGAGATCGCGCGCTCCCGCCGCGGCCGGTCGACGGACCGTGACCTGGCGCGCGGTCCGGCACGGTTGGCTCAGGCGCTCGGCCTCGACGGCGCCGCAGACGGAACGCCGCTGCTGGATGGCCGCGGCCCGGCTGTGCTCTCTGCTGGCGCACCCGTCGATCCAGCGCGGGTCCGCTCGGGGCCGCGCGTCGGGGTGGCGTCGGCCTCGGACGTTCCGTGGCGCTTCTGGATCGACGGCGACCCTGCGGTGAGCATCTACCGCAAGCACGTCCCGAAGCGCCGCACCCCGGCCTGACCGTCAACGGCGGCCCGATGCGCAGGAGACGCAGGTTTTCGCCGCTGGGCGGGCGGCCAGCCGCTCGGCACCGATCGGCGCGCCGCAGCTTTCGCAGATCCCGTAGCCGCCCTGGCCGAGGCGGTTGATTGCGCCGTCCAGCTCGGCGAGCCGGTGCGTGTTCTGCTCGATCATCGCCGTGATGTGCGCGCGCTCGAACGCGATCGTCGGCCCCTCGGGGTCGTGCTCGTCGTCGGAGTTCGCCTCGGCGGTGGACTCGGCCGGTCGGACGCAGTTCCGGGCGCCACCTTGACCAGCGGCGGGTCCGGCGTGAAATCGGCTGGCTCGGTGCGAGAGGATCAGGGCCGTGACGGACATCATCGATGAGCTGCAATGGCGGGGGCTGATCGCCCAGTCGACCGACGAGGCCGCACTGCGGGCACGGCTGGCCGAGGGTCCGATCACTGTCTATGCCGGCTTCGACCCGACCGCGGAGAGCCTGCACGCCGGCAACCTCGTCCCGCTGCTGGCGCTGCGCCGGTTTCAACGCGCCGGGCACCGGGCGATCGCTCTGGCCGGTGGCGCTACCGGGCTGGTCGGCGACCCGAGCGGGCGCACGTCCGAGCGGACGCTGAAGACCCCCGAGAAGGTCCGGGAGCTGGTCGATCGGATCCGCCTCCAGCTCGAACGCTTCGTTGACTTCGACGGCGCCAACCCCGCGATCCTGGCGAACAATCTCGACTGGACGGCGCCCATCTCGGCGCTGGAGTTCCTCCGCGACGTAGGTAAGCACTTCACCGTGAACCAGATGCTGGCGAAGGAAGCCGTGTCGGCTCGGCTGAACGGCGAGGGCATCAGCTACACCGAGTTCAGCTACATGCTGTTGCAGTCCTTCGACTACCTGCACCTGTACCGGGAGTACGGCTGCGAGCTGCAGGTCGGCGGCAGCGACCAGTGGGGCAACATCACCGCGGGCCTCGACCTGATCCGCAAGGTCACCGGCGGCCACGCGCACGGGCTCACGGTGCCGCTGGTCACCAACGCCAGCGGCGAGAAGTTCGGGAAGAGCACCGGCGGCGGTTCGCTCTGGCTCGACCCCGAGCTGACCAGCCCGTACGCCTGGTACCAGTACTGGATCAACGCCGACGACCGTGACGTCGTCGCCTGGCTGCGCACCTTTACGTTCCTGGAGCGGGAGGAGATCGAGGCGCTTGCCGCCGAGACGGCAGAGCGGCCGGCAGCCCGGCTGGCACAGCGCCGGCTCGCCGAGGAGATGACGACGCTTGTCCACGGCAAGGACGAGACGCACCGGGTCATCGCGGCCAGCCAGGCGCTGTTCGGCCGCGGCGAGCTGGCCTCGCTCGACTCCGCGACCCTGCTGGCCGCCCTCTCGGAGGCGGGCCTGACCAGGTTCGAGGGGGCGCTGCCGTCGATCACGATGCTGCTGAAGGAGACCGGTCTCTGCAAGAGCTTCTCCGAGGCGCGGCGCACGGTGGCCGAGGGCGGCGCCTACCTCAACAACGTCAAGGTCACTGATGGGGACGCGGTTCCCGACGAGACGGCGTTGCTGCACGGGCGCTGGCTGGTGTTGCGGCGGGGCAAGCGGACTCTCGCTGGGGTCGAACTGGTTCGCTGAACGTGCTGGTGAGGGGGGCGTCGCGAGGGTTGCGGCGCTCCTTCGCCGTCTCCGCGGTGACAGGGCGTTCAGGCGCGCGGCCGTTCCGTGACGGTGTTCGGGCGACCGTTATGGTCTCCAGAGGAGTTGTCGCAGGTCAGCGGGTTGACACAGGTTTGGCCGCCCCCGATTTGACTCTGCCGATCCACTCCCGTAACTTTCTCTTTGCCCGCGGGGCACCGGACAGACCGGGCCGCGCAAGCAGCCGGAAGTACGGCCCGCGGGAAACCCAGCCCGAGACGATCGGCCACAAGGCCGGCGGTTACGGCTGGGTCGGGCGGAGCGGCTGGACCCCCGGGTCGAACGTCGCGAATCTGACCGGGTAGTATGGACGACAAGCCCCGAGTGAAAGCCTTAACCGGCTCGATCCGGTGCGCGTGTGTTCTTTGAGAACTCAACAGCGTGTTCAAAAGTTAGTGCCATGTTTGTATTATCCCTGGCTCATGGCTTTCGAGTTGTGGGTGGGATTCCTTTGGTAATGACTGGCTCTCTTTTGGGGGCTGGTTTTTGCTGGGATTTTCTCTAGTCAGCTTGCTGGCCTCGTTTTTGGGGGTTGGTTGGTTATAGACATTAATGGAGAGTTTGATCCTGGCTCAGGACGAACGCTGGCGGCGTGCTTAACACATGCAAGTCGAACGGTGAAGCCTTTCGGGGTGGATCAGTGGCGAACGGGTGAGTAACACGTGGGTAACCTGCCTCTTGCTCTGGGATAAGCCTAGGAAACTGGGTCTAATACCGGATATTCACTTTCTCCTGCATGGGGGGTTGTGGAAAGTTTTTCGGCGAGGGATGGGCCCGCGGCCTATCAGCTTGTTGGTGGGGTGATGGCCTACCAAGGCGACGACGGGTAGCCGGCCTGAGAGGGCGACCGGCCACACTGGGACTGAGACACGGCCCAGACTCCTACGGGAGGCAGCAGTGGGGAATATTGC
>Ga0184623_10000775_pt1 | contig 13763 bp, 13 predicted proteins | sample PLM1_100_b1_FD_133138 | JGI IMG/M metagenome (GOLD analysis project Ga0184623, IMG submission 133138) | Groundwater sediment microbial communities from an aquifer in East River, Colorado, USA - PLM1_100_b1 | ecosystem: Environmental > Terrestrial > Soil > Riparian zone | place: USA: East River...
CTGCATATGCCGCCTGCAAGGCGTCGTTTCCAGTGATGTCCACGGGTCGTAGCCCAGCCGCCTTGGCCAGGGAGATCTCTTGCTGCGCGGTTTGTAGCCGTATGGTCAGACCCGCCTCGCGCAGTGCTGTGGCGAGTAGTTGCCGCGCCTCCCATGCGTCCAGGATTGTCTTGGGTGGTACCGCGTCATAGAGGCGCATCAGGTCCAATGCGAGGCGGTGAAAGGTGCCAATGCGCAGGTCACGCACCTGACTCGCAGGCAAAAGCTCCCGCAGGCGGCTATGCATCTCCGCCGCGGCTCGCCTGGTAAAGGTGACGGCCAGTATCTGCACACTGGACACATCGCGCTGGCGGATGAGATACGCGATGCGTTGGGTTAAGGTGTGTGTCTTGCCCGCCCCAGGGCCAGCGACTACGATGACTGGCCCTGCCTCCGCTTCCACTGCCTGCTGCTGCGCCTCGTCGAGCGCGCCAGATACCGCGCCTGCCTGGGGCTCCGACACAGGTGCGGCAGCAGGGGCAACACTTTGAGCCGGCGCTGCGTGTTTCTCTGCTCCTGGGACAGCCGCTGGCAGCGCAAAGAGCGCATGCTGTCCCTTGAGCTGCTCGCGTTCGGTGCTACTAAAGATGCGAATCGTGCCGTACTCACCGTCATATCCTGCCAGGATCTCCACTGCGCCAATACGCATGCGGTTGAGCGCCTCAGCCACCAACGGTTCACCGCAGCGCGCCACATCTTCTGGCGGCACGGCGCGCAAGATGCCCAACTCAGGCCCAAACTGCTCGAGCAATTTTTTGTAGATGACGCTGACCTTCTTACTCTCAGGCCCGACGTCGAGAGCCGCCCCGATCACCTCGGGGAGCGGGATGAGGTATTCGAAGGGGCGCTCGACCGCTGGCTCAGCCTCTTCAGAGCGATCGGCCAGGCGCTCGACCCGGTGCAGCACCCCGACCGTCAACTTGCCACCACAGGTCGGACAACGCCCCTCAGCCTGTAAAGTCTGTGCCGGCTTCCAGCGGATCTGGCACTTGCGGTGGCCATCGTAGTGATACTTGCCTTCTTCCGGGTAGAACTCCAGGGTACCCGTAAAGCGAGTCCGATCCCGTTCTTTGAGCGCTGTATACATGGCCAGATATGACAGCTCAGTGTCAAAACATGTCGCCTCGCGCGCCAATTTTTGCGCCGAGTGCGCGTCGGAATTCGAGACGATGGCGAAACGGTCCAGGGCCGACAGGCGGGTGTTCATGAGTGGATCAGAAGAGAGCCCGGTTTCCAACGCAAAGATAGATGGCAGCAGGTCGTCAAAGCATTCTTCCAAACTGTCAAAACCTGATTCTGAGCCCAGCACCGCAAAGTGCGGCGTCCAGATGTGGGCCGGAACGAAGAGCACGTCCGGACAGATTTCCAGGCTTATTTCCAGGAGATCGTGGCTGTCGAGCCCCAGGATGGGCCGCCCATCGGCCTTGAGATTGCCAATAGCCCCCAGGCGGCGATTGAACGCTTCGACACGCGCCAGATCGGGGAGCATGACGAGGTTGTGCACCTTGCGCGTGCGGCCATTCTTCTTGTAGATCGAGCTAATCTCCACGGAAGGCAGAAAGCGGACGTCGTGCCGACAGGTCGGCGGCAACTCGTGCTCGACGGCCTGACGCCAGGGGTCTTTGAGGCGGTAGAGGCCATCCTCGGCCGGCTCCAGTTTCTCCTGCAGCTCTGCGAACCAGGACGGGTGCGTGAAATCACCCGTGCCCACGACGGTAATGCCCTTGAGCGCCGCCCATTTGTGGAGATTTTCCAGATTCAACTCGCGGCTCGTGGCCCGCGCATACCGCGAATGGATGTGGAGATCGGCGATAAACTGCATGGGGAAGACCTTCTCTCAGAGCGTGTGCGAAAGCGCTAGCTGCCTCAACTCGTCCGTTATATCACAGATAAATTGCAAACTGCAATAAACTTTCGCTGACCCTACTCTGCTCTGTCATGCTCTCAGCTTCAGGTCGTAGGGGAGGGCTTACGGGCCAGGACGACGTACACCGGGTCCGTGTACGCTGACGGCGACCAATTGTGCGCCTCGACCCCGACGAAGTTCCCAGCATAGTGAAAGTAAGAGGCGACGAGGTCACGGTGCTTTTGATCATCGAGCATGCGCCAGATGGCCACCGCTTTGGTCGGGAACATGCGGTTCGAGAAAATCACGACAAACGGGCCGCCCGGGCGGAGGATACGCCAGACCTCCTGGAAAACGGCAATAGGCTGCGTGATGTACTGGATCGACACGGTCAGCACTACAGCATCGAACGTGTCGGCCGCGAAGGGGAACTGGGGGTCCGTATTCACGTTGTGCACAACATACTCGTCCAAATCGGGATTGTCCGCCATCTCTGCCGCATTGAGTCCTAAACCGATCAGGCGCTGTTTGGGCAATCCTGCCGGCCAGTGCGAGCGCCAACTGCTCAGCAAGTCAAGCACCACGCCGTTGGAGGGCAACACGTCAGGTAAAAACTGTTTAATCGCGGCGATAGCCTCGTCATCAATATGCACGACCTTCCGGGGCATGGTGTAAAACGCCTCATCTGGCTCTTCATCTAGACGCGCAAAAAATTCCGGGCGAAAGGGGGGCTCTTCCATCGTCTGTACCTTTCAGAACCAGTGAGCCTTGTCTACCACGTTGTGCAGCGGGCGCCCCGCGTTGAAGCGCTGACAATTTTCGAGGAGTAACTCAGTGCGACGCTCCTGCAAGTAGGGCCCGACACCGGCTACATGTGGGGTGAGTAACACGCCAGGCATAGTCCAGAGCGGGTGGTCTGGCGGCAAGGGTTCAATCTCATACACGTCCAGGCCAGCCCCGGCGATTTCCCCAGCCCGCAACGCTGCAACCAGATCGTCGAGAACGACGCAGGCGCCGCGTCCGATGTTGATCAGAAACGCCGTTTTTTTCATCAGTCGCAATTCTCTGGCAGCCATCATACCGCGCGTCTCTGGTGTATGCGGTACCGTCATGACCACGAAATCAGCCTGCGGTAGCAGCGCGTGCAAGTCAGGCGGACGCCGGAGTTCTTTGACACTCGGGGGTGCCTCGGTACGGCGGGCATCGACTCCCAACACCGTCATGCCAAAGGCTGCACAGAGTCGCGCCGCCTCGCCTCCAATGCCGCCCACCCCAATGATCAACGCCGTGGCCTCAGGCAGGTGGATGCCTGGCTCCACGCCGTTGGGACGCCACTGCCGCTGCAGCTGGTGCGGAATATAGCCGTGCAGACCGCGCGCAAAGGCCAATATAAAGGCCATGATGTGCGCCCCAATGTGGTCGTTGTAGATCTCGCGCTGGTTCGTCACGACCACGTCGCTCTCGATGAGTTCCTTGTAGTAGTAGCCCGCTGGCGGCGCCGCTGCCGGTGCCTGGATCCAGCGCAAGTGGCGTGCCCGCCGCAGCAGTTCTGGTCCAATATTGCCGTAGGCGGCATCCGCGTCAACGATAGCGTCCAGCGCTGCCTCGGCACTGTCGAACATCTGCACCTCGCAATCGGGCACCGCGGCGCGGATCTTCTGGGGCCAATCCGGCTGTGTGTTCGGCGGTACAATGACCATCTTAAAGCCCATGAGCATTCTCCTCTCCCGCTCTCCCCTCTCTCTCTGCCTCAACTTCACAGAGCCACTGCTGTTCTTGGCAGCCTCAGAAGAGCGCTGCCGGGGTGACAATCCCCTCCAAATCTTCGTCCGTGATAGGGTTAACGAGTGGGACACCAAGTTCATTGGTGATAAACCAGTACGCCTGCTTTAAATGGTGCGTACTGTGACTCAATATGATGGTGAGCAGTTCGAGGACGGTCACTTCACCGCCATAGTGGGCCGGGACCACCCGGTCAAAGGCAGCAGTGTCGTTGCTCTGCAAGAAGGCGATGATCTGCTGACGGACGCCTTCGCCGTAGGCCACCAGCGCCTCGGACGTCTTGACCTCTTGGAGTCGGGCACCCGACGCCCGCATGTCGTCCGTGCTCATACTGCCGTGTTGATGGCTGCGCCAGGCCAGCTCGGGAAACGACAGCACGTGCATCATGAGATCCCGCAATGTCCACCGCTCACGCCAGGGCAGGTGCTGTTGCAGCTGCGCCTGGGAGAGCTGTTGAATGGCGCGCAGGGTGGCTCCCAGCATCATATCGTACTTCGCCGCCAACCAGCTGGTTTTGCCAGACAGATCGACCTGAACCTCCAGGTGTAATGCGGGGATGAGCTTTTTGGGGTAATAGCCAATGATGACCTCGTCGTCATCAATGATCGTGACGGGTAAGGCCGTAATGCCGCGGCTGTGCAAATAGGCTCGGGCGGCCTCGTCTGTGGCCACATCGTGGTGTTCATACCGAACACGGTTAGACGCGAGGAACTCCTCGAGCGTCCGACAACTGAATCAACCCGGATGGGTGTACACTTGGACCTTCATGGTATCCTCCATAACTCGTTGCAACGCGCACTCGCTGGGTGCAACGCACCGCCATGGCACCGCCAGCGTGGCGGCGCCGACCGCTGCCTCTCTTGCGCATACAAGATATCACACGCGGTGTATTGTGCCACAATCCGGATGGCTTGACCAAAACGCCGGAGTTGGAACTTCTCTCCCGACCTCGCTCCTCTAGCTTCGCTTCTCCATCTGTGTCTCCCAGATCAGAGCTGGACCATCGACTGCACCACGCATCAGACCCTGTTGTCGCTCGTGTGGGTAACCCAGGCAGTGTGACACATACCGCACGCCATCGATCAGCCGGTTGCGGTTGCGATGCTGGTGGCCATACACGTGCACCACCGAGCCGAGGCGGCGAATCTGCGTCTCGATGCCAACGCACCCGGCGACGCGACTGAAATTGAAACGTGGGTGGCGATCCTGTAGGAGCACGTCCGCTGCGCGTCTTTCTTCCGTAGTACTAAAGATGAGCTCCATGCGAGGCAGGAAATGGCTAAAAGAGATGACGGGAGCATCGTACGTTTGTGCCAGATGTGCCTCATTCAGACTCAGGAAGTAATCGGCAATCGTCATTCCCGCTGCTAAAGGAGGCCAGACAGTAAAGTACTTGTCGCTCCACATCTGCAGCGTCGGATCTTCCCCTTTTTTGGCTACAAACAGACTGCCCTGCCCCTCTTCGGGTTGCACGTACCACGCAAACAGGGGTACGATCCACACCCCGGTGTCACCAGCCCCCTCTCCGACTTTGGCAGGGCGCGTGTAGATGCCCAAGGCATCACACAACTGCACAATATGCCAAAACTTGGTGATAGAATGGGCGTATTCCTTGCTGCGTACCCACAATTCATGATTCCCTGGCACAAAAAAAACCTGGGCAAATTTGCTGCGCACGCAGGTCAGGGCTTCCCGAAGTGTCGCGAGATTATCGCTGACGTCGCCTGCCAGAATGAGCGTGGCATCAGTGTAATCTACTGGTGAGAGAGCCTGCAGCCAGGCCATGTTCTGCTGCATATCCACATGAATATCCGACAGCGCAAAGACGCGAGTTGTTGGCTTGCGGGATGTTCCGGTCACCATGCCATGAGCTCTTTCAACGTAGGAGAGGCGATGTGGACCAATATGAATCTATGAGATCAACTGGACTTATAGCATCAACTTAGCGGTTGTCAATAGCAGCGCGGCCAGTGGAACGAGGTCTTGACGCGCGTGGCCCATGATGTAGCGCAGTGCGCTGGAGGTTGCTGAGAGAGAGGAGTACAATACGCGGCATGCGAGCGTGTCTGTCGGGGAAAGGAGGCGACCATGACCCTCGAGCCGCAGCAGTTACTCACCATGTATCGCCAGATGGCGACCATTCGCGCTTTTGACAACCGGGCGGTGGAAGAATTTCACGCCGGCAACATTCCCGGTGTGGTGCACGCTTACCTTGGCCAGGAAGCTATCGCGGTGGGGGTGTGTACCACCCTGCGCCGGGACGACAAAATCGTTAGCACGCACCGTGGGCACGGCCATACCATCGCCAAGGGCGCTGATCTCACCTTGATGATGGCCGAGCTGTTTGGCCGTAGTAACGGCTACTGCCACGGCAAGGGTGGTTCCATGCACATTGCCGATTTCAGCGTCGGCATGCTCGGAGCCAACGGCATCGTGGGTGCTGGCATGCCGATTGCCAATGGCGCTGCGCTCGCCGCCAAGCTGGCGAAGAGCGACGGCGTGGCGGTGGCCTTCTTCGGGGATGGCGCCGCCAATGAGGGGGCCTTTCACGGCTCACTGAACCTGGCGTCCATCTGGAAACTCCCCACTATTTTCGTCTGCGAAAACAACCACTGGGCCGTCGCCGTGCCCGCCTCGTATGCTCTGTCGGTGTCCGAAGTCTCGGCACGGGCATCGGCGTACAACATCCCTGGGGTGACCGTCGATGGGACCGATGTGCTGGCCGTCTACGAAGCCGCGGAGCAGGCGGTGCAACGCGCCCGGGCCGGAGAGGGACCGACCCTGCTGGAGTGCATGACGAACCGCTGGCGCATCCATTCCGAGCAACGCGGCAATCCCACGGATCCGCGCCCGCGCGCAGTGGTAGAGGCCGCGCAGCAGCACGATCCCATCATCTTGTTTAGCGCCAAGTTACAAGAGCAGGGTGTAGCCACGGCGGCAACGCTCGCCTGGATCGATCGTGACGTCAGTGAGGCCATTGAGGCCGCGGTGGCGTTTGCCAAAGCCAGTCCGTTACCCAAGCCAGAAGACGCCTTACTGGACGTGTTCGCTCCCTGAGGCATGGAGGATGCAGCATGCGTGAGATTACGTATACCGAAGCCTTGCTAGAAGCCTTTCGCGAGGAGATGCGGCGCGACGCTACCGTATTTCACCTGTGCGGGGGGCTGGGTGCGCTGGCGAGCCTCATTCCTGAATTTGGCGAGGAGCGCGTGCGGGTGTGCCCGATCTCGGAAGAAGCCTATGTAGGCGCCAGTATCGGGGCCGCCGGCAGTGGCTTCCGTCCCATCGTCAGCCCGGGGATGATGACGTTTGCCTTTACCGCAATGGACCAGATTGTCAACCAGATGGCGAAGATCCACTACATGTTCGGGGGACAGGCATCTTTCCCCATTGTCTTCCGTGCCTCCACTGGTGGTGGCCGCTCTGCAGCAGCCCAGCACTCACAAAGCCCCCATCCTATGTTCATGAACCTGGCGGGCCTGAAAATCGTCATGCCGACCACACCCTATGATGCCAAGGGCTTAATGAAAAGTGCTATTCGGGACAATAACCCTGTGGTGGTCTTTGAAGACCAGATACTTGCTGCGAGCGCCAAAGGCTCTGTGCCTGACGAGGAATATACCATCCCCATTGGTGTCGCTGAGGTCAAACGCCAGGGTCGTGACGTCACGGTCATCGCCATCGCCAAGATGGTGCAGGAAGCGTTAGCAGCGGCTGAGGAACTCGCCAGCGAGGGCGTCTCGGTAGAAGTAGTGGACCCCAGAACCCTGGTGCCTATGGACAAGGAGACGCTCCGCGCCTCGGTCCGCAAGACAGGCCGCGTGGTCATCGTCGATGAGGCGTGCATAACTTGTAGTGCTGCCGCCGAGGTCGCTGCCCTCTTGACCGAAGACCCCGCCACGTTCCGGGCGCTCAAAGTGCCCCCCAAGCGTGTCTGTGCACCTGACGTGCCCATCCCCTATAGCCCGATTATGGAACGCTTCTGCCTGCCGGATAAGACGCGCGTTATCGCTGGCATTAGAGAGGTGCTGGTATGAAGTACGGCTTTACCTTGCCGGGGCGTGGGCCCCTTGCCACCCCAGACACCCTGGCCCTCATTGCCAGACGGGGTGAGGAGCTGGGGTACGATTCGGTCCTGACCGGCGACCACATCGTGGTGCCCAAACGCATTACCTCGCCATACCCCTACACTGAGGACGGTGCCTTTCCCGGCTCGTCTTCTGGTGAAGCCATGGAGCAACTGACGGTCCTGGCTTTTCTGGCTGGTCAAACGCGTACCATACGGCTGGTGACCAGCGTCATCATCGTGCCCCACCGTAACCCCCTCGTCGCTGCCAAGGCTTTAGCGACGTTAGATGTCCTCTCCAAAGGCCGTGTGATCGTTGGGGTGGGCGTAGGCTGGATGCGCGAGGAATTTGCCGCGCTCGGCCTGCCCCCTTTTGCAGAGCGCGGCGCCGTGACCGACGAATATATTCGGGCCTTTAAAGAACTCTGGACCAGCGACAACCCGACTTTTGAGGGCAAGTGTTGTCGCTTCTCTGACATCGCGTTCCTCCCCAAACCTCTCCAAAAACCCCACCCACCCATCTGGGTCGGCGGGGAGAGTCGACGCGCCATACGCCGTACTGCGCAACTTGGGAATGGCTGGTATCCCATTGACGCAAACCCCCAGTTTCCCATGGGGGAGCCAGCCCAGCTCACGGCGGGGCTGCAACGCCTGGCCGCCTATGCCAACGAGGCTGGTCGCGACCCAGCCGAGATCGAAATTGTTTTCCGCACGCATGCCTATCAGCTCAGCAACAATGGCGGGGATTCCACGGCGTCAAGCTATCCCTTCAGGGGTAGTGCTGCGAAGGTCGCCGCAGACATCCGCCAGTATGCCACGCTGGGCGTGGGATACCTGGTGCTGGACTTCGTGCGCCTGAGTCGTAGCCTGGAAGAGATGTTGCAGCACATGGAGGAGTTTGCGACCCAGGTGCAGCCGCAGGTGTAAAGCCAAGCGCAGAGGTACGGCTATGGCACATGCACGCACTGAGGGCTGAGCGAGGAAACAACACGACGGCAGTGGAAGAGAAGGATAGACCGGCATGGACTCTAGTGACCTGCACGAGCTCGATGCACGCATTACCTCTCTGGAGGCGGAGTTGCAGCGCCTCAAAACGCAGCGCCTGGCGCGCCTGGGGCGTCAGCCCAGGCCACTCGATGGTATACGTGTGTTTGATCTGTCACGATTGATTTTTGGACCTTTTTGTACTCAGATACTGGCCGATATGGGAGCGGATGTCATTAAAGTTGAACCGCGCACGGGAGACCAGGCGAGACGCTCTGGGACGGTGTTTATCAACGGCGAGAGCGCCTCGTTTTTGGCCCGCAACCGTAACAAGCGTAGCTTCACGCTGGACCTGCGGCAGCCAGCAGCCCAGGAGATTGCCCACCGCCTGGTGCAGCGCAGTGACGTCCTCGTGCACAACTTTCGCCCCGGGGTGATGGCCCGCCTGGGACTGGACGTCAAACGGGTGCGTGAGCTCAATCCGCGTCTGCTATACTGCGCCTTGTCTGGATACGGCCAGACTGGGCCACGCGCTGACTGGCCGGGGCAGGATCTGCTCATCCAAGCGATGTCGGGCATCCTCAGCACCACCGGGTGGGAAGACGGCCCACCAGTAACCGTGGGCACATACATTGCTGACATGACCGGCGCTCTGACGGCAGTCAATGCCATCATGATGGCACTGCACGCGCGCCATCAGTACGGCATCGGCCAGGAGATTGAGGTGTCGCTCCTGGATGCCATGATCGCGGCACAGTCGATGGAGGCCACGGTCTATCTGAACTCGGCTGTCCTCCCTGGCAAGAGCCGCAGCGGTCATTGGCAGGCGTCCCAGCCCTATGCCATCTTGCACACGCAAGACCGTGATATTGCGATTAATGCCCATTCTGACGAATGGTGGCCACGTCTCTGTAAAGCCCCAGAGTTTGCCCATCTCGCCAACGACCCGCGCTTTGCCACACGCCAGGCTCGAGCCCAGCATGGCGATGCCTTACTAGCGCCTCTCCAAGCCATATTCTTCACCAAAACGCGCGATGCCTGGCTTGACCACCTTGGCAAGTTCGATGTGCTGCGCGCCCCGGTCTATAACTACGCTGAGGTCTTTGCTGACCCGCAGGTCGAGCACAACGCCATGGTGGTCGAGCAGCAGCATCCCACGGCTGGTCCTATCAAGGTGATCAACACGCCCATGAAGCTCTCCGAGACTCCAGCCCAGATCGGCCCTGCTGCTCCGCGCCTGGGAGAGCACACGCAGGAGCTTTTAGAGTGGCTCGGGTATGACGCGACGCATATCGAGCGTCTGCGCCAAGAGCAAGTAGTCTGAAGAACTCGCAAGAGAACTGGGGACGCGGAGCGGGGTGAAAGTTGTGAGACTTTATAGCGAAGCGGCTTCAAGCGATAGGATTGACAAATGGTAGGGAGTCCGATAGGTGTTCCACTGCTCTATTCTGGAGCACGAAGACAACGAGATGATGTAACCGTACGGTGTCATAGGATAATGTGGCGTGGTGCCACCCTGGTGTGCAGGTTAGCCATTGTGGTCGCAACCGTGCTCCCGCTGTTACGGGACAGCGCCTGGGCACACGCGTTCGTGAGCCGTTCCGAGCCGCGGGGCGGCGCTACACTCATCGAACCGCCGGCTCAGATCCGCATCTGGTTTGATGGTCCGATCGAGCAGTTGTTCGCCACGATCCGCGTCGAGAACAGCGACAAACGGCGCGTTGACAAGGGCGACGGTCGCGTCAGTCCGAGCAACGACAGGCTCCTTGAGGTAGGGCTGCCGATACTGCCGCCCGGGAGATATCGCGTCTTCTGGGGTGTGGTCGCACGCGATGGCCACCGGCGAGAAGGCGATTTTTCATTCTTGATCAGGTAACGCGGCCGCGGTAAGCAATGTATGGATACACAGTCTCTGCTAGCCGGGCTGATGCGCGGCCTCGGACTCACAATCCTGGCGGCCGTGATTGGTGGGCTCACCCTCGCACAGCTGATCATCCCGGCTGATGTCTCTGACTTGACTAGCGCCCGTGCACAGCTGCGGCGCTGGATCACTGTTTGCCTCCTCTTGCTGTTGTTCACGACGATCGGTGATCTCGTCATTCGTACGCTGGCGATGAGTCGCGCACCGCTCGCCAGTATTCTTGTTGTTCTTCCCGACGTCGTCTCGCGCACGCATCTCGGAGTGATCCTTACGGTGCGGATCACGGGCTTGGTTCTGGCCGTGTTGCTCTCGCTTGGGCAGACCCCTCTGCTGCGCACTCTGTGTCTGCTTGTTGTTCTCGGCGTCGCACTCACGATCAGCCTGACGGCGCATGCGGCCGACTGGGGTGATCTGACGGTGAGTACCGCTGTCGATTGGACGCACGTAGTGGCGGCGTCAGCCTGGACAGGTGGGCTCGTCGGCCTTGCCTGGGTGATTTTCCGCCATAAGCCAATCTGGCAGTCAGCCACTCTTGTCGTGCTCGCGCGTCGTTTTTCGCGGCTCGCCAGCGTCTGCTTACTCGCTGTGGTGCTGACTGGAAGCTACAATGCGTGGGTACAACTGGGCGCAATGTCCATGCTGTGGAGCACGACGTACGGCCGTGTACTCTACGTCAAGCTGCTGGTCGTCGTGGCCCTTGTAGGGTTAGGCGCGGTCAATCGCTATGTCATCCTCCCACGCCTCAGCCACGAACGCGCCGATAGGAGGGGCGGGGCGCGACTCTTCCGCGTGCTACGCCTCATCATCTTTGGACCAACAGGCAGGGCGAACTCGGTGCTGCCAGCATCGCAACTTTCTACATACGTCGCACGGGAGGCACTCTAGGTCTCGCAATCTTTGCGTGCACCGCAGCCCTTGGCGAATCAACCCCTGGACGCCATACGGTGTTCGAACGCACGTCGTCGCGCCACGTGACCCTCAACCAGTTGCGCTCGGACAGTAACGCGTCGCGAGTCGGGACTGTGACCCCACCGCCAGGCAATGCCGACCATGGCCGCGCGGTGTTCGTGGCTCTCCAGTGTTTCACCTGCCACACAGTACAGGACGAACGTGATCCAGCTCCCTCACAACCAGGTCCCGATCTCAGGGGTGTCGGTCGCCGTCACCCGGGCTATCTGGTGGAGTCGATTATGAATCCCAACGCCATAATTGTCGATGGGCCGGGGCATTACGATCCGCGCGGCTGGTCGATCATGCCGGATTACCGCAACAAGCTGACAATAGGTGATCTGATCGACCTCGTCGCGTATTTGAAGAGCCTCGAGAGAGCCGAAGGTGACAGCTCTGCAACACCTTCACGCTCGCCTAGCCAGCCGTAATGCATCATAATACACAGCCACACGAGTCCCAGCAGCATGAGCTGGTAGAAACATAGCGCAGATACCATGGCAAAGCCCCCTTACACAGGTAGCGGCATGGGGCTATCTTACCGGAGTTTCATCCTAGCGGCATTGGCCGCCCGCGAGAGGTACACGACGATTTTTTTTCTTGACCAGAGTATTCCTTGAGACCTATGATGCCGCCCGCTCACACGAATCGCACCAGGCTCCAGTACACCACTGAGCCGATCTTGACCGAGTGGCAACAGAGAGTCACGAGCGCAAGCACACTGGACAATCTTCCTGCCATAAAGCAATCTCGTGTATTGTTGCGCATCCGCTGTTCTCTACTCTCTGTTGAGGGATGACCGGGCATCTCGGCACGGCGGAGAGAGGGAGCAAAGAAGAGAGACCGGACTTTAGAGACGGAGTCATCATGAAAAAATACGACATAACACGCCAGATGTTCGCTTCTCCCCCCACCCATAATCGGCTGGTTGCGCCGACGATGAGTCGACGCAAATTCTTGCTCGCAGGGGCGAGTCTCGCTGCTGTGGCTGCTTTACCCATGTGCACATCCTCGACGGACGATGATGATTCGCGCCGCTCACGCGACGGCTTGCTAAAGACGGAGCTGAGTGTACGCTATGCCAGGAATCAGATAGGCGGCTTGTCGGTGTTTACCCGCACCTTTGAAGGGAGGATCCCGGGCCCGACGCTGCGCCTGCGCCCTGGCGACACGCTGCAACTGCGCCTGTTGAACCAGCTGCCTCCCGAGACCGAAGAGGCGCCGATGGACATCAATATGCCGCATCACTTTAATGTCACCAATCTCCACACCCATGGGTTCCACGTTTCACCCAAGTGTAGTGCCGATGGTACGGTGTGTTCCGATAATGTGTTGATTGAGATTGAGCCGGGTGAGTCGCAATTTTACGAGTATACCCTGCCGCGGAACCATCCTGACGGCACGTATTGGTATCACCCTCATAGACACGGTTCGGCCGCCATACAGGTCATGGATGGCATGGCAGGCGCCATCATCATTGAGGGTGACACGGACGCGTTCCTCAAAGCTCAGGGGGTGCAGGAAGATCGAGTGTTTGTGCTCCAGCCGATTCGGCTGGATCCGGACGGGGAGGCAGAGTTTATTAATGAGAACAGCTTTCTCACATCTCCGCTGTTTACCGTGAATGGTGAGTTGCAACCAACCATTAATACTCGTCCTGGCGAGATACAGCGGTGGCGCTTCATTAACGCTGGCATGGATGAACACCTGCCGCTGGAACTGCGAGCGGACGTGGGAAACGCTCCGCAAACGTTTCACCAACTCGCCTTTGATGGTATTACCTTGCCTAAGCTGGAAGAGGCGCAGCGTCTCTTCTTGGCGGCAGGGAATTGCCTCGATGTGTTAGTGAAGATCGATAAGGCGGGCGTCTATCGGTTGAGAAAGCCAGAACTCGCACAGGGGACTCCAAGGGCCGAATTTGATAGTAAGGGAGTGCCAGTACTATTAAATAATGGAGCGCACGTATCCGTTCCAGAGGAGCTTTCTAGCCACGGTCGTCGTGTCAGGCACGCCAGTGAATACGCCCCTGCCTCAAGGCGCCTTGCCAAGGCCAGCATCGGCCCTGCCACCGATTCAGGCTCAAGAGATCACCGGCAAAAGGACCCTGACATTCTCGATAGATTTCCAAACCTTACCGGCAAAGTTCCTGATCGATGGGAAGCTATTCAATCCTAATC
>Ga0184623_10000776_pt1 | contig 13741 bp, 18 predicted proteins | sample PLM1_100_b1_FD_133138 | JGI IMG/M metagenome (GOLD analysis project Ga0184623, IMG submission 133138) | Groundwater sediment microbial communities from an aquifer in East River, Colorado, USA - PLM1_100_b1 | ecosystem: Environmental > Terrestrial > Soil > Riparian zone | place: USA: East River...
ACAATAATATATGAAGTTTCACGTTTTTGATTACTAAATGAGTTTTTCTGACTTGTATTCAGAGCTCTTATTTAATCTCAAGTATCATAATAAAGAAATTCAAGAATCGTTAAAAAAGAATCCAAATATTGCATATCAATTAGTAAATCAATTGTCAGAATTCACAGGATCAAGATTTAATGTAACTTTGAATTTACATTTTCCAGATCCAAAAAAAATTTACGATGTAGAAAATTATGGTACAGAAAATTTGGGCTTAGTGGTGGACAAGTTCCGAAAGAGTTTTCCTATACCTAGACAAATTATCAAACAGAAGGCTATAGAATTTTTAGGGGATGTTACACCACAAGATGCCTATATGTATGAGGGAAAAGAAGGCTTAAAGATATTGATTGGTGAAGGGAGGATAGAAATTTTGCCGGGTTCGATGCATCTTTGGTGTAGAATTGACGAAAATCTAAAAAAATTTTGCGATTGGTTAATGCAAGAAGTGTTTCTAAATAACAGAAAGAATACTAATTAATGTTTCATATTTTGGTACTCATTTTCATACTTCAATCATGGAATATTTCATATAACTCTAACGAAAGATTATAGTTTTCATTCAATTTTGTAATTCTTGCTATCCTATTCTTGATTAGTGTTGTCTATGATCTTTGCTAGCTTGATATCGTAATCCGTAATTCCGTCTACATCATGTGTGCTCAGGTTAATTGTAACACTATTATAGACATTTGACCAATCTGGATGATGGTTAATTTTCTCGGCTTCGAGGGCAATCCTTGTCATGAATCCAAATGCTTCGATGAAATTTGAAAATTTAAAAGACTTTTGCAATTTTCCATCTTTCAAGTTCCACCCATTCATTTCCCTAATAGCCTCATCTAATTCATTTCCTGATAATTTTTTGTATTTAATTTGAGACATAAATAATATTATCAGCTTGCTTTTATAGACTTTTCATTTATGAAAGATAGTTTTGTGTAAACTACTTTATCGTTTTTACCAGTTTGTTTTTCGACTTTGAAAACATCATTATTGCTGCGATAGTTTTACAATCTACTATATTTCCAGAAATGCATTTTTTTATAGCAGAACTTAATTTTATTCTTTTAATATTGATTTCTTCATCTTCATCAAGTGCGAGTCTTTTTTTGGATATTTTCAAGTTTGAAGCTAAGAAGAAGTACATTTTTTCCGTATCATAACCGGGTGCAAGATAGCACTGAAATAGTCGTTTTAGCTTTCCGGAATATCCTATCTCTTCATTCATTTCTCGTAATGCTGCATCTTCAGGAGTTTCACCTTTCTCAATTTTACCAGCAGGAATTTCCATCAAAACATTTCTGGTAGCGATTCGAAATTGTTCTACGAGTATGATATTTTCATTTTTGTCTAATGCTATTATACCTACGGAATCTGGATGTTCAACAATTTCTTTCTCTACGATCATATCTCCCAGAGTAAACTTGTCTGATCTGAGCGATATTTCCCCTGTGTAAAGTTTTCTGCTACTTATAATAACATGTTCATCCATTTGAATTACCATTCAATTTAAAGATAAATAATCTTTGTTTATTAGGACACGTTAAAAAATTCCAAATATCAAGAGGGCGATCAATATGTTGACAGAAAAACATAAGATGAAATGCATGTTTGTCATATAGTAACCTTAGTAATGGTCTTCAAAAAAGTAATTTAGATATTAGATATTCATGACTACATAAAGTTCAAACTGTTAACTTAGATGATGTTTAGGATTTGACTCAATGAGTCAATTCTTACAGGCCACGAAAAATTCTTGTTCCATGGCTGGTTAAATAGGACTCCAATTCTTGGGCTTACGATGTCGCTAAAATTTATCGGGGCGTCATCGACCAAGATATCAAATGGATAATCGGTCTTAGGTATATCATCATAAACAAATAAGAGATCATCGCAATGAATCTTATGTAAATCTAGCCATTTTATAACGTTGCTTACAGAAGATCTATATCTTTTTGTCAAAATTGATATTCTGAATCCTTTATCATGAAGATTGGATACAATATTACCAATTGAAGGTTCTGTGGATGGTATATCCAACCAACGTTTGTCCCAAATATATGTAAAAATATCCGACACCTCAGTAATTGAAATATTAAGAATTTTTGAAATATCCCATGAAATAATATTCTCCTTAGTTATACTAGAATTGTTACGTTTGTTGAACTCCTCTGCCCAAACAACCATGGTGTCTGCAAGAACAGAATCCAAATCTATCGCAAGTTTTATTCTGGAAACCAAGTCATGCATTGTGTTTGGTAATAGACTGCAAAAATATGTTATTTATTTTTTTGATTTATCATGTTGGTAATTTGACCTAAAATAAGTATTGAATGAATAATTGCAATTTAATAGTTAAACTTTATTACACTGTAATTTTAGTTTCTACCTGTGCCAAATTTTTTCAAATCATTTTGTGAAACAATAACCAAGTCAGATAAGAACATTAGATTTGCTGCCATAGTGGATCATCATGGAACTATACTGGCTTCCTCCGAAAGAAAAGGAATTAAACCACTCTTAAATGATGAGCAAACTGCTCAATATGCACTTGCAGCTATTACAAGGCAATATACAAGAATAAGATGGCAGTCAATACTCGGGAAGATCGATTATACTTGCTCCAGCTATGAGAAATTATTGAGGATTACCATACCAATAACTGATTCTAGAAATCATTTGTGCTTTGTCATCATTTTTACGTTTGATGTAACCACAAAGAAATTCCACCACATTATAATTAACAAAATAAAACCAATTGTCAAAGAAAAAGAAAAGGAATTAATGAATAGAGCTTAGCCTATATTTGAATAAATGTCGCTATGAATATTTTTATTCACAGGGTGTCAAAGGTGAAAAAACCAAGTAGACAAAACGGTTATTTGAAAATATTGATATATTCCTTTTATATTCCCATTATAACAAATCATGCCAAAGGAAAGGATAAAATTCTTTAGGTCATATGAACCTCATGGCCTTGAACAAGATATTAATAATTTTTTAGAGAATGAAACAAAGGTTGTAATGGACATCTCTTTTTTGCATACAGTAACGGGTCATGGAAACGAAATTTTTTATGATGCATATGTACGCTTCACGCCAAAATCAGTGTCAAAGTCTAAGGAAGTAAGTTATTAATTAGTAATCCAGTATTGCGAAAATAGTTGATATCAAGTAACGGAACCATGACAAGCGTTAAACTTTGATGCTAAATTATTTAACGTAATTTCTGTATGCCCTTGCGGCCAGAGCAGCTAGTCGTAATGGTTCAGGTTTAGCACCCTGAAGAACAAGTGAATTTATCAAACTTGAAGTATCAGAAAAATTTATTCCCCAGTGACGAACAAATATTGTTTTTCCAGTCCACAACATTAATGGTTTTCTTTCCTCAAGTCTCAAATAATCTTCAATTTTTTGTTTTTCACTCATTCCATATATGGAGTCTTTCAGTCCCAGTGATCTTTTATATGAAATACCTATTACCGGTAATCCTGTTATTTCGTTAATATATTTACCATTTATTATATTGAATAAACTGATGATTAATCCTCCTAGAAGAACACAATTTATGTCATTTCTTCCCAGACGATCAATCATGGAAAGTACTATGTCAGTGCTATCGTTTCCTCCTACGATAGTTTCTCCATAGATAAAACCATCTATTATAAAATCGCGTCTCATAACAATCCCTGCTAAAATAGATTTCTTGTCCTGTTTTTCGAAACTTTCTGCAATTGCAATAACTCTTATTCCCTTTTTATTATTATGAATTCGTACCAACTACTACCATGTTAAATACAAATTATAATTTAATCATTATTTCAGTTCTTAAAGCCAATTTAAATTTAAACAAAACTAATTGCACCGGTTTAAGCATACTTGATAAGAAAGGGTCTAAATATCATATTTGCAATTAGGAATGTGTGGATAATAATCAAAATATAGGCCAAAAAAGACCCAATAATTTAATTAATGAAACTAGTCCTTATCTTCTTCAGCATGCGTATAATCCTGTTGAGTGGTACGGTTGGAATAAAGATGCCCTTGAAAGGTCAAAGAAAGAAGATAAGCCAATTTTCCTGAGTATTGGATACAGTTCATGTCATTGGTGTCATGTGATGGCTCATGAATCATTTGAAGATAATGATATTGCCAAAATAATGAATGAAAATTATATAAATATTAAGGTAGACAGAGAAGAAAGACCCGATATTGATGACATTTATCAAAGAGCATGTCAGATGTATACTGGTACTGGTGGCTGGCCGTTATCAGCCTTTTTGACTCCTGATCAAAGACCTTTCTATATCGGTACATATTTCCCTAAGGAAAGTAGACATGGTTTACCAGGATTTGGCACCATACTATCAAAGTTAGCTGATGGATACAAGAATAGACGAAATGAAGTTATTTCTTCGAGTCAAGAATTTGTTACTGCATTGGGAGATTCTTCAACTGATATAGTATCGGATAGCGAATCAGAATTAGAAAAAACCATTCTAAATGAAGCAGCGGTAATTCTATTGCAACTGGCTGATAACCTACATGGAGGTTTCGGTAGCGCGCCAAAATTCCCAAATGCATCAAATCTGTTATTCTTATTGAGAGCATACGATTATTCTGGAATTACCAAATACAGGGATTTTGTACTTTTTACTGCGGATAAGATGGATTCAGGAGGTATACATGATCATGTAGGTGGTGGATTTGCGCGTTATTCTACCGATCAGAGATGGCTAGTCCCTCATTTTGAGAAAATGCTATACGATAATGCACTTCTTTCTGGACTCTATTCTGAACTATATGCGTTAACTTCAAATTCCAATTATTTGAATGTGCTGCAAAAAATCCTTAGATATGTTCAAAGAGAGATGACGTCAAATGGGGGAGGTTTTTACTCCTCACAGGATGCAGATTCAGAAGGAGAAGAGGGAAAATACTATCTGTGGTCCTACAAGGAGCTTGAAAAAATCTTAGATCATGAAATCTTTGAGATATTTACAGATCGGTTTGGAATTACCCAAGGAGGTAATTTCGAAGGTAAAAATATTTTAAACAAATATACATCCATTCAAAGATTATCCCAAAGATATTCCAAGCCTCAAGAGTGGATAGCAGAAAAAATTGAGGAATCATTAGAAAAGATTTACCAAATTCGACTCAAGAGAATCAAGCCGGGAACTGACACAAAGATATTGACTTCGTGGAATGGCTTGATGATTTCAGGTTTTATTAGTGGCTACAAAGTAACTGGAAATTTAAGTTACCTTGAAAATGCACAAAGAGCAATTCAGTTTATTGAAAATAATTTAACATATGACGAAAATAGACTAAACAGAGTTTTCAATAAAGTATCAAAAATTTCTGGATATCTTGATGATTATGCTTTCTATGTAGAAGCATTAATTAATTTATTTAGCGTGGACTCAAAATCTTACTATATTGAAAGAGCTATTGATTATACTAATTCAATGATTGAACATTTCTGGGATACTGAATCAAATGATTTCTTCTTCACGCCCAATGACAATGAAAAACTTATCGTAAGAACAAAAAATCATTATGATCTTGCCATCCCAAGCGGAAATTCCGTGGCCACTTCGAATTTAATTAAGTTATATTATTACACTCAGAATGAGGACTTTCTTGTTAAAGCAGACAAGATGATCCGAAGGCTCTCAAGGCCAGCATCAGGAAATCCCTTTGGATTTGGTCAGTTACTCTCAGCAATATATTTACGAATCAAGACACCATTGGAAATTTCCATAATAAAGCAGAGCGGATATTCAGAACTTGGAAATTATTTAAACAGGAAATTTCTTCCAAATGCAATTACGGCAATTGTGAATGAATCGGATCTATCAGAACTTGAAAAATATCCCTATTTTAAGAAAAAATCAAGCAAAAATACTGAAAAGGAATTTGCATTTGTCTGTAAGGATTTTACTTGTTCTCTTCCTATAAACACAATAAATGAACTTGAAAAAAAAATTTCATGAAAGCTTTGACAGTCTTTTCAAAAAAATGATATTGACATAAGGTGTAAATATCATGGCTTGTGTCACATTATTATCACAATAATTGTCAAAATCCAATACAATATATTCTGACTTAAAGAATGACTTTAATCCTCTTACGTGGATCTCAAAGTATAGACGAAATTCCATACCCTACCTAACTATTATGGTTCTGTTCTATCATTTAATCGGATTTATCATCATGATAATTGGAACGGTCATAGTGGATTTCGTAGTAAATAACTATAGCGAACCCACAATTCCACTATCAGTTATTTCAGTCATCTTTGCAGGTCCATTTGAAGAGACAATATTCTTTGGAATCCCATTTTACCTAACAGGAAACAATCTGGTAACTATTGCAGGAGGTATTGTCTGGGCCTCATTGCATATTCTAAACACCCCTACTGTCGAGATTAACAGTCTTGCGTATTTAACATGGCTATTTGTGACACCATCAATTTTTGCTAGTCTAAGAACCTGGATAAGTGGAAAGGGATGGTTTGCAATAATTTCGCATTCTATATGGAATTTGATTTTTTTTGTAGCTGGATGTACAAATGGAGAATTTGCCTGTCGCATATTTAATGAGAAGGATTTTCTTATCGATATTGCTTATGTTACAACATCTGTTGTTTTTATTTTACTTACATATTTTCTCTTTCTAAGATATGAAAATAGAATGATATCCAAATCTATAAAATAGGTATACCAGCTAGTGCCACGATTAATCTTTGTTAATTGACTACAATATTTCAAATATTTTGGAAAGATAATTTAATATTGATTAACTAGCAATGGTCTAAATATCCTTACGGCTCTACTCTAGATATGAACAAGATATTCCTTCAATTAATATGCGATGAGTGTAAAGAAATTATTTTGGAAAAAGAAGGTGAGAGAAATTTAAGCTATGAAAAATTCCCAATTACAGATGATGAAGCTTTAGAGATAAATAAAGCCCACAGGGGACATGAATGCCATATTGAGGCTGTAGAAAAAACTTAGCCAAAATATCCTCAAACTTTAAATTATTTATTATTTGATTTCTATTAGCGCTTGCCAATGATGACTATTTTATGTTATCCCTCTGAGGCAAGTATCATATCAGATAACACGTAATACCTATCTACCAATTAACCAACGCAAGTCCTATTGAGTCATATCGCAACATAATCATTTTACAATCAAATGATTAGCTGACGATATTAGTGTGAAACATAGGGATTTGTCAGATAAGTTTAGTTTATGGCATTCTTAAAATAAACAAAATGGAGAAAAAATGGATATCTGATTTTCTAGGTGTTGGATATCGATATACTGACATTTACATGAATATATTAATACTATTTAGTGACAGAAAAATTGCAATAAAAATATGGAATGAGAATATTCATTGGTGGCCTGATGACCAAATAATTTTGAGGTTTATAGAAGACCAGGATTATTACTGGTTCATTCTTTATTTACAGGGAAAGAACCTTTTTTCAAAAGAAAATATTGGCTTTTTTAAAAGAAATCATCTTACACAAAATTACCTTAGATTCAAAAAGAATTATGATCAAAAGGCCATTTTTCGATTTGCGCTTTACAAAACCTTGGAAAAGAAAATCGGAGATAATAGTGAAAATAGTGAAAATGACAATACCAAGAAGATTAATTATGAACTTAATATATTTAAAAGAATGAAGACTATTTATGATGTGAAATTTCTAAAAATTAATGAACTTGAGGAGAATAGTTTTGAATATTCTTTAATAAAAAACATAGGCAAACAATATGCTTAGAGAATTTCATTGTATTCAGGATTGCTCTGATTGTTGTATTAACCGTCAATATTATCCCTCGGTTGATTATGGAAAAATAGGAGTTCTTCTTTTGCCCGAAGAAAAAAAAGAAATTGAAAATCTAGCTGAATCTTACAAATTGAAAATATGCATATATCCAAGAATCGGCATCGGTATGAATAAGAAATCGGATGGTCCTCGTCAAGTATTAGCATTTCAACTAATGGGCACAAATATCAACGGCGATTATTGTCCCTTTCTAGATATCAAAAGTAATAATCGTTCTCCACATGGGGGTTTTAATTGTCTAATTTATAATGAAAGGCCTCTATCTTGTCGGGCATATCCCGCAATAAGAGAGAATAACACACAGGTAGAACTTGATTGCAATTGTAAATTCTCATGCCAGTATTCAAATCAGGTAAATAAAAATTTCCTTGAGAGTGAATTGAGTGCTTTAGCAAGAATTAGGAATAATTTTGAGTGGTTTGAAGAGCAAACAATTTGGCGATATGCAACGCGTGTTGGAGAAAAGCGTTTCATAAAATTTCTACTGCCAAGAGGATGGTATTTACAAAAATAAAAAATGAATGTTAACACAAGTATGACTGATGCATTATGAATTCGTAATTGATTTTGAATATACTACAGTGGTCCCCTTCTTTATTTCAACTATTCTACTGATTGGAATCAATTCAAATGTTGAAGATAGTAAAATAAATTCTTTCAGTGGGATAGTGACAATATTATCAAAATCACGGTATGATACTTGGTAAAGATCTATATCATCATAGAACCTTGCTTTACTTAGTATTTCTACTAGTTTGCCTTTCTTTTTCCTCATTCTTTATAATACATCAATCCTCCGCTATCAATTATTTTTTTTATTAATGGGGGAAATGGTGATATGGAAAAGTTTTTCCCATTGGTTATATCAAGGATTTGATTATTTTCAATATCTATTTCAAGTGTATCCCCGTCAGAAATTTGTTCTAATGTAGACCTTTCAATTTCCAGAGGCAAAAGATATCCACCATCAACACAATTACGATAAAAGATTCGTGCGAACGATGGTGCAAGTACAGCACTTATTCCAGAATGTGAAAGAGCTATTGGCGCATGTTCCCTGCTTGATCCACATCCAAAGTTACTTCCTGCAAGGATAAAATCTCCTTTAGATACTTTTTTTGAAAAATCAGTGTCGATTCCCTCCATGGCGTGTTTTGATAATTCATCATGATCATGGATCTTTAGATACGGACCTGGTAGTATTACATCTGTGTCTATATTATCATTCTTATATTTATGAACAATCCCTTTCAAAGTCATTTTGATACATCTCTAGGATCAGTTATCTTCCCTTTGATTGCAGAAGCGGCAACCACTAGAGGAGATGCAAGATATGTTTGAGATTCGATATGTCCCATCCTTCCCGGAAAATTCCTATTGGTAGTACTGATACAGACTTCATCCTTTGCCAAAATCCCCATATGAGCACCACAGCAAGCACCACAGGTAGGAGGACCAACTACTGCTCCTGCTTCCATAAAAATTTCAATTAGGCCTTCTTTCAATGCCTTTAGATATATAGATTGGGCAGCCGGCAAAACTTCGGTTCTTATCTTTACTTTTTTCCCTTTTAAAATTTGGGCAGCAGATCTCAAGTCCTCTAATTTCGCGCCAGTGCATGATCCAATATAGGCCTTATCGATTTCAATGGTTTGCAACTCTCTTGCAACAGCAGCATTTTCTGGTGAAAAAGGTTTTGCGACAATTGGTTCAAGACTATCTATTTCATAAGTAAACTCTTCAAGATAATGTGGATCATCGCCTAAAATTGGTTTGTAGGTTTCTGAAGTTCTTTCGTGTATGTATGCGTCTGTAACAGCATCTGGCTCTATAATTCCATTTTTTGCTCCTGCCTCTGTGGTCATATTTGTAAGTGTCAATCTTTCTTCCATACTCATCTCTGTTACCGCATTTCCGGTAAATTCCATGGCCTTATAATTTGCACCGTCAGTTCCAATATCACTTATTATCTTTAGAATGATATCTTTGGCCATTATATGCTCTGGTTTTTTTCCAATTACTTTAAACAAAATAGTCTCAGGTACCTTTAACCAAATCCGTCCATGCATCATTGCATACGCAATATCTGTGTGTCCCAGACCTACTGCCAATGCCCCAAGAGCTCCCGTTGTATTGGTATGAGAGTCACCTCCAACGTAGAATTCTCCCGGTAATACCAACGCTTCCTCATGTGAAAGGGTATGGCAGATCCCGTATTGTCCAAGTCCGTATTTAAAGTGCTTTTTAATTCCATATTTTTTTGCCCAGTCCGTAAGTTTTGCGATATTTTCGGCAGAAATCCTGTCTGCAGAAGGAACAAAATGATCTTCAGCTATCCATATTCTGTCTGGGTTCCAGACCTTTTCAAGTTGGATTCCTTTCTTAGCCCATTCCTCAAATACCTTAATTACTCCCGGACCAGAAACATCATGAATCATTAACTTGTCAGCGTTGGCAAAAACCACATCGCCAGGACTAACTGAACTCCTATTCGATGCGCGTGCTATTATTTTTTCGGTAATATTCATTTTTCGAAACTCAACCTAAATCTTTTTTTTGACTTTAATAATTTTTCCTGAACACAAATATTGCGAGAAGGATCTTTATAAATAAATGCAAGTTTTTCCCATTAAAGTCGAAAAAAAAAGTGTAGGGTTTGACCTTTTCAAAACAATAGTTCATTCAAAATTCAAGTTTCAAGAGAATGACATTGTAGTTATTTCAAGTAAGTTTGTTTCAGTTAGCGAAGGTTCTCTGATTGATTTAAGAAGTGTCAAGGTAACTAGAAGAGCAAAAGCCCTTGCATCAAGATTTAAGATGGATGAAAGAATTGCGCAAATTGCTATGGAAGAATCGGACTATATAGTTTCAGGGATTCCAGGTTTTTTGTTAACAATAAATGATGGCATGATTGCACCCAATGCAGGTATTGACAAATCAAATTGCCCTCCCGGAAAAATAATACTTTATCCTAAAGACTGTTTCAAGTCGGCAAAACAATTACGCAAAAAATTTTTCCAAAATCTTGGAATAACAGTTGGAATTGTAATATCAGACAGTAGGCTTATGCCCACAAGGATAGGATGTACTGGGATTGCAGTAGGTGTTTCTGGGTTTGAGCCCGTTGACGATGAGAGAGGTAAGAAAGATCTGTTTGGGAGGAGTTTAATGGTAACATTCAAAGCTACTGCAGATTGCCTTGCAACGATTGGAATATTTCTAATGGGTGAGAGCAATGAATGTGTGCCTATTGTTGTAATAAGAGGAGCCGCTGTAAACCGAACTAACCGGAGCATTTGTATGAAAGACATGACCGTTAAACCAAAAATCGATATTTATTTAAGAAATATGCCTCAATATGATTTCTAGAAATAGTACAAATCTCCACAGAGTTTTAATATTGCTTTCCTCGTCATGATGTTAGTTAATTGGGATCAGAATTCCTAACTCGTTATCCAAGACGAATAAATTTGCTGAAGGGTCTGAGTGAATTTATACGCAATGAAGAGATACAATTTGACCACCTGAGTCTTATAGTGAAGGTAAAGAAAGAAGAATTGATAAGAACATTATTTGCTGAAGGATTTAAAAAGGTAAAATTTGAGAACAAGAAACCGACTCAGATAGGGAGTGGGTTTTCTAAAAAACTAAAGTATCCTTGGGAAATGCATTTACGTCTTATGAGTCTCCATCAGGGTTTGATAGCGATAAAGGCAGAGGTTGAAATTTCTCGACGATATATTCAACATATTGGTTCTGTAAGGGTACCTGTGGTCTACGAGATTGAATCCATACTAAAGAAGCACAGGATAGAGTATAACATATGGAATGAAAAATTAACAGACTACATTACACATATCGTGGATAATCATCAAATTAAATTAATAGGTCCAAGATTGCATGCAATGCCATGGAGACATATGTTATTTACAAGTTCATCGCTAGGAATTATTTACGCATTAAAATTTTTCCAACTTATTTAGGAAATATTATCAAGTATTGAGCGAATTAATTGTACGGATAGACATTTTTATTGATAGAGACGTTTTTCTAGCATCTCACTAGATTTTCTTTCTTGTAACCGAAGGAATGATTTCTATGCCCAAACCTTTTCTTTGAATGTCAGTTTCTTATTTAGTATAAAATTAATAGTTGTGGCTACGGCTATGGCCACAATTAGAGAAATTCTGTACGGGACAAAATTCTCAACCAAGTAATAGAGAAGAGAAATTTGGATAATCAAGCCTATCGCACTCATAGCAATGAATGAAGCGAACTGTCTTGCAGTTGATCCTACGTCAAATCGCTTGTCCTCAAATGTCCAATACTTGTTCAAAAAGAAGTTCGATGTTGACGAAATAGCTGCTCCGATAATGGATGCCTCTAGGTACCACACGTTTGATAATAATTTAATAGAATTAGCTACATCATTAGCCAAAAGAAATGAAACAACATAATTGATAATTAGTCCAGAAATGCCCACCGTATAGTATCGGCCGACTTTAGAGATGAAAAGAACCGACTTTCTATTTACCTGTTCACTTATTGTTACTTGACCTGATTTCTGTCCATGCCTATATAATTGCCATACTGCCTCACCATAGTTCATTATTACATTGTAATCCATCTTACTTTTTCCAGACTGCCTATCAGTAAAGGTATAGGGAATTTCCCTGGTGGGAATATCTTTATTTTTTACCAAGATTTCCAATAGAATTTTGTAACCTTTAGTACCGATGGAAATATTTTGTATTAGTTCACGAGGGAGCGCAAAAAATCCTGACATCGGGTCCTTTACACGCCCTACATTTAACCCAAGACGCGCCAATGATGAGGCACCCATGCTTAGAATTCTCCTTCTCTTGGGCCATCCAACTACTTTTCCACCTTCAATAAACCTAGAACCTATTATGATAGAATTTGGATTCATCTTCAATTCTTGCATCATTTTTGGAATGACTTCTGGTGGATGTGAAAAATCAGCGTCCATTATTAACACGTTTATACCACAAGATTGCTTAACTCCATCAAGAATTGCAGGTATTAATCCATTTTTTCCTGTTCTATGAACAATTTTCACCCTATAATTTTTTGTCTTGGCTGAATTTTCCTTTTCAGGCTTAACTTTTTGCTGATTAATGTAATTCTCTACCAACTTTCCTGTTCCGTCGGGAGAATTATCATCAACTACAATAATTTCAGTAAAATCAGACGTTGGTAGATTTTTTTCAATTTCAGTAATTAGTCTTATTATATTCTCAGATTCATTATAAGTCGGAATAACAATTGAGAATGTAACGTCATTTGAATTTGACAGCGCTGCATTATTCCGATTTGAAAACAAATTCCAAAAAGCTATAGAAATATCCGCTATTAAGACTTTTTTATCGTTTTTATCCCAATTTACACTAAATTTTGTTGAAAATTTATCAGTCCTATTTACTTTTTACTTTAAAAATAGCCTTCAACTATGGCGATGGAAATATTCTTTATGATAGAAGAATCCTATTTTTAGATCTTGGATTTAGAACAAATAAAAATTAATTTGATTCTGGTTCAGAACTTTTCTCTACTTCTACAGTAACATCATCTGAGCTTGAGGCGTCTTTATCATCAACAACTGTGAGTTTGAAAACAAGTTTTGAGTCTTCGGTTGATGCAGGTACATCAAAAGTAGCTTTTTGTTCATCTGATTGCTTCAGATCAACTTCTGGACCGTCTGTTTGTTCCCATTTATATGAAACAAGTTCTCCATCTTCATCACTACTCTTGCTTCCATCAAGTTTAACTTCAGTATCTACTTGAACTTTTTGATCGTCTCCA
>Ga0184623_10000777_pt1 | contig 13732 bp, 9 predicted proteins | sample PLM1_100_b1_FD_133138 | JGI IMG/M metagenome (GOLD analysis project Ga0184623, IMG submission 133138) | Groundwater sediment microbial communities from an aquifer in East River, Colorado, USA - PLM1_100_b1 | ecosystem: Environmental > Terrestrial > Soil > Riparian zone | place: USA: East River...
CACCCGAGTTGCAGGCGGCCACCGAGATCCGTCAGGGGAGCCTCCCGACCGGCGCCGGTCAGGTCGCGGTCGACGCGGCCACGGCCGAGAAGGAGGACTTCAAGATCGGCGACCGGATCGAGATCCTGTTCCAGGCGGCGCCGGAAGAGTTCACGGTGAGCGGCATTGTCGGCTTCGGCGAGGCCGACAACCTCGCCGGCGCGACCCTCGCCGGGTTCGACCTCGCCACGGCCCAGCGCGTGCTCAACCGCGAGGGCGTCTTCGACGAGATCGACGCCGTCGCCGAGGAAGGCGTGAGCCCCGAGGCGCTGCGCGACCGGGTCGCCGCCGCGCTCGATCCCACCTACGAGGCGCTCACCGGCAAGGAGCTGGCCGAGAACACCGCCCAGACCGTGGCGCAGTTCACCAAGTTCATCAACTACGCGCTGCTGGCCTTCGCGTTCACCGCGCTGTTCGTCGGCTCGTTCATCATCGTCAACACGTTCTCGATCATCCTCGCCCAGCGCACCCGCGAGCTCGCGCTGCTGCGGTGCCTGGGCGCCAGCCGGCGGCAGGTGCTGCTCTCGGTGCTCACCGAAGCGCTGATCACCGGCCTGGTCGCCTCGATCGTCGGCCTGGGTCTCGGCGTGCTGGTCGCGATAGGGCTGCAGGCCGTGTTCAAGGCGTTCGGCGTCGACCTGCCATCGACGTCTCTTGAGATCCAGCCGCGGACGATCATCGTGTCGCTGGTTGTCGGGGTGGTCGTGACCCTGCTCGCCTCGCTGTTCCCGGCGTTGCGCGCGACCCGAATCCCACCGGTCGCGGCGCTCCAGCAGGAGGCGGTGTCCGCGCCGTCCGGGATGAGCTGGCGGCGCGTCGTCGTCGGCACGCTGGTCACGCTGCTCGGCGCCGGGCTGCTGCTGGCCGGCCTGTTCGCGGACGAGGGCAACCGGCTGCTCAACGTCGCGAGCGGCGCCGTGGTGATCTTCCTTGGCGTCGGCATCCTGAGCCCGCTGATCGCCCGGCCCCTGGCTCGGGTGCTCGGCTGGCCGTTCGCGAGGTGGGCCGGCCAGCCCGGCAAGCTGGCCCGCGAGAACGCGATGCGCAGCCCCCGCCGCACCGCGTCCACTGCCGCCGCGCTGATGATCGGGCTCGCGCTGGTCAGCTTCGTCAGCATCTTCGCTGCATCGGCGAAGGAGTCCGTCTACAAGATCCTTGACCGGGCGGTCGCGGCCGACTACATCCTCAGCGGCCCGGCCAACAGCAGCCAGGGCTTCAGCACCGAGGTCGTCAGCCGCCTGCGGGAGCAGCCCGAGATCGAGTCAGCGGCCGGCGTCCGCTTCGGCATCTTCAAGCTCGACGGCAAGACCGAGCAGATCTCCGGTGTCGACGCGGTCGCCTACGACCGGACGGTCCGCACCGACACGATCGAGGGCAGCCTCGCGGACATGGCCGGCGGCGGCGTGGCGGTGCGTGAGAACACCGCCAAGGAGCACGACTGGCAGGTCGGCGACACGATCGCGATGGAGTTCCCGGTCGGCGGCACCGCGCAGGAGCAGATCAAGGCGATTTACGAGGACAACCAGCTCAACGGCGCGTTCCTGCTGGCGCTGCCCGACTACGAGCGGCACTACCCCGATCAGCTCGACTTCATCGGGCTGGTCAAGGCCAAGCCCGACGTCTCGCCCGACCAGTCCCGCGCGGCGGTCGAGCGCGTCACCGCCGACTTCCCGATCGTCGAGGTGAAAGACCAAGCGGAGTACAAACGCGAGCAGTCCAACCAGATCAACCAGATCCTGGTGCTGTTCTACGTGCTGCTCGCCCTCGCCGTGATCATCGCGTTCATCGGGATCGTCAACACGCTCGCGTTGTCGGTGCTCGAGCGGGTGCGCGAACTGGGGCTGCTGCGCGCGGTCGGCATGACGAAGCGGCAGTTGCGTTCGATGATCCGCTGGGAAGCCGTGATCATCGCCGTGCTGGGCGCAGTGCTCGGTTTGATCGTCGGCACGTTCTTCGGCTGGACGCTGGTGCGCGCGCTGAACAGCCAGGGCATCACGGAGTTCGCGGTGCCGGTCATCTCGCTGGTCGCTTTCGTGGTCTTCGCCGCCCTTGCGGGCGTGCTGGCCGCGGTCTTCCCCGGCCGCCGGGCCGCGAAGCTCGACGTGCTGCGGGCGATCACGACCGAGTAGGTGGCGTGGCTGAGGAGGTACTAAAAGGCCGAAGTTGGGCACGGGGAGTGTGCTTTCATTTTTGCTACTGGCTGGTAATACTGGCAAGTAACACCGGCCAGCAGCAGAGGTGGAACAGTGACCACGACGACCGATCACCAGATGCCGACCGCGCGCGAGGCCCGGAAGGTCGTCGAGGCCGCGCGCGAGACCGACTGGCGCAAGCCGAGCTTCGCCAAGGAGCTCTTCCTCGGGCGCTTCCGCCTCGACCTCATCCATCCGCACCCGCGCGCTGACGAGGAGTCCGTCGGCAAGGGAGAGGCGTTCCTCGCCAAGCTCACGGAGTTCTGCGAGCAGATCGACGGTTCGGTCATCGAGCGTGAGGCGCGCATCCCCGACGAGGTCATCAAGGGCCTGAAGGAGATCGGCGCGCTCGGGATGAAGATCCCGGAGAAATACGCTGGCCTCGGCCTGTCCCAGGTCTACTACAACAAGGCGCTCGTGCTGGTTTCCGCCATCAATCCGTCGCTCGGCGCGCTGCTCTCCGCGCACCAGTCCATCGGCGTGCCGGAGCCGCTCAAGCTGTTCGGCACCGAGGAGCAGCGGCAGAAGTACCTGCCGCGGCTGGCGCGCACGGACATCAGCGCGTTCCTCCTCACTGAGCCCGACGTCGGCAGCGACCCGGCCAGGCTCGGCACCACGGCCGTGCCGACCGACGACGGCCAGGCCTACGTTCTCAACGGCGTCAAGCTGTGGACGACTAACGGCGTCGTCGCCGACCTGCTCGTCGTCATGGCGCGGGTGCCCAAGTCTGCTGGCCACCGCGGCGGCATCAGCGCGTTCGTCGTAGAGGCCGACTCGCCCGGCATCACGGTCGAGAACCGCAATGCGTTCATGGGCCTGCGCGGCCTGGAGAACGGCGTCACCCGCCTCCACGACGTGCGCGTGCCGGCCGAGAACCTCATCGGCGAGGAGGGCAAGGGCCTGAAGATCGCCCTCACCACCTTGAACACCGGCCGGCTGGCTATCCCGGCGCTCTGCGCGGGCGCGGCGAAATGGTGCCTCAAGATCAGCCGGGAGTGGTCGAACGCGCGGGTGCAGTGGGGCCGCCCGATCGGCCAGCACGAGGCGGTCGGCAAGAAGCTCGCCTACATCGCCGCGAGCGCGTTCGCGCTCGAGGCCGTGCTCGACCTGTCCAGCCAGATGGCCGACGAGGACCGCAACGACATCCGCATCGAGGCAGCGCTGGCGAAGCTGTACGGCTCGGAGGTCTCGTGGCTTGTCTGCGACGAGCTGGTGCAGATCCGCGGGGGGCGCGGCTACGAGACGGCCGACTCGCTGCGGGCGCGCGGTGAGCGAGCGGTGCCCGTCGAGCAACTGCTCCGCGACCTGCGCATCAACCGGATCTTCGAGGGCTCGACGGAGATCATGCACCTGCTCATCGCGCGGGAAGCGGTCGACGCCCACCTGTCGGTCGCCGGTGACATCATCGACCCCGAGAAGGCGATCGGGGCAAAGGCCAAGGCCGCGGCGCGGGCAGGCGGCTTCTACGCCAAGTGGCTGCCCAAGCTGGCGGCCGGCGCGGGCTACGTCCCGAACGCTTACCACGAGTTCGGGCCGCTGGCCAAGCACCTGCGCTACGTCGAGCGGTCATCGCGCAAGCTGGCCCGGTCCACCTTCTATGCGATGGCACGCTGGCGGGCGAAGCTCGAGCACCGGCAGGCGTTCCTGGCGCGCATCGTCGACATCGGTGCCGAGCTGTTCGCGATGAGCGCGTCGTGTGTTCGCGCGGAGATGATTCGTGCCGACGAGCCCGGGAATGGTCGAGCGGCGTACGAGCTGGCCAATGCGTTCTGCGAGCAGGCGCGGCTGCGCGTCGATGAGTTGTTCCGCGCGCTCTGGGACAACAGCGACGCGGTCGACCGTGGGCTGGCCAAGCAGGTGCTGGACGGGCGCTACATCTGGGCGGAGGACGGCGTGCTCGACCCGTCCGGCGACCTGCCCTGGATTGCGGCCGCCACGCCCGGCCCCTCGCAGGTCGAGAACGTCCGGCGCCCGCTCCGGTAGCAGTCGCCGAGGCGCGCACGTGGAGCGCAGCAGACGCCGCCGTCGTCAGATCTCGGCGAAGAAGGACCCCTCGACCTTGACGTCCTCGACTAGGCGAGTCTGCACGCCGAGCTCGTAGCGCTTGAGCAGCTCGCACAAACGATCCCCGTCGATGAGGTCGATAGGTGGCGCCCCGTCCCGCGTGGCCTCCTTCTTCGCATCGGCGGTGAAGGTTCCAGTCGTGATCAGCAGACCCTTGTCGCCGCGACCCGCCATCGCGCCCCGAAAGTCACGGACCGCGCCCGGCCCGACGCTGCCGCGGTACCGCTTGCACTGGAAGAAGACCGGGAAGCTGACCAGCCCAAGGCGGTAAACGCCAAGACCGTCGATGCCGCCGTCACCGCTCTTGCCGGTCACGTTCACACTGTCGAAGTCGGCCTCGCGAAGTAGCCGCCTCGCAAGCCGCTCGAACCCGTCTGGCGGCATCGCCATGAGCGTGTCGAGGAGTTCCTCGTTCCACAAACGCGCGTCGATCGGCTCCTCGGGGTCTGGGTCCCCGTGTCCCTTGGCGCGCCTCCCCTTCTTCGCTTGGCGCAACTGCACGACGTACGCCGCCCACAGCTGCCGGACGCGCTCGCGACGTTGCGCGTCGTCCAGCCTCGGGTCGGACAGCAGCGCGGCGCCGTCGTCAGTGAGCGCCCACACACCCCGCTCGCTGTTGGTCAGCAGCCCCATCCCCTTCAGGTAGGTCCTCGCCCATGCCTGCCGGTACCCGATCTCGGTCTGAGGTCCGTCTTTGTGCAGGACCGCCTGCTGCACTTCGGTGAATCTCTCACGATTCACGACGGCTTCGACGATCTCGCTGATCGAGGCGGAGCCGCCGAGCTCGGAAACCGCACTCACGGTGGGCCACAGAAGCTCGTGGTACGGCGGGATGTCCACGTCAGGCATGCGGCCATCATCGTCCACAAGACCCCGGGCCCGGCGCGCTTTCGAGGTGCCATTCAGCCGAACTTCACGCCGGGCAATGGCATCCGCGGAGAAGTCCTCCTCGGTCGCCTCACAGACGGCGACCAGGCTGAGGTAGACCCACTCTTCGAAACCGAGATCGGCGGCCTTGCGCTGCGCGCGAAGGTCAATTTCCCAGATTGACGCCACCGGCCACGTGCGGAGACCCGGCGCCGGATCGTCCAGCAGCAACGTGACCTGAACGATCCTGTCAACGGCGCCGAGAGCGAACTCGGCCTGCGCGTCGTGGATGCGCACACCTTCGATGACCTGTCCGCGCAACCATTCGGCCAGCTCGGCCAGCATCTTTGTGGTCATCTCTTTCCACGACATGGCCACGCCACCAGGGTAGGCGGCCCGTGCGTTAGTGCTCATGCCGATAATTTTCCCTTCGGCCAAGGTCAGAACGCGAACGGCGATCCACAGCCCCCTCGATGCCGCGGCGGGCAGGATGAGGCCATGAGCGAGCGGCGCGAGCGAATCAGTAAGCAGAGGGCTTGGGCTCAAGCCGCTCCCGAGCGAAGCGAGGCCAGCGCATGAGCCATCTGCGGCCCACCTCGCTGCCGGTCATCGATGTCGCCCCGCTCGTGCGGCGCGGCTCGGCGGCCCAGCTGTCCCGCGTGGCTCGCGAGATCGAGGCAGCGTGCCGTGCCAACGGTTTCTTCTACGTCGCCGGCCACGGCGTGGATCCTGAGCTGCTGCGGCGGCTGGACACCGCAAGCCGCGAGTTCTTCCGGTTGCCGCTGGAGCAGAAGCTCGAGATCGCGATGGAGCAGGGCGGCCGGGCCTGGCGCGGCTACTTCCCGGTCGGAGCGGAACTCACGTCCGGCCGGCCCGACCGCAAGGAAGGGCTGTACTTCGGCGCAGAGCTCAACGACGACGATGCGCGGGTGCGCGCCGGCCGCCCGCTGCACGGCCGGAACCTGTTCCCGGCGCACGTGCCGGAGCTACGGGCGGCCGTGCTCGCCTACCTCGACGCGCTGACCGACCTCGGGCAATCTGTGCTGTGCGGCGTGGCCCGCAGCCTGGACCTCGACCCCGGCTACTTCGCCGCCGGCTACACGGCCAACCCGACCATCCTGTTCCGCATCTTCCACTACCCGCCTACCGAGCCGACGACGGGCGACTGGGGCGTGGGAGAGCACACCGACTACGGGCTGCTGACGCTGCTTGCCCAGGACGACAACGGCGGGTTGCAGGTCAGGACACCGAACGGCTGGATCGACGCCCCGCCGATCCCCGGCATGCTCGTCTGCAACATCGGCGACATGCTCGATCGCCTCACCGGCGGCTGGTACCGCTCGACGCCGCACCGGGTCCGCAACCTCAGCGGTCGCGACCGGCTGTCGTTCCCGTTCTTCTTCGACCCTGACTTCGATGCGGAGGTGCCACCCCTGCCCAGGCCGGCGGGCCGGGGTGAGCGCGGCGGCCAGCAGCGCTGGGACGGCCAGGATCTGCGGGCATTCAGCGGCACCTACGGCGACTACCTCCTCGGCAAGGTGGCAAAGGTCTTCCCGCAGCTGCGCCGCGACGTGCTCTGATCACATCCGGCGTAGGCTCGCGCGGGTGAGCCTCGCGATGTACGTCGACGCCTCGGAGCACACGGCGGCCCGCCTGACCAACCTGGGCCGGTCACTGGCCGATGCCGACTGGGCGTTGCCGACCGACCTGCCAGGGTGGTCGGTCAAGGACGTCTTCGCGCATCTCGCTGCCCTGGAGTCGGAGTTGATCGGCGAGCCACCGCCCGAGGTCGCCTTGCCCGACGGCTTAGCGCACGTCCGCAACGAGTGGGGCGCGCACATGGAGCGCGGGATCGAGCATCGGCGGGCACGCGACGGCGCTGACATCGTCGAGGAATTCACCCGATGTGTCACTGCCCGGTCGGCCGCCCTTCGCGCGCAGCCGCCAACAGACCCCTCGGCGCCGGCCGCCCACACGCCAGGAGGGACAGCGTGGTCGTGGGAGGAGTTCCTGCGCAACCGGGTCATCGACTTGTGGATGCACGAGCAGGACATCCGCCGGGCCGTCGGCCAGCCTGGCGGCATGGACACTTCCGGCGCTCGCGTGACGCTCACGTCGTTCGCGCTCGCGTTGCCCTACGTTCTGGGCAAGCGGGTCGCGCCCCCCGCCGGGACGGTGGCGGTGTGGGACATCGCCGGACCCGTCCCGCTGACCGTCGCCGTCCGGATGGACGAGAACGGCCGCGCGACCGCGCTGCCTGAACCCCCTGCTGACGCCACTGTGCGCATGACGATGGACGCGGAGACGTTCGCCATCCTGGCCGGCGGCCGGCGCCCGCCCGCTGCGGTCAAGGTGCGAGTCGAAGGAGACGCCGACCTCGCCTCGCGGGCCCTGGCCGCGATGAGCATCACGTCCTGAGCGACAGCACAGCCAAGGCGGCTCGGGGGGGACGTCATTCGTACGCGATGGCGCGCAGCACATCGACGCGAGCCGCTCGAATGGCCGGCAGCACGGCCGCCAGCAGCCCGACCACGACGGCAAGCCCGAGGAAGGCTGCGATCGAGAGCCACGGAATCGACAGCACCGGGATGCCCCGGTCGGCGAGCGAGCTGACCACTGCCGCGCCGAGGCCGCCGCCGACCACCGTGCCGAGCAGCGCGCCGAAGACCGCGATGACCACCGACTCCACCGTGATCATCCGGACGACCTGGAACCTGAACAGCCCCACCGCCCGCAGCATGCCCAGCTCTCGCGTGCGCTCCACGATGGACAGCGCGAGGGTGTTGATGATCCCCAGCGTCGCGACGACGATCGCCAAGCCCAGCAGGACGTAGAGCATCACGAGAAACGCGTCGACCTGCTCGGTCTGCTGCGCGGCGTAGTCGGACTGGTCCCTGACGCTCACATCGGGGCTGGCCGCCAGGAGCCGCCCGACCTGTGCCCGCACCCGGTCGACATTGGCGTCCGCGGTCAGGGTGAGGTAGCCCTGCGCCGGCTGCTGCGCGCGGAAACCGTCTCGAGCCTCCCCCACCGGCAGCAGCACGCCCGGCAGCAATTGCGTCCGCTCGTAGACCGCGACCACCCTGACGTCACGCGGCGCGCCGCGCTGGGTGGCGAGCCGGACGGTGTCACCGACCGCAAGGTCGCGGGTTCTGGCGATGTCGTCATCGACGGCGATTTCTCCGGCGCCCAGCGTGCGCAGCTCGCCCGCCACCGGCCGGAGGCGAAAGGCTTCCTGAACTGCGGCGAGGTCTCCCCCTGCAGCCGCTTCCGCTCCCGAACCGAGCTGCACGCGACCGGAGTAGACCTCCGCCACGGAGGCGACACCGGGGATGCGCGCCGCAGACTTCGTGATCGCCGGGTCGAATGTCGCCGGCAGATCTGGCCCCCCGAAGTCAGCCGGTCCGGAGATCACAAGTGAAGCGCGTAGCCCGGTGGTAGCGTCCTCGAGACTGGATCGCAATGAGCTGGCGAGGACGCTGACGCCCGTGACCAGAGCGATCCCGACCATCAGCGCGGCTGCGGTGATTGCCGTGCGCCGGGGGCTACGGGCAGAGTTGTGGCCGCCGAGCCGACCCGGAACGGACCGGGAGAACGGGGCGCCGAGCACATGCACGGCCGGCCGGCTGATCGCGGGTGTGAGCAACGCGGCGCCGAGGAACGCGGCGAGCACTCCGCCGAACAGGATCCAAGGCGTCCCGTCGCCAACGCCGACGACGAGCGAGCCCACGACCGCGCCCACCCCGGCCAAGGTCGCCAAGGACCCGCTCAGCGTGAGCATCCGCAGCGGCCGATCGGCCGTCGCCGACGCGCGCATCGCGGCGACCGGAGGTACCCCGGCTGCCCGGAGCGCGGGCGCCAGGGCAGCGACCACGGTGGCGACCACGCCCACGAGGTAGGAGGCGATCACGGCCGAGCTGGGCACGACCAACGCCGCGCCGGGCAAGGTCGCTCCGCTTTGCGCCTGCATCACCGCCTTGAGCAGCGCGGCGAGGCCGATGCCAGCGCCCAGTCCGGCGGTGGCCGCGACCAGCCCGACGACGACGGCCTCGACCATGACCGAGCCGATGATCTGCGCACGCCCGGCGCCGAGCGCGCGGAACAGCGCGAGCTCTCGCGTGCGCTGCGCGATGAGAATCGAGAACGTGTTGAGGATGAGCAAGATGCCGACGAGCAGAGTGACGCCGGCGAAGCCGAGCAGGGACTGCCGGACCACGGCCAGGAACGCGCTGGTCGTCGCCGCCTGGTCGGCAGCGACCTGCTCCCCGGTGCGCACGACATAGCGCTCGCCGAGCGCCGCCTGGATCGTGTCGCGTAGCGCCGGCTGCGAGACGCCGTCGGCAGCCGTCACGTCGATCGAGCTGTAGGCCGAGCTCTCACCGAGCAGAAATCGCTGGGCGGCCCGCGTCGCGAAGGCGACCCTGGTCTCCCCGCCAAGGGTGACGCGCCCACCGCTGTAGCCGAACACGCCGACTACCGTGAAGGCCCGGTTCGGGCGCAGCGTCAGCAACTCGGCGCGGTCGCCCAGGCCGAACCCGCCGGTCTTGGCGAGACCCGCGCTGATCGCTATCTCGTCGGGCGAGGCCGGCCCACGGCCGTCCCGCAACTCGAGCATGTCGCCGAGGCCGCCTCGGCTCTCCCAGGAGATCCCGAACGTCGGTGGCCCGGGCGTCGGAATCACCTTCCCGTCGCGCCCCACGACCCGCACCCCGGGCGCCGTGACGTCGCCCACGGCCGAGCGAACCCCGGGGACCTCGGCGATCCGATCGACGAGGCCGGCTGGCACGGACATTCCGGTGACGTCACCCGGATTCTGAGCGTCGACCTGCTGGTGGCCGGTCACGCGGACATCGACACTCTGGTTGACGGTCTGGAAGAGGGAATCGAACGACCGGCTGACGGTCTCGGTCACGACCAAGGCCCCGGACACGGCCATGACGCCCAGCACGACCGCGAGACCTGAGAGGACCAGCCGCAGCTTGCGGGACAACAGGCTGCGCAAGGTGGCGGCGAGCATCAGGCCTCCTCGGTTTCGAGACGCTTCATGCGATCGAGCACCCGAGCGGCGGTCGGGTCGGTCAACTCGTCGATGACGGCGCCGTCGGCCAGGAACACGACCCGATCCGCGTAGGACGCCGCCGTGGGATCGTGGGTGACCATCACGACGGTCTGCCCGAACTCGCGGACCGACGCTCGCAGGAAGCTGAGGACCTCGGCGCCGGAGCGGGAGTCGAGGTTGCCCGTCGGCTCGTCGGCGAAGACCACGTCGGGGCGGGTCACCAGCGCCCGAGCGCAAGCGACCCGCTGCTGCTGGCCGCCCGACAGCTCGGCCGGCCGGTGCGCGAGGCGATCACCGAGGCCGACCGCGGCGACGACGTCGTCGAGCCACTCCCGGTCGGGTTTCCGTCCGGCTATAGCCAACGGCAGCGTGATGTTCTCCCCCGCCGTCAACGTCGGCAGCAGGTTGAGCTGCTGGAAGACGAAGCCCACGCGGTCGCGGCGTAATTGGGTCAGCGCACGCTCACCCAGGCCGCTGAGCCGGGTGTCGCCGATCCACACGTCGCCGCTCGTCGCCTGGTCGAGGCCGGCCAGGCAGTGCATCAGGGTCGACTTCCCGGAGCCGGACGGGCCCATGATCGCCGTGAATCGAGCCTGCGGAATGCGGATGCTGAGCCCGGCCAACGCGGTCACCCGGGTCTCCTCTCTCGTGCCGTAGACCTTCCAGAGGCCGGCGGCACGAGCGGCCAGCCCACTGGCATCAGGGGCGCTGGCCGCGCCGGCAGCCGGACGGATCGCCTGGAGCGGTTGGTGGGAGGTATGCATGGCACCGATCGTGCGCTGCGGGTAACGGGCGAGTCGTCAGGCGAGGGGAGGCATTCCGCGTACCGCGAGCGACGCAAAGCGCGGGCCGACGCTACGCCCTGGGAGGTAGGGCCGGGCGGCCGGTCAACCCAACCAGGTCGGGCGGACCAGGCCCGACTCGTAGGCGAAGACCACCATCTGCGCGCGGTCGCGAGCGCCCAGCTTGATCATCGCGCGGCTGACGTGGGTCTTCGCCGTCGCAGGGCTCACGACCAGCCGCTGCGCGATCTCGTCGTTGGACAGCCCGGCGCCGACCAGCGCCATCACCTCGCGCTCGCGTTCGGTAAGCGCCGACAGGTCGACGCTGGCCGAAGCCGGTTGGCTCCGGATCGCGAACTGGGCGATGAGCCGGCGCGTCACGCCAGGAGACAGCAGGGCGTCGCCGCCGGCCACGACCCGAACGGCGTGGATCAGCTCGACCGGCTCGGTGTCCTTGACCAGGAAGCCGCTCGCGCCGACGCGGAGCGCCTCGAAGACATACTCGTCGAGGTCGAACGTCGTCAGGACCACGACCCGCACGTCGGTCAGGCGTTCGTCGGCCACGATGCGCCGGGTCGCCTCGAGCCCGTCGACGCCGGGCATGCGGATGTCCATCAGCACGACGTCAGGATCCCACTCACGGGCCAGCCGCACCGCCTCGGCGCCGTCGGCTGCCTCGCCGACAACCTCGATGTCCTGCTGGGCATCGAGCAACGCCCGGAACCCGGCCCGCACCAACGCCTGGTCGTCGGCGAGCAGCACGCGTATCACTGGCCGTCCTCGAGCGGGAGGCGAGCCCGGACCGAGAAGCCGCCGCCGTCGCGCGGCCCGGCGCTGACCTGGCCCCCGACCGCCGCGGCGCGTTCGCGCATGCCGCGCAGGCCACTGCCGCCGCTGGGCAGCTCCGCCGCCCGATCTCTTGGCCGCGCGCCGCCCACGAGCGCCCAGGTGCCGCCGTCGTCGTCGATCTGAACGGTGAGCTCGGTGTCGGCATAACCGATCCGGACCGTAGCCGCAGCGGGGCCCACGTGCCGGGTGACGTTTGTCAGCGCCTCTTGGACGATACGGAACGCGGCGAGGTCGACACTCGCCGGCAGCGGGCGCGGCCGGCCCAGGATCTCGACCCGGACGGTGAGACCGGCCGACCCGGCGCGGTCGACCAACTCGTCGAGGCCCGCAAGGCTGGGCGTCGGCGATCGGGGCGCGCTCTCGTCGCCCTGCCGAAGCACGTCGAGCACGGATCGCAGCTCGCCGAGCGCGTCTTTGCTCACCTGCTTGATCGCGGTCAGCGCGGTGCGCGCCTGCTCGGGCTGCTCGTCGATCAGGTGCAGCGCGACGCCCGCCTGCACGTTGATCAGCGAGATGTTGTGCGCGAGGACGTCGTGTAGCTCACGGGCAATGCGCATCCGCTCCTCACCGGTTTTCCGGCGGGTCTCCTCTTCCCGTGCGCGATCGGCCTCGGCGGCCCGCTCCGCGCGGACCCGGATGACCTCGCCGACGACGAGGACGACGAGCAGCCAGGAGGCGACCGCCGCCGCATGGGGGACGGTCGGGCGCGAGCCGCCGACCTCGGCGTATCCCAGAAGGAGGAAGGCTGCGTAGCCGAGCCCCGCGATGACCCACGCGGCGCGCCGATGGCCCTCGACGACGGCGGTGAGGAATGCGACCACCGTACTGACGAAGTAGGGACCGTAGGGGTAGCCGAGTTGCAGGTAAGTGAATGTCACCCCCGCCACGAAGGCCAGCACCGGCACGGGGTGACGAAACCGCACAAGCAGCGCTGCCGGGCCGGCGAGAAGCAGGGCATAGCCGAGCAAGTCGAGGGACTCCCGGTCAGGCTGGTTGCGCGCCGCGAGCATCGTGCCCACGATCTGAATGGCGCCCACCGCGAGCGGGAGCGCCAATGAAGGCCGAGCGTGGGCGAGCTTCATAGGGGCACGGTAGCTACGCGCCCGGCAGATGTCGTCGGCTGAAGGGCGGCTTCTGGGCTGCTACCGGTGGAGTAGGCGAACCTAATCAGCACCTGGCTTGGGGCTCGCCGGGGCGCCCGGACGCCGAAATCCCGGCGGATGATTGCCTGCGACCGCTGGACAGCAGGCACTGTCGGGCCGCAGCATCGAGTATCCGCCCAGCCCGCAAGGGGGTGTCGACGGTGATCGAGCAATCGACGGGAACGCCGCTGGACCTGATCCGCCACCGGCGCGCAGAGCTCCGCGAGGCCATGGGGGGGGTCGAGAGCGCCTTGGCCGCCCCGGCCCCGGGTCGCGCAGCGGCTTGGGCGGAGCAGGCCGGCGTCGCGCTGGGCCAACTGCACTCCGACTTCGCCGAGCACATCGCGGTCACCGAAGGACCGGACGGGTTGTACACCGACGTGCTGGCGTCGGCCCCACGGCTGAGCAACGCGATCCGGCGGCTCGGGGCCGAGCACACGCAGATCGCCGCCGACCTCAACGCCATCGCCGAGCGGATGACGAGTGTGGCGAGCCAGGAGGACGTCGAGGCTGTGCGAACGGCCACGACCAGCCTGCTCGCGCGGCTGGTCCGGCACCGGCAGCGCGGCGCGGACCTGGTTTTCGAGGCCTACCAGGTCGACGTAGGCGGCGAAACCTAAGAGCCTGTTGGCAAACCCCTCGCCGGCTCGCGACGCCCCGCATCCCGCCTGGCGGCGTTGTCGTCAGTCGACGCACAAACCCAGTGCGCCTCCTTCCTCCGCCTTGCCAGCCGGGCGC
>Ga0184623_10000778_pt1 | contig 13726 bp, 8 predicted proteins | sample PLM1_100_b1_FD_133138 | JGI IMG/M metagenome (GOLD analysis project Ga0184623, IMG submission 133138) | Groundwater sediment microbial communities from an aquifer in East River, Colorado, USA - PLM1_100_b1 | ecosystem: Environmental > Terrestrial > Soil > Riparian zone | place: USA: East River...
ATCCACAAAGCGGCGGCACCAGAGCTCGAGGTTGAGCCACCGCCAGACCGTGTTGCTGATATTCGTATGTCCGGCTACATGGGCATCCAGCGCACGCAGCGCCGCGTCCACGTTGAGATAGCCACGCGTGCGGGTCCGCGCATCCGACAGAATGTCCCGAGCCGGCTCACGCAGGGAGGCGCGGAACCATTGGTCTTCGGGCGTGACGAACCCCATCTTATCTTTTCGCCACCGCACCTCGTCCGGCAGAATGCCCTCCATGGCCTCGCGGAGTACCACCTTCGTCCAGCCCTGGCGGATTTTATGGTCGGCGCCCAGAGCGTAGAGAAACTCGACCAGCCGCTCGTCCAGGAGGGGCAGCCGTGCCTCCACGCGGAACGCCATCGAGTGGCGGTGCTCGTACTGCAAGAGCGCGCGCAGGCGGTTACCCGTGAGCAAGGCACGTTGCAGGCGCCGCAGGCGGGAGCGCGGTACGGCTTTTCCGGGTGAATCCGTGGCGCTTCCCCACTGTCGGCGGAAGTCCGCCGCCAGCCAGCCCGCGCTGCCGGTCATTCTGTTGCGAACGTATCTCACCACAGACGACGGGAGGAACTCCCGTGCGAGAGCTGCAAGGGTATACCGCGAGAGCGACCCGTGGAGACGCCGGTAGGCGCGCAGTTCTTCCAGCAAGGCGATACCCCGCCCCTGCTCAAGCAGATCGGCAAAGAAGGCGGCAAAGAAACTCTGATAGCCGGCCAGCAATTCATCGGCTCCCTGCCCGTCCAGCAACACCTTGACGCCCCGTTGCGACGCCAGGCGCATGACGTTCCATTGCGCGAAGATGCTCGTCGAGCCGAAGGGCTCGTCCTGCTGCCAGACCAGGTGCGAGACCGTTGCCGCCAATTCCTTCGGGTCCGGAAACGTGTAGTGTGGCTCGGCTCCGGTCCGCTCCAGGACCGGCTGGATGAACCGGCGTTCATCATAGGCAGGATCATTGAAACAAGAAGAGAAGGTCTTTTGCCTCTCCCCGATGAGTCGGCGCGCGACTGCGTCGGAGCTGATCATCAGTTCGTTGACAACGCAGACAATGGAGGACGAGTCGAGCCCCCCGCTCAGGCAGGTGCCGACCGGCACGTCACTGCGCAAGCGCAGGCGAACTGCATCACGGAACAGATCGCGAAACTCGCCGGCCGCTTCTCCAGCCGGCTTGATCGTATCCGTTTCTCCGTCCGGCAGGTTCCAATACCGTCTGACGGTCAGCGCCGCTCCCTTCAGACTCAGCCAGTGGGCCGGCGAAAGCTGACGGATATTCTCGAAGAAGGTCTCCTCGGAGTAGTCGAGGAACGCGCCGTCGAGGTAGGCAAAGACCGCGCCTTGGTTGGGCCTGGGACGCAGACCTGTGGCCAGCAACCCCTTGATCTCCGAGGCGAATAGGAAATGCTCGCCATCCCAATGGTAATAGAACGGCTTCTCTCCCAGACGATCGCGCGCGCAGAAGAGCCGGCCGCTCGCCGCGTCCCAGAGTGCGAAGGCGAACATCCCGTTGAAATGCTCGAGGCACGCCTCGCCCCACTCGCGATAGGCCGCGAGCAGAACCTCGGTATCGGAGGCGGACCGAAACCGATGCCCTCTCCCGCGCAGCTCGTCGCGCAGTTCGACGTAATTGTAAATTTCCCCATTGTAGGTCACCCAGCAGCGCTCGTCTTCCGTGGCCATCGGTTGATGGCCGAGCGGCGAGAGATCCACGATCGCCAGCCGACGATGCCCAAGCCCAATCGAATGGCGATGGGATCGCGCGAGCGCCGCTGATCCTTGGAGCGGAACGGGCTTTTCCTGGCCTCGTCCGTCGAGTAAGACATACCCCTCGCCATCCGGGCCGCGATGCGCCTGGATCCGGGTCATCGTTTCCAGCGCCCGGAGATCTACCGGACTCCCGGACGCGTGATAGCTGCCCGCAATGCCGCACATACGCTATCGCTGCTCCTGCGCCGTCAGGCGGATGTACCAGTCTTCCATCCGAGTCATTTCGCGATCTTGGTCCGCCATCGCCATGACCTTCGCGCGGTTGGCGCGAGCGATGTGTGCCTTCATGCCGGGATTGGATAACACGCCGACGAGCGCGCCCACAAGATCGCCTTGCTCCAGATCCACCAGGAACCCGTTCTCCCCATGGCTGACCAGTTCGGCATACTGGGGCAGCCGGCTCAGCACCGGCACGGCACCGCAGGCCATCGCCTCCACCAGCGAATTGGGCAGCCCATCCGACCGTGGAACCATGACCACCGCATCGGCCAGGTTGTACCACAACGGCATCTCCGCATAGGGAATCGCGCCGACGAACCGCACGCAGTCGGCGACGTCGAGAGCAGCAACGAGTTGACGCAACTCCGCCACGTAGGCCTGATCGGGGGAATGCTCCGTCACGACCAGAACCGCTTCCGGGACCTTCTCTCGCACCGCGGGAAGCGCTCCGATGATTCGCTCGAGATGGTAGAATGGTTGCGCCAGTCTTGGGCTGAAGATCACCCGCGCGCTCTCTTCGATTTTCCACCGCTCCCGGAGGGGCCGGACATCGAGGCCGCTCCGAAACCGCTGGATGTTGACGCCCGGGGCAATCCGCACCATAGGGGATGCCGTCGGCAGCAGCGCACGAATCCGCGTTTCCAAATACTCCGAGGGAACCGTGATGAGATCGGCCCGGCTCAGCAGCGCACGCGTCAACCGCTTGCCGTACCATTCGCGAAAAGCGCCTTGCTCTGCCAAGACATCGCTGCCCCAGGGAAACACCACGTACGGATGAAAGCGGGCCAGCAGCAGACCCCAGGCCAGACCCCTCGCGTAATGCACGTGCACCACATCGGGTTTGAAACGGCGCACCGCAAGCGCCAGCCGCAAAGCGGAAACGACTCTGCCCAGCTTGCGCGGCCAGGCGGGCAAGCCCACGTCGATTTGGCGAAATGACGGCGCCTCGGCGGGCTCGACGGTGATGACCGTCGTGTCATGCCCTCGCGCCGCAAACCACTCAACCCAGCGGCGCGTCGTCACCGAGGCGGCAGGCCCTACAAAGCAGAGCCGCAGCGTCTTCATCGGTCGTCCTCGTTCACGCCGCCACACGCCGTCCGGTGAGGGTATGAACTAATGTCTTCAACGCTCCCGCAGACCGATTCACGTCATGATGCGCCTGGGCATACTCAGCTGCCCGCTTCCCCAGTTCCGCGCGCAGGCCCTCTGCGGCGCACAGCCGCTCGGCCGAGGTAACCAGACGGTCGTAGGACCCCTCCGCACAGATCCCGATCTTGTGCCGGGCCAGCACCCCATCGGGGTCCACCATCCACGACAGGATCGGCGTACCATGCATCGCGGCCTGCACGAACGTGTTCGGGAAGCCCTCGTAGGTCGAGGTATTCACGATCAGCTTCGCCCGCTCGAAGAACGTTTCCATCTCGTCGAATGGGATATCCACATGCACCGTCACGTTCCCCAGCGCGGCGGCTCGCGCGCGAATCGCTCGCATTAGATCATCATGCGTAGGGTCATGCATGATGACCATCACGCACTGCTCCTTCGGCAGCCGCTCGGCCAAGTCCAGGAACATGTTGGGCTGCTTAAGCGGATGCATCCGGCCCACCCACAGGATAGTCGTCTTTTCCAACCTAACCAGCGACTCAGGGACATGCTCCGGGACACAGTGCCCCGAGCGGATCAACACGCCTTCCCGGCCGTAGCGGGTGCGGAGCCATTCCAACTGCTCGCCGGTCCGACAAACCACCGCATCGGCCAGGCGCACTCCCAGAGGATAGAGCCAGGCCAGCGGACCCTGAACCTGCCTGTTCGGCCTGCGAAGATCGGCTGACGACGCCACCACGAAGATAAACCGACGCCGCAACAGGCGGCAGATCAGAGCATAGGCTCCCACCTCGACGCCGGCTCCGGCGTGCAGGTAGACCTCCGCATCTATATCGCGTAGCGCACGCCGCATCTCGAGGAAGGCGGACGCATACCCGCGCACCAAGCCGAGCACCAGCCGATCGCCGCCCCGTCGTTTGACGACTGTCAGTGGGCCATGCCGTTCGGTTCCTGGATTTTCGCGAACCGTCGTGAGCACAGTCGCCTGGAACTCTGGATCGGACGCCAATGTGTGAGCGAGGAGAAAGAATTGGACCTCAGCACCGCCGAACGGGTACCCGCTGTGCCTGCTATACAGGCCATACCCCAAGGGGGAAATGAAACACACCTTCATCGCAGCGGCTCCACCACCATTGATTTCATCTTCACCAGGACCAGGAGGACCGAAGATACTCAGTCATACCTTCGTTGCCAACGTGCAACAAAATAGGGAAAAGGCCGTTTTCCGGGTAGGAGATTAAACAGCTTTTCGCATGGAAGTAGCAGCCGGGCAATGAAGCGTTTCAGCCAGTGCGGAAGCCGAAAGATCATGCTATTGAGCACCAAAAAGTATCCCGGACCTCCCAGGTATTTGACGTTGATCTCGACAAAAGAACGACGCGCCATTTCGTATAAGGCTACGTAGGACAGGGCATGTTCAGTAGATCCTTCAAAATAGCTGTCTGTTCGGTACCACACCTTGCGAACCCCTTCAAGAAAATAGTCAGCATTCGGTTCCATCATTAAAACAAGCCCTCCTGGCTTAACTAAGTCCACAACGGTACAAATGGTACCGGTGAGATCCGCAACACAGTGATGAAGACCACCGATGATCATTGCCACATCGAATTTCTGATCGCCAACAACTCCTTTGGTCAGATCAGCCTCAAAGGCAGGTCTGCCAAGATTTTTCCGATAGTCGGCACAGGCCTTAGCGGAAATGTCAAATCCCGTCATCCGAGCTTGCGGAAAGTAATGCAAGAGCGCAAGGGAATTTATGCCTGCGCCAGACGCAAGATCGGCCACTTCCTTGCCGTTTAGATCGAGGCCGGCGAACAGGTACTGATAGATGAAAAGGTGACGGTAAGCCATCGAATCAGCGTCGTAGTAATGGGAACTGTACAGATCGTGGATGCGTTCATAGTGGGCTTTCTGTCGTGCGCTTAGGTCTTCAGTCATTGGCGCTGCAATTTAACAAACGAAATTAGGCTCTGTGCAACAGCTTCTCCAGAAGCCGAAATGTACTTAGCTGAAGAACTAGCGACACCTCGCTGATACTGTTTTTGTCTGGCACCCGTTACAGTGCTCCGCTTGTCCGTCATCCTTACCTAGGCTCAGAACATGTCTGTCCACAAGGAATTACCTTCACGTTTATACTTCTTGTAAGTAGATTGACCTGGTTTTCTTTATTGTCCAATCCGCGATTACGATCAGAGCCCCTACTATTTCGACGACCAGTACTGGCAGGAGAGGCTGCGTATATCGTCCAATCCCTGCCTGGACTGCCGCAATAAACAACAAGTTACAGTGCAGGACAACAGCAAGATACGTCAGCACTTGCACCCGGTCTGAGTGAACGCGATTCCACAATAGACCGAGCAAGGCTATTACAGTCACAATGAACACGCCACCGACAGCGGGGCGGTTAAAGTACGGCAGACTTTTCGGCAAGACATCGATCCATTCGCCGGGGCTTTTCTCTTGCAGGTTGAAATACCACTCGGGCTTGAAAGTTGGAGAAAACGTACCAGGACTCAGATTTAATATTGTTAAGGTATGCCGCTGGGAGTCGGCAATGTGATCAGCAATTGGTCCGTACTCATCCAAGAATGTATTCCATAACCCATAATAATGAGCCAACACATGCCTGAGGTACCATAATGGTCGACTGCGAATTGCAGATTTCGAAATTGCCATCGCGATGTCGTTTACTCTGATCATTTTTTCCTGATCTCCAAGCCCTGGTTCCGTTTGTCTTACGTACTCGGCTATCTCGGGAATGATGTGAGGAAACTCCACTATGCTGAGAATCGCGGATGTCTTCTGCCAATGCTCTTCAAGAGAAGACGATTCTGAAAGGCCTTGGATAAATGGACTAATCCGTCGAGCGATTTTTTGGGTTAAGTCTGGGTACCCCGTATCAAGATCATCCGTAATGATCGGCGCAACATGCCCGATCAACGAGTATCCTCCAAAAGCTTGAGTGCCCCACAGGCCATGCTGTTCGTATTGAACCGCAACCGCAATAAGGAGAACGAGGCCTAGCCCACCCAAGAGGAATCTGCCGATTTGTCGCCAGTGGTCTCGCAATAGCAGTAGCAGAATTGGCAAACCTGCCAGCAATGCGTAACCTGCCGGACGAACCGCAATTGCCAACCCCATGGTCAATCCGGTCCATAGGCTTGCGTATCGGGACTTTGTGCGAAAGAGCATACAAACTGCCGCGACGTGGAGACAGATAAGCGGAATAAAAAGCGCCTCCGACAGAATTTGGCAAGAGGCCAATAGGAGAGGTGTAGTCACAAACAAAGACAGGATAACGAGCAATCCGACTAACCTACTTCGAAATAAAGAACCCATTGCCCAACCCATGAGGACGATAGAAACGAGCAGCATATTGAGTTGTATGGGAACAATCCACCGAACGTCGCCGAACACGGAAAGGATGGCCTGCAGAAATAAGGGATATCCCACAGTCCGCGTGACCCAACCTTGCAAATACGTAAAGCTGTCCGACTGCAGGAAAGGGAGACTCTTTGTCACGCTGAGGATAACTCCGTTGATGTACACAATCGCGAGTGCGATTGTTAGTACTACGGTGGCGTCAGCCAGCATTACTAGAGCACGACAGTTTCTGGCCCACGCCAACGACGATTGTACATTCATGAACAACGTGCGGCGGCCTTCACTTCCAAGTTGCCAGATCCAAACAGTTAAGATCGCGATGCTTAAACCTGCGATGCTCCACTGAGCCGATTCATGAACAAATAACGGATACGTCGCAGTATACACTCGCCGGTTGATGCGTGGATCTGTATTGTCCGAGGCAGAAAAAATTAGGGATGGTCCCCACTGGATATATGCCCCATGGCCAACCTCACGAATCGGCTTGCGAGAGCGAGTAAACCGTTTGAGGGGCTTTCCGTCCTCATACAGGATGAGCCTCGATCGAGCATTCCCGGTGTCGAGTCTACTCTCAAGAAAAACTCCCCGATACTCATACTCGTACAGGGGTAGTCGGAATGCGGCTCCTATTTCAGATTCAATCTTGGCCGGATCAAGAGTGACGGACGTACTGAACACACCCACAAAACTGGGAATAAGAGCCAACACATTTGCCAAGCCGAGAAAAATCACTATCCATTTCCAATGGGCATTCATCTCAGGCATCTAGCATCAATTGATCACGCTTAAGTTCCTATGAGAACAACTGTCAATGTGCGGGTTAGTACAGATCAATTCATTTATTCATAATCTGCTGCAACAAGGACGCCAAGAGCCCCAGCGCAAATATGATCATGGCCGCAAGTAAACCTCCGATCCCCAGCAAAAAGGTGCTAAGTAGGCCAAACATGAGCGTAACGGAAAAACTTATGCAGGAAAAAATCACGGCCACACCTGACATAACAACAAATATCTTGATGGGATCGTAATAAAGAATAGCTTGTGCAATATATTGGAGGGTCCGAAGCGAGTCTTTTAAAAGAACGACCTTGCTCTTTCCTACTCTCTCTTTGTATTCGATCGGCATGTACGCCACATATCTGTTATTCATTAGATAGGCGAGGGTGAGCGACGTGGTGAAACTAAAGGTGTCACACAGGCGGCTGAAATAATTCATCACCTCTCTTCTGTCAAAGATCCTGAACCCTGAATTGACATCTGGAATCCTGCGTCCAGCAGTGAATTCAACCAACCACTTGAGTATCCACCGGAGGGGTGACTTAATGAGGGATTCTCTATAGGAGGATCCTGTTCGTTGGCCAACAACCATATCATAACCTTCATAAAACTTTGCGAGCAGGACTGGGAGCTGGCCAACCGGATATGTTCCATCCGCATCCATGATCGCAACGACATCGTGTTTTGCTGCTTGGATACCATCTTTTATGGACTTGCCATACCCCAAAGTCTGCAAATGGCGAATCACGCGCGCGCCGTACTCTTCAGCGACTCTGGCAGTTCCATCCGTTGACCCATCGTCCAATACGATGACCTCCCAGTCTGTGACGACCGATTGCTCCAGAACCTGTCGGACCTGCAGGACCGTCTGAGCAATGGCTTGCTCCTCATTGCAAGCGGGGATGACGACTGAAACAGGCATTAGTCCTTTCTGATGACACCAATCATCGACTGGCCAAGCCAATGCTTGGTCAGAATGTTCAGTTTTCGTGATACAGGTAAGATATAATGATCGAACATCTTGGCTTGATTAGAAATCTTCTTGCTTTCCAAAGACTCGTGACACAGGAACTTCTGCATCCACCACCCAAACGCACCGACCGGATTAAAGTATTCCAGTTTCTCCACGGTAATACCTGTTTCTGGAAGCGCCTGCAAAAGCCTAGTTCGATTGTACCGGCGGAGGTGTCCAGCGAGCCGGTCTAGGTCAGTATAGAGGAACTGATAGGCAGGAACAAAAAGTAAGAGGTGTCCGCCTCTCTCAAGGACAGCGAGCAGGTTCCGGATCGCAGCCGAGTCATCTGGGATGTGCTCCAGAACGTTTATGCATAGCACAGTGTCGAAGTGGCGGTCACCAATCTCTTCCACAAACCTGGTGTGGCTGACGTCGGAGACCAGGAAATCTGCCATGGGGTAACTCCGGGAGGCTAATGCGACCACATCGCCATCGCAGTCAACCCCCATATAAGCTTCCCGCAATGCCAAAAGTGGGATAAAGTTACCATATCCAAGCCCTACCTCCAGCACACGCTTTCCCACATATTGCTTAAACTCATCAAAAACCCATTGCGTATAGTTTCTTGCATGGGTCATGGAAGAGGACAGTGTCTTGAGCCCTAAACTACTCATTAGCGTTTTGTTCCCACGAGGCTCCAACTTATCCCTTTGTAGGACCGTATTGAGATGCTGTCCTCCACGAACCGGCTCTTGTTGAACCACTCTTGACACTTTGTCAGAGCCGTGAATTTCGTCTGCGGTGCATTAAGCTTGTCGAACACATTGAGCACATTTCGGTGAAACGACAGCTTCCTGAAGTTACTAAAATAGTCGTAATAGGGAAGACGCGACAACCAAGGGATAAGATAGATGGAATACACAATAGGATAGAGCAACGCAGTGATCATCACAGAGATAACCGCCACCAGTCTCCTTGGCAGAAACCTCAAACAAACCTTTCGCAGTGGTTCGACGACAAAACGAACAAGTCCGTTTCCTTCCATGCCGTAAGTCCAAATGACGACTTTACCTCCAGGCCCACAATGTCTGTAGATGTTCTGGAACGTGACGTCTGGATCATCAGTATGATGAATCACGCCGACGCACAGTACGACATCATATTGACGGCCTAAGTCCATAGTCGCGATATCTGCCTGAACGAACTCCACATTTGCGTTGTTCCGGTTCCGCATCCTGGCAATATCTGTCGTGTTGAGGTCTACTGCGGTGACGGAGCGCGCAATCTGTGCCATAATATTCGTGTGTTGCCCGCCACCGCACCCGCACTCCAAGACCACCTTATTACGGAGGTCCTCCAGTCTCGTGGGAAAAATCCAGTCTTCAAACAGAAACGGCGCGTCATCCTGAAACATGGACCACTGCGCATGCCACTCTTGGCCAGCGGTGCCCTTGGATGTCAGGATTGCTTTAGCCATAGCCCCAAGCAGAGGATGCCATAAAGCTTCAAACCGTTGTCGGCCTTGCCACGATCATGTTCGGCGAGTAGACGCTCGATGTACGAGCGGTTGAAGAACGCTTTTGTCTTATCACTTCTGATAATATCGTCTATATATCCACGAAGACTGGAACTCACCCAGTGAGATACCGGGGCGTTAAATCCTTCTTTTGAACGATGGATGATTTCTTTACTGAGATTTCTTCGTTGGCTTTGCTTGAGGATATATTTCTTCTGCATGCCCTTTAGCTTGAGACTCACAGGTAGCGACGCTGCAAACTCGACCAGCCGGTGATCCAAAAAAGGTACACGGGCCTCCAGGGAGTGCGCCATGGTCGCTCTATCTACCTTGACAAGGATATCATCAACCAGCCACGTCTTGATGTCCATATAGAAAGCTTGATCGAGATAGTGACAATCCACAACGTCTTCACGCCACATCGCGAAGTCTTCATAGGCATCCGTTCCAGCAAGAGTATAAGCCCACTCAGGGGCAAGGACATCGAGCCCGTCCTGCTGAGAATGGATGGTTCGCCAGGAGTAGTGCGCCTCGGATGGGGGGAGGGCTGCCCCTCTGAGAAACTGACGGATCTTATACTCCAGGCCGACCTTGCGCCATGTTACAGGCAGCAGGCGCATCGCTAGCCCTTCACCGGCCGAAATGAAGAACTTCGGGAAATGCCACATGAAATGCTGTAGTTTATCGGCGATATAGGTGTCGTATCCCGCAAAGAGTTCATCCGCACCATCTCCAGACAAGCACACACTTACATGCCCACGGGCAAACCTCGCCAGGCAATACATTGGGATAAATGAGGTGTCCGCAAAAGGCTCGTCAGCGGAATACACGATCTGTTCGATTTCCTCCGCCACGTCGGCAGATACCACCGTGTCCCGGTGGTTCACGCCTAGGAAATCTGCTGCCCTTCGAGCCCACGAAACCTCGTTATAGCTGGGCTCGCTGAAGCCAACGCTGAAAGTATGCGTCTCGCTGGGAGACCTAAAGCGACACATGCTGGCAATGATGGTCGACGAGTCAAGCCCCCCGCTAAGAAAGGCTCCGAGCGGGACATCGCTCGCTAACCTCAAGCGTACCGCATCGTCGACCAAGACAGCGAGGGCTTCAGCCGCTTCTCCCTCATTCTTGAACGGTTGTTTGACACGAAATTTTCCCGCCAAGTCCCAGTATGGTACCGGATGCAGCGGTTTGCCCTCTTCGACCGTTAGGTATTCAGCAGGACCAAGCTTGCGGACTCCCTCGAGAATAGATTCGGAGGAGAGAATATAGTTGAGAGAGAGAAACTGCCTGATTGCCCGCGGATTAATCGTATGGGGCACGTCGGGATCGCTGCGAAGTGCCTTGAGCTCGGATGCAAACACAATACCCCCATTTGTTAATGGATAATAAAAAAGTGGCTTCTCACCCAGGCGATCGCGGGCCAAAAACAGGCGCTCCTGCAGCCGATCCCAAACCGCAAAAGCAAACATTCCATTTAGGCGGTCGAGACAGCTGGGTCCCCAGTAGCTGTATGCTTCCAGCAAAACTTCGGTGTCACTCTCGGTGATAAACTTCGCTCCGAGTTTTTCGAGCTCCTTTCTAAGATCAAGGTAGTTGTATATTTCTCCATTAAAGACGATTATGAACCTGCCAGCTGAATTGATCATTGGCTGGTTCGCACTCGGCCGAACATCAATAATTGAGAGACGTCTGTGACCAAGCCCGGCTGGCCCTTCGATAAAAATTCCTCCTGCGTCTGGACCGCGATGCCAAAGTCGCTCTGTCATCTTCCGGATCCTGGCAGAATCAGGGGGCTTTGCCCAGGAAATATAGCCAGCTATACCACACATAATGTGTCGACCTTTACTTAACTTATTACCCCAATTGCTGCGATGGCCATTGTACTATAGTCCAACAGTCACCTGGAACTCTGGATCGGACGCCAGTGCGTGGGCCAGGAGAAAGAATTGGACCTCGGCACCGCCGAACGGGTACCCGCTGTGCCGGTTATACAGGCCATACCCCAAGGGGGAAATGAAACACACCTTCATCGCAGCGGCTCCACCACCTTGGCGTTCTTCACATGCAGGATACGCACTTCACGCGCCTCTTCATCTGGCTGCCCGCAAACCTGGACATAACTTCCCGGAGACGGAAGGCTCACGGTCTCATCCGCCAGAAGCCACACCGGATGTTCATACTCTTTCAAGTCGGGACGTATGTCATAGGCATGCACGATCCAGGCTCCCGGCCGCACCTTTTTCAACACGGACGCGATTTCGATGCGACCAAATGTTCGGTCGGCCCGAAAATCTTCGTAGCGGATCTCCGGAACACGAGTGGGAGCGCCGCTCCCTTCCGGAAGAACCTTGAGAAACGCGGATCCATTTCCCAGCCTGAAGATCACGGGAGAGAGTCCTTGCTCACAGACCGGCTGATCAAACCTGGGCCGATCGTAGAACGCCACAGCCAGCATGGGACCAATGACGGTGAAAAATGCCAACAGGCTCCCGACGACTACCGCGGCCTGTGGCACCGGCGAGGTCTTTCCCGGCACGTCGCTCGCGGGCGCCGACAATCCGGCAGCGTCATGATGCGGCCTTAAGACACTGGCCAGGAATGCTACCCCGACGGCCGGCATGGCCGCGACATACGGGAGCGTCGCGGCAAACAGGCGGTACCCGCCGTTGCGAAGCAGGAACGGAGCGGACGCGAAAATCGCGACCACCACAAGACCGAGCTGAAGGAGCCGTCGATCCCAGCCGCGAAGCAAGACGAACCCCAGGGAGCAGAAGGACAAGACCTCGAACAGCCGGACCAGTTTGACGTCGAGCGTGCCGTCATGCCCATAGGAGGGAATCTCCTCGAGAAAAAGAAACACATTGCGCCAGTACAGTTGTAGTCCATCCCAATAGGCCCAAAAGAACAGTTGGGGCCGGCTCACGAATTCCTGCCAGGCCAGGCCGTAGATATACATCGCCACGGCTCCCTCGCCACTCGCTTTCAACATGGCCTTGATTTCCGGATGGTCCACGTAGGTCTGCGACCAGTCTTTTCCTCCGACAACGAGTCCGTAGAGCCCGTACGCAAAGTTCGAGTGGAGCGGGTTGACACTTCTGGCGAACATCCAAATGAAAATGTAGTTCAGCAAAAATCCGACGCAGAGGCCTGAGAGGCCCCACCAGGCCGGGCGCCAGCCGAAAGACCCGCCCACCCGAAAGGCCCATAGTGCCCACAGGAGAAGAGCCGGCAGGACAAAGAACGCTCCAGCCCGGGCGTTCAATCCAAGGGTCAGAAGCATCATCCCCAATGCCATCAGCGGCCAGGGGCGCTCGTGCTGAGCCGCCGCCCACAGCAGAACAAAGCCCAGGCAGCCGAAGCTCAGTCCAAGGCTTTCGGACAGCGGTATCCCAAGATACGGCCGTGCGAACTCGTACAAGAGGGCGAACAGCAGGACTCCGCTTGCCGCACCGTGGCTCCGGGCCACCTCCCGTGCGGCCAGGAAACACGCCACTGCGGCGACCCAAGCTTGGAGCATCAGCGATAGCTGTAAATCCTGGTTCACGAGCCATAGCCGTGCGGCGAAGAATCCGGCGTTCAGCGGCCGGCGCATGTTCCATCCGTCAAGGTGCCCTTCGTTGAGCAGATACCTTCCGCCGAAATAGTACGCCGATGGATCAGACCACGGAAGGAGTCCTCCCACACGTAAATACGTCGTCTTCCCGGTGAACCAGAGGGAGGCAACAGGCAAGGCAAAGAGGATGAGGGCGCCGATCAGCCCGAGCACGTCGGGCGAAACGAGGCCGCGCCAATGGCCGAAGACAGGCAGATGCGTCAGCGAAACGCCTGTCTGGTGCATGGTGGGAAACAGTCGGCGAAGGACCGGAGCACAGGCCATCAGCAGTGCGGCCATCACCAAGAGCCAAAAGACCAGCGATTCAAGCGCGAACAGCCAGGTCTTGGGAATCGGCAACCCGTAAAACATGACCAGCCAGGAACAGCCCAATCCG
>Ga0184623_10000779_pt1 | contig 13714 bp, 9 predicted proteins | sample PLM1_100_b1_FD_133138 | JGI IMG/M metagenome (GOLD analysis project Ga0184623, IMG submission 133138) | Groundwater sediment microbial communities from an aquifer in East River, Colorado, USA - PLM1_100_b1 | ecosystem: Environmental > Terrestrial > Soil > Riparian zone | place: USA: East River...
CCCCGATGCCGACCACCTCGCCGGCGCGCAGGTCGAGGTCGACGTCGCGGAGCTGCCGGCCGGCGCTCACCCCGGCGAGCCGGAGCACGACGTCGCTGCCCGCGGTGGCCTCGCGGTGGAACACCGCCTCGATGTCCCGGCCGACCATGAGCCGCACGAGGTCGTCCTCGTCGGTGCCGGCGAGGTCGAGAGTGCGGACGCCGCATCCGTCGCGGAGCACGGTGACCCGGTCGGCGACGGCGAATACCTCCTCCAGCCGGTGGCTCACGTACACCACCGAGCGGCCCTCGTCGCGCAGGCGGCGGACCACGTCGAGCAGCCGCACGACCTCGTCCTTGGAGAGCGCCGCGGTTGGCTCGTCCATGACGATGACCCGGCCGTCGCGGCCGAGCGCCTTGGCGACCTCGACCAACTGCTGCTCGGAGACGCTCAGCTCCGCGACCCGGGCGTCCGGGTCGATCGCGACGCCGAGGACCGCGAACAGCTCCGCGCAGCCGGCGCGCATCTCGGCGTACCGGATGCCGCCGGTGAGCCTGGAGTGCGGCTCGCGGCCGGCGTAGACGTTCTCGGCGACGGTGAGGTCGGGGAAGAGCGTGAACTCCTGGTAGATGACGGCGATGCCGGCGGCGATCGCGTCGCTGGGGCGGCGGGGCGCGTACGGCCGACCGTGCAGGGTGACGGTGCCGGCGTTCGCGGCGTGGACGCCGCCGAGGACCTTGAGCAGCGTGGATTTCCCGGCGCCGTTCTCGCCGACCAGCGCGTGCACCTCGCCGGCGCGGACGTCGAAATCGACCCCGTCCAGCGCGCGGACGCCGGGGAACTCGACCGTGAGGCCGGCGACCTCGAGGACCGGCGGCGCGGTCTCGGCGGCTGCGTTCATAGCGGCGGCTCCCTGCGTGGGACGGTCGGCGTGGGGCTTGTGAACCGTTTCAATTCCTACCGCCGACTAAGCTAGGTGCGACGGCCATATGGTGTCAAGGATCACAGCGCTATCTGTGGATACGGGATGATCTGGCGGAATGAAACGTTTCAGCGCCTGGCCGGTTTACGGTGCGCAGCAGCGTCCACCCACACCGCCCGACCCGCCGCCGGCTCGTACCGGCGCAGCTCCTGGGTCGCCACCAGCAGCCGGCGCAGTTCTGCGAGGCCGCCGCCGATCGCGCCGAGCGCCCTGGCCTGCACGAGCACGTTGCCGAGCGCGGTCGCCTCCACCGGGCCGGCGACCACCGGCAGCCCGCACGCGTCAGCGGTGAGCTGGCAAAGCAGCGCGTTGCGCGCACCGCCGCCGACCACGTGCACCACGTCGACGTCCCGCCCGGAGAGCTCCCGCGCTGCGTCGAGCGTCCGCCGGTACGCCAGCGCGAGGCTGTCGAGGATGCAGCGGACCGTCTCCGCCCGGGTCCTCGGCACCGGCTCGTCGAGCCGCCGGCACGCCTCCGCGATCCGGGCCGGCTGGTCGCCGGGCGGTAGGAATACCGGGTCGTCGACGTTGATGACCGCGCGGAGCGCCGGCACCGCCGCCGCGTCCCGGAGCAGGCCGTCCAGGTCGGGCTGGTCCCAGACCCGCAGGCACTCCTGCAGCAGCCAGAGCCCCATCACATTGCGGAGATAGCGGACCGTGCCGTCCACGCCCAGCTCGTTGGTGAAGTTGGCGCGGCGGCTCGCCTCGGTCAGCACCGGCGCGTCGAGTTCGACGCCGACCAGCGACCAGGTGCCCGAGGAGATGTAGGCGAACCGCTCTCCCGCCGCCGGCACACCGACCACCGCGGACGCCGTGTCGTGCGAGCCGACCGCGACCACCGGCACCGGATCGGCCAGTCCGGTCTCCGCGCGCACCGCCGGGGTCAACTCCCCGATCCGCTCGCCGGGCTCGCACAGCTCGGTGAAGAGGCCGGGGTCGATCCCGACCCGGTGCATCAGCGCGGCCGACCAGGTCCGGCTCCGGACGTCGAGCAGCTGGGTGGTGGAGGCGTTGGTGACCTCGGTGCGCTCGGCGCCGGTGAGCCAGTGGCAGAGCAGGTCGGGCATGAGCAGCAGCCGGCGGGCCGCGTCGAGCTGCGGCGTGCCAGCGGCGGCGGCGAGCTGGTAGACCGTGTTGAACGGGAGGAACTGCAGGCCGGTGGTCGCGTACAGCTCAGCGGCCGGCACGTCGGCGAGCACCTGCTCGAGCACGCCGTCAGTGCGGCTGTCGCGGTAGTGCACCGGATTGCCGAGCAGCGCGCCGGAGCAGTCGAGCAGCCCGTAGTCGACTGCCCAGGTGTCCACCCCGATCGCGTCGAGCTGGCCGGCGGTACGCCCGGCGGCTTGCAGGCCGGCGAGCACGCCACGGTACAGCGCGAGCACGTCCCAGTGCAGGGTGTCGCGGACGCGCACCGGCTCGTTGGCGAACCGGTGCGCGGTGGAGAGCTCCAGCATGCCGGGCCCGACCCGGCCAAGCATCACCCGGCCGCTGGCGGCGCCCAGATCTACCGCGGCGACGGTGGCGACATCGATCTGGACCACCTCCCAGCGTGCATATTGAAACGTTTCACGGTACCGTAACGTCGTCGCCGGGACCGCGCAACCAGCCGCCGGCACGCTCGTGGCGAGCCGCTGGACCGCCGGCGTGCTGGCTAAGGTGAACGGGATTCAGTCTCGGTGCGCCGGCCGCGTCCCAGCCACGCCTACTGACTGCGAGGAGCTATGGCGACCCACAGCATCAAGGAGGTCGCTCGCCGCGCGGGGGTCTCCCTGGGCACCGTCAGCAACGTCCTCAACCGGCCGCACAAAGTCACCCCGGCCACCCGGCGCCGCGTCCAGCAGGTCATCGAGGAGCTGGGATTCATCCCCAATGAGGCCGCGCGCCGCCTGCGCGCCGGCCGCAGCAACACCATCGGGCTGCTCGTGATCGACGTCGCCAACCCGTTCTTCACCGACGTGGCCCGCGGCGTGGAGCGCCTCGCCGACGAGCACGGCAGCATGGTCATGCTCTGCAACAGTGACGAGGATCCCGGGAGGGAACACCGCTACCTCGACCAGCTCGAGGAACTCCGCGTCCTCGGTGTGCTGATCACGCCGGTGGAGGGCATCAGCCCGCGGCTCGAGCAACTCATCGAGCGCGGCACGCCGGTGGTCCTGGTCGACCGCAGTACCGACCACAACCGCTGCTCGGTCGCCGTCGACAACGTGCTCGGCGGCCGGCTCGCCGCCAGCCACCTGCTCGAGCAGGGCCATCGCCGGATCGCCTTCGTCGGCGGCCACTTCGCGTTGCAGCAGGTCACCGACCGGCACGCCGGTGCCGCCGCCGCGGTGGCCGAAGTGGACGGTGCCGAGCTCGTCGTGCTCGAGGCGACGTCGCTGACGGTCGCCGAGGGCCGCCGCGCCGGCGAACGGATGGCCGCGCTGCCCGCTGACGAGCGCCCCACCGCCGCGTTCTGCGCCAACGACCTGCTCGCCCTCGGCGTCCTGCAGGAGATGACCCGCCGGGAGCTGCGTGTCCCGGCTGACCTCGCGATTGTCGGCTACGACGACATCGACTTCGCCGCCGCGGCCGCGGTGCCGCTCTCCTCCGTCCGCCAGCCCCGCGAGCAGCTCGGCCGCACCGCGACCGAGCTGCTGCTGGAGGAGGTCGAGGAGCAGGAGACCCACCGGCATCGGCGCGTGATGTTCGAGCCCGAGCTGGTGGTCCGGGACTCCAGCGCGGCGCAACGGACCGTGCCGGATCGCGCCTGAGCGGCCAGTGAGAGCGAAGCTGGCGTCCAGGCGTTCCTCGCCGCCTACGGCGTCAGGTAGCAGGACTTCGGTACGCCAGCGAGGGGGTCGGTGCCGAAGGTGGCGTTCGTGCACGACGCGCCGCCGGTGAACGTCTTGTAGACGAATGCGCCGCGCGCGCCGTACGCCACCGTGCGCTGGCCGATGAACGCGCAGCCGCCATCCTCGGCCGCGCAGCTGGTCGCGAAGCCCGGCGGGCCGCCGACCCGCGTGTAGCAGACCTTCGACTCGCCGAAGATCGGCTCGCCGAACACCGCGTTGGTGCAGGCGGTGTCCCCACCAGCGGCGGTGCTGTACCGGAACGCGCCGTAGGCGCCGTAGGCGATCGGCTGGCCCTTCGCCGCTGCGCAGGTGCCACCCTCGGCCGCACACTGGGTCCAGCCACCGGCGGGTCCGCCGGCCGGCGGCAGGTAGCAGGCCTTGACGACGCCATCGATCGGATCGCCGAACGCCGCGTTCGTGCAGGCGGTGTCGCCACTGGTCACGCGGTAGTTGAAGGCGCCGTTCGCGCCGTACGCCACGTTCCGCCCGTATCCGGGCACGGCGCAGGTGCCGTCCTCGGCGGCGCACCGGGCGTATCCCGCCGGCCCCCCCTCCGGTGCGACGTAGCAGGACTTCAGCAGATTCACGGCCGGGTCGCCGCCGAACGCGGCCGAGGTGCAGGCGGTGCCCGACGTCGCGGTCTTGTACGCGTACGTGCCGGCCCCGTACACCACCACCCGGGTGCCGGTGAACGAGCACTGGCCGCCCTCGCCCGCGCACCAGCTGAACCCGGCCGGCAGTTCGGCCCCGCGCGGCGCGGGCGGTGGGGGCGGATTGCCCAGCCCGGACGCCGTCACCGCGTAGCTGCCCGGGGCGACATCCGTGAGGTAGACGTAGTTGGTGTCCTGGGTGGCGCCCCCGATGCCCGGCTGGGGCGTGAACGTGCCGTTGCTCCAGACCACGGCGCCATTGATGGAGACGCTGACGTTGCCGCCGAACTTAGGCACGCCGATCCGCCCAGTCGTCCCGCCCGGACTGGTCAGGTGCGAGGTGAACGTGCCGGCGGCGGCGTCGCGCGACCACGATGCGTTCACCGCGCCCTGCGGCATGGTGATGCGACCCTCCACACTGGTCAGATCGCCTGGGTGCGGCACGAACCGGTACCGCCCGGTCGCGGTCTCCGGCGCGATGCCGAGCACGCTGAACGTCAGCGCCGAGGTCGGGCCGGTGGACCAGCCATGCGCCAGGCTCATGAACGAGCCGCCGTACGCCAGCCCGCCGTCCGCGGCGATCCCTTCCCAGAACGTGCTCTTCGTGCCGATCGGGCTGTTCAGCATGTGGCCCCAGGTGCGCCGGATCTGGGCCAGGCCGGTGTAGTCGTCGTTGGCCGTGAAGTGCGCGTGCAGCTCCATCGACCCGGCGAACGGGTGGACCCGGCCGCCCCACTCCGGCGTGGTCGCGCCAAACGCGTTCCACCGGGCCGCCAGCTTCTGCACGATGCTGGTCGCCTTGGCCGGCGAGTCGGTGAGCCCGTACCAGACCGCGAGCGAGTTGCCGTCCTGCGGGTACAGGCCGCTGGTGGGGTTGTCACGGTACATGCCCATGTTCGCGTCCCAGAGCCGGGCGTTCGCCGCGGTCTTGAGCGCCGCCGCGCGGCTGGCGAGGCTGGACGCGAGCCCAGTCTCGCCCTTCACAGTCGCCAGGCTGACCCCGCCGGTCAGCGCGGCGTAGAGCAGCGCGTTGGCCTGGATGTTCTCGCCTCCCTGCCCCGTGCGCGCCCAGTCCTGGGTGCGGGTCACGTTCAGCAGGTCGTTGCCGTCGATCTTGTCGATGATGAACGTCAGCGCGAGCTTGTACCTCGCCCACACCGAGTCCAGCCAGGCCCGGTCCGCCGAGTAGGTGTAGTAGATCGACGCGCCGAGCAGCGTCCAGGTGTGGTAGGTGTCCGAGCCGGTCAGGTTGAACGGCGGGCCGGACCACGGGATCTCGCCGGCCTCCGACTGGGCGTTGAACATCGTGGTCAGCGCGTTGCGGGTGGAGACCAGATCGTTCGTCGACGCGTACGCCGTGGGCACCGCAACGCCCAGGTCACCCGGCCACACGGTCCGGTCGCGTTTCGCGCCGTCGGTCAGGACGCTGCTGCCGACGCTGACCGTGGCGCTGTTGTCCCATTCGGACGGTGGCGGCGGCCAGACCCGGCCCTGGTTGGACGCGATCGTGTTGGTCTGCACGGTGTAGGCACCGGCGTACCAGATCCTGTTCAGCAGATCGTCGTTCGAGTAGAAGTAGTTCGCGTACGCGCTCGGATTTGCCATCCCCGGCGCGGGCGTGAAGTTCAGCGAGACGCCGCGCAGGTCGACCCAGCCGCCGGTGTTGAGAAAGACGGTGAGATAGCGGAAGCCGCCGCGCAGCCGGGCGGTCGGCATCGTGTACGAGCCGTTGGCGGGCGCCGCGCCGTAGATCGCGCCGTCGGCGTTGCCACCGCTGCTCGCGTCGCTGTTCCGCCCGATGTACAGGGACGATTCGCTGAACGCGAGACCCACCCGCTGGCCACCGTCGCTCGTCGCGCCGAAGGAGAGCGTCACCAGGCCGCCGACCTCCTTGCCGAAGTCGAGCACCAGGTGGGAGTTGGTGCCGGCGATCCGGGTCGGCAGGCCGGTCAGCACGTTGGTGGGGTTGGTCACCGAGCCGGCGGTGCTGTGGATCGCCGTCGGCTTCACGGTCCGCGAGGTCGGCGAGTAGTTCAGCGCCTCGATGGAGCCCGGCGGTGGGGCGGCGGCCGCGGGCGCGCCCTGCTCGAGGTGCACCGCGGCGGCCACGGTGGTCAGAAGCAGGAGTGCCCCTAACCCATGGGTCCAACGACGTTTCGGCCTGCGCATCGTTACCTCCGATATCGGTGCTGGCTGGCTCGCAGCCAGTGCTCACACTTCGGGGTGCGGAGAAGCGGTGGCGTCGGCAGCGCCGAATGAATCGTTTCAATTGTTGCGCCGAGTCCGTCGAGAGCTGAATGGAGAAAGGGGGTTGGCCAGGTACCGCACGCGCGGGGATCGCCACTTTGCGCTCCTGTGCCCAGGAATGTTGCGGTCTCGCGTCGCTTCTGTCAACGGGCTGCGTCAGAAACGGTGAGCCCGGCCGGACCCGGGTCACCGCTGTCGGCCCGCTCCGGTGGCGCCTCGGCGGTACGTCCATGACCCGCGCGGTCGCCGGGCTGACGAACATCGCCGTCACGCCGTAGGACACGCCTAGTACGCCAGTTGTAGATCGTGATCTTGGTGGTGGATGGCCGGAAGTCGGGAAGTGGACGGGGGATCCGGTCAGCGCGGGCTGCTGCAGTGGCTGACGAAGTGTTCCTGGAGTCGGCGCTGGAGGGCGAGATGGATGCCCACCTGCGCTATGCGACGCGGCCTCGAAGTCCCGGTGCCCAGCTTGCGTCCTTGGTGGGTCTGGTGGGCATCGGGGTTCATCCTTGCTCGGAGTGGCGGGCGCGCAGCGCCCTTACCTTGTGGCGGTTGCCGCAGTGCTCCATGGAGCACCAGCGGCGGCGGCCGGGGCGTGAGGTGTCGACGTAGACGAGGTGGCAGTCCTCGGCGGCGCAGGTGCGGATGCGGTGCGCGAAGGGGCCGGTCAACAGCTCCACGGCATCCCTTGCGACGGTGGCCAGCAGGTGCGTGCCGTTGGAGGTCCCGGCCCACTGCCGCTTCCCGGTCGGCGCGATGGCGGGTGCCAGGGCCGGACGGGCGGCTGCCTGGTTGATGGCCTCTAGATCACCGGGCGGGTGCGGTTCGCTGCGCGTGTGGGCGATGACCACCCGAAACAGTGCGTCGCGCAGCCTTCGCGCGTCCACTACCTCGGCTTGTGAGATCTCCAGCACGGGCGTCGGGGTCAGCCGCGACCGGTCCGCCCAGGCGGCCAGGTCGGCGGGCTCGTGCAAGACCTCGTACCGGCGGTAGGGGCCGGGGCCGCCGGTGGTCAGCAGTTCCAGGCACAGCGCGCCGGGATCGAAGCGGTAGGCGACACCGGTATGGGAGTGCAGCGTCAACCCCTTGGTTGCGGCGGAGCCCATGTACCCAATATAACTGGTTACATGGCATTGAGTTGGAAGCTGGTCGTCGACAGCACGAACGCGTCCGCCCTCGCGGAATTCTGGGCTGCGGCCCTGGAGTACGAGGTGGAAGACGCCAGCGCGCTCATCAAGCAACTGCTGGCCGCCGGCCGCATCGGCGCGGAGGCGGTCGTCGAGCATCGCGGCCGCAAGACCTTCCGTGGCTACGCCGCGATCCGCCACCCCGAGGACTCGTTCGACCAGACCAGCGGCGTCGGCCGCGGCCGGCGGCTGCTGTTCCAGGACGTGCCCGAGGGCAAGTCCGGCAAGAACCGCCTACACATCGACGTCCACAGTGAGCCCGGCGGCCTCGACAAGCTGGTGGCCCGGCTGGAAGAGCTGGGGGCAACCCGCGTCCGCGAGGTCGACAAGGGACCTGCCGGGCACTGGTGGATCATGCAGGACCCCGAAGGCAACGAGTTCTGCGCGGCGTAGGCCGGGCCGCGGCCTGTCGTGGAGACGTGGCTCCCTGACGCCATGGCAGGAGGCCAGCGTAGACCCTGACCGACGCCCCGTTGAAGTCGTCGGCGAAGTTCTGGGTCCACCCCTCTGGCGTCGGCGGCACGGCGGCATGCGCGCTGGTCGCGCCGCCGACTGGCGCGATCGCCGCGAGCACGGCGGCCGCGACGGTGGCCAGGGCCGTCGCGGCGGCGGCCAGGACGCGGCTGGTGGTCGGCCGGCGCAGCCTGTTCGGCCGGTAGCTTCGATCGGGCACGGGAACCAACATGTGCTGACCTCTCTAGCCCGGGATGCAGGGTGCGGCGGTTCTGTGGACGCAGAGTGCGGTGAGCCTGTGTCCCCTGAGCACAATTCACTCACCGGGAACGAAGGGCGAAATAGGCACTATTCTTCTCGCACTATCAGCGGCACCTTTCATTCAGCCCGGACGCAGAATTTATCGTTGGTGTCCACCGGCGCCGAACCCGTCGGATCGCGGCGGCAGAGGTCTTCGGGGTTTGCGGTGGCGGGCCGGGCGTCGCCGCCCTACCCGCCGGTGCTGAGGCCCTGCCTCACCACCAGGGTGTGGCGTTGTTCCACGTCACGTCGGCGTCATAGCTGGCGGGGTTGTCCCAGGGTTGGGCCCCGCTGTTGGCGGCGACGTAGACCAGTTCCGCGTAGTGCCGCAGGTGGCTGCCCGGCAGGTTCAGCGACGCGAAGGACACGTTGCCGGCACCGCCGGCCCGGGGTGGCTGAGCGCAGAACGTGGCGTCCTGGGCGAACAGCGGTGTGCCGTCGTTCGGGTCCTTGTACACCCGGTATCCACGATGCCGCAGGTAGTGCCCTGGATAGTTGCGCGACTCCAGCGAGTAGCAGCTGCTCTCGGCGAGCCCGGGCCGGACGATGAACGTCGCGTCCTGCTTGAGCAACGCCGGGCTGGTGGCCACCACCATGTCGGTGCGCGCGCCGCCGTCCTGGTGCCGCAGCCAGCGGTCGGTGTACCCGGGGGTGGTCACCCGGAACGACCGCGCCTGACCCTCGGGCAGATCCGCCCCGCTGCGCCACCACGGCGTGGCGACCGACCAAGTGGCGTCGTCGCGGAACGTCGCACTGCCGTCGTTGCGGTCGATCCAGACCTCCGAGTTGCGATGCCGCAGGTAGTAGCCGGCCAGGTTCGCCGACTCGAACGAGGTGGCACCGCCGGACAGGCCTTCCCGGGCGCAGAACGTGGCGTCCTGCGCGAACAAGCCTGAGCCGTCGTTGACCTCCTTGTACACCCGGAAGTCGCGGTGCCGGAGGTAGTGGCCGGGGAAGTTGCGCGACTCGAAGGAGTAACACGCACCGTTGGACAGGCCGGGCCGCACCCAGAACGTGGCGTCCTGCTTGAGCACCGTCGAGCTGGTGCCGGACACCACCTCGGTGCGCGCCGCGCCGTCCTGGTGGCGCAGGTAGCGGTCGGTGTAGGGCGCGGTGGTCACCCGTAGCGACACCAGCTGATTGAGCGCCAGGTTGGTACCGCGCGCAGCGGCGAGCACCCGCAGGTTGATCTCGCGGACCCGGGCGAAGTCCATCTTGCGGACCTGCCGGTCGTAGGTCAGGAAGCCGTTGATTTCGTTTTCCACATCGGTCGGTTCGGTGTAGACCGAGCCGGACAGGCCGCGGGTGGTGATCAGGTCGGCCAGTTGGCCGGTGATCTGGACGTACCGCTGGGTCAGCGCCTCGGAGTTCGGCAGCATCTCGTAGGCGAAGCTGTCGCCGGTCGACCATTCGTGGCCCGGCACGTGCAGGCCCAGGCCGCCGTACTCGCCGAGCACCGCGATCCGGGTGTTGGAGGGAAGCCGGGGCGTCCCGGGCCCGACGTACTGGTGGTCGTCGATCACGTCGCCGTTGCCGGGGTCTGGATCGGACTCGCAGCAGTTGGAGCCGGAGTTGTGGTTGACCAGCCGGCTCGGGTCCCAGCTCTTCACCGCGTCGGTGATGCGGCCGGCGTCGTACTCGCCCCAGCCCTCGTTGAACGGGATCCACTGGACGATCGACGTGATGCCCTTGAGGTTGTCGACCATGCGGCGCAGCTCGCTCTCGAACCGGGTTCGGCCAACTGTCGACGGATCCCTGCCGTTGACCATCGCGGGCATGTCCTGCCACACCATCAGGCCGAGCCGGTCCGCGTGGTAGAACCAGCGCGCCGACTCCACTTTGATGTGCTTGCGGACCATGTTGAAGCCCATGGCCTTCTGCTGTTCGAGGTCGAACCGGAGCGCCTCATCCGTCGGCGCGGTATAGATACCGTCCGGCCAGTAGCCCTGGTCGAGCGTGCCCAGGTGGAAGACGAATTTGCCGTTGAGCGTGGGGCGCAGCACCCCGCCGAGCATTGCCTTGCCGACCGACCGCATGCCGAAGTAGCCGGTGACGTCGTCACCGCCGCCGGTGCCGGTCAGCGTCACCCGCAGGTCGTAGAGGAACGGATCATCGGGCGACCACAACCGCGCGTTCGGCACCGGGATGCGTAACGCGCTCCCCACCGAGCCAGTCATTTCGCCGACCACCTGGCCGCCGGTCAGCACCTGCGCGCGGACGCCCTGGCCGCTGATGCCGGCGCCCTGCACGGTCAGGTCCAGCGCGCCGGCCGCTAGGTTCGGCACCGTGTCCAGCCGGGTGATCCGGGCCGCGTTGGTCGGCTCCAGCCACACGCTCTGCCAGATCCCGGACGCGGGCGTGTACCAGATGCCACCCGGGTTGAGCCGCTGCTTGCCGATCGGGATGTCGTCGTCGGTCACCGGCGAGTAAACGCCAACGATGATCTCGTTCGACCCGGCGCGCAGCGCGCTGGTGATGTTGAGCGAGAACGGATCGAAGCCGCCGGTGTGGCTGCCGACCGCGACTCCGTTCACCCAGACGCGCGCCTCCCAAGTGACCGCGCCGAAGTTGAGCTGCACGTTCCGGCCGGTCCAACCGGCCGGCACCGTCACCAGCCGGCGGTAGTACATGTACTTCTCGTGCCGCTGGATGCCGGAGAGCGCCGACTCGATCGGGTACGGGACCAGCACCTCCTCGCCGAGAGTGCGGCCCAGCGGCGGGGTGTTGAGGTTGGTGGCCCGCTCGAACTGCCAGATCCCGTTGAGGCTCTGCCACTCGGGCCGCACGAGCTGCGGGCGCGGGTACTCCGGCAGCGGATTGGTGAGGGAGACCTGGTCGGTCCACGGCGTCGACAGCCGCGGTGTCTTGGGCACGAACGCGGCGGCCTGGCTGGGGGCGACGAGGCTGCCGGCCACGCCCAACAGGGCCACGGTGACCATCGTTGTCATCCGTCGCAGACGGGAATGCTCTCTCATGCGTTCTCCTTCAAAGGGCCGCGCGAGGTGGAGCGTGCTGCTGGCGGACGGCTCGCCATTGAGAGTCGATTTCACAGAACCGACGCCGTCATGTCACCAGTTGGCAGCGTATATTGACAGAAATAAACATAACCAGGCAAGATCCGACTTGATCCGGATCTGAGAGAACCGGTCAAGTGCCCCCGCAGCGCGGGACGTTCGCGTTCGCGGCACCGTTCGACGGCGTCTGAGCCGCCCACACCACGAGCCGCCCACCACAACCCGCCCCACGAGCCGCCCCACGAGCCGCCCCACGAGCCGCCCACCGCGAACCGGACTTGCGGGGTATCCGTGCCTACAACTGGCGCCCGTAGCCACGCTTGCGCAGCAAGTCCGGTTCGCGCGGCCGGAAGGTCTGTTGACGGCTCGCCCCTTGCGGGGTTCCAAAACGCCGTCAGGTTGGGCGGCTGCGATACCCGGCCACGACATCGAGCGTGCTTGGTCCGGAGAGCCCCCCGTCGAGGCCCCCCGGACCAGGCGATCACGCTACTTGCCGGAGGCGTACAGCTCGGCGACCTCCGTCGCGCTCAGCGCGCGGTCGTACACGTGCACCTGGTCGATCGCGCCGCCCCAGTAGTCGACCGGGTTGCCACCGTACTTGCCGCGCCCGATCACCAGCGAGCCGGTGGACGCCTCACCGAGGCAGGCGTCGGCGGTGCCGGCAGGCTTCCCGTCCACGTAGAGCTGGAGCTGGCCCTTGACCGAGTCGCGGACGCCGACCAGGTGGTACCACTGCCCTGGCACCGAGCTGGCCGGCGCGAGCGCCCGGACGCCGGCGAAGCTGAACGCGAACCGCCGGTCGGCGCCGGAGTACTGCAGGTAGAACGCGCTGTTCGACGGGGCGTCCTGGCTCACCACGGTCTGGAACGCGCCACTCGCGGCGTCCAGCTTCACCCATGCGGAGGCGCTGTAGTTCGTCGTGGTGTCCAGGATCGTCTTCCTCGTGTCGACGAACTGGTTCGCGCCGTTGAACTACGACCGCGTCGATGGTGTGGTCCGCTATGACCGAACAGTACCGTCTACCGCCCATGGTCGCTGAGTTCTGCTTGCAGTCGGCGAATCTGAAGAAGCGCACGGTTCGCATAGCTCCGCGACCAAACGTTGCAGCTCGGCCCGATAGTAAAGTCCACATTCGCGCGGATTCGCTGATACTTAATGTGCCCGGTTAGGACTGGCTGACACTGGTTGGCACCAGCTGAAGGTTGTGCCGGCAATTAGCCTTGACAGACAGCCATCATCCCCGTGTTCAAGCTCCCCACGCCCGACGCACCCCTACCAGGGGACGCCGCCGGCGTCGAAGAACCACCGGTTCGCACAATGGTGCGGTCGGTGGGCCGGACGCGTCACCATGCGAACCACCCCATGGTCCTCGAAGGCAACCCTCTACCGGTACGTTTACGCAGGTCAGCCGGTTCTGACGGTGCGCGATGAGCGCCCAGGGGCGGATTCCGGAGCGTTCCGCCGGTCTCGCTGAGTGTTCTGTCGAACACCCTTCGTGGTGCGATCGTGGGCTGTGTACCGCGTCCGGCGAGGCAGTGATCGGCGAGGCGCACCGCAGCGCGCCGACCTTTGTCGGTACGGAGGGCGCCGGCCGGTTGCGGGCGTCGATGAGCCTGTCGCAGGCGCACGCGCCGTGGCCGACCATCACCTACGCCCGGCTCCATCTGGCCGGCCTCGATGTCGGCTTCGGCACGGTTAGTGGCGACGCGGCTCTGACCGCCGAGCAGGCCGCCGACCTCGGCGACGGCCTCCTACATCTCGCTGGGCTCGCCCTGGAGTCCGACCGGTGAGCCGGGTGGACACCGCGATCCGGGTCGCGGCCGGCGCCGCGGTGGTCGGGTTGGCCGTTGTCGCCGGCGCGGTCAGCTTCGACCACATGCAGGAGCTGGCGCAGCGGCACGGCCAACACGGCTGGCGCAGCTACGCGTTCCCGATCAGCGTGGACGGGCTGGAGATCGTCTTGTAGGCGGGCTTCAGCGTTGTCCAGTGTCCGGTTCGTTAGCGAGTGGGCATGGCAGCTGGCGCGGGGGCCGCTGTGATTCGGAGCGGCTGGGAACGGACGTTCGGGTGC
>Ga0184623_10000780_pt1 | contig 13707 bp, 16 predicted proteins | sample PLM1_100_b1_FD_133138 | JGI IMG/M metagenome (GOLD analysis project Ga0184623, IMG submission 133138) | Groundwater sediment microbial communities from an aquifer in East River, Colorado, USA - PLM1_100_b1 | ecosystem: Environmental > Terrestrial > Soil > Riparian zone | place: USA: East River...
CGTCTTCGAGGGGATCGGCGGGGTCCGCACGACCTTCGGGGCCCACCCGATCTTCCGCTTGATCTCGTTCAGCAGCGCGCCGTGCCTCCCGATCACGAGCCCCGGCGAGAGGGCCTCGATCTGAACCTCCCCGGTCTCCTGCTCGAAGAAGATGTTCGTGATCTGGGCTTCCTTCGGGATCAGCTCGCGGATCACCTTCTCCGCGTCCTCCGTCTTCATCAGCACGCTGGGGTCCGGCCTGATCTGGATCCGCCGCCGGAGGTTCTGGGCGAGCTGACGGACGATGTCGTTGCTCTCGGCGAACACCTCCATGTTCTTCGTGTAGATCACGATCACGGGGCCTTCGAAGTCGATCTGCGTGATCTCCACGTGGTCGGGAACGACCTTTTTCACGACGGCCTTCGCGTCGTTGAGAATGTCTTCGATGCTCATCTTCGAATCACTTGGGCCTGCGCCCCCTCCGGGGCCAGGTCGGGGTTGAACCGCGCGCCGTGGGCGCGCTACGTCAGCTTCATCGCCGCTTTTCGCTTCTCGATCTCCGCGTCCGAGAGCTCCGCGTATGCGTCCTTCGTGATCACCGCGACGTCGATCCCCTCGCCCGTGGCGGAGTCCCGCTTCATCGCGATGTACACGCCCCGGATCGCGAGATCCGTCGCCGGGCCGATCTGGATGTCGTCCCGGTAGTGGTCCTCGAGGACGCCGTAGACGTACGGGCTACCGGAGCCCGTGGAGACGTACTTGTCCGGCAGGGACCCTCCCGCCAGATCGAGGGAGAAAACGGACCCGCCCTTGCGGTCCACGCCGCCGATGATCAGCTGGACCCAGTACGGGAAGTACCGGCGCCCCGCGAGGATGTTCGCGGTCAGGGTGGCGCACGACTCGACGGGCATCGGCGTGTTCCGCTTCAGCTTGTACAGCTCGACCTCCGCGGTGATGTACCGCGCGAGCTGCTGGAGGTCGCCGACGAGGCCCGCGGTCGTCAGCCCGAGGTTCGTGTCGAGCTTGTAGACCTTCCGCGTGCGCTTGTGCGCGATCATCGTCCCCGCGGTCGCACGGCGGTCCGCGGCGAGGACGACGCCTTCTTTGGCGACAATCCCCACGGTCGTCGTGCCCGTCTCGATTTCTTTGTGAGTCTCAGACATGCGATTACACCCTCGAAAAGCGCCAAAAACGGCAACCGAAGAATACAGCTACTTGTATTTAAGGGTTCACGATTCGGTTCTCGATAACAGAACCTTCCCCATGGAGGGAATCACGGCGCGGCGGGTTCCTTCCTCGCGAGGTCGGACGTGTCGATCGGGAGGTCCGCCTCGTAGTACCGGACGATCCGCCCGTCCCGCCCGAAGTACGAAAGGACGACGCGGACGATGCCGAGGTGCTCGAGGAGTTCCAGGTAGTCCACCACGACGGCGCCGGGCAACCCGAAGATCCGCGTCAGCTCCCCCGCCGTCTTCGGCGACGCGAGGGTCGCCATGAGGATGCCCTTCGCGGTCTCGTCGAGGTCGACCTCTACCATGGGACGGTCGGATGCTTGGGCGGCCCGCGATGAAAGGCTTTCGTGACGGGTATCCGATTTGATTTTCAACCGGGTGCCCGGCCGCGGGGCCTATCGCATGAACAGGGCCCAGGCCGCGGCGACGACGACGACGATCACGACGACCGCCACGACGACATACATCCACGTCCGACTCTTCTTCTTCCCGCCGGCGAGGTTGAGGACTCCGAGGTCGTAGGACATCGGGCCGCACTAGGGCGGCGCGCTCATAACCCTTTCGTCTCTCCGGGGACGACATCATCCGAGGGCCGCGAGGGCCCTCTCGCCGGCGGACCGCGGCTCGATCCGGACCCGGTAGCGGGCGCCCTCCGCGGGCTTCCCCGGGGCGGGTCCCCGGAGGACCGCCTCGATCGCCGGACCGGAGGCGGACGACGCTTCGATGTCGTCCTTCCCGAACTGGACGAACTCTCGCCCGCCCTGGACCGTGAAGAAGTGTTCGATCGCGGACGGGTGGAGCGCGAGGGCGACGTTGAAAAACGCGAAGGGTTCCGTCCGTGGGAGCCCCGGCGCCGCGAGGAACACGACCCGCGTCCCGGTGCCGGTCAGCTCCCCGCGGACGGGGCGCAGGAAGGAGACGGGTTTCGGTCCCAGGAGGTCCATCGACACGGTCGCGGCCTCCTGGAGGCGGACCTCCTCTCCGGGCCCGGTCGCGAGGAGTCCCTCTCCGTCCGTGAGGAAGAGCTTTAGGGTCCGGAAGCCGACGTCGTACGCCCGGCCCCGTCCGTCGACGAAGCCCGCGATCATCGGATCACGCCACGCCGAAGCCCTTCCGGAACTGCTCCGCGATCTCGCCGAGATCGACCTGGGAGTAGGGCTCGAAGTCGGAGACCGCACCGTACTCGTCGACGTGCCCGGGTCGGTAGATGTTCGGGAGGACGGACGCGACCGTTTCCTCGGAGAGGATGAACTTCAGCGCGGCCTGCGGGAGCGTCATCCCCCGGCCCTCGTAGATCCAGCGGAGGTTCTCCGCCTGCTTCTTCGCGCGGGCGACGAACGCGGGGTCCTTCGCCCGGAGGTCCCCGTCCTCGGGGAACCTCGTCGCCTCCTCGGGGTTCGCCTCGAGGGCGCCCCCCGCATGGGGAGCCCGCGTGACCATCCCCTGGTTGACTTCCAGGGCGACGGGGAAGAACCTCCGGGACGGCTCCTGCTCGAGGATGTTGTAGTAGATCTGGATGCACCCGATGTCCCGCTTCCGCATCGCGACCCGTCCCTCCTCGAGGCCGACGGGGCCCGGGCCGAACGCGAGGCCGTAGTATCGGATCTTCCCCTCCGACTTCAGGTCCTCGAGGGCCTGCCACATCGCCTCGTTCCCCACGGCCGCGAGGTCCGGGTGGTGGAGCTGGAGGACGTCGATGTACGTCGACTCGAGTCGCGCGAGGCTCGCGTCCACGGCCCGGCGGAGGTAATTGGGGGAGAAGTCCCGCCTCCCGCCCTCCGCGGTGTACCCGACCTTCGTCGTGATCACGACGAGATCCCGCTTGTCCTTGAACGCGCTCGCGAGGAGCTGCTCGCCGAGGCCCCCCGCCTGGACCGCGGACGTGTCGAAGTACACGATCCCCTGGGAGTACGCATACTTCAGGAGCTCGACCGCCTTCTCCGGCGTGAATGCCCCCCACCTCCCGCTCGTGAGGGTCCACGTGCCGAACCCGATCTCGGAGACCTCGATGTCCGTCTTCCCCAACGGCCGGTAGTTCACCATGCGGCGGCGCCCGGAGCGGCGAAGGGCTCTGCGGTATTTATCCGCAACGGCGGGCCCCCGCGATCACGCGAGGACCGGGGTCAAGAGCGCGGGCTGCCACAAGAAGTCCGAGACGACGACCACGTACCGGCCGTCCCCGGGTCCGATCGCGAAGTCGGTCCCGGACCAGTCCGCCCCGGTCCAGACGAGCCTCTCCGCGGTCTGCGTGTCCGGGTCCCACCGGCCAATCTCGGAGATCCGGATCGGCCCGAGCTCGCCCGCGACGTCGCTCGACCAGCGGACCGCGCGGTTTCCGCCCGCCTGGAGGCGGTATCCCGTGCGCTGCCCCGCGTCGTTCAGGTCGTCGATAGGGGGTCATTCCCAGCTGATCGCGACGAGCGTGCCCAGGGCCCCCGTCTCCGTCGCGTTCAGGACGAGCATCGGCACCGCGACGTTCGCGCCGAGGAGCGCGTCGTTCATCGACATGTAGATCCACATCCCCGCCAGGTTCTGGACGAGGAAAAGGGCCGCGAACACGATCAGGCCGATCGCGAACTTCGAGCGGATCTGGGCCGCGTTCCGGCCGTAGATGACGAGGAGGACTGCAAGGAGCGCGGAGCTGATCCCGGCGAGGAGGATGTTCAATGCCCAGAACATCCCGAGAGGCATGGAGGTCCGTCACGCATGGCGGGACGCGCGGCTATCAACCTTTGCCCCAAAACGGGACCAGATCTCGAGGAACTCCTCGAAGTGGGTCTGGAGGCGGGGGGAGAGGGAGTACACGGTCCCGTACCCGTTGTCCGTCCCCGTCGCCATGACGACGTTGTTGTCCCGGAGGACGTCGAGGTGGTGGCGAACCGTCTTGTAGTCCAGACGCAGATGCGCCGCGATCGCGTTCGCGTTCGAGGGCCGTGCCCGGAGGAACCAGATGATCTTCGCCCGGTTCACCCCGCCGCGGGTGCCCGCGACGAGGTGCCACAGCCTCTTGTTCATCATTCTCGGGACCCTCGTCCCCCCTCTTGAAGAGATTGGAACACCTATGGTAGAACCTTCTAATATTACTATCGGGATAGTTTCCGATGTGTCCGGCGGGTGGCGGAGGAAGGCCCTCGGCTGGTTCCTCGAGTTCCGGACGATCCCCGTCCTCCTGTGGTCGTACACCTCCGTGGCCCTCGGGACCGCCCTCGCGTTCCTCGACGGCGGGAGGATCGACCCGCTGTGGTTCCTCGTCGCGATGGCCCTCGCGGGGCTCGTGCAGGGATGGGAGACCCACGCGATCAACGAGATCTTCGACTGGCGCAGCGGGACGGACCGCGACGGCTCCCCGCGCGCGCTCTCCGGCGGGAGCAAGGTGCTGAACCTCGGCCTCCTCGGGGAGAGGGACCTTTGGATCGTGTTCGCGGCGTCCACGGTCGCCGTGGCGGGCCTCGCGGCCGTCGTCGCTCTGATGCGGGTCGGGTGGCTCGTCCTCCTGATCGCGGCGGGATACGCGCTCGGCCTCGTGTACACGCTCCCTCCCGTCTCGACGGCGTACCGGCCGGTCGCAGGGGAGTTCCTGGGGGGCTTCCCGGGCGTCCTCCTCGCGGGTCTCGGGGCGTACGCGATCCAGACCCTCCGACTCTCCTGGGTTGCGGTCGCGGCGATCTCCGCGCACGCCTTCGTCTGCACCGCGATGCTTGTGATGCACCACTACCTCGACGCACCGTCGGACGCCGCCGCGATCCCGGTGAAGCGGACGACGGTCGTCGTTCTCGGCCCGGAGCGTGCTCGGGTGTACGCGACGGTCCTCGCTCTGGCGGGCGCGGTCGCGTACGGCCTGGCGGCCGCCCTCGTGCATCCCGCGTTCCTCGCCGGGTTCGCGGTCACCCTCGCTGCGATGGCATTCCATGCCCGCACGGACCCCACGGACCTCCAGGCCGTGACCCGGAACGAGCTGCGGGTGATCCAGCTCGGGATCGCGGCGGGCCTCTCCACCGCGGTCCTCATCGCCCCGGACCTTTGGCCCCTCGTCCCGATCGCCGCCGTCGGGTACCTCGTCCACCTCGCCGCGGTGGCCCCGCCCCCCGCCCTCGCCCGCGCGTGGCGGGCGGCCCCCGCCGCACACGGTCGCGGAAGGCCGAAATAGCCTGCCGTGCGTCGCCCGGGGCGTGAGGCGGATCGGTTTCGTCGTGAACCCGATCGCCGGGATGGGCGGGCGGGTCGGCCTGAAGGGCACGGATGGACGGGCGGAGGAGGCCCTGGCACGCGGCGCGGAGCCCGCGTCCCCGCAGCGGGCGCGGGAGATGCTGCGGGCGTTGAAGCCTCTGAAGGCGGCATCCGAGATCCGATGGGTCACGTGCAGGGGCCCGATGGGCTCGGACCTCCTCGATGCGGAGAGCTTCCCGCCATCGTCGTACGAAATCGCGACGGAGCCGCCCGCAAAGACCAGCGCGGAGGACACGAAGACCGCGTGCCGGGGATTCGAGAAGCGCGGGACCGAGCTGATCGTGTTCTGTGGCGGCGACGGCACGTGCCGTGACGTGATCGATGCGGTCGACGCTCGCCTCCCGATCCTCGGGGTGCCCGCTGGGGTGAAGATGCACTCGGGGGCGTTCGGGATCCACCCCGCCACGGTCGCGGCGGTCCTCGACGCGTGGCTGCAGGGGTACCTGGGGGTCGGGGACGCGGAGGTGCTCGACGTGGACGAGGAGGCGTACCGCCGGGGCGAGTGGGTCGTCCGGATGTACGGGACCGCGAAGACCCTCGTCGAGCCCGCGCTCGTCCAGACCGGGAAGATGCTGTTCGCGGAGGCGAGCGACGACGCGATGAAGGACGAGATCGCGGACCACGTGAAGGAGCTCGTCGAGCAGGAACCGGACACGCTCTTCTTCCTAGGACCCGGGTCCACGGTGGAGCACGTCGCGAAGCGGCTGGGTGTGGAGAAGACCGTCCTCGGCGTCGATGCGATCCAGGGCGGCAGGCTCGTCGGGAAGGACCTCGGCGAGGCGGGAATCCTGAAGCTCCTCGATCGCCACGCGAAGGCGAAGCTCATCGTGTCCCCGATCGGGGCCCAGGGGTTCGTCCTCGGACGCGGGAACCTACAGGTGAGCCCCGCCGTGATCCGGAGGATCGGCGTCCCGAACGTGATCGTCGCCGCGACGCCCGCCAAGCTGAACGCGACCCCGGTGTTGCGCGTGGACACTGGGGACGCCGACCTCGACAGGGAGTTCGCGAGGAAGGATTACCTGTTCGTCGTCATCGGATATCGCACGAGCAAGCTCCACCCGATCCGGGCGTGAGGCCGCGGTGCCGACGCTTGCGGAACGCTACAGCACAAGGTTGAAACACCCCCGCCGCATCCGCGGGCATCGCCCACGTTGGGGGGTCTCGATGACGGCGAAGATGAAGGCGGCCGTGAAGCTGAAGCCCGCGCCGAAGAACACGGAGGTGATGCAGGTCCCCGTGCCGGAGCCGACGCCCGACGAGGTCCTCATCCGCGTGAAGATCGCCTCGATCTGCGGAACAGACGTCCACATCTACGATTGGGACGCCTGGGCCGCCGCCCGCATCAAGCCCCCGCTGATCCAGGGGCACGAGTTCGCGGGGGAGATCGAGAAGCTCGGGCCGAACGTGAAGGGCTTCCGGAAGGGAGACTACGTGAGCGCGGAGGGCCACATCGCCTGCGGGCGATGCTCCCTGTGCCGCACCGGGAACGCGCACGTCTGCAAGTCCGTCTCGATCCTCGGGATCGACCGGGGCGGCGCCTTCGCGGAGTACCTGACCGTGCCCGCATCGAACGTGATCGTGAACGACGACGACCTCCCGCTCGAGCTCGCGACGATGCAGGACCCCCTCGGGAACGCGGTGTACACGACGATGAACGCGAACGTCCCCGGGAAGACGGTCGCGATCTTCGGCCTCGGGCCGATCGGCCTGATGGCGGTCGCCCTGTGCCGCGGGATGGCGGCCCGCAAGGTGATCGCGATCGGCCACAAGAACAAGTACCGGATGGACCTCGCGAAGAAGGTCGGGGCGAGCCTCGTCCTCCGGTCGAGCGACACCCTCGCGGACGAGGTCATGGACGCGACCGCGGGGGAGGGCGTCGACGAGGCCCTCGAGTTCTCCGGGAGCGAGGCCGCGGTCCAGCAGGCAATCAAGGTCGTCCGGCCCGCGGGCGGCATCCACCTCCTCGGGCTGTTCCCAAAGCCCCTGAGCCTGGACATCTCGGAGTTCGTCACGAAGGGGCTGTCGATGCACGGGATCCACGGCCGCCTGATGTACAAGACGTGGATGCAGATGGGCGGCCTCCTGAAGAGCGGGAACGTGAACCTGAAGCCCATCCTGACGCACCGGTTCCCGCTCGACGACTACAACGAGGCGATGGAAGTGATGCGGAGCGGGGACTGCGGCAAGGTCGCGTTCCCGATGGAGGAATGACGATGCAGACGAGAGACCCGACGGGCTGGATGCGGACGGAGTACGAGAACCTCATGGCGCAGAGCCTGGACTGGAAGCTGCGCACGCTCCAGGGGCCGAACGCGCCCAGGAGCATCGTGGACGGGAAGGAGGTCGTGATGCTCTGCTCGAACAACTACCTGAACCTCTCCACACACCCGAAGGTGCGGCGGGCGGCTCGGGAGGCGATCAAGACCCATGGGGCGGGCAGCGGGAGCGTGCGGCCGATCGCGGGAAACATGGACCTCCACGAGGAGCTCGAGCGGCGGATCGCCCGGTTCAAGCGGCGGGAGGCGGCCCTGTACTACATGAGCGGGTTCGCGGGGAACGCGGGGCTGATCCCGCAGCTCGCGGGGGAGGGGGATGCACTGTTCACGGACGAGCTGAACCACGGCTCGATCATCGACGGCGTGCGGCTCACGAAGGCGCAGCGGTTCATCTACAGGCACAACGACGTCGCGGACCTGGAGCGGGTCCTCCGGGAGGCGGATCCGAAGTTCAAGAAGCTCCTCGTGATCAGCGACGGCGTCTTCTCCATGGACGGGGACATCGCCCCCGTCGGAGACATCGCGAAGCTCGCGGAGGAGTTCGGCGCGATGGTGTACATCGACGACGCGCACGGCGAAGGGGTCCTCGGGGAGGGCGGGCGCGGGGTCGCCTCGCACTTCCACGTCGAGGACAAGATTCACGTCGAGCTCGGCACGTTCTCGAAGGCCCTGGGAGTCGTCGGCGGGTACGTCGCAGGGTCCAACGACCTCCGGAACTACGCCCTGAACAAGTCCCGGACCTGGCTCCTGAGCGGGTCCCACCCGCCCGCGACGACGGCGGCGTGCATCGCGGCGATCGACGTCCTCGAGACGGAGCCCCGCCACGTGAAGAAGCTCTGGAGGAACACGCGGTACTTCAAGAAGCATCTCGTCTCGATGGGCTTCGACATCGGCCACAGCAAGACGCCGATCACGCCCGTGATGCTCGGGGACTCGGCAGTCGCAAGGCGGTTCAGCGAGCGGCTCTTCCAGGAGGGCGTGTTCGCCCTCCCGATCGTCTTCCCGATGGTCGCGAAGGACAAGGCCCGGATCCGGAACATCGTCACGGCGGGACTGAAGCGGAAGGACCTCCACGATGCGCTCGCCGCCTACGAGAAGATCGGGAAGGAACTGAAGGTCATCCCCTAGGCGTCGGGGTCGAGCTTCTTCCGGACGTACGTCATGTCCGTGACGGGTTGGTAGCCGCTCCGGCGGAACAGGTTCAGGGACGGATCGTTCCCGTTCGTGACGAAGGCGGAGATCACCTTCATCCCCTTCCGGACGAGGGCCTTCTCGGAGGCCCGGAGGAGCCGCGTGCCGACGCCCCTCCGCTGGTACGCCGGGTCGACCGCGAGACGGTTGATCCAGCCCTTCCGGGTGTCGTGGGTGCCCAGGACGGTCCCGACGAGACGCTTCCCGTCAAACGCCCCGAGATAGAGTCCCCGGTTCGACCGGAGCTGGCGGGCGAACGGGCGGCGGGAGTCCCGGAGGTTCACGTGGTTCGTGAGTCCCGCGCGTCGCCACAGGCCGATGATGTCCTCGTAGTCCTCGAGCCGGAGGGGGGCGATCCGCACCGCCATCGGGTCAGGCCACCCGCGCGCCGAGCGCGGCCTCGCGGTCCGGCCGGAAGAGGACGACCTCCCCGTCGGGCTGGACCGCACCGAGGACGAGGACCTCGGAGACGAAGTTCGCGATCTGCTTCGGCGGGAAGTTCACGACCGCGAGGACGTGGCGGCCCACGAGGTCCGCCTTCGCGTACCACGGCCGGATCGCCGCCGAGGACCGCTTGACCCCGAGGGCCCCGAAGTCGACCGTGAGCCGATACGAGGGGTTCCGCGCCTCCGGGAAGTCCTGCGCGTCGAGGACCCTTCCGACCCGGATGTCCACCTTCTTGAACTCCTCCCACGTCAGCGCCAACGCGTGCACCCACCCAACGCCGCCCGGTTCTCACCGCCGCGGCGGCGCGGGATGGAGCTGCCCGTCTTAATCCCTATCGACGTGGGGTCGCGCAAGCCGTAAATATCGTCCGCGCCTCGGAGCTTCCATGAAGGTCGGAATTCTCGGGAGCGGCGATGTCGGGCGGACCCTGGGGAAGGGGTTCGCCTCAAGGGGTCACGACGTGAAGCTTGGATCGAGGAACACGAAAAGCAAGGAGCTTCAGGCGTGGCTGAAGGAGACGAAGGGGAAAGCGTCCACGGGCTCCCCCGCGGAGGCCGCGGCCCACGGCGAGGTGATCGTGCTCGCGGTCCTCGGCGCGGCCGTCGAACAGGCGATCGACCTGGCGGGGCCGAAGAACTTCGACGGGAAGGTCGTCATCGACACGACGAACCCCCTCGACTTTTCGAAGGGGATGCCGCCTGGACTCTTCGTCGGCACGACGGACTCCCTCGGGGAGCGGATCCAAAGGAAGTTGCCGAGGGCGCGAGTCGTGAAGTGCTTCAACATCGTCGGCAACGTGAACATGGTGGACCCGAAGGTGCCCGGCGGGCCCCCGGACATGCTCATCGCGGGCGACGACGCGGGCGCCAAGAAGAAGGTCACCGCGATCCTAAAGGAGTTCGGCTGGCCCGGGGCGATCGACGTCGGCGGGATCGACGGGTCCCGCTGGCTCGAGGCGACGGTCCCGCTCTGGGTGCGGGTGTGCACCGCCGTGGGAGACTGGAACGTCGCGTGGAAGGTCCTTCACACTTGAGCCGCGACGCTCAGTGCGCGTGGCTCTCGATGATCCGCAGCCCGCGGCGGCGGCACAGCCGCTCGTGCTCCTGCCGGCTCACCCACTCCACCCGAAGGTAATCGCAGATCTCTCGCTCCGGGATCCCGAGCTCCTTCGCGCGGTCCACGGCGACCTGGTACGCCTCCACCTCCGTGGGCCGGTCCACATACGCGTACCTCCGGTCCCACAAGGGTCTGCCTTTGCGCCACTGGCCGATGTGCGTAAGCTCGTGGATCACGTCGAGGTACAGGACCCAGGGCTCCCCCGTCTTCAGGTAGTCGAGCCCCGCCACGATGTGGCCGTCGGAATCGTCGATGTACATGTACATGTCCTCGGGGACCGCCTCGATGTAGCACTTCGCGAGGACCTCGCGGCGGGCGCCGTCGGGAAAGAGCTTCACGAAACCGGGGTCCGTGTCGAGGCCGGGGAACACCTTCGTCAGAGGGTGCTTGCCCGGTCCGATCCGGCGGTTCGCGCGGGGGAACTCCATTCGACTCCCGCCAAACTCCCCGCCGCGAATAATCCTTTCGGACCCGGGGCGGGCCGCGTCACCCGGTGCGCGATCGTTGCGGCGCGGCCGCCTCGCTCCGGCCCGGACGCGGGCCCCCGCGGAGGATCCGCATCAGTACCATGACGCCCTCCGCGATTATCGCGGCGAGAGCGACCCACCAGAGGAGGTACGGCACCGGATTCGTCGGTGGATACGCATGAAGGAAAAGATCGGGGAGCCACAGGAACGGGTTCAGGTCGAAGGCGATCGAGCGGCTCGTCGCGTCGACCCGCTCCGCGTACCCGACCCCGCGGGTCCCCGCGAGGAAGGACAGGGCCAGATAGGATAGGGTCAGCACGATCCAGAACCCCGCCGTCTCCATGGGAGAACGGGACCGAAGGAGCCGCCAGGCTCCGACCCCCATGGCTGCAAGTGACCCCATCTCCGGCCCCGCCCTCCGCACGCGACCGCGGGTATATCCGTCGATGCGTACGACGATTTGTGGCGGGCTTGAGCTGATTGGTACACCGTTTGTGGGAGCGAGAGGCCCCCATCACTTCCGCTTCGTCAGGAGCCTCTCGACCTGGGACTCCAGCTTCGCGAGGCGGGCCTTCACGTCCTTGTTCTCGTCCTTCAGCTTGTCGAGCTCCTCCTGCTGCTCGACCTTCTTCGCCCGCTCCGCGACCTTCGCCTGGATCTGCCGGATTGTGCGCCGCGCGAGCCGACGGATGCTCCCGAGCGGGTCCTCCGTCTGGGCCTTCCGCAGCTCGGGGATCGCCTTCGGGTCCCCCATCGCGGCGAGGCCCTGCATCACGCCGATCCGGGTGCGGAAATCGTCGTCCCTCAGGAGGGGCTCGAGGATGTCCCGGATCTCCGTCCGCTTCTCCTCGAGGACGTCACCGATCCGGCCGAGGGCGATGCACGCGGACAGCCGCACGAACGGGGGCTGCCCCGGCTTCGTGTACTCCCGGATCACGGCGATCGCCTTCGGGTCCCGCAGGGCCGCGAGGCCGAGGAGGCCGCTGCGGGTGATGATCCCCGCATGGGCCGGGCGGTCGAGCCCCTTCACGATCGTCTCGAACGCCTTCGGGTGGCGGGACGAGCCCATCCCGAGGGCCGCGGAGCCCGCGGCGTAGTACATCTTCTCCTCCCGCCACGCCTTCGCGAGGACCCCGTACGCCTCATCGTCCTCCCGCCACTCCCCGAGGGCCTCGTAGACGGCGCGGCGGACGCGGGAGTCCGCGTCCTTCACGCCCGCCATCAGGGCGGCCTTCGCCTCCTCCGTGCGGATCTCGCCGAGCGCCTTCGCGGCCGCGCGCTTCACAGCGACGTACGGGTCCTTCGTCAGAGCTCGCTGGAGGGCCGCGACGACGTCCGCGTTCTTCAGGATCTTCGAGAGGCCCTCGCACGCCTGCATCCTCGGGATGATCCGGTCCGAGTTCTTCAACTGGAACAGGAGTTCCTCCTTCGGCTTCTCGAACGTGAGCTTCTTCAGGATCCAGTTGTCGGGGTCGAACAGGAGCGCGTCGGGCTTCGCCGCGGACTCCAGGAAGAACACCTGATCCGGCCGGGACGCCTCGATCCGCTCCCGCCGGACCTTGTCCTTCGCATGGAGTTCGATCTCGACCGGCGTCGTGAACAGGGGCGTGAGGTCCTTCACCTCCTGCTTCTGCTTCACCGTGAGGGCGACGAGCTTCGTCTTGTCGTCGTACTTCCAGGAGACCTCGAACTCCGGGTGGCCCGCCTTGTAGTACCACTGGTCGAAGAACTTGTCCAGGTTCCGGCCCGTCGCGTCCGCGATCGCCTCCTTCAGGTCGTTTGTTTCCACGTTCCCGAGGGCGTGCCGCTTCACGTAGAACCGGATCGCCTTCCACCACAGGTCCTCGCCGAGGACGAACCGCATCATGTGGAGGACGCACGCGGCCTTGTTGTACGTGTGCGCGTCGAGCATGTCCTCGTTGTCGTGGTACTTCGACGTCACGATCGGGCGGCGGTACGACTTCGCGTCCTCCTCGAAGTACCCGTTCGCCTCCTCGTGCATCACCCAGTGGAACTCGTCCCTCCCGAACTCGGACTCGAACCACAGCGGGTCGAAGTACGACGCGAACCCCTCATTCAGCCAGAGGTCGTTCCACGACTTCGTCGTGAGGAAGTCCCCGAACCACTGGTGCGCGAGCTCGTGCGCGAAGAGCCCCTCGGGGCGGTAGTCCGGCCGCGTGTACTCGTCGACGAGGCAGTTGTCGATCAGGACCGTGAGGGTCGTGTTCTCCATGCCGCCCCACATGAAGTCCCGCACGACGGCCTGCGCGTACTTCGCCCAGGGGTACTTCTGGCCCGTCGCCTTCGAGAAGAACGTCATCATCGAGGGGACGTGCTTGAACGTGTCCTTGATCCTCGGCCCCTCCCCCTTTGGGACGTAGTACTGCAGGGGGACGCCGTCCCACATCTCCTCCTGGCGGTCGAACTCCCCGCTGACGACCGTGATCAGGTAGTTCACGTGAGGGAGGTCCTGCAGCCAGTGGTACGTGCGGGTCTTGCGGGCCGCGTCGTGCTTCTCCTTGAGGAGACGGCCGTTCGAGATCGCGACCTGCTTCTCGGGGACCGTCACGACGACCTCCGAGGTCATCCGCTGGTTCGGGGCGTCGTACGAGGGGAACCAGGCGCGGTTGTCCTCCTGCTCCCCCTGGGTCCACACCATCCACGGGCGCTTCGGGTACGCCTTCGTCGGCCGGACGAAGAACATCCCCTTCCGCGGGCGGGCGTCGTACGCGATCTTGAGGGTGAAATCCGCGTCCGCCTTGTACGCCCGTC
>Ga0184623_10000781_pt1 | contig 13703 bp, 13 predicted proteins | sample PLM1_100_b1_FD_133138 | JGI IMG/M metagenome (GOLD analysis project Ga0184623, IMG submission 133138) | Groundwater sediment microbial communities from an aquifer in East River, Colorado, USA - PLM1_100_b1 | ecosystem: Environmental > Terrestrial > Soil > Riparian zone | place: USA: East River...
CCATGGAATTGCAAGCCAAGAAGGCCGAGCGTTACCGCGCGCTGAAATCGGAGCTTAAAGAAAAAGATCTCGCGTTTACCGTTCTCCAACGAGACGCATTCAATCAAGAGATTGCTCACCAAGAAGCGGCCCTCGCCGCCGTGGAGAATCGCCTGGCCGAACACCTTGCATCCTTGCACCGTAAAGAGGCGGAAAATGAATCGGCGCGCCTGACACTGATGGAGGCAGACCGGGCAATCGGCATCCAGCAAGAGAGCGTCTATCAGCGCCGTACGCAAATACAAACCGACGAACAGAAGTGCGATTTCTATAAAAAGGATCTCGCCCAACTCGAGCAGAGCGAAGCAGAAACTCGCGCCGCGTTGTCACAACTGAATGAGCGAACCCAAACCCTCGCCCAAGAAATCGAGGAGCTCAACAAGGCCAAGGAAAGCTTCGTTCAACTCTCGCTCTTCGAGGAAACTTTTCTGCATGACAAGGAAAGCGAGCTCGAGAGACTGCAGACCCAGATTCGAACGCTACAGGCCGAGGTCGAGCAGGAGAAAGAAGCGCTGATCAACGCCGCCAACCAAATCGCTTACCTCAAAAACGACGCTTCGACTAAAGACAAACGGCACACTGAGATCAGCCACGAGCTGGCGCGCAATCACGACGAGCTCGCGCACGCCACCGTATCGTTGGCCGCCTGCGAAGTACGGCTGCGGGATACCGCCCAGGCGTTGGCAGCTTGCCTCAAAGAGACTTGCGAACGAACGATTGAAGCGGCGCACGTCAGCGCAACTATTCAGGCCCTCGATAAGTCCAAAGCGCAGCACGATGAGAAAATTGTCTCGCTCAAAGAGCAGGTCCGGGAAAACCGCTCGCGCTTGGTATCGCTCGAGGATTTGCAAAAAAATTATGAGGGGTGCCAAGAGGGCGTGCGCGCGATCATGCTCAAAAAGCAGCAAGCGGCCACGCCTAACGGCATCTTTGGTCTCGTGGCTGAAGTCATCGAGGCGCCGGAGTTTTATGAAAAGGCACTCACGGCGGTTCTGGGCGACCGGCTACAATACGTGATCGTCAAGGGTCACGATGAAGGCGTGGAAGCGATCGAATACCTAAAAACCCAGGCGTCCGGCCGCGGCAGCTTCATCCCGCGCGAGCTGTCGCGCAAGTCATACAAAGAGCTGCCCCTCGGCGAATCCGAGGTGATTGCGCCGCTCATGGACATGATTTCGATCAAAGACGGCTATCGCGATGTGGCGGAATATCTGCTCTCCGACGTTGTTGTAGTGCGCGATCTCCAGGCTGGTTTGTCGCTTTGGAATCGTAACGGATATCACAGCACGCTGGTGACCCCCGAGGGCGAGGTCATTGATCCCATCGGAATCATGACCGGCGGCAACGGCGCGTCTCTTGAAGGGAGTTTTCTCACCCAGCGGCGTCGCATTCGGGAGTTCGGGAATACCCTCGCCGAGCTTGAGTCCCAGCTTCCCCGGCAGGAGCGCGAGAGCGCAAAGCTTAAGCAAGAATTAGATGAGGCGGAAACCAAAAGAACTTTGCTCAGCACTGAAATCCATCGGCTCGAACTCGATCGGGTGCGCTTTGAGCATGAACATCGCGCCGTCAAACAGGAGCAGGAGCGGCTGACGCAAACAGTTCACGCACTGACGCAAGAGCAAAGCGATCTGACAACCACGCTGCACCTGGTCGGCGAAGAAATTTTGCGCTGCCAGAGCGCGACGCATGCGTGCGCCGAAGAGAAGCTGGAACGCGAACAAGTGCTGGGGCAAAAACAGAATCAGCTCGTCGCCGTGAGCCAGGCTGCCGAAGGGGCCGAAGCCGACGTTACCCAATCGCGCATACGCAACGCGGCCCTTGGCGAAAAAAGAGACAACACCCATGTGAACTTGGCCAACCGGCAAAAGCTTTTGGAACAGACCGCGCAAGAATTAGCGGCACGCCAGGGCCGCATTGCCGATTTCCAAAAGCAGCGGCGCGACATCGAGCAAGCCCTCGCGCACACCGATGAATCGCTCGGATTGAACCGCGGCGAGTTGCAAAAACTCGAAGAACGACTTCAGGCCGATCGCCAGAGATACCGGGCGATTTCCATGCAACTCGCTGAAATCGGCGAGACCATAAAGGAGCTAAGGCCGCTCGGCGAAGCTTGCCAGGAGGAAAAAAGTCGCATTCAGCTGTCGCTAGCGGAGCAACGGCTCGAACTGCAGCATCTGGCGGCAAACCTCCGGGAAAAATATGACGCCGAGCTCGACGCGCTCTCTCTCGACGTTTCCGACAACAGCCCGTCGAAAGCGGATCTCTTAATGGAAATCGACGATCTGCGCGGCCGCTTGGATCGTATGGGCGAAGTGAACCTGGGCGCCATCGGCGAGTATGAAGAGCTCACCACGCGCTTTAAGTTCATGAGCCAACAGAAGGAAGATTTGGAAAAATCCATCGGCGATCTGCAACAAACCATCATCAAGCTCAATCGCATCTGCCGCCTGCGCTTCAAAGAGAGCTTTGAATCGATCAACGAGAAGTTCGAAGCGATTTTTCCCCGGCTGTTCAGCGGCGGCAAGGCGAAGTTGGTTCTGACCGATGAAAACGATTATCTTGAGACCGGCGTCGACATCATCGTCCAGCCGCCGGGCAGGAAGCTCCAATCGATCACGCTTCTTTCCGGCGGCGAAAAAGCGCTCACGGCGGTCAGTCTGTTGTTCGCGATCTTTCTGACCAAGCCCAGCCCCTTCTGCTTCCTCGACGAGGTGGATGCGCCGCTGGATGACGCCAATATCGACCGCTTCACCGAGTTGATTCAAGAGATGAGCGAGCACTCACAGTTCGTCCTGGTCACGCACAACAAGAAATCCATGCAGGCCGCTGAGGTTCTTTATGGCATCACCATGGCGGAACCAGGGGTATCGAAGGTCGTATCCGTGAGGATGAGCTAGCGCTCCGCTTGGTCTTGATACAAATCCTTGTCCCTCCCCGTTGACTCTCCTGCAGCGTTCGCAGACTATCAATAACATGGAAGGCGGTTCTTTCTTTCAACGCCTCAAACAAGGCCTGAGTAAAAGCCGGGAGAGCCTGTATCAGAATATCGGCTCTATCTTTCAGAATCGTCGTTGGGATGAAGCGTCTCTCGACGCCATGGAAGAAAGCCTGATTGCCGCCGATGTCGGCGTGAAGGCAAGTCAGAAACTAACGGATGAGTTGCGGCGGCTGTGGCCCGTCAATGAGGTCGACGCCGAGCAAGACATGGCTTCGTACTTGCAGGCCGCGCTGGTCCAGATGCTCCAGGGACCGGTGCCGGGCCAGAAGATCACGCCGTTCTCAGCCCGGCCGTGGGTGATCCTGTTCCTCGGCGTCAACGGGGTCGGGAAGACGACAACGATCGGTAAACTCGCGGCGCAATATCAAAGCGACGGAAAAAAGGTCTTGCTCGTGGCGGCCGACACGTTTCGCGCCGCGGCAATCGAGCAACTCGACATCTGGGGACAACGCGTCGGCGTCGATGTCGTCAAGCATCGTCCGGGTGCGGACCCATCCGCCGTCGTTTTCGATGGCATGCAAGCGGCGAAGAGCCGCGGCACGGACGTTGTCTTGATCGATACGGCCGGGCGCCTTCACACCAAAGTGCACTTGATCGAAGAGCTTAAAAAGATCCGCCGGGTGATTACCCGCGAGCAACCGGACGCGCCCCACGAAACGTTGTTGGTGTTGGACGCGACGACCGGTCAGAATGGCCTTCAGCAAGCCCGCGTCTTCAAAGAAGCCACTGAAATTTCCGGCATCGTTTTAACCAAGCTCGACGGCACGGCGAAAGGCGGTGTCATTGTCAGTATCCAGGAGGAGCTCGGCGTCCCGGTTAAGTACATTGGCGTCGGTGAAGAAGTCGAAGATCTTCAACCTTTCGATCCTACTCGCTTCGTGCAAGCGTTATTTGAAAAATAATCGGCTGCCGTGGCACTGAGTGCGTTGGCTTGACTTGAGTCGCGCTCGGCAATACCCTTTTAGTTAGAGGCTCAAATTATGGATACTACCAATACGGATAATCTGGACTTGCTTTTCACCGAAAACGCCATCGAGCAGGTCAAGAAACTCTTGGCGCGCAATCAACGCGATGGGTATGGATTGCGGGTCGCTGTGGCAGACGGCGGTTGTTCCGGTTTTTCTTACAAGCTGGATCTCGACAACGAACAAAGGACAAACGACAAGATGCTGGAGCTAGGCGGGGTAAAAGTTTACATCGATAACGCCAGTGTGCCTTATCTAGCCGGGACGGTGATCGACTTTGCCTCCGGCCTTTACGGCGGTGGCTTCAAGTTCACCAATCCCAACGCCACCGGCACCTGCGGCTGCGGCACATCCTTTTCCACCTGATGCCGCCGCTGTCGGCCTGCAGTGATCGAGCTTCGAGTCTCGTCTGTCCGACGGCTTGCGCAGATCGCCGGAGAAGTACGAAATCTGACGCACAAGCGCGGCGTTGATATAGTCGTTGACTGCATCGGCGGTGAAGGCTGGGCCAAGAGTCTTGCCGCGCTGGTACGAGGCGGACGGCTGGTAACGTGCGGCGCCATTGCGGGAGCTAACCCTCCGACCGATCTTCGGCGCGTCTTCTGGAATCATTTGAAGATTTTCGGCTCGCTGGCGGGGACCCACGAAGAGTTTCGCCAAGTGTTGAATTTTCTATCGGTATCGAAAACGAAACCGATCATTGATCATGTGTTTCCACTCAAAGACGCGGCCCATGCGCAGCGGCGCATGGAAGAACGCAAACATTTCGGCAAGATCGTACTGCGCATGGACGGTTAAGATCGCTGCCCGATGCAACTGAAACGCGGTCTGGATTTGTGCGTTAAAGGATTCATCTGATATGCGAGTCATTGGGGGAACAGCCAAAGGGCGTCGCTTGCTCGCCCCTAAGGGCCGGGCCGTAAGGCCCACCGCAGCGAGAGTTAAAGAGTCCCTCTTCAATATTTTGCCGCGTGATTTTTCCGGTCTGAAGGTGCTCGATCTGTACGCCGGCACGGGCAATGTGAGTATCGAAGCTTTGAGCCGCGGCGCCGAGCAAGCGATTTTGGTGGACTCCTCGGCGCGATCGGCGGCGACGATCAAAGAAAACCTGCGGCGCTTCGGATTTGCCGAGCGCGCGGAAGTTTGGCTGGCGCCGGTCGCTCGAGCGCTGCGATCGTTGGCCAAACGGGGCACGATGTTCGACATGATTTTTCTCGATCCCCCGTACGATCAAGGACTGGCTGAATCTTCGCTCGAGATCATCGCCAAGGCTGAGCTGTTAAACGATTCAGGGAGAATCGTCGCGGAGCACAGCGCGCGAGAAGTAGTGAAATCGCATTACGACAAACTCGCGTTGTATGATCAACGGCAATATGGTGATACTTTTCTTTCATTCTTTAGACACGAAACGAAAACCAATCCAACTGCTTGAGGATAATTTCTATGGCCAATGACATCGCCATCTACCCGGGCTCTTTCGATCCGATCACCAATGGGCATGTGGATCTCGTCAAGCGAACGCTGCGGGTCTTTGTCAAGGTGATCATCGCGATCGCAATCAATCCGGACAAAGACCACTCTCTATTCACAGTCGCAGAGCGGCTCGAGATGATCAATGAAGTTTTTGCCGAGCTCAAGGGTCGAGTCGCGGCCGATTCTTTTCACGGATTGCTCGTCGACTACGCAGAGCGCAAGGGCTCGACGGTGATCATCCGCGGTCTAAGAGCCGTGTCGGATTTTGAGTATGAATTTCAAATGGCGTTGATGAATCACCGCCTCAAGCCTCAGCTGGAAACGCTGTTCATGATGACCGGCGAATCCGAGTTTTACACCAGCTCTCGCCTGGTAAAGGAAGTCGTCAGTTTAGGCGGAGATGTTTCCGGCCTGGTGCCCGACAACGTCTTGAAGAAGCTCAAACAGAAATTTAGCCGCTAAGGATTCGTTTTCATGACAAAGCTCGCCGACCGAACCAAGTTAATCAAGCCTTCGGTGACATTGGCGATTGCTGCGAAAGCCGGCAAGCTTCGCGCCGAAGGAATTGATGTCGTCAATTTCTCCGCCGGCGAGCCCGACTTCGATACTCCAGAGCGTATCAAAGATGCCGCACGCGAAGCGCTGCGTACCGGCATGACCAAATACACAGACGTGAAGGGCATCGAACCGCTGCGTGAAGCGATTGCGGAAAAATATCAGCGCGAACATGGCCTGGTGTATCGTAAGGAAGATGTGATCGTCAGTTGCGGAGCGAAACACTCACTATACAACATTTTACAAGCTGTGATTAATCCGGGCGACGAAGTGCTGATTCCCGCGCCGTATTGGGTCAGCTATTCGGACATGGCTTTATTAGCCGGCGGCGTGCCGAAGCTGATTTCGTCGAGCGAAGCCAGCGGTTTTCGTATCACGCCGGAACAACTCCGTGCCGCGTTGACGCCGCTGACACGGGTGTTTTTATTGAACAGCCCATGCAATCCAACGGGAGCGACGTACAATCGAGAAGAATTGCTGGCGATTGCGGCCATTCTCGAAAAACACGATTGCCTTGTTCTCGCCGACGACATCTACGAGAAAATTATTTACGGTGACTTTCAAGTCCACAACATCGTCACGCTCTGCCCGGCGCTGCGCGATCGGACAATCATCGTCAACGGCGTGTCGAAAACTTACGCAATGACGGGATGGCGCATCGGTTACGCCCTCGGTCCGGGCGATATCATCGCCGCCGCCGGCAAAATTCAGAGCCAAAGCACTTCAAACCCGACGTCCATCGCTCAAGCAGCGGCCGTGCAAGCGATTCGCGGTCCGCAAGACGAAGTTGCCATCATGGTTCGGGAATTTCACAAGCGACGCGACGTCATCGTCGACAAGCTCAACGCCGTGGACGGCATTTGCTGTCGTAAACCCGAAGGAGCATTCTACGTATTCCCCAATATCTCCAAGCTCTTCGGCCGCAGCGGCAACGGAAAAAAACTCAACTCGCCGTGCGACATCGTCGACTATTTCCTGGAAGAAGCGAAAGTCGCCGGAGTTCCGGGTGAGGATTTCGGCTCCAACGAGCACATTCGCTTTTCCTACGCGACTTCCCTCGAGGATATCGAAAAAGGTTGCGCGCGGATTCGCCAAGCGGTTGCGAAACTCTGCTGATTGCGGCGAAGTCTCTTATGGCCTCGGCCGCCGGCCGCTTTTTTTAAACGTAAAATAATCGTGTAGGATTTTGCCGTGATCGAACACCAGCGGCGCAGGCAAATTGTCTTGGCGAAATAGTTGTGCTGCTTTGGCATCGTCGGCGCCCCGCGGCGCACCCTTGGCGGCCGCGATAAAGACCGTCGAGACGGTGTGATGGCGCGCATCTCGGCTGGGATCGGAGTAGGTGTAGAATTGCTCTGTCAACACCACGTCCAAAGATGTTTCTTCTTTGGCCTCGCGCACGGCGGCTCTTTCAACGCTTTCTCCGTAATCGACGAATCCTCCGGGCAAAGCCCAGCCATGAGGTGGATTCTTTCGTTCGATCAAAACGATTTCACCACCTGCCACTTCGATGATGATGTCGACAGTCAACAACGGGTTGCAAAATTTCTCAGCCATGCTGCTTCCCTACCTTGACTCGGCAGGAAGCGCAAGGTAGAAAGAGAGTCCTATTGTTGCCGCGGGGTGGAGCAGTCTGGTAGCTCGCAAGGCTCATAACCTTGAGGTCCCGGGTTCAAATCCCGGCCCCGCAACCAAAAAACGAAGGGGTCTTTCGACCCCTTTTTTATTTGTCTTCCGGTCACGAAAAATTAGCGCCAGTGCATGACAGGACGTCGTTAACGCCATCTCGTTTTTCAATGTTGAGTAAACGAATCCAAGTGCTAAATTATCCGATAGGTAACTCAGGATGAGAGATGGGCGAGAATCCCGAGCAGAATTTTGTAATCGCAATCGGCAACAAATGGTTGCTGGTGAGCAGCGCAAGATGATTAGTTTTGTGCCGTTGTTCTTGGCTTTGCTGTTATTCTGCGACGGCGCAGCCTTAGCCTCCCATCATTATACGGACAAACAATTGGAAGCGCTGGCGGAGCGAGTCGGGAAAACATTTTGGTTCAACCCGGCGCAGGAGAAAACACCGCTGTTTTCTGCCACGCCGGCGCCGAGTGCCGCGACCTTCCGCCCTGCAGTGAAGGAATCTTTTGAGATTACCGAGCTCACGGGACAAGCCATTAAGGATCCCTATTACAAAGTGAGGTTTGATTCCGGCAAGGTTGCATACATTCGCCCGGAGATGTTTCACGAGGAACTCAACGCAACGATTCTCAGCGTCGATCCGTGGGCTGAAGCAAGAAAAAAGAAGGAACAAGGCGCCGAAGAGGAGAAAACGCGAGTCGACTGGATCAACGCGCAACCTTGGTCGCCGGCCGTCAAGGAAGCTTCGCTGCGCAAGCAGCCGACCCTCGGACTCAACAGCGCCGAGATCAAACGTGTGGTAGGCCCGCCAATCCGTATCACCAAATCCCGCGGCGCGATCAAAGTCGCCGAGGAACACTGGTTTTATGCAGATGGCTCGGTGCTGACATTTCACAACGGGCTCTTGAGTAAGGTCGAGAAGAGAGAAAAATAATTGCCGTCTCACCGATCGTCCCGCTCCGTCGCTAACAACCGGTATCCTAATATCGGTCGCTAGAAAAAGTAAGATCACGACCCGCCGGAATTCATGGGATTTTCATCGTGCAACGAAATCAACGTTCGAGTCCCATGCTAACTTGCTCGCGCAATCGATCCCGGCAGATCGCGAGAGATTAACCGGACCTTGGCAACTCATTTCCGCCAAATCAGCGCGAAAATATCACAGCCGTAATTTTTTCAGCTTGTCGTTGCGCCTGCGGTCGGATTTTGACAGGCGAGCGGGATTGCCTCTTCGCGCGGAGTTGAATTCCTGATTTTCGCTTTCGTCGTCGGAGTACAAGCCATCCAAGGCCGCGAGAATTTCGTTGAATTCACCGGCAGAAACCGCCACCGCATCGAATTTTTCGATCGCGTTGCGAATTTCCCGGTCTGAAGTCACGACCACGCAGCCGCTGCCCTTTGTTCGCGCGATACGCACGATCACGGCATCGGCCTTTTCTCCAAGCCGCGAATAAATGATCGAAACACCGGCCCTCTTTTCGACAACTTCATTGACCGAGCCCGAGCGCCAACCATCGAAAACGACGATAACGGTAAATCCTTTTATTTCTTGATATTGAGAAAGTCGCTGAATCAACCAATTGCGCTTGTGTTCGAGCACCCCATGTAGCCCCTGTTCGCTGCCAATCAAGTTATAACCGTCAATGATCAGATCCATCGGCGCGCCAATCTTTGCAAGTTACTCTTAAGAATGCGGTTTTCCAAAGCAGTTGTCAAAACTCGAAAAAACAGGTACAACCGTTCCGATTTTCTAACGGAGGACCTGCACAGTTGCCGCTAACGATTAAAAAGGCCAAAAGAATCAACGAATTACCACCCTATCTTTTTGCCGAGATAGACCGTCGCAAACGCGAGGCCTTGGGCCGCGGTGTGGATCTGATCGATCTGGGAATCGGTGATCCGGACATTCCAACCCCAAGCGCCGTCGTCGAAAAGCTTTTGGAAGGCGCCAGCAAGCCAGTCAATCACCGCTATCCGAGCAGTCCGGGCATGGCGGAATTTCGCGAAGCAGTGGCCAATTGGTATCAAAATCGTTTCAACGTCAAGTTGGATGCGGGGAAAGAGGTCGTTTCGCTGATCGGCTCCAAGGAAGGTATCGGCAACATGGCGGTGGCCTTTGTCGACCCGGGAGACGTGGTGCTGGTAGCAAGCCCTTGCTATCCCGTTTACCACATCGGCACCGCCTTCAGCGGCGGCAAGAACTATTTTCTTCCGCTCAAGAAAGAAAATAACTTTTTGCCGGACTTGGACGCGATTCCGCCGGACGTGGCCAGGCAAGCCAAGCTGCTCTGGATCAATTATCCCAACAATCCGACTGCCGCCGTGGCGGATAAAGACTTTTACAAGCGCGTAGTTGATTTCGCCAACAAGTATAGCGTCATTGTTGCTCATGACGCCGCCTATACTGAAATGGGCTACGATGGCTATCGGCCGATGAGCTTTCTTGAGGTCGAAGGCGCGCGCGAAGTCGGCATCGAATTCCATTCGCTATCGAAAACCTTCAACATGACCGGCTGGCGTATCGGCATGGCGGTGGGCAACCAGGAGCTCGTCGGTGGATTGGCCCAAGCCAAGTCCAACTTGGATTCCGGAATTTTTCAAGCCGTCCAAGAAGCCGGCATCGAAGCGCTCAAGCTGGGCGACCGGATCGTCGAGCCTTCGCGCAGGATTTACCAAGAACGGCGCGACATTTTGGTCGACGGCCTGCGCGCCGTCGGCCTTGAGTGCGAGAAGCCGCGCGCGACGTTTTACGTGTGGGTCGCCTGTCCCAGGGGGCTTTCGTCCGCTGATTTTACCGCTAAGCTGCTCGATGAAGCCGGTGTCGTCACCACGCCCGGCAACGGCTTCGGCGAAGCCGGCGAGGGTTATGTTCGTTTCACCGTTTGCGTTGACAAAGAACGATTGCGGGAGGTTGCGGAAAGGATTCGACGGGTTAAGCTCTAGGACTCCTTTCCCAAATCGGCGGCATGGCAAATGCGATAGCCCATCAAGTATACGTCGGCATCGGCTCCAACGTGGGCAATAAGAGGGAAAACTTCTTCGAGGCCGTGAATCGACTCACCAAGCTGCCGGACACTAGAGTCCTTAAGGAATCGTCGCTGTATGAAAGCGAGCCGTTGGGTGATTCCAAAGATTGGTTCGTCAACGGCGCAGTCGAAATCGAGACAAGGTTCAAGCCGGAAATGCTCCTTAAGAAATTCAAGAATATCGAGCGCGCCATGGGCCGCAAGAAAGTCAAGAAACGCTGGGGCGCGCGCATCATCGATCTGGACATCCTCCTGTACGATTCCGCCGTGGTAAAGAAAAAGAACCTCCACATTCCGCATCCTGAAATGCCCAAGCGCAAATTCGTGCTCGTTCCTCTGAGCGAAATTGCGCCGCAGATTATTCATCCAGAGCTGGGTGTCACTATTTCCGAACTGTTAATCAGCGTTAAGGACGACAAGAAGGTCCATTTATTTCACTCGTAGGAGTCTGAGCCTCGATCATTCTGGAGCGCGATGTTACTGCTCCGTCTATTACTCATTCTGCTGATTTGTTGGGTCGTTCTGGCCGCGCTGAAATCGCTAATCGGAGGGCGGAAAGTGAAACGTTTCGGTTCGGAAAAGTCTCGCGCCGACGGAGAAGAAATGGTGCTCGACCCGCAGTGCCATAGCTATGTTCCCAGATCGGCAGCCGTGCTCAAGTCGGGGCAGTACTTTTGCAGCCAGGAATGCGCCCAGCTCTATTTAACCCGCTAGCGCCTGCAATATTTTTTCTTGGACGGCGTCAAAGCCGCCGTTGGACATAACCAGAACCACGTCGCCGGACCGAGCATTGCGCGAGACGAAACTGGCGATTTCCGCGCTGGTCTCGATCAGCCGCGCACGATTGTCCGCGCCGAGGCGATTGATCTCGCGCGCAACGTCTTCAACCGATAGACGCTCGACCTCCGGTACCTTTTCAGGCTGATGGACGGCTGCGACGACAACTTGGTCAGCCAGGGCTAGAGCGGCGGCAAATTCTCTCTCGAAGATTTTTCTTTTGCTGGTGCTGCTGCGCGGCTCGAATATCGCCCAGAGTCGGCGCCCGCCGTACGCCGCTTTGACCGCTTCGATCGTCTCTCGCACGGCCGTCGGATGGTGCGCGAAGTCGTCGATCAGCAAAACCCCGCGCCGTTCTCCGCGAGTCTCCTGACGCCGCTTGACGCCTTTGAAGGCTCGAAAGCCGTCGAGTAACTTCTCCCGCTTGATGTCCATCGCGCGGCCCATTGCGTAGACGGCCAAGGCATTCTTGACGTTGTGCCGGCCAATGACACCGACCTCGATGCGCCCCTCCGATTTTCCCCGGTAGCACGGTTCAAAAAAAGTTCGCCCTTCGTGATATTGCAATCGGGCCGGAGTCCAATCCGCATCGCCGCTGTCGCCGTAAGTGAGGCGATTACAGCGTGCCGTGGCGGCGATTTCGACCGCCACGGGATAATCGCTGCAGACCACCAGCAGACCGTCGCCGGGAATGATCTCCATCAATCGGGCGAAAGCGCTTCTAACGTGATCAAGATCGCGGTAGATATCTGCGTGATCAAATTCGATGCTGGTAAGAATCACGTTGCGCGGGCGGTAGTGCAGAAATTTCGGTCCCTTGTCGAAAAAGGCCGTGTCATACTCATCGCCTTCGATGACAACATGATCGCCTTCACCCACCTTCCACCCGCTGCCGAAATTGAGCAGCACGCCGCCGACGAAAAATCCCGGATCGAGCCCGGCACCGGTGAATACCGACGCTGCCAATGCCGTGGTGGTCGTTTTTCCGTGTGTGCCGGTGACCACCAGCGAGGTTCGCGCGCCGATGAGAAACTGACCCAGCGCTTGCGGAAACGAAATGTAGGGAATGTTCTGGCTGAGAGCTGCCTCCGCTTCCGGATTGTCCCGCGATATCGCGTTGCCGACAACGACCAAATCGGGACGCGGCGAAACATGCTCGGCGTGAAAACCTGGCAGCACGTCGATACCAATGTCGGCCAAATAGGTGCTCATGGGCGGGTAGATGTTTTGATCGGAGCCCGTTACTCGGTAACCCCGAGATTGCAAAAGCCCGGCTAGGGAGGCCATGCCGACGCCGCAGACGGCAATGAGGTGAATATGACTGCCTGCCGGCGGAACATCAGTCATGGGAAAAGAACCTTCATGATCTGATCGTGGATTTGCGGTCGGAAATCCTTGATTTTCTCATTTTTGCGCGATGGATGCACGCGATTGGTGAGCAGCACGATGTGGCAGTCCTTTTCCAGATCCCACCAGATAGAGCAACCCGTAAAACCAAGATGGCCGACGGAGCGCGATGAAAATAAGCTCCCGCTTGCGGATTTTTCCGCTGAAGGTGTGTCCCAACCGAGGGCGAAGTTCGTATGGCTCGACGATGCGCCTTTGGTGAGAAACTCCTGCAGCACGGATTGCGGCACGAAACTATCTTTGCCATGGAGACAGTTGTTCATTCGAACCAGAAAGGCGTGCACGTCGCGCGCCGAGGAGAACAGGCCGGCATGTCCCGCTACGCCACCCATGGCGTACGCGTTGTCGTCGTGCACCTCGCCGCAAAGGACTTTTTTGCGCCATGGACAATTTTCCGTCGGCGCGATCATGTCTTCGATTGGTTGCAGACGGCGCGTGCGCAGCTCTGAAAGATCGACGAATCCGGTCGACCGGAGTCCCAAAGGCTTAAAAATTCTATCTTGGCAATAACGATCGAGCGTATTTCCGGTAAGAATCTCGATCGCCTCGCCCAAAATAATAAAACCCAAGTCGCTATAGACGCTCAGAACACCCGGCAAGCTCACCACCTTTTCCCGATGAATCTGTTCGAAGACATAATTTTTTGCCGCCCGGCTCGCGACGAAATTGATCCGTCCCGACTTCTCGTTTTTGATGATCTCTTCGAAAAACGCTTTCCAAGCGGGCAGTCCCGATGAATGATTGAGCAGATGGCGAAACGTCGTCAAACTCTTGCCGAAAACGCCGTACATGGGGATCACGCGGGTGAGCTGGTCATCGAGACGTAATTTC
>Ga0184623_10000784_pt1 | contig 13662 bp, 7 predicted proteins | sample PLM1_100_b1_FD_133138 | JGI IMG/M metagenome (GOLD analysis project Ga0184623, IMG submission 133138) | Groundwater sediment microbial communities from an aquifer in East River, Colorado, USA - PLM1_100_b1 | ecosystem: Environmental > Terrestrial > Soil > Riparian zone | place: USA: East River...
CGGGCCGCCGGCCACCGTACGCGAGGTGCCGTGCAGGGGGAAGCGCTGCGTGCAGGCTCCGGCCGGGCGGTCGTCGAGGATGCCGGACCAGACGTCCGGGCCGGCGGCGATCTGGTGGCCGAGGGTGTCGAAGCATCGGTCGGTGGCCAGCGGCGGCTTGTTGCCCGCCACCCCGCCGGCCGGGTTGGCCCGGATGTTTGCCATCCATTGGTCGATGACCGCCATGGCCTCCGGAGTCTGGTCGAAGGCCACCGCCGGGCGGGCGTCGGTGAACCAGATGACCTGGTTGGCGGCGTCGCCGTCGGCGTTGAGCATGCGCTGGCGGCTGGCGAAGGACTGGTGCGCGTTGTGCATGTTCAGCTGGTCTTCGAGGTAGTGCCGCCAGTCGATGATCGGGATGTCGATGTCACCGACGAAGACCAGACCCGAGTCATACGCGGCCGCGATGGCTTCGCGGCTGCCCGCCGTACGCGCGGCGGGTGTCACGCCACCGTCCGGCGACAGCAGCATGTTGCGCGAGCTCCACGGGTCGAACTGGGCCGGGTCGGCACAGGCCGCGGGCGTGAACGGGCAGCCTTCCTGCACCATCTTCGACGGGTGTTTCCAGCTGCCGACCTTCGCGTTGAGGTCGAGGAACTCCGCGGTCGTGAGGTGCCCGTCGAGCAGCGCCTTGAGGCCGTATTGGACGCCGACGTTGTCGAAGGTCGTCCGGGCGTACCCGATCTCGTCGACGCCGTAGATGTTCACGAGGTCGGCCCAGTGCGTCCATTGCACGGTTTGCGCGACGCCCGGCGGGTCCATCTGCGCCCAGAGCGCATCGAGCTGGGTCCAGAGCGGGTTGTTCGCCAGCGGCGTGAGACCCCGCCAGCCCTGGACGCACTCCGTCGAGCCGAGCGCCCCGCCACGGTAGGGGTTGGGGACGGTGGCACTGGAGTTGAGCCCTTCCAGCCACGTCCGGTTGTCCCAGTTCTTCCACTTGGGGTTGGCGCCGTCGGTGACGTCCATGTAGTACTCGAGCAGTTCGCAGTCGGAGACGTGGATGGTCTGGGTGACCATGTCCGGGTAGGAGTACTGCGGGATGGCGGCGTCGATGACGCCCGTGCCATGGTTTTGCCCGTAGATGTATTGCTGGATGCCGCCTCCGGAGCCGCCGACGCCCACGGTGTAGAGCGGCACGCCGTGCGTCTCGATGAAGTGCTCCTTGACCATCAGCGCGGTCTCGCCGCCCAGCACCAGGTTGTAGTGGGTGTTGGTGCGGTTGCCGCTGGAGGTCATCACGGCGTACCCGCGGGACAGCGCGTCGTGGTTGAGCGATCCGCCCGGGACTCTGCCCTGGTCGTGGCCGATCGCGACGCCGCCGTCGAAGGCGAAGACCGCGCGGCGATTCCAGGCCGAGTCGTCCGGGGCGCTCAGCCCCGTCCCGGCGGCCGACTCGCTGAGCGGCGCCAGCATGGTCACGGCGTAGATGAACCGGTCGATCACGCCTCGCTCACGGCGTACGACATAATCGACCGTCTTGCCGTCCAGTGTCGTCGTCGTGACGAGGTCGGCCGGGCGTGCACCGCCGGGTGGCAGCGGCTTGAACGTGTTGTTCGCCGCCCGGTAGAGATAGTCGACGGCCGTCGGGGCCATGCAGTCGCGGCTCCAGCCGGCGATCGTCGTGCTCTTGGAGCCGTCCGCGTTCAGCGCGTAGACCCGCATGCCCTGGCTGTCCTGGTTGTCGATGAGCGGCTGGCCGAGGCCGAACTGCTCCGTGCGGCACAGGAACGGGTACTGCTTCGGGCCGGCGAAGATCGGGCCCGAGATCGGGTGGTCGACGAGGGTCAGCGCGGCATGTTCGGCGCCGTGCGCGCTCGCCTCCACCGAGTTGGGTCCCTCGTGCAAGCCGGTGACGAGGCCGACGAGCGCGTGCTGCCGGTCATCTGCGGTGAACGTGGCGGTGACGTCGGCGCCGTTACGGCGTACTCGGATGGTGTCGAGACGCACGCCCAAGCCGGCGCGGACCCGGACCAGCGCGTCGCCGCCGGAGACCTGGTCCGGCGCGCTGGAGAGCACGTCGACGCTGATCTGGTGGCCGTCGGGGCTGTCGGGGTCGGCCGAGGCGGGGCTCGCGGCGGGGCTCATCGCGATGACGAGGGCGGTCGCGGCGGCCGGGGCGAGCAGCCGCGTCCATAGGGGACGGTGCGGAAGATCGGCGATCATGCTTTTCCTCCTGATCAATGCCGAATGGGGTTGCCTCACGCTACGCCCGCCGGGGAGTGCTTGCGCGAGCCGCCAGAAGTTCAGTCCCGCTAGCAAAGCCCCCCAAGCGGCTAGGCTGATCAGATGGCTAACCCAGCGCTTGACGCGCTCACCGCGGCGGGCCTCGATCATCGGGTGGTCCAGCACGGTCCGGTCGGCAGCTTGCGCGAGGCCGCGGTCGCGCGCGGTGTCGAGATCCCAGACGTCGTGAAGACCATCGTGGTACGCCGAGGCGACGACGATTATCTGTTCGCGCTGGTCCCGGGCGACCGGGTCATCTCGTGGCCGAAGCTGCGCGCGCTGCTGGGCGTGAGCCGGCTGTCGATGCCGGACGCCGCCACCGCGAAGGCCGCGACAGGCTACGAGCGGGGCACGATCACGCCGTTCGGGTCGATCAAGCCGTGGCCGGTGATCGCCGACGAGCGGCTGCGGGGCCGGACGGTCAGCCTGGGCGCGGGCGAGCACGGCATCGCCGTCACGATCGAGGCGGATGCCGCCCTGGAAGCACTCGACGGGGCGTACGCCGACATCACCGACCCGGAGGCCCCTCGATAGAGAGGCCCCCGGGAGTGGGACGGATCAGTTGATGGTGAGCGTGAACGTGGTCGTCGTGTTCTTGATGTTCTGGTAGTTGTTGCTGAAGGTCAGGTTCGTGAAGGTCGCCGAGCCGATCGCCGGGCCCTGGCCCGACTCGGGCATCTCGTTCACCCAAATTCCGAAGCCGGACTTGGCGTCGAAGGCGTCACCGCTCTTCTGCGCCCCGCTGATCGAGATGTTGGTGAAGACGGTGTCCGTGATCGGCTGCTGCTCCGGGTACTTGGATTGGAACATGATCCCGGAGTAGGTCGGGTCGACGATGTCCACATCGCTGATCCGGATGCCGCGGAACTCCTTCGACGCCGCGAAGCACCAGATGGCGCCGAAGGTTTGGCTGCCCCAGAAATGCCCGCCCGCGCGTACGAGCGAGATGTTCTGGAACTGCGTCGGCGGCGATGATCCGAAGCCGACGAAGGCATAGCCGAAGTCCAGCGAGCTGATGGTGATCCCGGAGTAGGTCAGCATGTCCGCGATGTAGAGGTTGCGGAAGATGTTGTCGTAGCCGCCGTAGACCGCCAGCCCCGCCGCTCGCCAGGTCAGCGTCGCCGACAGGTTCTCGAAGACGTTGCCGTGGTTGCCGGTGCTGCCGCCGCCGTCGATCGCCGAGAAGAGCGCGAACGCGTCGTCGCCGTTGGAGCGGCCCTCGCTGTTGTTCACCGAGAGGCTGGTGCTCTCGCTGGTGAAGTTGATCCCGTCGGCGAAGGTGTCGCGAATGCGGGCGTTCTTGATGGTGATGTGATCGTTGTGCACGCCCCAGTACATGCAGACGGTGTGCTCCACCCAGACGTCGTCGATGGTCAGGTTGGAGATGTTCTGCAGCTCGCCCCAGACCTTGCCGGGACCGTCGATGCGCTGCGTGTAGTTCCCGAAGAAGGCCAGGTGTTTGAAGGACGAGCCGTTGGCGGTGTTGGTGACCGCGAAGCCGGCGTCGGTGTTCTCCTGATTGGTGGGCGTCTGGAACCGGGTGTACCAGATGCCCGCGCCGACGACCTGGACCGCCTTGCCGTAGATCTGGAGCTTCTGCGACGTGTCGTAGGTGCCGGCGGGCAGGTAGACGCCGACGAGGGTGCCGGTGGTGTCCATCCGCACCCGGTCCAGGGCGCTTTGCACGTCCTGATGGGTGAAGCCGTTCGGCACGGCGTACTTCGCCGGGTCCGGGTTGGCCAGCGGGGACACCAGCTCCAGGTTGATGAAGTCGATCGCGTAGGTCTGGCTGTTGGCCGAGTCCTTCTGCAACCTGATCGTGCTGCCCTGCGGGATGGTCGAGTCCAGCATGATGTTGGCCTCGTCGTAGATGTGCCGCGGGCTGCCCGCGCTGGGCGAGTTGCCCGGACCGGCCTCCGCGCCGTAGAGCCACATGTGCTTGGAGGTCAGCGTGATCGCCTTGTGGAAGGTGCCGTTGACGTAGATGTTCAGGGTCGAGGTGAGGCCGCCGCCGCCCGACGAGTCGGGCATGGAGAAGCGGGTCACCAGGGTGTTGGTGGGCGCCTTCGTCGTCCACTGCACGTACGCGCCGGTGCTGTTGAGCGTCACCGCGCGCCGTCCCGACGCCTCACCGGCGAGGTCGCCGATGATCCGGTTCGGGCCGACGATCGCGGCGCCGCCGCCGACCGTGCCGTCCTCGGCCTCGTACATGTCGTAGGGCATGTTCGCGCCGCGACCGACGAAGAACGACGTCGTGCTCGTGTTGTTGGCCTGCTTGACCGCCAGCTCGTTGGCGTCGACGGCGATCGTGGTGGTGACGGTGTACTTGCCGTTGACCGCCGTCCACGTGCCCAGGCTGACCGGGCTGGTGGTGGCCCCGGCGGCGATGGTCCCGCTGTAGGAGCCGGTCTTGGTGGTCACCGTCGCGCCGTTGGCGTCCTTCACCACCAGGGTGATCCCGTGGGAGCCGCTCGCCGAGGCGATGCTGCCCTGGTTCTTGATCGAGACGGAGAAGGTCACCGTGTTGCCGGCGGACGGGTTGCCCGGCGACCAGGAGACCGCGCCCGGCAGCAGGTCAGAGGTGGATACGGGGGCGACGACGAGGTTGGTCGAGCCGGTGAACGAGTTGTTGGCGTCGTTCAGCTCCACCACCGTGTTGGCCTCGTCGACCTTGGCGGTCACGGCGTAGCTGCCCGCGTCCCGGGCGCCGATGCTCGCGCTCACGGTGGACGTGGCGCCCGCCGCGAGAGTACCGACGGTCGCCGTGCCGACCTTCGCCGAACCCAGGTAGAAGTTCACGTTCGAGGCCGGCGAGGCCGCGGTGCCGCCGTTGAGAACCGTGGCCGACAAGGTCACCGTGTCGGTCTCGATCGGCGCGGACGGGCTCCACGAGACGCCCGTGACGGTCAGGTCCGGGTTCGGCGCCGGCGTGCCGATCACCTGGAACTCCGCGACCTGGCCGTTGGACGCGCCGGTGTTGGCCGTGAACCGCAGCTGCACGTCGGCGGCGGTCGCGGAGACCGGGATGGTCACCGTGTTCGCGCCGGACGCCGGGTTGAAGGTGTAGCTCGCCGACGCCTTGATGCTGGTGAACCCGGTCGCACTCTGCTCACGGCCGAGGACCTCCAGCGTCTGGGTGCGGGTCCCCCACGCCGCGTCGGGGTTGAGCTTCAGCACGATCGAGGAGACCGCCGCGTTCGCGCCCAGCTGCACCGTCAAGGTGCTCGGGTACGCGCCCGGAGCGCCCTCCCAGTACGTCGTGAGGTCGTTGTCGTTGGCGTTGTCGGCGTCGAAGATGTAGACGGTGCTCGACGCCGAGATCGGCTTGCCTGCGGCGAGGTTGTTGCCGCCGCCCGTGCCGGTGCGCGTCATGGTGTTGCTCGCCGGCGACTCGTTGTTCGCCGCGTCCTTGGCCTTCACGTAGTAGGACACGGTCGCGGAGTCCGGCTGCGTGTCGGTGTAGGTCAGCGTCGAGCCGTTCACGCTCGCCCGCAGCGCCCCGTTGGCGTAGACGTCGTATCCGGTGACGCCGACGTTGTCGGTCGACGCCGTCCAGGTCAGCCTGATCTGGCCGGAGGCGGGCTGGGTGTAGGCGAGGTTGGTGGGCGCGCTGGGTGCGGTCGTGTCGCCGCTCTGCCCCTGCCGGGTCACGGTGTTGCTGTTACCCGACTGGTTGTTGGCGGCGTCGTGCGCCCGCACGAAGTAGCTCACGGTCGCGCTGTCCGGCTGCGTGTCGGTGTAGGTCAGCGTGGTGCCGCCGACACTGCTGAGCAGCGTTCCGTCGAGGTAGACGTCGTAGCCGGTGACGCCGACGTTGTCGGTCGACGCCGTCCAGGTCAGCCTGATCTGGCCGGTCGCCGGCTCGGTGTAGGCGAGGCTGCCGGGCGCGGTCGGCGCCTGGGTGTCGCCGGTCGACGGTCCGTAGACCTCCAGTTCGGACACCTGTCCGGCCGGCCAGGCGGTGTTCGCGCTGAACACGAGCCGCAGGTACCGCGCCGTCGTGGCGTTGAAGGTGATCGTCACCGTGTTGGCGCTCGGGCTGAATGCGTACCCGGTGGCGGCCAGGATCGTGGACAGGCTGCCGGAGGTGGTGCCGCCCTGGATCTCGATGGTCTGGGTACGCGCCTCCCAGCCGGTCGGGAGCTTGAGGACGAGCTTGTTGACGCTGACCGACGAGCCGAGGTCGACCTGCAGCCATTGCGGGAACGCACCGTTGGTGCTCTCCCAGTAGGTCGCCTGGTTGCCGTCGTTGGCGTTGCTCGCGACGTAGGTCTGGCTGTGGCTGCTCTCGGTCATGGCCTTGCCCGCGGCGAGGTTCGCCGAGCTGGACGCGACGCCGTAAACCTCCAGCTCGGACAGCTGACCGGCGGCCCAGCCGGTGTTGGCGGTGATGTTCACCCGGACGTACCGGGTGGAGGTTGCGCCGAAGGTGATGGTCACGGTGTTGGCGGCGGCCGGGTCGAAGGAGTAGCCGGCCGAGGCCACGATCGTCGAGAAGCTCGACCCGGTCGTGCTGCCCTGCACCGACAGCGTCTGCGTTCTGGCTCCCCACCCCGTCGGGAGCTTCAGCTTGATCTGATCGATGCTGGTGGCGGTGCCCAAGTCGATCTGGGCCCACTGCGGGAAGGCGTTGTTGGAGCTCTCCCAGTAGGTCGCCTGGTTGCCGTCGTTGAGATTGCCTGCCCCGTAGACGTCCACCGTGCTGCTGGCCGACGCCGCCTTGCCGAGCGCCAAGTTGGGGCCACCGGCCGCGGCGGCCGGCGCCATGGGTCCGGCTGTGGCGATCGCGACTGCCGTCGCCGCCACCGCGGCCAGCCGGGCCGTCCATTGTCTTTTCCTCACTGTGGAACCTCTCCGTGAAAGGGGTGGGGTGCGCGGAGCCGAAGCTCTGCGGAACTTGCGGAGATGAGCGAGAAACTGAACATTTCAATGCAAGAACCTTGCATCAGGTTAGCCAAACGTTACAGACGTGCTACCGCACCGTCAACGGTTCAATCGATGCTTCGATTTCTCCGGGCCCGTTCCAACGTGCACAATGGAGGATGATCGAGACTCGCCCGAGAGGTGACCCAACACCGTGAGCAGCCTTGCCCGCCTCGCCCACGACGCCCTGATCTATACGACGAGGCGCGAGTTCCTGGCCGGCACGCTGCCGTTCTTGCGGGAAGGGCTGGAGCGCGGGCACGCCTGCGTGGTGGCGACGACACCGCCGAACACCGAAGCCCTGCGCCACAAGCTCGGGCCGGCCGCCGGGGATGTCACGTTCCTCGATCGCGACGGCTGGTACCAGCGCCCGGTCACCACCGTCGGCGGCTGGAAAAGGCTGCTCGACGAGGCGATCGAGCTGGGGCGCCCGTTCGTGCGGATCATCGGCGAGGTCGGGTTCGGCCCACCGGACAAGCACCCGAGCTGGACGCGCTACGAATCCGCGCTCAATGCTGTCTTCGCGGAGGCGCCGGCCTGGATCATCTGTCCTTACGACACCACAGCCTTACCTCCGGGCGTGGTGGCCGACGCACGGCGTACGCATCCAGATGTCTGGGCGCCGCACCGCGCGGCCAGTGTGGACTACGTGCAGCCCGAGCAGCTGCTGGCCACGGTGCCCGAACCGATGCCTGCCGCCGCGCAGCCGCCCGACCTGGACGTCGAGTTCGGCGCGGCCTCGGCCTTGCGCGAGATGGTCCGCGCGGCGGCCGGGCTACTGCCCGCTGATCGCATCGCCGATCTGCGTCATCGTGGTGAACGAATTGGCGACCAACAGCCTGCGGCATGGACGGGGTCCGCGGCGCGCTCGCTTCTGGGCCACCCCGGCCGCCGTCCTCGGCGAGGTCACCGACCATGGGCCTGGCCCGACCGACCCGCTCGCCGGGTACCGCCCGCCGGATGGCGGGGCCGCGCCGGGCTGGGGTCTGTGGATCGCCCACCAGCTCTGCGACCGGCTCGCCGTCGAGCATCGGGACGGCGTCACGTCGGTGCGCTTCGCGATCAGCGCGCAGTGATCGGCAATTTGTCGATCACGGTAGTGCAAGAAATGAACCTGCCGAACCCTGAGCCATACATCGGAGGGGTACGCGCTCAGGCGGTCCGGTTTCCGGATCGTCCACATCGGCCTTAACCACTCCCACCTGCCACATTGTGCAGACGCTTCCTATTGCCGCCAAACACGAAGCTCGGACCTATTGACAGGTCTGGTCGCCGTGCGTTCTGATCCAGGACATTGAATGTTAGTAAGGTTGTCTATCTAACGGAGAGGATCATGCGCATGCACCGGAAGGCACGGCGTGCCTCGGGCGCGCTGGCCGCGGGACTGCTCGTCGCCGCGCTGCTCTACGCCAGCCCGGCGAGCGCGGCACCGACCCGCTACGAGGCGGAGACCGCCCCAGCCGTCTGCGACGGCACCATCGACTCGAACTGGACCGGGTTCTCCGGCACCGGCTTCTGCAACACCACCAATGCCGTCGGCGGTTCGGTGCAGTGGACGGTGACCGCGGCCAACGCCGGCACCGCGACGCTCGGGATCCGCTACGCCAACGGCACCACCACCGATCGCCCGGCGAACGTGCTGGTCAACGGCGCGACAGCGGCATCGAACGTCTCCTTCGCCGGCACCGGAGCCTGGACCACCTGGGTCACCAAGACCGTGACGGTCCCGGTCACCGTCGGCAGCAACACGATCAAGCTCGCGGCGACGACCGCCAACGGCGACGCGAACATCGACTTCCTGGACTTCGAGGTCGCCGCTGCCCCGTCCTTCACCGACTATCAGGCCGAGGACGCCGTCATCACCCTGGGAGTCGTGGAGTCCAACCACCTCGGCTACACCGGCACCGGCTTCGTCAACGGCGACAACGTGGTGGGCTCCTCCGTGGAGTGGACCGTCGGCGTGCCCGCGGCCGGCAACTACCCGATCACCTTCCGGTACTCCAACGGCACCACGACCGCGCGCCCGATGGACGTCGCCGTCAACGGCGCCATCGCCGCGCCCGGCGTGAACTTCCCGAGCACCACCACCTGGGACACCTGGGCCGACCAGACCATCACCGTCAGCCTCAACGCCGGAACGAACACCGTCCTGGCCACCTCGACCACGGTCAACGGCGGGCCCAACCTGGACCGGCTGCGAGTGACCGCACCCGCCGACACCCAGCCGCCGACCGCACCGGCGAACCTGCGCACCGTCGGCGAGGTCCGCCCCTACGGCGTGGACCTGGCCTGGGACGCGTCGACGGACAACGTCGGCGTCGCGCAGTACAAGGTCTACAACGGCGGCAACGTGGTCAAGGTCGTCGGTGGCAACATCACGGTCGCGACGCTCGACCTGACGCCCAACACGAACTACGTCCTCACCGTGCTCGCCTACGACGCCGTGGGCAACGCGTCGCAGGCCTCCAACAACCTCAACATCACCACGCCGCCCAGCGACGACACCACCCCGCCGAGCCAGCCGGGCGGCCTGCGTACGACCAATGTCGCCGCGACCAGCGTGAGCCTGGCCTGGAACGCGTCCACCGACAACATCGGGGTGACCGGCTACAACGTCTACAAGAACGGCGTGAAGTTCGCGACCGTGCCGGACCTCACCGCGACCGCTGACTCCCTCACCCCGGCCACCGCGTACACCTTCGCGGTCGAGGCGTTCGACGCCAACGGCAACGTCTCGACGCGCAGCGCCGACCTGGTGGTCACCACGACTGCGGGCGGCAGCGGCGGCGGGACCGGCGGCGACCCGGTGTTCGACCGCAACGTCACCACGGCGATGGACCTGCCTTGGGGCATCGGCTTCCTGCCCGACGGCAACGCGCTGGTCGCCGAGCGGGACCGGTTCGAGATCGTGCTGGTCACCCCGGCCGGGCAGCGGACCGTCATCGGCAAGATCACCGAGGCGGTGACCACCACCGGCGAGGGCGGCCTGCTCGGCCTGGCCATCTCCCCGACCTTCGCCACCGACCACTACGTCTACGTCATGCACACGGCGTCGACCGACAACCGGGTGGTGCGGTTCAAGTACGAGAACGGCACGATCGGCGCCCGGGAAGCCCTGGTCACCGGCATCGCCAAGAACCGCTTCCACAACGGTGGCCGGATCAAGTTCGGCCCCGACGGCTACCTCTACATCACCACCGGCGACGGTCAGGACGGCAACCGGGCGCAGAACCTCAGCTCGCTCAACGGCAAGATCCTGCGGGTCACCGCGACCGGAGCGGCGGCTCCGGGCAACCCGTTCGGCACCCGCGTCTACAGCTACGGCCACCGCAACCCGCAGGGCCTGGCCTGGGACTCCGCCGGCCGGCTCTGGGAATCGGAGTTCGGCAACAGCACCTGGGACGAGCTCAACCTGATCGTGCCCGGCGGCAACTACGGCTGGCCGACCTGCGAGGGCACCTGCAGCACCAGCGGCATGATCAACCCCGTGCGGCAGTGGGACGTCGCCTCCGCGTCGCCCAGCGGCCTGGAGATCGTCAACGACTGGATCTACATGGCGGCCGTACGCGGCGAACGGCTGTGGGTCATGCACATCACCGGCTCCACGACCGACACCCCGCGCGCGTTCTTCAACGGCACATGGGGGCGCCTGCGCACCATCGTCAAGACGCCCGACGGCGGCCTCTGGCTCACCTCCACCAACAACGACAAGGACGGTGGTACGCCCAGCACACTGGACAATGTCATCGTCAGGCTGAAATTCGCGCCGACCCCGTTCACGCTGACGAGCACGGCGTTCGCCAACAACGGCACGATACCGATCAAGTACACGTGTCAGCAGGACGGCGTCTCGGGCAACGACATCTCCCCGCCGATGTCGTGGGGACCGGGCACCAATGCACCGAAGAGCTACGCGGTCATCCTGATTGACACGGCTAACAGCGGCAAGCACTGGGTGATCTGGGACATCCCGGCAACCACCACCTTCCTGCCCGAGGGGCTCGACCTCGGCTTCACCGTCCCGGAGGTTCCGGGCGCCAAACAGAAGGCGATGGGCACCGGCAGCAAGTCCTTGCAGTACTTCGGACCCTGCCCGGGTGGCACGAACCACCTCTATGAATTCCGGCTCTACGCGCTGAACGTCGCGACGCTGCCGGGGGTCGACTCGACCTCCTCGGTGGCGACGGTGGAGACGGCGATCCTCGCCAACGACCTCGCCACGACCAAGCTCGCCGGCAACTCGGCGGCGCACACCTGATCCGTATTCGCATGGGGCGCCCGGTGGCCTTTGCCGCCGGGCGCCCTCCCGCGTGCCTGAGCTGGGGTAGCTTCAGGTTTGTGGCAGATGAGACCTTCCGCTCGGTCGAGATCGAGCGCACCAGCGTCGGGCACTACACGGCCCGCAACATCCGCGGCGGCGAGATCCAGCTCGGCACCGGCGATGACGAGACGTTCACCCCGGTGGAGCTGCTCCTGACAGCGATCGGCGGCTGCACCGCCATCGACGTCGATCTGGTGGTCAGCCGCCGGGGCGAGCCGGTCGAGTTCCGGGTCCGAACAACCGGCGACAAGATCCGCGACGAGGCCGGCGGCAACCGGATGACGAACCTTTCCGTGGAGTTCACGGTGGCCTTCCCCGAAGGCCCGGAAGGTGACGCGGCCCGCGAGGCGCTGCCCCGGCTGGTGAAGATGTCGCACGACCGGCTCTGCACCGTCTCCCGGACCGTTGAGCTGGGCTCCCCGGTCTCCACGGTGATCGACTGAAGAAACTTCGGCGGGGATGTCGTCTCGCGGCGTCCCCGCTCGACGCACTGGTGTCAGCACAGTTCGCTCACGCTAGGAGAAGACGATGCAGAAGATCACGCCGTACCTGTGGTTCGACAACCAGGCCGAGGAGGCTGCCAACCACTACGCAGCCATCTTCAAGGACTCCCGGGTCCTCGAGGTCTCCCGCTACGGCGAGGGCATGCCGCTGCCGGCCGGCACCGCCATGACGGTCAGCTTCGAGGTGGCGGGGCAGCGCTTCCTCGCGCTCAACGGCGGGCCGGTCCACACGTTCACGGAGGCGGTGTCGTTCCTGGTCGACTGCGCGGACCAGAACGAGGTCGACTACTACTGGGAGCGGCTGGGCGAAGGCGGCGAGGAGGGCCAGTGCGGCTGGCTCAAGGACAAGTACGGCCTGTCCTGGCAGGTCGTGCCGAGCGTCCTCGGCTCGCTCATCGGCGGCCCCGACCCGGCCGGTGCCGGTCGCGCCGTACAGGCCATGTTCGGCATGCGCAAACTCGACATCCAGGCGCTTCAGGACGCGTACGACGACAAAGCCTGACAGCCCGGCCCACGCGTGGCGCTCACCTCCCGGCGAGAGTGAGCGCCACGAGCCGCTGGACCTCTTCCGCGGGAAACGGCGTGGTCCGCGCCTCGTGGAACAACCGCCAGTAGAACTCGTTCATCAACACCGCCAGCGGCCGGTAACGCTCGATAATCGCGGCGACGGCAGCCGGCTCACCGCCATGTCCGCCGCGGCGCAGATACTCGATCCGCTCCGCCCACTCCGGCACGCCGATCACCTCGCGGACCAGCCAGTTCACCAGCTCAGTCATGGTGTACGCGAAATCGTGCAGACGATGCCGGTCGACGAATTCGGTCTCGGCGGGCGACAGGTCGAACCGCGACGAGCTCGCCAGGCCGAAGTCGGTGAAATAAAGACCCCGGCCGTCGGTCACGATGTTGTCGAAGTGGGCGTCGAAGTGCAGCAGTCCTCGGTCGCTCATGAACGTCGCACCGGTTCGCAGCTCGGCCTCGACCAGCTCGCAGGCCGCCGCGAACTCCGACTCCCCGGCGGCGAGTTGCTTCGTGAGCCAATCGCCGACCGTCTGCGGGAAGTACTCGCAGAACAACACGACGCCTGCCGTTGCGTCCGCGATCGCCTCAAGCCGCCTTGCGACCGCAACCGACCCGCCCCAGAAATCAACCCGCTCGTCCCGCGCTTCTGCATCTGACGCCACGGGAGGAGCGCCGGGCAGCACCCGCCAGTGATACAGCATCGGGAAGTTCCCGCAGCTCCCGTCGAGCACCCAGCCGGTCGTCATCACATGCGCGGCGACCTCCCGCCACACCCCACCGCCCGCCGAGCCCAGCCCGTAATGGCAGAAGGCCGGCAAGTCGAACACATTGGCCGTGGACCTCAGATGCTCCGGGCGCCGCTCGAGATCGGTGAGCGCGACCCGCTTCGCGAAGACCGGCGTCCCCTCGACCTCCAGCCGCACAGCGGTCCCGCCGATGCCGTTGCCCAGCACCGGCGCCGCATCGACAAGCGCCGCGAGCTGTCCGTCGCTGAACAGCGACAAGGCGGTGGAGACCCGGGCGTACGCCGCCACACGGTCCGCAGGTGCCAGATCACGCATCGGCTTTGACCACCGCCATCAGCTCTCCGGCCGTACGGGATTTGATAGTGCACACGTTGACGGTGACAGCGCC
>Ga0184623_10000785_pt1 | contig 13659 bp, 12 predicted proteins | sample PLM1_100_b1_FD_133138 | JGI IMG/M metagenome (GOLD analysis project Ga0184623, IMG submission 133138) | Groundwater sediment microbial communities from an aquifer in East River, Colorado, USA - PLM1_100_b1 | ecosystem: Environmental > Terrestrial > Soil > Riparian zone | place: USA: East River...
CAAGCCGTGGTCATCCCGGACCGCCTTCATGGTTTCTCTCCCATGTCCCTGCTCTTATGTAAAGCGTCGTTGACACGGTCAATGTATAGCGTGCCTTCCATGATGTCAAGTGTTCTTGCCAGTTGCGGAGAACCGACTGCGAGGCCAGAAGCGCTGCCGAATCGGTTGGCCGAGGCGGCCAAACCTATTTGCCGGCCGGGCGACAGCTCAAAGGGTCAGCTCGTCGGGCGTCTCGGGGCGAGCGCCAATTGAGACCGGCTCGCCGGCCAGCTCGCCCGGTGACTCGCCCGGCCGGGCCCTCGTCCGGCGCACTCCGATCTCGACGATGTCGTGCTTGAGGATCAGGTCGAGAGTCCAATCGATCGCGACCCGGATCCGTCGGTCGAGGGTCGGCAGCTGGAGCAGGTAGTAGCTTCGCCACAGGAACCAGCCGAGCAGGCCGCTGACCTTGACGCCGCGAACGTCGCCGACGGCCTTGAACCGACCCACCGAGACGAGCATCCCGAGCTGCCCGTAGTCGAACGGGGTCTGCGGTCGGCCGTCGAGCGCCGCGAGGACGTTGCGCGCGGCATGCGGGCCTTCGCGCACCGCGTGCTGGGCGGTCGCCGGCATCGGCCGATCCGTCTTGGGATCTATGATCGAGGCGCAATCGCCGAGCGCCCAGACGCTCTCCACGCCGGGCAAGGCGAAGGTCGCGTCGGGCATCAGCCATCCCCGGCCGTCTCGTGCGGCCGGAATCGATGCGAGCGCCGGGTTCGGCGCGTTGCCGACGGTGCTGACGACCGTCGCTGTCGGGATCGTCGTCCCGTCGTCGAGCTCGACCCGATCGACCTCGACGCGAGCGACGCGGCGGCGGAGCTTCAGGTCGATCCCCGCCTGGCGAAGCTTCTTCGTTGCGTACCGGCCGAGGCGCTGGCCGAGCTCGGACAGGACGATCGGGCGGCTATGGACAAGCACGACCCGTGGCTCGAGATGGACGTCCTCGAAGCTCCGGGCGGCGAGCTCGACGAGATCCCTGAGCTCGGCGGCGACCTCGACTCCAGTGGATCCACCGCCCACGACCACGAACGTCAACAGCCGCTGGCGTCGTTCGGCGTCCGATTCGATGCGCGCCTCTTCGAGCATGTCGAGCGCACGGTTGCGGAGGTAGAAGGCGTCCCCGAGTGTGCGGACGCCGACGCCGTGTTCCGCCATCCCGGGTACGGCCGCGAGGTCCGTCACCCCACCGAGAGCAACGATCAGCGCATCGTAGTGAACTGCGACGACCTGGCCGCTCAGGCGCCGCCGGAGTTGAACCGTCTTTGCCTCCACGTCGATGCCGTCGACGTAGCCGACTTCCACCCCGCATCCGGGCAGCATCCGCCGGAGCGGCACGACGACGTGGGTCGTCTCGATCGTGCCCGAGATGATGTCGGCGAGGAGCGGCTGGAAGACGAAATAGTTGTCGCGGTTGAGTAGCAGCACTTCGATCGCGTCGTCGCTCTTCGAGCCGGATGCACCCGCAAGACGGTGCTCCTTGCGCAACTGCCGCGCCAGCTCCTGCGCGGCGCTGACGCCGGCAAATCCGCCGCCGAGAACCACGATCCGTTTCGTCATGGCAGCCAGTGTCTCAGGGCTGGCCCTGAGACGCGTCGCCTCAGCCGAACGTGAAGCAATACGCCTCGGCGCCTGCGTCGAGGAACTCGATCTCGAATCGTCGCTCGCCGATGCTGCCCGGCTCGCGGATCAGCTGGTAGAGACGCTGGTTGGCGAGGATGCCGTTGCCCTGCTCGTCGACGTCGAACCCGTGGGCGCCGCCGGGCGCCTCCCCGTCGAGCAGCACGCGGAACCGTACCGACGTCCCTCGTGCTGACGGTCCCATCACGAGATTGACATCGCGGGCCTGGAACTGGAACGCGATGCCTCCACCGGCCTCGTCCGCCACGGCGGCGTGCTGCGCGAGCGTCCACGTGCCTGACGGGGCCCACTGATTGAGGCCGAGCCGGGGTGGCTCGGGATAGGTGTGCGGCTCGTTGAACCGCGCCGAGTCGGGCGACGCGAAGCCTGCGCTCCGGCCATAGGCGAGATACGTCTCGGGGGATCGCAGGGTCCCCCAGTCCGCGGGGACCTCGAAGCCCTGCGGGTCGACGGACACGAGATCGGGGTCGACGCCTTCCGCGCCCGCCTCGAGCAGCAACTGCTGGACGACCATCTCGGCCATCGCGTACTCGCCCTCGCCGAAGTGGTGGTACCGGATGCGGCCCTCGGCGTCCGCGATGTAGAGCGCCGGCCAGAAGTGATTCGCGAACGCCTCCCAGACGCCGTAGTCGCTGTCCACAGCGATCGGATACTCGACGCCGAACGTGCCCGATTGCGCGATGACGTTGTCGATGTTTCGCTCGAAGCCGAACTCGGGCGTGTGCACGCCAATGACGGTGAGACCGGCGTTCGCGTATTTCGCGGCCCACGCACGGCAGTAAGGAAGCGTGCGCAGCCAGTTAATGCACGTGTAGGTCCAGAAGTCGACGAGGACCACGCGGCCTCGGAGGCCCTGGGGCGTCAGCGGCTCCGAGTTGAGCCATCCGGTGGCGCCGTCGAACGACGGCAGGTGGCCTTCGATCGGAAGGACCTCCGCATCACCGGCGAGACGGTGGGCGAGCGAACGGAGGAGGCCCGGGCGGGTGGATGGTGCGGACATCGTCGCGGCGCCGGCGAAGTCAGAGCTGCCAGTGTTGTCGGACATGTGTGCGCCCTCCTCTCAACCCAGCGATGAAAGCAGCTGTGCCGCGCGCTGAGAATAAGCCTCCGTCACAGTAACGTCGTACCGGTCCGCGACCACGGCGCTGGCCGAGGCGAAGTCGCGCTGGCCATGTGTCGCCCACTGAGCGACGAAGCCGAAGATCGCTCCAGAGGCCGCGCCGATAGCCACCGCGGTGAGTGACACGACGACCCACTCAGGCCCGATCACGAAGAGGGTGACGAGCAATCCGACGTACAGCCCGAACCACGCGCCCGAAGCCGCGCCCATCAGGGTCGCCCGGGTCTTGGTCAACCGTCCCACGACCTGCTCGACCAGGCGGAGGTCGCGGCCGACGATCGCCGAATGCTCGACCGGAAAGCCAGTGTCCGAGAGATGATCGACCGCGCGCTGGGCCTGCTCGTATGTGGGATAGCTTGCGACGACCTCGCCGGAAGGAACCGAGGCGATTTCCTGGGCGGGACGGTCAACGCTGGTGGCTACACTCATGGCTGAAACCTCCTAGAAACGGTCGACTTGAACAATGGCGTCGGCGAAGGCCCGTGGCGCTTCCTGCGGCGGGTTGTGCCCGACGCCGCCGGTGAGGACACGGTGGGCGTACGCGCCAGTGAACTTCGCCCGATACGAAGCGGCCTCCGGGTGGGGCGCCCCATTCGCGGCGCCTTCCAGGGTGATCGTGGGGACAGTGATCGCCGGGCCCTCCGCCAGTCTCTCTTCCAGGTCGTCGTATTGCGGCTCGCCGTCGGCGATGCCGATCCGCGAGCGGTAGTTGTGGATCACGATGCTGACGTGATCCGCGTTGTCGAAGGCGGCCGCACTTCGATCGAACGTGGCGTCATCGAATTCCCATCGTGGCGACGCCGTCTGCCAGATGAGCTTCGCGAAGTCGTACCGGTATTGCTCGTAGCCGTCCCGCCCGCGTTCCGTTGCGAAATAGAACTGGTACCACCACGCCAGCTCCGCGCTCGGTGGCAAGGGCTTCCTGTTCGCTTCACGGCTGCCGATCAGGTAGCCGCTGTCGACCCGGCGCTGTACCGCCGCCGGTCCCCTCCCCGCCATCCGGCCGTTAACGCGAGCGCGAGGCAGACGGTACACGTATGCCGGTTCTGAGCATCTCAGCGAACTGCTGCGGAAGCACCGGCCGGCTGAAATAGAAACCCTGCGACTCGTCACAGTGCTGAGCCTGAAGAAACGCCAGCTGGTCCGGCGTTTCGACGCCCTCCGCCACGACCCGTAGCTTCAGGCTCCGGGCCATGCCGATCACCGCTGTCACGAGGTTCGGACCGTCTCCAGTGGGAGTGATTTGACCGACGAAAGACTGGTCGATCTTGAGGGCATCAACCGCGAACTTACCGAGATAGCTCAGGCTGGAGTAGCCGGTACCGAAGTCATCGACCGCGACCTTCACCCCTCCACCCCTCAGGGTTTGAAGGATTGACGCCGTGGACTCGGCATGCTTCATGAGAACACTCTCGGTCAGCTCCACCTCGAGGGATCTCGGATCCAAGCCCGTTTCCCCGAGGATTGCGAACAACCCATGCACGAAGTTCTCGTCCCGCAACTCCATCGCCGAGACGTTCACCGCCATGGTCACCACGGGCAGGCCTGCATCCACCCAGGCTCCGGCCTGCTTGCAGGCCTCACGAAGGACCCACTGGTCGATCGGCAGAATGAGGCCGCAGTCTTCCGCGATGGGAATGAACTGTGCCGGCGAGACGAGTCCTCGAGTGGGATGCATCCAGCGTATTAACGCTTCCGCGCCGCTGATCGCTCCCGTCCGGAGGTCGATCTGTGGCTGGTAATGCAGTACGAATTCCTGCCGTTCCAGGGCGCGACGAAGACCCTCCTCGATGGATTGGCGCTCCACGGCCCGGACATTCATGGCGGGCGTGAAGAACTGATAGCTCTGGCGCCCATTTTCCTTGGCCTGGTACATCGCAGTGTCCGCGTTCTTGACGAGAGTCTCCGCATCTTTGCCATCGTCGGGATAGAGGCTGACGCCAATGCTCGTCGTGATGTGAAGATCGCGCTGGTCGATGGAATGGGTCTCCGCCACCGCCCGCAGCATTCTTCTCGCGACTATGTCAGCGTCTACCCAGTGGGCCCCTTGCGAAAGCAGGACGACGAATTCATCGCCCCCCTGCCGGCTGACCGTATCCGAGGCGCGGACGCACTCAACGAGGCGCCGTGCGACGGATTGAAGGAGTCTGTCGCCCGTGGGATGACCCAAGGAATCGTTGATGTGCTTGAAGCCGTCCAGATCCAAGAACAGCACCGCGAGGTGCTTCGTCTTCCGCGGCGCCGAGGCGATCGCCTGGCTAATCCGGTCGTTCAGGAGCATTCGATTGGGTAAACCGGTCAAGAAGTCATGCTCGGCCGACTCGGTCATCTGCAGCGCCATCACACGAGTCGCGTTCGCGGCCTCCGTCCGCGCGGTGATGTCGCTGAGGATCAGTCGGCATACCGGCGCGCCGTTGGCGTCCCGCACGACGGTGGCTTCCAGGTTCGCCCAGAATCGCGTTCCGTCTTTCTTCCGCATCCGCAACTCGAGCGATTGCGGTTCCCCGGATTCGAAGAGCTGTTTTTGGTGCAGGTAGTAGCTATCCTGGTCCGCGTTGAGGATGAAGCGGCTGATCGGCTGCTTGATCAGCGCGCCCCGGACCACGCCGAGGAGGGTGGCGGCGGTGTAGTTAGCTTCCAGGAACCGCCCGTTCTCGCTGAGGGTGCAATAGCCAACCGGCGCGAGATCGTAGAGGTCGAAATAGCGTTCCCGCGCGGCATCGAGTTCCGCTTGCGTCCGGCGCAATTCCTCGTTCTGTATCTCCAACTCAATCTGATGCACGCGCAACTCGTGGAGCGTCCGCTGCGATTCTTTGGGCGACATCGCCCCCGGGTCTTCCAGCGACTGCGCGGCCTTATCCTCGACGAACCCTTCGGCCCGCCGGCGCAGCGCCTGTCCTGAGGTTGGCGAAGGAGCCGCGCTATCGGGGCGTCGATTCTTTTTGGCCATCGTGCGCCTTCATCGTTTGGTCAGGAGCCGACTATCTCGGACGTTCCGTTGTCGCAATCGCATACACCTGCCCGACCTCATTCACCAAAGCCGTGGAGATCATCGACACCTCCACGACGGCACCTTCCTTGGTGATCCGCTGGGTGCGATACGGCTCCAGGAGCTCAGCCTGGCTAAGCTGATTCATCTTTGCCAGTGCTTCCTCTCGCAACCCCTCCGGGATCCGGTCGCGGGCGTTCATCAGCAGCGCCTCGGCTTCGCTCCAGCCATACAGCCTCACCGCTCCAGGGTTCCAGGCCAGGGTGCGGCCCTCCAGGTCCTGCACTGTGATGGCATCGTGCGCATCGCGCACCACCATCGCCAGGCGGAGCTGCTCATTGGCGTTCTGCAGGGCCGCCGTCTGATGCTTCAACTCCGTGATGTCCACAAAGGTGATCACAGCGCCTTCGATCACATTGTCGATCGTGCGGTAGGGCACGACGCGCAGCGTGTACCACTGACCCGCCGTTGTCTGCACGTCGACTTCCTTGGCGACCAGCGTGTCCAGCACGGCCTGCACGTCCGCCACGAACGAATCGTAGCTCACCAGGTTGGAGACGATGTGGCTCACCGGGCGCCCGACGTCGCTGGGGATCAGGTTGATGATCCCGGTGACGGCTGGGGTGAAGCGCAGGATGCGCAGTTGATGATCCACGAAGACAGTGCCGATGCCAGTGCCGGACAGAAGGTTGTTCATGTCGTTGTTGGTCCGCGACAGATCGGCCACCTTGGTCTGCAACTCGGCGTTGACCGTAGCCAGCTCCTCGTTGACCGACTGCAGTTCTTCTTTGGAAGTCTCCATTTCCTCGGCCGTGGATTGCAATTCCTCGTTGACCGACTGCATCTCCTCGTTAGAGGACTTGAGCTCCTCGTTGGAGGTCTCGAGCTCCTCGTTGGCGGTCTGGAGGTATTCCTCTTTGGCCCGCAATTCCTGTTTGAGCGTCGTGATCCGGGTATCGACGTCCGGATCGGGGCCATCCGCCCGTTCGCTGATAGGCAGACCAGCGACCTGCAACGCCTGTCCGGGGTCGACGGCTGGCGCTTCCTCCAGGATGACCAGGTACAGGGGCGCCTGAGGCGTCGCGCCAGGGCTTGCCGCCACCGGACAGACGGTCAGGTTGACCGTGGTGAAGTGGCCGTTGGTCCTGACCCGCAAACGCGGGCGCACCACGATCCCCTGTGCGCCCGCGGCTTTGTGCAGAGCCGTGACCAGTTCGCGCCGCAATCCTTCGCGGGCCATCTTCACGATGTTGTTGATCTCGGCCTCGCCCGGGGCCGGTTCCAGGTACGCTCCGGTGCGGCCGTGGAGATAGAGGATGTCGCCCTCACCATTGACCAGCGCGCCGGCCTGGGCGGCCTGTTGCAGGAGCGCCTGTTCGGTCAGCTCGCGCAGGGGGAGCTTCCCGGAGCCTGCCACCGGTAATACGGACGGCGGGAGCGTTGGCTCCATCGCGGTCATGGGCGGGAGAAACCGGCCCAGGGCCACTCGCTGCGCGGCGTGAAGATCCGTCTTCCGCTGATACAGCTTCGACTTGCGGTCCAGCACGGCAAACAGATCGCCGTATTCGCCGATGGTCTCCGAGGTGCCCAGGAACAGGGCGCCATCCGGGTTCAGCGCGTAGTGGAACAGGGGAATGAGCTTCTTCTGCAACTCCCCGCCCATGTAGATCAGGAGGTTGCGGCAAGAGAGGAGGTCCAGCTTTGAGAAGGGCGGGTCCTTGATCACGTCCTGCTCGGAAAAGACCAGCAGGTCGCGGATGCTTTTGCGGACGCGATACATGCTGCCGTCGGCCTCAGCCGTGAAGAAGCGCGCCAGACGTTCGGGCGAGAGGTCGACGGCGATACTGGCTGGGTAGAGACCGGCGCGGGCCGTGGTAATGGCCTGGCTGTCAATGTCAGTGGCGAAGATCTGCACCACGTGGCTTTGCTTCAGCGCTTCCGCGTGTTCCTGCAGGAGAATGGCGAGGGAATAGGCTTCCTCGCCAGTGGAGCAGCCCACTGACCAGGCGCGGATCACGGCGCCCTCGGGTTTGCCGGCGAAGAGCCTGGGGACAACCTGCTCCTCCAGTGCCTTGAAGGTCTCCCGATCGCGGAAGAAGCTGGTCACGCCGATCAACATGTCGCGAAACAGCGCGTCCACCTCGGTCGGCGTCTGATGGAAATACTTGAGGTACCCGTCCATCGTCTCGATCTGGTGGACGGCCATGCGCCGTTCGATGCGGCGACTGATGGTGCTGGGCTTGTACTGGGAAAAGTCGTGGCCGGTCTGGGCCCGCAGGAGGATGAAGATCTTCTTCAGCGTGTTCTCGGTCTTGGAGACTGGGGCGGATACGCGCCTGAGGACTTTCCCGAAGGCGTGAGCGGCATAGGCGATGAGTTGGGCGGGCATCTCCGCCGGCGGCAGCTCGAAGTCCACGAGGCCGGTCGCAATAGCGTTTCGCGGCATGCCGTCGAACTCGGTTGAGGCCGGGTTCTGCGCCATGACCATGCCGCCCTCGCCCTTGATGGCCCGCACTCCCAACGTGCCGTCGCTGCCAGTGCCGGAGAGCACGATGCCGATGGCCCGCTCACGCTGGTCCTGGGCCAGGGAGCGAAAGAAGAAGTCGATCGGCAGGCGCTGGCCCCGCGGCGCGGCCGGTTCGAGCAATTGCAGCATGCCGTTCAGGAACGCCATGTCGCGGCCCGGCGGGATGATGTAGGCGAAGTTGGGCTGAACCACCATGCCATCCTCCACCTCGAAGACCTGCATGCGGGTGTAGCGCCGGATGAGGTCGGAGAGGATGCTCTTGTGATCCGGCGCCAGGTGCTGCACCAGCACAAAGGCCATCCCTGGATCGACGTCGGCAGGCATGCCTGAAAAGAAGGCCTCGAACGCTGCCAACCCCCCGGCCGAGGCGCCGATGCCAACGATGGGGAAACCCCGAACGGGCCGTGGCCCGGTGGCTGGAGGCTGGAGATCACCTGGTTCGGCGTCGGCAGATTCCTTTACCTGCGGAGACGACGCGACCGTCTCGGAGGGCGGAGCCTGGACCTTCCTCGCTTTCTGAATGTCCCCTTTCGCCCTAGCCATGGTGTGTCTCCTGTGCGCGAACCTGCGGTGGCGTCCTGAACCCACTCTACGAGTAGAGACGGCGTAGCCCGATGAAGAGCAAGTTCGTCGCGTCCACGAGCGGCCTCACACCAACGCTGCTCCGTCGGCGTGGGGCAGCGGCGGCCCAAGTTTGAGCGTCAGCCAGTAGTCCTTGATCGGCTTCACGACCCCTGGCATCCCTTCAGGACATGAACAGCCCGGCCGCATCTGGCAGGAGCAGCGCGCGGGACCGCCTGATCAACGACCGGGACCACGGTCTCGCCGCGCACTGTCACCGGTCAAGTATCTCACGTGGGGTCCTTGCGATCGCCCACGGTTCTGGGGTCCCAGGAACTGGCATTCACCCACGTGATCACATCGTTGCGCAATTCGTTGAGCGTGGCTGAGGCTCCGAAAGCCGATCGGCCAGGACGCCCGTCGGGGCCGCCGATGCGCGTACGTCGGGAGTCCTCTGGATCAGAGATCGAAGGTTCGAATCCTTCCGCGCCAGCCATCCTGTCCTCAAGGCGCCGCACGGAGCTGCCGGTCAACGGCAGGCAGGATCGGTTTCGTGGATGTCACGGTGGATGTCAGTCTCCGGAGCGCCCCACCTACGAACCCAGCGGTTAACAGCCGCCCGGCTTCGCGTGGTGCCAAAGCACGAATCCGTTGGCGAGAAGCGCGCCGATGGACGGCCTGACGTCGTCGTCGAGCAAGCCGCAGATAGCGACGAGTGATCGCGGGGCGCTCAGTCGGTGATGCGGCGCTCGATCCGCAGGTCCGGTACGAACCAGGCGAACGCCACGAGGGTATAAATCGCAATCGAGACCCATGGCGCAACGAGGGCGATCGGGATAGCGACGGCGTACAGCAGGGGCGAGATCTTTCCCTTCCGATCGCGTCCGACGGCCTGGGCGAGCATCGAGTCGCTGCCCTCCCGCGCGATGAGCGCGCGGACGAGGAGGTAGTAGGCGAGCGCCGCGGCCAGGAGGACCACCCCGTAGGCAGCGACGGGGATCGGGGCAAAGCTGTTCTCGCCCATCCACGCGGTGCTGAACGGGAACAACGACAGCCAGAACAGCAGGTGCAGGTTCGCCCAGAGGATCCGGCCATCGACGCGATGTGCTGCCTGCAGCAGGTGATGGTGGTTGTTCCAGTAGATCCCGAGGTTGACGAAGCTCAGAACGTAGCTCAGCAGGATTGGACCTAGCGGCGCGAGCGCCTCGAGGTCCGCGCCGTGCGGTACGCCGAGTTCGAGCACCATGATCGTTATCAGGATGGCCATGACCCCGTCGCTGAACGCCTCCATCCGGCCTTTGGTCATCGCGCGTCTTCCTTCTTCGTGATGTCACCGCTCGCAGCCGAAGGCTGAAGCTCATCGGCACGGCTGGAGGGTCGCTCGAAGGTCACGAGCGATTCTCGCATGGCACCAGCGACGGTTGCCGCCGGCCGGTTCTGGAGATTCATGTCGCGACGGCTACCTACACGCTCAACAAGGAGGCCGTCACACACGCAAAGCGGCTGATCGACGCTCGCAAGTACGTCCTCATGAGCGACTGGGGCGAGCAGCAGCCTCGGTCCGAAGACGAAAACGCGTTCCTCGATTCGCATTGCCAATCTCAATGCGAACGACACAATTCCTCGCGACACCTCCGGGGATCGGCCCGCGGATCTCCTCCTCGCACGTGAGTGCGAGCTCGATCCGGAAGTTGGGATGGGCGACAAGAGCGGGAATGTGGACGAGTTCATCGAACAGGTCGAGGGCGAGGCCATGCTTCGGGGAACGTCTGCGGCGGAGGACAGCGCCGTCGGCATCGACGCGAACGAGCCATTTCTCGATCGGGATGGCGAGAACCAGGACGACGCGGTGCATGGCGACGAGACGCTCGAGTTTGCGGCGGGCCGAACCGAAACTCGCCGTCTGGATCTCCACGAGCTCGTGCTCGCCCGCCACGTCCGCGATGAAGCCGTCCACGGCGGCCTCGACCTACGCGTCGGTGATGGTCCGGGCGTAACGGGCCTTGAGTGCCGCGTGGAGCGAGCCCTCGCGGAGGGTCGTGAAGCCAGCCACTGCACCGTGGCCAACGATCACGCCGCGCCGAGCCTGGCGTCGTTCACCCGATCAGCGTAGCGAACCTGCGAAGGCACAGCGATCGCCGCCGCAGCGGCGGCGGGACTGCATCGGCCGCGCTCGGCGGGCCTGCTCGATGGTTCCTTGTCACAGGGCGGGCATCGATCTCCGGGGTTGTGGCAGGAACGGTCACATGGCTTTTTGCACTCGACGCGGTCGAACTCGTTAGCCTTCGGGTTGGTCCTTGCAGCGGGTGCACTGGCATTAGATTGCGCACGCGCGTCAGCGTCGGGACGCCTTGAGCGCGCGCAGGTGAAGCAGGCCGGCGAGCGTGAGGAGGGCGCTGGACCACACCGGAATGGTTCGAGCGACAGCATTCGGCAGGAAGATGTCGGACACCGAGCCATGAGCTGCGCCTAGGCGTTCGGTCAGCGGTGTGATCGGACAGACACCATCATTGCCCAGGAATACCGCCGCCTCGACGGCGACGGCGGCCGCGGCAATCCCGACGCTCCGGTCGCGTCTGCCGATCAGGCCGGAGACCACGAGCCACAAGATCGCCGCCAGTTCGCCCGCGAAGACGACGGTATGGATCGACTTCAAAGCCGCGACCGCCACCGGATGCCGGCGCTCGGTTACCACAGCCCACCTCACACGTTCACTTGATTGCCAGCTAGAGCGCTGCGTGTGCTCGAAGTTCGTCGCGGAAGTCGGGGTGCGCGATCGCGATGAGCGCCTGGGCCCGTTCACGCAGGCTGCGACCGAGCAGATCCATCACGCCGTACTCGGTCACCACGGTCCGAACGTGTGCTCGGGTCGTCACGACGCCTGCGCCCTTCCTGAGCGTGGGCGTGATCCGCGAGACGGTGCCGCCGGCCGCCGTGGACGGCAGCGCGATGATTGCCCGGCCCTCCTCGGCCAGGGCGGCACCGCGGATGAAGTCCATCTGGCCGCCCACGCCCGAGTACGGCCGCGAGCCGATCGAATCGGCCACGACCTGTCCCGTCAGGTCGATCTCGATGGCCGAGTTGATGGCGACCATCTTGCGAAATGTCCGGATGATCGAGGTGTCGTTCGTGAAGTCGACGGGCCGCATCTCGACCATCGGGTTGTCGTCCACGAAGTCGTAGAGTCGGCGACTCCCCATCACGAAGGCGGTCACGATCTTGCCGAGGTTGCGTTCCTTGGCCGCGCCGGTGATGGCGCCAGCTTCCACCAGGTCGACGACCGAGTCAGTGAACATCTCGGTGTGGATACCGAGGTCGCGCTTGTCGCGCAGGAACAATGCGGTCGCGGCCGGGATCGCGCCGATCCCGAGCTGCAGCGTGGCCCCGTCCGGGACGAGCTCAGCGACGTGGGCGCCGATATGTCGCTCGATCTCGCCGATCTCGCCGATGGGGCGCTCGTACGGCGGCACGTCCACCTCGACCGCGAGGTCGATGTCGCTTACATGGATGAAGCGATCGCCGAGTGTCCGCGGCATCGCCCGGTTGAACTGGACGATGACCGTCCGTGCGGCCCGAACCGCCGCGTGTATGGCTTCGACCGAGGTGCCGAGCGAGCAGAAGCCATGGACATCGGGCGGTGTGGCGTTGACCAGCACCGCATCCAGCGGGAGGGCACCCGAGTCGAAGAGGCGGGGCACGTCGGACAGGAAGACGGGCACGTAGTCCGCCCGCCCCTCGTTCACCGCCGCGCGCGCGTTGGGTCCGATGAACAGCGCCCGATGCCGGAAGTGACCGTCCATTGCCGGCGCGAGGTGCGGCCCGGGACCCTCGATATGGAGGTGGATGATCCCGACGTCCCGCAGATCGGGGGCTCGCGCGACCAGGGCGTCGAGCACGACGGACGGCGCGGCGGCGGCGCAGTGGACATAGACCTGATCGCCGGAACCGATCCCGGCGACGGCCTCCTCGGCGGTGACGAGTCGCATCAGCCGGCGGCCGGTACCTGGCACACGAGCGCCGTCGAACCGGTCGCACGCGCGGCCGATACGACCGGGCTCTCCGTCGCGCTCAGCCGGGCGGCGCCGGGCTCCTGGACCACGAGCGCCGTGACCATCCCGAACATCCCGTCCTGGCCTTCCGCGTGCTGCAGGATGTGGCAGTGGAAGGCCCAGGCTCCGGGCTCGTCGCAGCGGATCACCACGTCCCACCGCTCGCCCGGGTTGACGCCCAGCGTGTCGCAGGTGAACACCGCCGGCCCGAGCGGGTAGCCGTCACGCGCGACGACCCGCATCGGCATCCCGTGGAGGTGCCACGGATGCATCATGTTTCCCTCGTTCATGAACCGGATGACGATCGTGTCGCCGAGCGTCGCGACGATCGGCGACGTTGCCGGGAAGCCGCGGCCGTTGATCGTGAAGCCGCCGAGCGAATCGTTGCTCACCCAGATGATGTCCTGGGTAGCGCCGTACAGCTGCTCATAGCGGTCCGCGGGATCCTTCGGCTGGACGATGAACGCGCCGAGCAGACCACGCCCCACCTGGTCGGTCGCGTTGTGGTGGGAGTGGTACATGTGCGACCCCGGTGTCCGAGCCACGAACTCGTAGGTGAAGGACTCGCCGGGTTGGATCGGGTCCTGGGTCACATGCGGCACCCCGTCCATGTTGTTCGGCAGCTTCTGACCGTGGAAATGGATGCCGGTGCTTTCGCGCATCTTGTTCGTGAACGTGGCTCGAGCGGGACGTTGCCCTGCCCCTCGAGCGAAGCGCCCTCGTCGCCGAGGAAGCG
>Ga0184623_10000786_pt1 | contig 13651 bp, 20 predicted proteins | sample PLM1_100_b1_FD_133138 | JGI IMG/M metagenome (GOLD analysis project Ga0184623, IMG submission 133138) | Groundwater sediment microbial communities from an aquifer in East River, Colorado, USA - PLM1_100_b1 | ecosystem: Environmental > Terrestrial > Soil > Riparian zone | place: USA: East River...
GACACGGCGGTGTGATGTGGACATACGGGTCAGTGGTTCCAAGGACCTGGAGGCTTTCGCCGCTGACCTCAAGGCCGCGAGCAACCGTAAGATGCTACGGGCCAAGCTGCGTCACCACCTGACCCGGGCTGCCGTTCCGATCGAGCGTGCGGTCAAGACAGCGGCACGCGGTCTGCCATCCTCGACCACGCACAAGGGACGGCACCGGCTGCGCGCTGCCATCGCACGTAGCGTCAAGCGTAAGGTGCGGATCCGGGCGGACGAGGTCACGGTCTCGGTGGTCCTCGATGGACGGTCCATGCCGGCCGGGATGGGCTCGTTGCCCGCGCACATGGACTCCGCGGCCGGCTGGCGACACCCGGTGTTCGGACAGGACGTCTGGGTGCGTCAGCCGGGTCACCCGTTCTTCGACCAGGCCGTGCGTCCATTGGAGGGCGCGGCCATCAAGGAATGTGAGAACGTGATCGACTGGATAGCACGCCTGATCGAAAGGTGACTCCTGTGTTGTGGACACTCAAGCTCGATGAACCGGACCGGCTCAAGCTCGGCCTGCCGGAAAACCTGGAGTTTGACGACGGCACCCTGTCAGTGTGGGAGGCCCGTGAGATCCGCAAGCGGACCGGCCTACGGGTTCTGCCCTTCTGGGAGGCCATGTCCGAGATGGACGTGGAGGCCGTGATCTGCGTCATCTGGTTGGCGTCGCAGCGCATTGGCAAAGATCTGGCCTATGCCGGCATCGAGTTCGACGTGGCCAAGATGGACCTGCTCACTGAGGACGAGACCAAGCGCAAGCGCGAGGCCGACGCCGCGGCGGTCGAGGAGGCACAGCGGTCCGGAAACCCTACGCTGGACCACACCGTGTTGGTGAACCCGACCTAGAGGACCGGATCCGTGACTACGCGCCGCAGTTCACTGCACTGTGGAACTGGCATCCTCGTGACATCGACCGGTTGACCTATGTGGAGTTCGAGGTCTACGTGCAATTGGCCGACCGGATCATAGCCGAACGGAAGAAACAGAAGCCCGGGGAGGTGGCCTAGAGATGGTCCGTCGGGTAGGCGTTGACCTGGTAGCCACCGACCGTGTGTCCCGGCCGCTGGATCACATGGGCGATTCCGCCATGCGCAACGCCGGCAAGCTGTCCAGATTGGGCACGGGTGCCATCGCTGCCGGTACTGCGATCGGCACCATGGGAGCGAGTATCCTCGCCCAGGCCCCGGCTATGGCCAAGGGCATGCTCGACACGGCGGTATCCGTTGAGGCCATGGGCAACAAGACCCGGATCGTGTTCGGCAGTGCCAGGAAAAGCGTTGAGGACTGGGCCGGCCGGGTAGCCGAGAAGATGGGCCAGACCAGGACGCAGACCGCGTCCATGGCCGCGTCCTTCGGCGACATCCTCACACCGATGGGTTTCACCCAGGCCCGCGCGGCGACACTGTCCACAAAGCTGGGTGATCTTACCGGCGCGTTCGTTCAATGGTCCAACGGCACAGCCAATGCCGCCGATGTCGCCGATGCGCTCAACGACGCACTCACCGGTGACTTCGAGTCCCTGAAACAGTTCGGCGTGGTGCTCGACCAGGACACGCTCAAGGGACTGGTCGCCAAGGCCGGAAAGGACAAGCTCACCGGCTCGGCACTGCGCCAGGCCGAGGCCGAGGTGGCGCTTTCTGAGATCTACCGGCAGTCGGCCAACGCGGTCAACAACTATAACGAGGAGAACAACAAGCTCGGCGGGTCAGTGCAACGGCTCAAGGCTCGGTTCGCAGAGAAGCGCGAAGAGCTGGCCAATCGTCTGATGCCGGTATTCACCAAGCTTTCCAGTTGGGTCCTGGACAAAGCGATACCGGCCATTGAGGACTTCGGCGGCAAGGTCATGTTCATGGGACACCTGCTGCGAGCCGGCTTCACCGACGGCACCACCGGATCCGAGGGTCTGATCGGCGCGCTGGAGCAGATGGGTTCGGGGTTCAAGCGGGTATACAACTTCGTGCGGGCCGAGGTGATCCCGCGCGGTAAGGAACTGTGGGAACAGTTCTCTACCAAGGGTCTGCCGATCCTACGGAAGGTGGTTGTCGAGGGCCTGGAAGGTGTCCGAAGTGGATTCGCCAAGGTCTCCAAGGCGTTCAACGACAACCGTCCACAACTGGAGTCCCTGTTCCAGAAGTACAAGGTCTTTCAGGAATTCATCATGACCAAGGTGTGGCCACTCCTTGGCCCGGTCGCCAAGGTCACGTTCAGTCTTCTTGGTGGTTCCATCGCGTTCGGCATAGTGATGATCTCCAGGATGACCGACATCATCAGCACAATGTGGAGGGTGGCCAAGTCCTCGTTCAGTCTGATGGCCAAGGTGGCCCTCGACGCCATGGGCCTGATCATCAATGGTGCGGCCAGGACGTTCAGTTGGGTCCCTGGTCTAGGACCGAAACTGAAAGAGGCCGCTAAGAAGTTCAACACCTTCCGTGATGATGTGAACCGTGCCCTGTCTGGAATCAAGGACCGGACCGTGAAGGTCTCGGCGTCCATTGTGGCCTCGCAGGCAACCTGGCAGGCGATCAAGGAGTTCCACGGTGCCGGGGGTCCGTTGCCCGGGAAATACTTCGCTGGTGGACCGGGCGGCTGGCCCCTGCCGACCCAGTTCAGGCACGTCACCTCCGGGTTTGGCGCCAACCGAGGCAGCTATCGCCACCAGGGCATCGACCTGGCCGCGCCGAGTGGCACACCGGTGTACGCGACCAAGGCCGGCACCGTGAGCGCCACGCGTTGGTGGGGCGGCGGCGGCAACATGCTGGCGGTCTCCCATGGCGGCGGGTTGCTGACCCGCTACATGCACCTGTCGCGGTATCTGGCCCATGTTGGACAGAGGGTCGGCCGCGGGCAGGTGGTCGCCCTGTCCGGCAACACCGGTCAGTCCACCGGTCCACACCTGCACTGGCAGGTCGAGGTCAACGGCACGCCGGTGTACCCGATCGGCCGGCGCCACGGCGGACGGATCAGGGCCAACGTTCCCTACATGACCAGTGAGGACGGACGGCCGGAACTGGTGGTGCCCGACACCGGCGGAATGGTGATCTCCAATGAGACGCTGCGGGCACTCGCCATGACCGGTGCCGGCGGCGGCGGGGAGCGGATCATCGCGCCGCTGGTCATCCAGGTCGGTGGGCATACCCTGGTCGAGGCCATCTTGGAGATTGACCGCAACACCGGCGGCAGGCTCTCCCGCGAGCTGGCTAAGCGGGTAGGGATTGCCTGATGGCTCCTACCTGGAGGGTTCTCTACGCGCCGCGGTCCTCTCCGCTGTTGCCGGCTTCGCAACAGACCTGGGAGGACATCACCGGCCGGGTGAAGGTGATAGGCAACGGAGGCCTACCGATCCTGATCACCCATGGTCGTGGCGAAGAAGTAGACGCGATCTCACCCAACACGCTACGCCTGGTCCTGGATAACTCTGACGGGTTCTTCACCACGTTCGATCCGGACTATGACCGTACCGAACTGGGAATCATGATCCGGGTGATCGGGTCCACGGCCAACGGCATCTACTACCGGTTCACCGGTCCCATCGACGGCTGGGAGATTGCCGACTGGGCGCAGTATCCCTATGAGAAACTGATCACCGTCACGGCGGCTGACCGGCTCAAGGCGTTGCAGCAGCGGGCACGGCAACTGCGGTCCATGCTGGAGCATGAGACCCTGCTCACGGCACCGGCCGCACTCTACCCGTTGACCGAGGGTACCGGCGCTATCCAGGCAGTGAACATCGCCAAGGTGGCCGAGGCGGCGTTGGTGCCGTTGCAGACGAACTCCGGCGCCTTCGAGTTCGGCACCGGGTCCGGTATCACGGCCGATACCCAGCCTGCTCCACGATGGACCGAGTCCGAGGACCGGGCCGGCTGGGTCACCCTCACCGGTGCGCCGGTACAGCAGGCCTATCCCTACGGCGGTGCCGACGTGCTGTCCCTGGCAGCCTGGGTGACCCCGGAGAACCTGCCGGTCACCGGTTCCTCCGGCGTGGTGCTCAACGTCGGGGACAATACGTTCCAGTTCAAGTTCAACCTGACCACGGCCAAGCGATGGCGTTGCCACATCTCAGACCTGCCACAGACGGTCTTCGCCACAGTGGACGGATCGAGCGCGGTCATCGGTCAGCTCTACCATCTGGTCGCAGTGGCCCAGGCCGGCCAACCGTTGCAGTTCTACGTGAACGGCGCGCTGTTCACCGGTGACACATGCCCCTCGATCACCCGCACCGCATCCAAGATCGAGGTGGGTGCGCAGATGTCCGGGTCGGTGTCCAATGTGGGTATCTGGCGCCGTGCGTTGACGCAGTCGGAAGTGGCGGCCATGTACCGGGCCGGCTCGACCGGTACCGCGGGCATGGTGACTGATGAGGTAATGCGCCTGGTGCTGTCCTACTGCGGTATCGGTGCCGACCAGATCGACTTGCGTCCGGTCCAGGCCGGAGCGGTGTGGATCCTGGGACAGTCCATGTTGGGCACGACCACGGTGTTGGGTGCGGACTCTTTCGGCAGCGAGAAGGTCGGTAACATTCCGATGGCCGGTCGGCGTCCTGGCGAGGTGTTGCACGAGGCCGAGGCGGTCGAGGGTGGCGTGTTGTTTGTGGACGGTGCCGGTCTGTTCCGGATCCATCCACGCGCGACCCGCTACAACGCCGGTGAACCGGTGGTGACGTTCCTACCCGAGGACATCACCGGCCAGTTGGCGATGAAGAAGAATGATTCCCAGCCGTTGATCAACGACGCCACGGTCACCCGTCGCGGCGGTGCCACGTTCCGCATCACCGACGAACCGTCGCGCCTACGGCGTGGGGACTGGCCGGTGAGTGAGGAGTACGCGTTCCACAGTGACGCATCGGCGGAATCCCGCGCGGGCTACTTCGTGGGCGCCTACAAGGCTCCGCGCTACCGGGCCTCGGCGGTGCCGGTGGACATCTCTACCAGTACCCGACCGGATGACTTTCTTGAACGTGAGATCTCCGACCTGGTCGCCTTCGGTGGCCTGTCTTCTGACGCACCGTCCCTCGGCGAGCAATGGCTGGAAGGATGGGCCGATGAGATCGGTCCATCCTGGACGATTACGTTCAATGTCTCACCCGTACTGTTCGGTGACTTCTGGGTGCTCGATGACCCGGTTCGCTCGGTGCTCGGCACGTCCACTGTGCTGGCCTACTAGGGAGGTGGCTACCGGTGTTAGTTCCAGTCCAGCGAACGTGGACTAGCGGCGAGACCGTGACCGCGGGAATGATGAACGACGACATCAGGGATGCGGTGAACTTCCTGCTCTCACCCCCGATGGCCTCGTTGCGTTCCACGGCCAACCAGTCGGTGAACAACGCGACCGAGACCCCGGTGGTGTTCGGGGCCGAGGACAAGGACAACGACGGCATCCACTCCACAGTGTCCAACACGAGCCGGTGCACCGTGGCCACGGCCGGCTGGTACAACGCCTGGGCACAGCTCAAGTACGGTTCCGATCCCGACGGGTGGCGCCGTGCCGCCTTCAAGGTCAACGGTGTTGGTTCCACCTACGGTGACGCACGGATCCCGGCGGTGACCGGGGTGGACACGACGGTGGCCACCTTCACCAAGATCCCGGTGGCGCTGGCCGTGGGTGACTACGTGGAGGTGCTGGCCAACCACACGGCCGGTGCGGCTATCAACGTGGAGTTCCCGTCCTACTTCGGCATCGAGTTCTCGGGTACGTAGATGACGATCCTGATCCCTCCAAACCCGACACTGGAGCAGTTGGTCCAGGTGGTCGAGGCGGTCATCGCCGCGCTGGATGGCGACGTTTTCGTACAGAAGACGTTCGTGTCCCCCGATGTGGACAGTGTGCCGGTGACGATCGTCGTCCCCAACAACCAGCAGGGCGACGCCATGGTCGTGCTGGTTGGGGGGACCAACCGCACGTTCTCGCTCAACGACGACGGGGAGGTCCGGGCACGTCCGGTCAGCGGATCGTCGGTGGCCATGCGTGTGCAGGCCTATTTCACCGGCCAGACGGCGAACCTTTTCGAGGTGGCCAGCTCGACCGGGGTTGACAAGTGGTTCTATGTGGACGCTGCCCACCGGGCGCGCGCTGACAACCTGGGTCACGTGCATCAGTTCCAGATCCCCGGCGCGCTCACGGTCACCTCCGGTGCGTTCCGGATCTACAACGACACCGGTCTACAGCTCGGCATCCGCGGCGTGCGCGCCAGCGTCGGCACCGCACCGACGGGAGCTGCGGTGATCGTGGACGTGAACAAGAACGGGGTGAGCCTGTTCACGACCCAGGCCAATCGGCCTACTATCGTCGCCGGCACCAACACCTCTGGACTAGTGTCCAACATGGAGATCGTTACGATCGAGAACGGGGAGTACCTGAGCGTGGACGTCGACCAGATCGGATCCACCCTGGCTGGTGCCGACCTGATGGTCCAGGTGTTGACGCACTGAGGCGTCGCCCGTGTGGGCGATGACTGGAGGAAGACATGGCGCACGACATTCCGATCGAGGGCGATGCTCGGATCGCGAAACACGGACCGGTCAATTTCCAGGACTGGCCAGATGCGACATCGGATGAACTACCTGATCAGATTCCGACCTCGCCGCCACCACGGAAGCCGGTGCAAGCACTCGTGGATCCGGTCTGGTTCATCGAGCCTCGGGACTGATGGGCCATGTTGAACTCCACCTGGGTCTATGACTCCTGGTATGACCGCAACACCTGGTGTGTGCCATTCGTTTCCCTCGTCCGGATGTACGCGTTCTTGCAGGCGCACGCGGCCGAAGGGTTTGTGATCTCCGGTGTGTACGGCAACTACGCGCACTGGGACAAGGCCTCTGCCGGCGGGCACACCAACCGGTCCACACACGACCTGTGGAACACGTTGCCCGCCATCACCCACACCGATGTCGTCCTCCGTCGCTTCGTCCCCGCCATCGATTACAAGCTCCCCAGTGGATGGATGGACGACTACGAGCGCTGGTACGTCCCGGCGCTACGAGCCAACCGGTTTCCCTACATCCAGTACATCAACATCAACGGGCATCACTACCATCGGGAGACCGGTTACGCGCAGGTGTTCTCTAGCGACACTCACTGCCACGAGCATTACGCGCCAGGCTTTGAGACCAAGACGGTCCCGTTGCCGCTGGAGCGTTTCTATAACGAGGTGATGCACCCGGCGGTGCCACCGGAGGAGGACGACATGGACGGCAACACCTACATCCGTGGTGCGGACATACTGATCCCGGGTGACCCGGAAGGTGACTCTTTCGCCACGGTGAACCGGCCGCTGAACTGGTGGCTGACCGCGCCTTATGTCCACGGGTTGGCCACTGAGATCGCAGTCGGCAAGATAGCCGATGCCGTGTCCAACATCGACGGCCTCGATGACAAGACCAAGGCCGCGGTCGAATCGGCCCGTAGTGAGCTGGGCGCGGTTCGGGACACAATTCTGACGGCCATCAAGGACACGCACACGACGGCGCCGCCGGACCCTTCCTAGGGCCACCCTGCCTCGGTATCGACGTGTCCCCGTGGCGCGGCGACATCGACTGGCAACAGGTGGCCGCTGGACTGTGGACAGTGGACGGGCGTGAAGGCCGGCTGTTCACCTTCGCCTCACTCAAGTGTTCGGGCGCGGATGCGCACGGCGGGCTCGCGGACTGGTGGTCTCGGGAGGCGCCACAGGCTAAGGCCAGCGGTATCCCGCTGCTGTTCGGCTGCCACCGGCTCCACATCGGAGACGTGGCCGCACAGGTGGAGGAGTTCGTCGCCGCCATGCAAGCCGGCTTCGGTGGTTACGTCGGCCACGGCGTGCATCTCGACGCCGAGGCGGCCGACCCGACCACGATCCTTGAGTTCATGGCCCGGTGGAACGATCGCACCCAGGGCTACCCGATAGCCGGCTACACGCCACGGTGGAAGATGAACCAGTGGCCCGACAACGACCTGCCCTCCTACGGCTTCGCCGGGTGGTGGGCGAGCCGTTACGTGGCCGGCAGTGGGTCAGCGACCGATCTACTCGCGACGGTGCCAGTAGAGTTCTGGGCACCCTATGACGGCGTGGACCCCGCGCTGTTGCAATACAGCGCCGACGCGGTCGTGCCCGGCGTTAACCCACCGACCGACGTCAACGTGTTCCGCGGTGAGCTGGGCGCTCTGCGCGCGATCGTTACGAGGGACCGGTAACGATGACTGGTCACCGACGTCTCATGCACCGGTTGGGACGGCGTGGTGCGGCGCTGACGTTCTTCGGGATCCTCGACCTCGCCATAGCGGCGTCATTAGTCGGTCCGGTCGCACCCACCACGCGTGCTGCCGCTGAACTCATGTCGCCGTGGGCGTGGGCCGGTCTGTGGGCGTCGGTGGCTGCGCTCTGTTTCGTTGGTGCCTGGGTCAGGTGGGATCACTACGCGTTCACCGCTGCCATCGCCATGAAAGTCATCTGGTCAGGTGAGGTCCTGGCATCGTGGCTGTTGTACGACGCACAGCGTGGTTGGTTGGGCGCCGTGGTGTGGGCGGCGTTCGCAGCGTTCATCGCTGTCATCGCTGGCTGGCCCGAACCGGTGAACGTGCTCCAGAGACAAGTCCTCGTTGGACCGGTGGGCAACGGATCGGTAGGCAAGTGAATAGCGACGTGACGGCTATGCTGGTCGCTGCGGTCCCAGGACTGGTCGCCGCGTTCTTCGCCTACCGGGCGGCGCACAGGGCATCTCGGCAGACAGCGGAGCAGGAGAGACGGACGGTCGACGCCGACGCCTACATCCGAGCCAAGGGCCTGTATGAGGCGTCCATTGAGGAACTGACCGAGCGGATCGACCGGCTGACCACCGAACAGGACCGGCTGCGCGCGGAGGCGGTCATACTGCGGCGTGAGGTGGAGGCGTACCGGCTGCGAGTGCGAGAACTGGAACGTGACAAGTACAACGGAAGAGATTGAAGAACAACCTGAATCCACTAGGGAGTGTGACCGAATGATCACCGCCAAGGTCAGATGTACCCGCAAAGTCGAATTGGGCGAAGGCGACAACAGGTCCGCGACCGTCAACTTCGGACCGGACTACGCCAACGGCCGCAACCAGGAGTGGGCGCTCGCGACACCCCACCTGTCGCTGTCCATGACCCTCAACGGAAAGGCGGCCGACCTCTTCGAGCCAAGGCGGGCCTACACGCTGCAATTCGTTGAGAACCAGGGAGCGTGAGTCATGTTCGCCAAGGCACGTAAGGCGTTCCTCGCGGGTGCGTCGGTGGCCGCTACCGCGGTCGGCACGGTGGTGTTGCGTGACGGGATCCCCAACGACGCGGCGTCCTGGGGAGCGGTCCTGGGCTCGGCCCTGTCACTCGGGATCGCGGCCGGCTTCGCCACGTACTTCACCAAGAACCGCAAGACGGGGCCAGACCCGTCCTGAGCTATCGCCAGTTGGCGACAAGTGAGAAGGAGACTCCACAATGGCCGAACAGTACGAGGTGCTGGTGTATGGCAAGGGCGGACGGGAGCGCATCGAGCGGGTCGAGGCCGGTTCGCCGAAGGCGGCACGGTCCGCCCTGGAGGACGCCGGCAAGATCACCGAGGACGACACGGTGGTCACGGTGGTTCTGGCCGGATCCGAACAGTTCGGCCACTACGCGCCGGACCGGACGCCGGTAGCACCAGAACCGGACAAAGCCCCCTAGGCCCGGGGACCGGCCTGAGAAGGCCTAGAAACGACGCAACCCCCGTCCTGGTAGGCAAGGACCAGATCGGGGGTTTCGTCGCGCCTAGCGGCCGTAGGCGGGCGGGAATCGTAGGATCAGGGAATCAGCCAGGGTATGAGCACCAGAGCGGTGAAGACAGTCCCGATCCCGGCGCCGATCAGTGTCCAGGCCATGAACCACCAGAACTCCCGCCAGGTCATGATGACTGCTCGCCCGGCACCGTGGCGATGTCGGGCGTGGTGGTCACGGCCGGCGCCAGTTCGTCGGTCTTGGCGGGTGTGGGCGCTGGGACCTCCGGCAGGGCGAACGGCACGGAGGGTACTGGGAAGTCACCGGCGTTGCGGACCGGCATGACCAGGGCGTAGAAGTCACCACCCGAGGTGACGTGCACCGGCTTGGTCTCACCGTTGAACCAGAACAGCAACGGCATGCCGTTGGCGCTGGCCTTGGCGAGCTTGGCCAGGTTCTCCGCGGTGATACCGACCGGGCCGGACAGTTGCGTCGGCGCGTAGGACACCGTGTCCTTGGCCTTCTCCGCTTTGGTCTGGCGCTTGGGTTCCTTCGTGTTCATCCGCACGAGGTTCTCGACGGCGGGGAACTGGCCGTGTAGGTCGAGGTAGTAGACCGAAGTCGGCGCGGGCGCCGTGCCGTAGGTGTCGACGTTCACCGTCAGCTTGGACACCCACGTGACGGCCTCCTCGACGCGCTCGCCCATCTCTTCGGCCGGCAGGGTCTGCTGCTCCACCGTCAGGGTGACCGGGTGCAAGGGATGAGACTTCGGCGCCTTGAGCATCTTGGCCAGCTCGACCGCCCGCGCCCGCGGTAGCAGCGTCAGTGGCAGGAAGCCACCGGTGTCCGGGCTCAGCTCGATCCGGTAGCGGGCGAGGGAATACCGGTCGGTGGCGGTCAGGGCCAGGATGCCGCCCTGGGCCTGGAAGGCCACCGTTTCCAGCACGGGCAGGGTGTCGTCTCGGCCGGCGTGCGGTAGTACCGCCTCGATGGCGAACGCCAGCATGCGCCGGTCCGGTACACCGATCGTGTAGGTGGTTCTCGTGGTCATTGCCGATCCTCTCATGTGGTGGTGATGGGGGGCTGTATTTGAATACAGGGTTGTGGTGGTCACGGTCCCCAGGTGGGAGAAGTAGCTGAGCACCTGGGAACCGTGACGGCCGGAGGGGTTACCGCTTGGCCAGGATCATCGCCAGAGCCTCGCGTACCTCGGTGTCCTTCTTGGCCCCGTCGTCGCTGATCGCGTTCAGGTAGTTCCGCTCGTACCGGGCGGACACGCCCTTGACGGTGGCGTAGGTGTGGCGCCAGGTGGAGAAGGCCTGGACCACGCCCAGAGCCGTGCCGGACCACTGCGCCGCGCGCATGTCGTAGGCGTACAGGGTCGAGAGCTGATCGCGCTTCTTCTCAGCGATCGTGCGTGCCACACCGATCTCCTCCGGTACCTCGACCAGCCGGTCGAGCAGGGATGCCCACTCCCGCGCGGTGACGTCCTGTTCGGACAGTGCCTTGATCTCAGCGGCGAAGGAGGCAGAGGCCTCGGCGAAGTACAGGCCGAGCTTGTCCCGGTTGCCGTTGGTCCGGGCCTCCGAGTCCGAGTACCGGGTGTGCTTGGTCCGCACCTCGGCGCCACCCTCGGCCAGCGCACGGGCGAAGGAGTTCCCGCAGATGGTCACGGTGTGGACCATCTTGTTACGCGTGGCCATGGATCCGTCGAAAGAACCGGTGGTCAGCAACGACGGCCGGAACTCCAGGCCCGCGACCTTGACGTTGTCGGGCAGCTCGATCTGGGTGAAGTGCTTCGCGCCACCGTCAAGCTCACCGGCTGAGCCGATGCCCAGATCCGATGTGGACGTGTCGAGCAGGGCGGCGACCTTCTCGATGAACCAGCGCCGCCGGCTGTGGATCGTGTAGCCGTCGGTGAACACGGAGAACACACGGCCGGTGACCGGATGGGTGATGGCCTTCATCGCCACGCCCTTGCGGTCCATGTACTGGCGACGGGAGCGGCCACGGCCGACAAAGACCTCTTCCTCCCGCGGTTCCCAACCAAACAGTTCCTCGACTGCGGGCAGCGGGATCGCGCCCGGGTAGGTGGCCGGCTGGGTGAGATCCTGCAATGCCGGGTCGTTCCACCACGGGAAGCCGCGGACGTCGGTGTAGCCGACCAGGACGGAACGGTTGAGCACGGCCGGGTCGTCCTGGGGGTACTCGGCAAGGTCACCGGTCCCGCCCGGGGTAGTGAGCTGAGCGTTAGCCGGTGTGCTGGGTGCTGCCATGATGGCTGCCTCTCTTGGGTTGTGGACGGCCGGTGCGGCTGTCCGTCGTGCCTGCCGGCGGAATCGAACCGCCGGAGTCACCATCAGGCCTTAGGTAAGTGCGTCGATCGGCTTGGCAAGGACGGTTATGCCCGCAACGCGCCTGTCTAGATCGGACAGTGCCGCGGCCAGACCTTCGCCTGCCGGGTCCCGGGGGAAGTAGTGACCACCGGACCATTCGACCGGCTCGGCAACACCGGTACGGACCCAACCGGTCACGTAATCGTTGCTCGTCATGACCAGTACGTAGTCGTCGCTGCCGTTGCCGGTCGAGCGACGCGCTAGCACGAGGTCACCGTGAATGCGCGGGTAGGTGTTCATCGTTCTGTCCTTTCTGGGGTTACCAGTGCAGGTGTAGGTGCGTGCACTGGCCGTTGTCGAGTTCCCATCCGCAGATGTCACAGACGTCGTTGAGCTTGGCTGCCTTGGCCTCCGCTGCCTTGAGGCCACCAGACCCTCGGTAGACCTTCACCGTGCGCTTGTGCCAGGTGTCATAAACGATGGGCCGCTGCGTCAGGCCAGCATTGCCGATGCTGACGACGTCAACGATGTAGCGAGCGGAAGCTTTGGTCATGACTGGCGGTTCCCTTCTCGGATCGTCTCGCGGATGGCGAAGAAAGCCAGGACGGTGCTGGCCACCAGAGAGGTGACCAGCGCGGCGAGGACGATCATGACGGGTCGGTCACGAGCTGGAGGGAAGCGGCGCGATCGATGTTGTGATCCGGCCGGCGGGTGTAGTGGGCCGGGAAGGCCGAGGTGCCGTAGGCGGCGGCGTCACGAGCGTCGAGGACGAACGCGCGGGCGTTGAGATCCAGGGGCAGGTGGTTGGCGATCGTGAGGGTGATCATCTGGTGCCTCCGCGGCTGTGGTGGTGAGCGGGTATGGCTCATGTATAAACGGTGGCAATGCATAGCGGTAGTGGCTACGGGTGATCCGGTAGCGCGGTCTGTTACCAGCCTGGACAGGGATGGCCCGTGCGCCCGCTGAGCGCCACGCTGCCGGCCTAGCCATCGTTCCGGGTAGGTGAGGACCGTTCTGCGGTTCTAGGGATTCCCGCAGGTCACCAGGCATGGGGAGGCCCCGGTCACGATTAGATAACGATCGTGACCGGGGCCTGGGGGTTGTCGAGTTTGAACGACCTATGACCGGTTGACCAGACGCAGCCACGGGTCACGGTAGGTCCGGCGCCAACGTCCCTGCCGGGTTACCACCAGGCCGGCGTCACGCGCGGCCTGATCCCTGCTGTCCCAGAGACGAGACTCCATCGCGTTGAGAAACCGTGTCAGCGTCCGCATGGTTGGTTATGATAGCGCCCGGACACACCGATGCCCTACCTCGATGGGGAAGTGAGGTAGGGCATCGGTTCACGCCGGGATGGTTCTCAGTTCCAAACCGCTCCGTCGTTCGTCTGTCTCATGTCCTCACCCCACCTTCGTCCTCGACTGCGGTGATGACCCCACGCGAGATAACGGGGGCTTGGTCTGTAGCGATGAACGCGACACGGTCCGAGCCGAGTGCGTCCGAGCCGAGTGCGTCCAGAGTCATCAGCCGGAACCTGTGGAGATCCTCGCGTCGGGTATGCGTGGGCACGCAGACTATGAGCCTGTCCTCCGGACGCAGGA
>Ga0184623_10000787_pt1 | contig 13647 bp, 17 predicted proteins | sample PLM1_100_b1_FD_133138 | JGI IMG/M metagenome (GOLD analysis project Ga0184623, IMG submission 133138) | Groundwater sediment microbial communities from an aquifer in East River, Colorado, USA - PLM1_100_b1 | ecosystem: Environmental > Terrestrial > Soil > Riparian zone | place: USA: East River...
CATGTTCGGCTTGTCACTCTCAGCCTGTCACTTCTGACATGTCAAGATGACACACACGCTGACTTGTCCGAACTGACAAGGGCTCACACGTAGATGCTCGGCTGCCCCGCGTGCAGGTGCGCCCGGGTGGCGTGGCCCCACGCGGCCAGCGTGCACGCGACCAGGGGACTGATGACCACCGACGCGCGCCGCGACCACGCCCACGCGTCGCCGAGCCGGCGCTTCTCGGCCCCCGCGACGGCGGCGTCCAGCGCCGGGTGGAACGCGTACCGCAGCGCCCCGTCCGTGGCGGCGTCGTACAGCGCCCCGGCGGCGCGCGCAGCGTCCCCGGCGCTCGGGGCCGCACCACCTCGATGCCGGCGGCCTCGAGCGGGGCGATGAGCGACCCTGCGGGGCCGGTGGCGTCGACCACCACGGCGCAGGGCCGCCAGTCGTGGTGCAGCTTCACCAGCCGGGGCACGACCCAGGCGGTGCCCTGCTCGTGCGCGATGACCTCGACGTGGCTGCGCCCGTCCGGCCGGCGGCCGGCGGCGGCGATGGTCGACCAGGACCGCTCGGGGGTCGTGTCGGCGGCGAACGCCACCGGGCCGGCCATCCCCTGCCCGTCGGTCATGGCCAACCCCCGCCAGGTGGCCTCGCTGATGACGTGCCAGTCCGACGGGATGTCACCCGGCCAGAGATTGCAGTACGCGCGCGCGCGCGCGAAGTCGCTGAGCGCGAGCCGTTCGAGCTCGCTGGCAATCTTCGCCTCGGCGATGGTGATGCCCAGCGCCGGCATGTACGACCGCCACGTCCGCGGGTCCGCCGGGTCGGCGTCGGGCGGCGCCGACCACTCGAAGTAGACGACGGTCGCGCTGCCCGAGGCCAGGGCCCGGCCGCGGTCGACCTTGCCACGCAGGTAGCTCGAGCGCACGGTCCCGGCCGTCGACGCCACCCACAGCTGCGCCTCGGGGCGGGTCACCATCGTCGGCGACATGCCCTGCTCGAGCCGGGCGTCCTCATGCACCCACGCCTCGTCGACCACGCCCAGGTCGAGGGTGTCGCCGTGGCCGGCCGTCTCACCCGGCGCCGTGATGCCGTACCAGGACCCGTTGCGCCACCGGACGGCCTCGTCGCCGCGCTGGCGGCGCACCGTGTACTCGCCCGCGTAGCGCGAGCGGTCCAGCGCCCGGACGTGGACGTCTTCCCACCGCGAGTGGGCGTGGATGCGGCTCTGCGCCGCGTACAGCACGCGCGAGCCGGGCCAGTGCCTCGCCCGGTGCACCATCACGGCCAGCAGCAGCCGGCTCTTGCCCTGCTGGCGCATCGTGGTCAGGTCAACCTCGTCGTAGGCCAGCCGCCCCGTCGCCGGGTCGATTTCCATGGCGACGTCGGCCACGTACCGCTGCCAGGCCATCAGCGGCGTCCCCAGCGCCTCGGCCAACCTCGGCGACCTCGCCGCCGAGGGTCGGACGTGATGCATCACGTCCGGTGGCGTAGCGGGGCGGGCAAATCGTCAACACGTCAACGCTCATCGGCCACTGTCCGCGGTCAGACACACACACACCGGGCGCCGGGCGCGGGGGCGCCCGGGCCAGCGCCAGCAAAGGTCGCGGTCACCAGTCGCGCGTGTAGACGGGCGCGGCCTTCTTCTGCCTGGGCGGGACGTGGCCGGTCACCCCGGCGGCCTGGTTGCAGGCGACCTGGCACCAGGGGCAGGGCGACAGCGCGCCGTGGGCGGGGCCGACGTTGGCGGGGTCGAGCAGGCCGCCGCCGAGCGAGCGGGCGGTGAAGTGGTGGACGTCACCGCTACCCGGGTGGCCGCACAGGACACAGACGTCCGATGCGGCCAGCACCGCGGCGCGCAGCCGTCGCCACGGCCGCCCGGTGGGGCCGCCCTTCCTCACCGCTTGCGCCGTCGCTTGGCGGTGCGGGTACGCATGCGCCGCTCGCAGTCGTCGCAGCGTTGGCCGCGGATGATGCGGCGGTTGCAGCCGATGCACCGGCCCGGGCGCGTCAAGCCGATGGTGAAGTGCGTGGTTCCCACCGCTACCGCCAGCGCCGGGCGAGGGCGAGCAGGGGCGTACCAGTTTCTGGTACGGCCCCCCGGACGGCGGCGACCATGGCGCCGGGGTAGGCGCCCCGCCGGACGATGGCGACGTGGTCCAGGCGCGCGGCGCGGCGCTCGACGCGGCGGCGGTCGGGCGACCAGCGGTCGCTGCCGGGCAGGGGCGCGAAGCCGACCGACAGCCCGAGGGGCACGCCGTCGCGGGCCAGGGCGAGCACGTCGTCGCCCAGGGGCGTGTGGCTCACGTGCCAGGCGCCGTGCAGGCCGTCGGCGCGCTCGTCCAGCTCGACGGCGACGCCGATGGGCAGGGTCTCGGCCGTGCGCGGGTGGGTGGCGTCCAGCGGCACCACGGCCGGGTCGGTGCCCGCGAACGCGCCACGGACGAACACCTCGACCAGGCGGGGGCCGATGCGTGCCTCGACGCCGTAGGGGACCGCGACGCCGACCAGCGTGCGGCCGTCGCCCTGCTCGCGCAGCTCGAGCACGGCCGGGTAGGCGCGGGTCTGGACGTCGGTCATGCGATACCCCCAGGGGCAGGCTCGGGCAGGGGCGGGCGGTCTTCGAGGTCGCGCGCCTCGTTCTTGAGCAGGAACCCGCTGGCGATGCCGATGGCGTGCGCCTCGTAGCGGGTCTTCAGGTCGACCCTGACGATGCCGTCGGGGTTGAAGCGCGCCTTCTGGGTGCGTGGCAGCAGCCTCGACAGCGCCCGCTCGACCACGACCAGCCACGGCGCCACCGTGAACGTGAGCAGGTCCATCGCCCGCATCTCAGGCGAGGTGTAGGCCAGGGGCCCGGCCGTCTCGCCGTTGACCAGCTCGGCCGGGACGCCGTAGTAGCGCGCGATGGTCGCCACGTTCGCTTTGCTGGACTCGAGGAACTGTGACTCTTCGGGCGCGATGGTGATGTGCTGGAACTTGGCGCCGCCGCCGAGCACGGCAATGCGCCGATTGCCCTTGTGCCGCTCGTCCCAGCGGGCTTGCATGTTCTCGGCGGCCTCTTGGTTGATGTGCTGGTCGGAGGTGAGCACGCCGGCGGGGATGCCGGCGTCGCCGAACAGCTTGGCGCCGAACCGCTCGATGCCGAGCCCCAAGCCGACCGCCTGCCGGGCGTGCGCGATGGGGCTCAGGCCTTCCAGGCCACCGGGCGGGGTCCAGCGGCGCACGTGCCACACGTCGCCCGGGTCCTGCTCGACGCCGTCCAGGCGGTAGGTGACGGTGCCCTCGGGGGCGGTGACGCTCACCCTGTCAGGATTGATGACTTCGAGCTGCGCGGGGCGCAGCGCCGGGCCGGCCCGGTCGACCACCACGGCGTAGGCGTTGCCCCGCAGCAACAGGCTCACGAGCACCTGCCCGAGGAACTCGACCGTGTCGGCTCGGGCGCTGGGCTGGGCCAGGATGGGCGGCAGCGCCGGCAGCGGGTCGCGCTCGCCCACCCGGTACACGTGCAGCGGGAGCGTGCTCACGCAGTCGGCCAGCAGCGTCACGCAGCGCCAGACCGTCGAGTGCTGCATGGCGCTGGCGGCGTTGACGCTGATGCCGGCGGCGGTCGGCGTGGCCTCGTCGGCGAGCAGCTGCTCGAGGGTGAGGGTGGCGCGCTGCTCGACCGGCCCGGCCACGGCGACGGCCCGGCGGGCCCGCTCGGCCCGGGCCAGCTCGAGCACGGCCACCGGGCTACCCCTTGCGCTTGGGCGGGGCCGAGCGGGCCCGCCTGGGAAGCGCGGCCCTGACTTCGGCCAGCTCTTCGGCGACGCGGCGGTCGTACTCGTCGGCGACGTCGCGCTCGTCGCCGGCCAGGCGGGTGAACTCGGCCAGCTCGTCGGCCGAGAGGTCGCGCTGTTCAGTCTGCGCCCGGGTCAGGATGGCGTCCCGGGCGTCGCGCGCGGCGCTGCGCCGCGTGCGTAGCTCTTCGAGCAGGGTGGGCGGCACTGGCACCCCCAGGGTGGGCCGTGGTCGTCGCGGTCGCGGCGGTGCCATCAAGATAACCGGTAAACCAGACGATCGGGTATCGACGCACTCGATACCTCAGTTGTCGAGCATCCCGCTCGGGTGGGCGAGCTGGCGCAGCACCACCAGTTCCGCGGCGACCAGCACCAGCCCGCCCGCGGCCGGGTCGCCGTAGGTGACGTACGAGCGGCGCTGGTCGCCGCGGATGTGCATGTCGCCGCGGCCGGCCGCGTCGTCGAGCAGGTCGGCGGCGGCCTGCTCGCTACAGTGCCGGTTCTCGGCCACCGACTTGACGGCCAGGTAGACGAGCAGGCTTCGCTCGCGGTCGGTCAGGCCGGACGGCGGGCCGTAGGTGGCAGAGACGTACTCGCTCACTGGTCTTTCGCCTTCCCCTCGTCGTCGGAAGATGTAACAACGTAACCTTGCTGGTCAGCGGCCATATCAGGATGTAACACGGGCTGGGCGGCGTTACGTTCTGAAACCGCCTCTGAGCTGGGATGTTGCGTTGTTACATCTTCGTCGGCCGCCGCCGGGTCGGGGGCGGGTAGGTAGCGTGCCCAGGCCGGCTTGAACGCTGCCCGCTCGTACCCGCGTTCCGTGCCCGCGCCGAGCCGGAACGGCTTGGGCTTGATGCCATGCGGCTTGAGCAGCTTGGCGAGCCGGCTCGCCGTGCCCTTGGTGTTCCCGGCCTCGATGTCACGGGCCCACCAGTCGCCCCACGGGCCGGTTTCCTGCTTGACGAGATGGGCGAGCAGGACCACGGTCGGCAGCCGGTCGCGGCGCTCGTCGTCGAACGCCTCGCGGATGTGGGCCAGCAACAGCTCGCCGGTCGACGTGTCGGCGTCGGCGCGCCCGCGGCGGTGCAGCCGGACGGCGGCGGCGCGCGCCCGGACGGGTCAGCGCCCGGCCGCCGCGTCGGCGATGGCGAGCAACGCTTCCCAGCCGTCTTGCTGGCGGTCGGTGAGCGCGTCGGGCGGCTCGGGCGTCGCGCCGGTGAGCGCCGGCAGCGCCGCCGCGGCCCAGCCCGCGACGCGGGCGCGCAGCTCGGCCGCGGCGGGCCGGACGAGCCGGCGGCGGAAGCGCTCGGCGTCCTCACCTTTCTTCTTGCGCTGCAACCGGACCGGGATGGACCGGTCGGCGAGCATGTCGGGCAGCTCGCCGGTGCCCGCGAGCACCTTGGGGCAGTAGGCCGAGTACTCGACGGGCGCGCGTGCGGCGCCCTCGCCCTCGACCAGCCGCACGCAGCCGCCCTCTTCGTAGCCCGCGTTCAAGACGGCCTGCAGCCGCTTGGCGTCGTCGCCGGCCGTGCGGGCGAACAGCAGTTGCACCTCGTCGAACAGCAGCGTCGGCGGCGGGACGCCAATCGAGCGGAACAGCGCCGACGCGGTCGAGTCGGCCGCCTTGAGTGCGCCACGGCAGAGCAGGACGAGCACGTCGCAAAGCCTGGTCTTGCCGGACTGCTTCTCGGCCGACGTGACGTGCAGGTACAGGGTCGTCTCGGCCGCCTCGAACGCCCACGTGTGTGCCACCCAGAGCGTCACGGCGACGGCCTGCGCGCGGGTGGTGAACACGACGAAGCGGCGCAGGAACCGCTCGACGTCGGCCAGGATGGCGGCGCCCTCGGCGATGTCGACGGCCGCGACGGCCGCGGCCTGCTCGTCGAGCAGGGTCAGCGGCTCGAACTCATCGAGTGCGTACCCCTCGCGCAGGTGCTCGGTGGCGCCCGCGCCGCGGCGGTTCACGGCGCCCTCGACCAGGGCCACGTCCCGGGCGGCCGCGGCCAGCTCGCGCGCGAGCGCCCGGGCGTGCTTGGCGCCGGCCTCGCCCCGGCGGGCGACGACGGTGACGTATCCGCCGCGCAGGTACTCGACGTGCCGGACGTTCCAGAGCTGGCCGCGGGGCAGGTGCGCGCAGGTGGCGACCACGCCCGCGGCGGCCAGGGCGTCGGCGTCGGCTTCGTCGTCGACCACGTAGACGCGCTCGCCCGCCTCGACGGCCGCGACGACCTCGGCGGCCCGGTACAGCGGCCAGGAGCCCCGCCGGTCGGGCCGCTCGGGCATCCACGCGTCGACGCGCCACACCTCGTAGCGCACGTCGGGCGGCTCGGCGTAGCGGAACACCCGCAACCTCGGCGCGCCGTCCTCGTCGGCGTAGTCGTAGGTGCCACTGAGCCGGCCGGCCGCGCCCGCGCCGTGGTCCCAGAGGTCACTCGGCTTGAGTCCCAGCCGGTCGCGTATCTGCGGGCCGGTGCACTCGCCCCAGCAGAACAGGCGGACTTTGCAGTCGTCGTAGGTGACCTGGAAGCGGCCCTGCTTGCCGCACGCGGGGCAGGTGTACCGGCCGGCCGTGAACGTCTCGGCGGTGTGCGGGTCGTGGCTGCGCCAGCGTCGCCAGAACCGCGCCTGCGCCGGGGTCTCGGCGCTCACGATGCCCGCCACTCGAGCACGGTCGACCCGGGGAAGCAGGCCAGGACGCGGGCCACGGCCACGGCCACGGCCACGGCCACGGCGACGTCGGCGCCAGCGTCGGCTATGATGGCTGCGCCGCCGGTCGCGGTAGAGCTGGAAGCGGGGCGCCCCTTGTCGCGGGGGGCGCCTCGTTCGTTAGGCGGTGGCCGCATCGTCACCGCCCCCACGCTTGCGGGCGGCGCGGGCCCGGCTCGACTTGAGTGCCAGCTTGGCGAAGTACGCGCGGCGCAGGTGCTCGGCGCGGCGGGCCCGCTCGACCGGGTCCAGCTCGCCGGACGGGTCGGCCTCGCGCTCGAAGCGCTCGAGGAACTTGGCGCGCGCGCCGGCCGTGCGGCCGGACGGGTCGGCTTCCTTCGCCCACTGGATGTGAGCGGCAACCTTGGCGCGTAGGACGCGCTGCTCGGGGGTGAGCTTCCGGGGCATGGCTTCCTCAGCCGTTCCCCTGCCCTTGCGGGGAGGGAGGCGAGCCGGGCCCGCGCCCATACATCTTGTGTTGTGCCGGGTACGCTACTGGTTGTGGCCGAGCAACCCGACTCGTACGCCGTCGTCTTCCGGTGCGACCGCTGCGCGCGCCGGTCCGGGCGCGCGCCGGTCCTGGCCGTGGGCAATCCCGACCCTAGCGCCCCGGTCGAGTGGAGCTGGCGGCTCTGGGCCCGCCGGGCCAGCCATCCCCTTCCGCCCATGGAGAAGGGCGGCATTAGCTCGCACGGCGGCGGCGTCCCGCACGGGTCCATGCGGCGCCTCGACACGCGCGGGAGGCAGAACACTCGGCTCGCCCTGATTCCACTCATGGCGCCGGCGGCGCAGCTCATCTGCCACCGCTGCAAGGCGAAGCCGAGGGTTGCCCGCGCGAAGCTGGTCGAGCTGGCCGAGCAGGCGATGGCCGCGGGCCGCCGCGACGCCTACGTCTAGAGCCGGTCCCCAGGGTCTCGCCTTTCTCGTCGCTGAGCGCTACGCTCAAGGCATGAGCGAACATGTCGTGACGCTGCTCGCCACCGTCAGCCGAGGGGAGAGCGGCTGGTTCGTCGCCCAGTGCCTCGAGGTTGACGTGGTCAGCCAGGGGAAGACCCCGGACGACGCCCTCGCCAACCTCAAAGAGGCGCTGGAGCTGTACTTCGAGGATGAGCCGGTCCCGGTCGCCGTCCCCGTCGAGGTGTCGGTTCCGGCGTGACGGGCGCCCTGCCGGTCGTGTCGGGCGCCGCGGTCGTCCGCGCCCTGAAGCGGGCGGGCTTCGAGCAGGTCAGCCAGCGCGGCAGCCACGTGAAGCTGCGGCATGCCTCGCCGCCGCGGACAACTGTCGTCCCGCTGCACAGCGAGCTTGACGTCGGCACGCTCAAGGCAATCCTTCGGCAGGCGGACTTGACGGCCGAAGCGTTCCGGCGGCTTCTCTAGAGGTCCCCGAGGCCCAGCCCGCGGGCCTCGTCGGCGGCTCGCTCGCTCGCGGTCGCGGCGACGTAGCGGTCGAGCATGTCCCGGCGCTGCCAGCCGGCCACGGCCATCAGCCCGCCTTCCGAGCCGCCCGCGGCCAGCCAGCGGCCCGCGGCGGTGTGCCTGAGCACGTGGGGATGAAACCCCTTGATGCCGGCCAGCTCGGCGCGGTAGCCCAGGGTGTGGTGCAGTGCGTCGTAGCCGAACGCCCGGCCGCGGTCCCCCAGCCACAGCGCCGGGGTGGCGGCGAGCCGGTGCGCCCGGCGGGCCCGCACGTAGCGGTCCAGCGCGCGGGCGGTCTGGGGGCCGAACGGGACCATGCGGCCCTTGCCGCCCTTGCCGCGGCGCACGACCACGACACCGGCGCGCACGTCCACGTCGCCCGTGGTGAGCGCGACCGCCTCGCCGGCCCGCAAGCCCGTCTCGGCGAGCAGGCGCACGATGGCCTCGTCCCGGCGGTCGCGCATCCCCGGGCCCTGGCACGCGGCGACGAGCGCGCGCAGCTGGGTGGCCGACAGGGCCGGGACCACCTTCGAGTCCAGCTTCGGGGGCTTGAGGCCGGCCAGCGGGTCGGCGTCCAGCTCGCCCTCGTCGACCAGCCACGCGGCGAAGCGGCGCAGGGCGAGGTGGCGGGTGCGCGCGGTCGCCGCCTCGGCGCCCCGGTCGAGCAGGTGGGCGATGAACGCGGCCACGCCCGCCCGGTCCAGCACGGCCGGCCGCTCGGCTTCTGCGCACCAGGCGAGGTACAGGCGCACGCCGGTGGTGTACAGGCGCACCGTCCCCGGGGCCTTGCGCTCGGCCTCAAGGTGGGTCTGCCACGACTCGGCCAGCTCGGCCAGCTCGAGGGCGGGTGGGGTTGGCATACCCGATATCTTGACTGAGAACGCTACGCTATGGCAAGCTCAGTCCAGGCCGCCAGTGTTTCCGCAGGTGGAAAGGGGATTCAGCGGCCAGGACCGGCCCCGTCTCATTCCAGGTAGTCGCGCAGTTTCTGGCTCCGCGAGGGATGGCGCAGCTTGGACAGCGTCTTCGACTCGATCTGGCGGATGCGCTCGCGGGTCACGCCGAACTCGCGCCCCACCTCCTCGAGGGTCCGGGGGTGGCCGTCGGTCAGGCCGAAGCGGAGCTGGATGACCTTCTTCTCCCGCTCGGACAGGGTGTGCAGCACCGAGTCCAGCTGCTCCTGGAGCAGGATGAAGCTGGCCGCGTCGACCGGGACCACCGCGTCGGAGTCCTCGATGAAGTCGCCGAGGTGGGAGTCCTCCTCCTCGCCGATCGGGGTCTCGAGGCTGACCGGCTCCTGGCTCACCTTGAGGATCTCGCGCACCTTCTCGGGGGTGAACTCCATCTCCCGCCCGATCTCCTCCGGGGTCGGCTCGCGGCCGAGGTCCTGCAGGAGCTGGCGCTGGATGCGGATCAGCTTGTTGATCGTCTCGACCATGTGCACCGGGATGCGGATGGTGCGGGCCTGGTCGGCGATGGCCCGGGTGATCGCCTGCCGGATCCACCAGGTGGCGTAGGTCGAGAACTTGTAGCCCTTGGTGTAGTCGAACTTCTCGACCGCGCGGATGAGCCCGAGGTTGCCCTCCTGGATCAGGTCCAGGAAGAGCATCCCACGGCCCACGTAGCGCTTGGCGATCGACACGACCAGGCGCAGGTTGGCCTCGATCAGCTTCTTCTTGGCGAGCTGGCCCTGGCGCTCGGTGCGCTGCAGCTCCCGCAGCCGGGTGGAGCTGGGCTTCTTGGCCCCGTTCACGGCCTTGTCGAGCTCGGCGGTGGCTGCCTCGCCCTCCTCGATGGCCTTGGCCAGGATGACCTCCTGCTCCGCGGTCAGGAGCGGGACCTTGCCGATCTCCTTGAGGTACATGCGGACGGGGTCGTTGGTCGGCGCCTTGAGCGCGAGGTCGTCGTCGCGGGCCGAGCGGGCCTCGCGCGCGAACTCCTCGGCGTCGAGCTCGTCCACCATCTCGACGACCTCGATGTTCTCGTCGGCGAGGACCTGGTAGACGTTGTCGATCTGCTCCGCTGACAGGTCGACGGGAGCGAGCGCCTCGATCACCTCTTCGGTGGTGATGAAGCCGCGCTCCTTTCCCTTGACGACGAGGTCGCGCACCTCGTCGATCTGGGCTTCCTTGGCCATGGCCATAGGGTCAAGTACCTCTCGTGTCGTACGAACGACGCGGGACGCCGCATGTGCTGCCAGGTGCGCTCAGGGGGAGGGACCCCTAGCCTCCGGGCCGCGGCTCCCGCAGGGCTCGCCGTCGGGCCTCGAGGCTGATGAGCTCTTCGAATCGTTGAGTGTACTCGTCCGGCCGCTCCACCGGGTTCATACGCTGCAAGGTTCCCTTGAGCTCGTCGATTCCGCGGGTCAGGCGGAACTCTTCGAGCCGACGAAACACCTCTTCAGCGTACTCGCGCTTCTCTTCGGCCGCGAATGCTTCTACTGCAAGGCCGCGCAGGAAGCCGCGCTCCTTCTCGTTGGCGGCCTGCTCGAGCACGGACTCGAGCGGCGCGCCGGGCCCGCCCGCCTTGGCCAGGGCGACGAACGAGGCGCTGGTGGCCGGGGTGGTGAACCAGTCCTCGGTCCAGTGGCCGGCCGCGTCCACGGTCCACTCCGGGTACTGCAGGGCGAACTTGAGCGCCTCGCACTCGACCTTGGCCTGCGGGCTCCGGGAGCGCGGGGCCGCCCTGGCCGCCGCCTGCTCGCGGGCCGGCTCGCGGCCGGCGACCATGCCCAGGTACTCGCGCTCGTCCAGGTGCAGGGCCTGGACCACCGAGCGGGCGTACTCGGTGCGCTGCAGGGTGTCGGGCACGCTGCGCAGCAGCGGGACCAGCTCGCGGGCGGCCCGCACCTTGCCCTCGGGGTGGCGCAGGTCGAAGTGGGCCAGCTTCCAGTCGAGCCACCAGCGCACCAGCGGCTGCGCCTCGGCGACCAGCTCGCCGAACGCGTCCCCGCCGTGGCGGGTGACGAAGTCGGCCGGGTCGAGGCCGGACGGCATGGTCAGCACGTGGGCGGAGAGCGACGCCTCCGGCGTGGCCACCAGCTCGCCGATGCCGCGCTCGGCCGCCTTGGCGCCGGCGGTGTCGGCGTCAAAGGCGAGTACGACCTTGTTGGTGAAGCGGTTGAGCAGGCGGAAGTGGTCGCCTCGGAGGGCGGTGCCGCAGGTGGCCACGGCCTGGGGCACCCCGGCCAGGTGGAGGGAGATCACGTCGGTGTAGCCCTCGACCACGACCGCGAAGCCGGCCTGCACGATCGGCAGCTTGGCCAGGTGGAGCGCGTACAGGGCCCTGCCCTTCTGCCAGATCGGAGTCTCGGCGGTGTTCAGGTACTTCGGGGCCTTGGCCTTGGTGTCGCCTGGGTCGTCGAGGATGCGGCCGCCGAAGGCGACCGGGTCGCCGCCCACGTCGAAGATGGGGAACAGCACCCGGGCGTGGAAGGCGTCCCGCAGCCCGCGGGCTCCGGTCCGGGCCAGCCCCGCCTCGGTCAGCTCCTCGGGTCGGAACCCCTTGCCGCGCAAGTGACCGACGAGCGCTTCCCAGGCGTTGGCCGGCGCCCAGCCGAGCCGGAACCGCTCGGCGGCGGCCCGGTCGTAGCCCCGTGAGGACAGGTAGGTGCGTGCCTCCCGGCCGTCGGGCGACTCCACCAGCAACCGGTGGTAGAACGCGACCGCCTCGGCGTGCGCGGCCACCAGCCGGCTCTTCTTGCCCAGGCTCCCCCGCTCCCCCGCCGACCGCCCCTCGTAGCGGACCTCGATCCCGGCCCGCTGGGCCAGCCGCTCGAGCGCCTCGGTGAACGACAGCGTGTCCTGTTTCATCAGGAAGTCGATCACGTCCCCGTGTGCCTGGCAACCGAAACAGTGGTAGGCACGCGTCGTGGCGTTCACCGTGAACGATGGGGTCTTCTCCTGGTGGAAGGGGCACAGGCCCTTCATGCGGGTGCCGCCCGCGGGCCGGAGGGTCACGTACTCGCCGACGAGGGCGGTGATGTCGGTCGCCTCGCGGATCTCCGCGATCGACTCGTCACGGATGCGGCCGGCCACGGTCCTTCACCCCTATTCGTCCAACACGCCGGGGGCCGCTGCGACGGCCCGAGCCCGAGCGAAACGACGATGGGGGAAGGACCCGCTGAAGGGCTCTCCGGCATTGTACGCACCGTTCCGCCGAACTGAGACCTCCTGCGGGGAAGGCAGCCTGACGGTGACCACCGCCGTGCGCTCCCCCGCCCGCAGGACGGCTCCCTCGCAGTGTACTCGAACATACGTTCGATACGGAAGCCGGTGTGGACAGCCGGCCTCACCGCGCGGCGACGGTCTTCTCGCCCGCCCGGTCCCTGGGCGCGAAGGCGGCGTTCCAGGCGGCGAGAGCGTAGCGGTCGGTCATGCCCGCGATGGCGTCCACCGCCTGCTGCTCGACCGGGTCGGTGGCGAGGCTCGCCCCCATCGGCATCGCGTCGGGATGCTCCAGGTAGTGCCCGTACAGGTCGGTGAGCAGCCGGCTGGCCCGCCGTGTCTGGCGCTCGGCCTCGGGCCGGAGGTAGACGCGGTCGAACATGAACGTCCGCAGGGTGGCCATGGCCTCGGCGCAGCCGTCGCCCTGTACGACGTGGGGCCGGCCCCGGGAGTGGCGGACCACGTCCTCGACCAGGGTGCCGACCATGTCGGAGGTGGTGTCGCCGAGGGCGTGGCGGACGGCCGGGGGCACCTCGTCGACACCGGCCAGGACGCCGGCCCGGAGCGCGTCGGTGAGGTCGGCGGTGAGGTAGGCGATGCGGTCGGCCAGGCGCGCGCAGGTCCCCTCGAGCGTGGCCGGGGGCTCGTGCCTCCACGAGTGCCTGGCGATGCCGTCGAGCACCTCGGCGGTCAGGTTGCGCGGCTCGAGCAGGGTGAGCAGGCGCGCGCCCTGCTGGGCGTGGTCGAAGCCGTTGGGCGCGACCGCCTGGAGCGCGGCCTCGCCGCCGTGGCCGAAGCAGGAGTGCCCGAGGTCGTGCCCGGTGGCGATGGCGGTGGCGAGCGGCACGTTGAGCGCCAGGGCCTGGGCGATGGTGGCCGCGATCCGGGCCGTGTGCTGCATGTGGGTGGCGCGGGTGACGTAGTGGTCGCCGATGTAGGGGCCGCCCTGCCTGCCCGCGGCCGGCCCCTCGGAGAAGGCCGGGATGAACGACTGGGTCTTGCCGTGGGCCCGCATCATCGCCCGCGAGAAGATGATCCGGTCGAGGTCCCGCATCCAGCAGGTCCGCACCGGGTCCTCCGGCTCGGACTGGCTCCGGCCGGCCGACTCGGCCGCGCGGGCCGCCCAGGGCGCGAGCGTGCGCGCCTCGGCCGCCTCCAGCTCGGCCCGGACGGTCCCCTGCTGGACCCAGTCCGCCGTGCCCCTCACCGCGCGCTCCCTGACTGGGTCGCGTCCGCCGTTGCCTTCACCGTTCGCTCCCTCGGTACCGTCGGCGCCGTTCGTCGTCGTCACCCCAAGTGTGACCGGGCCCTGTGACGGTCGGGCCCCATCCCCGCCGACGGTCAGGTCTCATCCGCGGCTGACGGCCGGGCCGCATCCGCGGCTGAGGGCCGGGCCGCATCCCCGGGCTGACGGCCAGGCATCACTCCCTGCTGATGGCCAGGTCTCACTCCCTGCTGACGGCCAGGCATCACTCCCCCCGCACCAGGCTGAACAGCACCAGGTCGTGGAAGGCGCCGTCGCGGAACTGGGCCCGGCGCAGCACGCCCTCCCGGGTGAAGCCGGCCTTCTCCAGCGCGCGCTGCTCGGCCAG
>Ga0184623_10000788_pt1 | contig 13638 bp, 11 predicted proteins | sample PLM1_100_b1_FD_133138 | JGI IMG/M metagenome (GOLD analysis project Ga0184623, IMG submission 133138) | Groundwater sediment microbial communities from an aquifer in East River, Colorado, USA - PLM1_100_b1 | ecosystem: Environmental > Terrestrial > Soil > Riparian zone | place: USA: East River...
CCGGCTCGGACGACACGCCGGTGACGGTGCCGAAAGCCAAGATCGCCGCAAAACCACCCCAACCGGCAGCTGTGGGTGCATTCGGTGGTGAGCCGTCCGGACCGGCGTCACGTTGTCGTGAGCGTGAGCCGCCGCGCTGGCGACCGCGTGGACGGATGGGTGCCGTCAGCCGTCGTCAGCGCTGCTCGCTGAACGCCTTACTGACAGCGTTAGGCCCTCGTACTCCCGATCAGGTATCCGCTTGAGGAGGTCTAGCACCTTCTCGTCGGCCCCTCGCGACTCCGCGTGCGAGACCAACTGGTCTCGCCGCGTCGGGTAGTCGACGCCCGCGAGGCTGACGGCCGGGCAACCCAGTGGCGGATCTGCCGCCGCCCGGTCGCCGTGGCAGCTGGACCCGCGGTAATTACCCTCCCGTGGCAGCGATTTGCTAACCTCTCACCGCCACGCGCCGCTAGCTCAACTGGCAGAGCAGCGGACTCTTAATCCGCGGGTTGGGGGTTCGAGTCCCTCGCGGCGCACCCGTGATCATGCTGTTGACCTGCGGTTTTGCCCGATCGATGGCCGAGATCGGCGATCTCGACGAGCCGATGTGTGCTCGATGTGTGATCGGGAGTCCGGCTACCATTCTGGCACCGGTTGGCACCGTCTATGTTCGCGGTGCTGCGGGGGTCACGTTTCCTGGAGCCGAGGTTTGGTCGCGACCCGGATGGCACCGACGACCCATCGTGCTGGACCTGCCCGGCTTCTGATCGCGTACCGTAGCGAACTATCGACGAGTGGTTCCGGCCGGCTCACGTGCCAGGAATGAAGCATGCGGCTGACATGACACGTCGGTGGCTGCGGCCGTGGGTCGTTCTGATGGGAGCGTCCGCTGGTGGCGCATCTACTGCCCTTGTTGCAGCCGCGTGGCTGCCGGGGTGGGCGGCGGCACCGGTAGGAGCCGTGGGTGCGGCGATCGCTGGAGTCGCCGTGGCGAATGCTCAGCAGACGCTCGGCGAGCAGCGGACCAAGCGGCGCGCGACGGACACGTTCTCTGTCGGCAGCGGCCCGCCGCATGCTCGACGTCCCGTGCGTGATCTCGATGACCCGATCCTGTTCGGTGTGCACCCGGCCGCGACTCGGCCCGGGACCGGTCAAATGGATCGCATCCCGGAGTTTGTCTCACGCGATCGGTTCGGCGAGGTGCAGGGCCGGGTGGCCGCAGGTGGATTCGTTCTGCTCGTCGGCGAGTCAACAGCGGGAAAGTCACGGATGGCATACGAAGCCATGCGCGCCGCCGTACCGGATCACGAGGTCTTCCGCGCCCGGCCGTCCGACGATCTCGCCGTCCTCACCGACGTAGTGGAACGAACGCGCCGATGCGTGGTGTGGCTGGACGAACTCGACCAGTTCCTCGGCGTTGGCGGGTTGACGATGGAGATAGTGGCACGCATGCTCGGCGGACGCCGTAGGCATACGGTGCTGCTCGCCACGATGCGCAGCAAGGAGTACGACCGATACAGCGCGCGGCAGCGAGACCTCACCGACGCCGCAACCTGGCGTGCCGGGCGGGATGTCCTGCTGATGGCGACGGACCCAGTCGAGTTGGATCGGCTGTGGTCGCATGCCGAGGTCGCGAGGGCACGCTCCATGACCCGCGATCCGCGGGTGGCGGCGGCATGTGAGCGCGCGGACCGGTTCGGGGTCGCCGAGTTGCTGGCGGCCGGTCCGGAACTTGCCAGCGACTGGGCCCACGCGTCGCAGCCAGGGCAACATCCGCGTGGCGCGGCGGTGGTCGCCGCCGCCGTGGATTGCCGGCGAATGGGCCTGCACCGGCCGATCTCCGAGGCGTTGCTGCGTCGCCTCCACGAGCCCTACCTGGCCGACCGTGGTGGGCCGCTGCTCCGTCCCGAGCCGTTCGCCGATGCCCTGGCCTGGGCGACCTCGATTACCCACGGCACCAGCAGCCTGCTGCTCCCCAGCTCCGACGGGTACCTCGCGTTCGACTACTTGATCGACCTGCCCTGGCTGCGCGACATACCGCAGGCGAGTTGGCGCAGCCTGCTCGAAGCGGTGACGCCTGTCGAGGCCTACGACATCGGCTGGTCCGCCATCGCCCTGCAGCGAACTGATCAGGCGCTGCGGGCATTCGACATCGCACGCGTCCACAACGTGCCCGACGCCGAGTACTCCTACGTCATCGCGCTCGGCAACTCCGGACGCTCGGCCGACGCCGCGAACCGGCTCACCAGCGAGGTCGCCGACCGCCAGCGCAGGCTCGGCGCTGGCGGCTGCCAATGTGGTCAAGCAGGCGCTTGACCCGACCAATGAGAACTATGTAATCAGCGCTCCTCGGGCTGTCGGCCTGGGCGGGCGAAACCTACCGGCGACTCTACGGTGCCGCCCCGTACGACGACCTAGTCGACGAAGTCCTCGACGAAGCCACCGCGATCCTCCACCAAGCCGGCTGGCACGAGCTAGAACGCACGACCTGGGAGGGCGGACTGGAGGATCTGCTGCTGCGGCGCGACACACTGCCTCCTGCTGTCCTACGACCCGCTCACCCGCCAGATCAACCTGCGTGACGGAAAGACTGATCTCGAAGGCACCCTGGACCTGCTCCGAGACGACGGAATCATCACCGGCGACGAAGATGGCGAGACGGTGGACCTTGACACCGGCCTCGCGCACGACTGGCCACCGGAAATGCTCGCAGCGGCCCAAGACCTGCTCGCCGGGCGCATCACGAATCTTCCGCGGCCCACCACGCCGCTGCCCGCGACACTGCTCGGCCTGCACCCACACGCCGACCGCACCCTACGCGGCCCGCGATCCGTGCCGGTTGTCGGTGCCCAACTGCAGTCCCTCCTGCACTCTGCCGACGTTCATCCCGGCACGGATTGATCCAGCGAAAGCCGCAGACGACGACCGGCTGGGACCTGACCCTCCGCGCCCTGCCCGGCATCCCCTTGTCCAGCCCTGCGGCAACCCGCCTGGCTCGGCCGTTCGGTCCATCTTCCATCAAGCGGTGCTTGTGTGCTCGGCTTGCTGCTGGCTGTGGAGGAAGCGGTCCTGAAGTGAATGGCGGGTACGGAGACTCTTGAAGACGTTGCAGGCGCACCCCGGACATTCGAGCCGGAGCATGGCCTGGGCCTGCTCACGGTAGCCGGGCAGGCCGAGGATCTCCGCGATGTCGTGCTCCAGGATGTTCCCGAGCGGGGGCAGCACGTAGCAACCGGATCGGACCGAGCCGTCCGACGCGATGTAGATCGTCGTGTAGCCGAGGACGCACGGCGGGTTCGCATCGCGAAGGGAAGGACTTCCTTCCCGCAGGTAGCGGCGGATGTAGTCGAGCTCGTAGCTGGTGAACTGCCGGCCAAGCCGCCGCGCGAGCGTCTGCACGATGCGTTCGTTGGTCGGTTCGTCGGGCCACAGCCCGGCCAGGTCGGCGTCCTGGAGGAAGTAGAGGCGGTTGTCGGGGAGGTTGCAAGCGAGATAGCCGCCGAGCCTATCGACGTGGTCGATCAGCGTCTCCAGGTCTTCGGCGCCCGCCTGGTTGAGGGTCATGGCGATGATCCGCGTCTTGCCCTGCAGCAGGTCCAAGCCCTCGACGGCGCGCTCGAAGTAGCCGCGGACGCCCCGAATCTCGTCGTTCCGGTCGCCTGCGGCGTCCAGGGAGACCGACACGTGGGTGATGGGCGAGGCGTTGACCTTCTCGGCGAAGCGACCCAGCAGCAGGCCGTTGGTCTGAATCCCGATGGTGGTGAACGGTGTGGGGTCGATGGCGCCCAGGATGTCGAAGAAGTCCTTGCGTAGGAGAGGTTCGCCCCCGGTGAAGCGGAGGGTGGTGACCCCGATTTCGCCTAGCCTTCCGATGAGGTGCACCGCGGCGTCGGTGTCGATGTGGTCGGTCCAGCGATGTTTCCAGTAGTCGCAGGTGACGCAGCGAGCTTGGCAGTTCTCGGTCAGCTTGACGCTGACGTCTGTGGGCCGGACACGCTTGGGGGCGAGACGTGGCGAGGCGTTGCTCGCCATCCAGAGCCGCGCTTGATACCGCTGTTCCGCGGAGATCACGAGGACAGCTCCACCGTGGTCTTCCACAACGTGAGCGTGCCCGGCTCGCCCGAGGCGGTGACCGATTCGTTCCTGTTCTGCGGTTCCTCCCCCATGTCACGCGATGCTAGCGTGCGGCGGATCTGAGCGCTGCCCGTCCGGGACTCGCCGTGGCGCGTTGAGGGGGTGGCATGCGGGGCGAGATCGAGGTGGTCCGTGAGTGCCTACGGGTCCGGTACGATCCCGGCCGTCCGTGGGTCTGGCTGGACCTCACCACCTTCAGCCAAGCCCTGTTGGCCGAGGTCAGCATCGACAGCCTCGAAGGCTTCGACCGCAGCCTGTCGGTTGCCTGGGACGGTGTTCGGCAGCAGGGTGAGTGCGACCGGCTGAGTTGGACGGCGAAGAGCACGTTGTGGAGCAAGCGGTACCACCTGGATGTGCACGCCGGCCATGTCGAGTTCCACGCCGAGGTCGCCGGCGAGGGTGACGTGGACACGGTCCGCTTCTTCGACGCGATCTATGACGCGGGCTTCCGCCAGCACTCTGCCATGACCAAGCATTTCAACGACAAGGGCGAGACGGGACCCCGCGCGTACTCCACCGGCTCGCCGGTGGCGTTCCGGCGCGTCTTCTGCCCGGAGCCGAACTCCTATGCCCGTCAGGTCTTTCGTCCCTACGAGTACGGGCAGATCAGTGTCAACGCCGACCTGGACTACTGCGGCGGGAACTTCGTCGCCAATCCGGGCCTGCTCTGCTTCGCGGTCTCCGCCGAGCCCGATCGCGAGTGGCTGGTGTTCGGCTTGGCCGTCGAACCAGGCGAGTACCTGTTCTCGGAGTACGAGTACCTCGGCGGCGAGGACTTCGCGCTCAACCTCAACAGCTGGGGAGCCCGCCGGGTCGAAGGCGGGTTCCGGACTCCGCGGATAGTGATCGTCCCGGGCAGGACCGCGCAGCAGGCCGTCGCCCGCTACGTCGAGGTTCTGCGCGATGCCGGTCTCGTGTCAGCGGTGCGGCGTGAACAGCCGAGCTGGTGGAGCCGGCCCATCGTGTGCGGGTGGGGCCACCAGTGCTACCAAGCGGACCTGTTCCGTATCCGTAGCAGTCCCGAGCGGCCGCCGGACAACGCCGCGTACACGCTGAGCATCCAGGCCAACTACCAGGACCTCCTCGGGCGGCTCGACGCGAACGATCTGCCCTGGGGAACCATGGTCATCGATGCCCGCTGGTTCCTCGCCGGCGGGCTGAAGAACGTCGACGAGGGACGCTGGCCGGACCTGCGCGGCTTCGTGGACGCTCAGCACCGGCGCGGCAGGCGAGTGCTGCTGTGGTGGGGGCCGTGGGATCCAGAAGGGGTTCCCGCCGACCAGTGCATCCGATACCTGCCGGACGATGGTCCGAGGAGGCAGAACCGTCCAGGCCGGCTCAGCAAGTTCGGGGTGCCCGCACCGCGCAAGAAGCTGGCCGTGGACATATCCCTCCCCGCCGTCCGCGGGCGTATCCGTGACCAGGTCCGTACCCTGCTCGGCCACGGACCGGGTGGGATCGACGCCGACGGGTTCAAGATCGACCACCTGTCGGCAGTACCTGGAATCTACGGCATGGCGTTCCCCGAGGGTTCTGCCGGCCTGTTCGGCATCGAAGCGGCCCGTGACTGTCTGGCGCTGCTGTACGAGACCGTCAAGGACGTCAAGCCGGACGCCTTGCTCATCGGGCAGTCACCGAACCCGTACCTGGCCGACGTCCAGGACATGCTGCGTCTGGGTGACATCTACACGCACCGGCCGGACTCGGTGGTGCCCGAGATGACCTTCCGCGCCGAAATGGCTCGCATCGCGGATCCGGACTGGCTCGTCGACACCGACGGCTGGCCGATTCCCTCCCTGGCCGCGTTTCGCGAGTACGTGGACGTACAGCCGACACTCGGGGTGCCGAGCCTCTACTACGCCACCCACCTGGACACCACGGGCGAGCCGCTCACGCCGGGCGACTATGCACGAATCCGGAAGGCGTGGTCGGCGTTGTGACACAATCAGGAGCCGCGTCCGTTCGCTCGACCGCCGCTCCCGCTGTGCCCGCCAGCGCCTTGCCGAGGGCGTGGACGAGCCGGTGGCCGGACGCTCGCCATTCAAGAGGCCGAAAGATACTCGCGTGGTCCGGCAGACGTCCCCGGAGAGCCGCCTCGGCCAGGTCCGCGAACTGATCAGCACGGGCCGGGTCGAAGAGGGTCGCGCCCCGACCAAGGCTCTCACGAAGAGCTGGGATGTCCGTGGCGATGACCTGGCAGCCGCACGCCATCGCCTCCATCGGCGGAAGGCTGCTCCCCTCGTTGATCGATGCCGTCACCAGCGCCGCCGCCCCGCTGTAGAGCGCGGCCAGGTCACCGTCACAGACGCGGCCGGCGAAGACGACGAAGTCCGTAGCGTCGTGCCGCCAAAGCAACCGGTGGACCTCCCGAGTCTGCTCGGCGTGACCACCGACCGCCACGAGCCGCGCGTCGGCGGGGAACCGGTGTCGCGCCCTGACGAGCTGTTCGACCAGCCAGGGAAACCGCTTGTTGGGATGGACCAGCCCAACGAACATCAGGTACGGGCCGGCCAGACCGTAGTGGCGCCGCACGGCCTGGACCGCCGTCACGTCGCGGCGGTGGAAGACCCCGCCGTCCACGGCGCACGGCACGAGGTCGAGCCGCGCGGCGTCGACGCCAAGAATGCCGGCGACATCACTTGCCGTGGACCGAGAGACGGTGATCAGGCGTTCCGCGCGCTGCACGAGGTGGCGGTTGATCGTCCGGAAGTACCGGGTGAAGAGCCCGTCACCGTCCTCGGACTGGTCCCAGGCGGACAGTTCGGCCAGCTCGCGGCGAAGCAGGTCCATTTCGCCCACCCCGAACCGTTCGGCGAAGGAGGCGTCACTGTAGCTCAGCTCGGGAAACCGCAGCCGGGTCAGGTCGTGAATGGTGAACACGAAGGGGACGGGGCACCGCCGATCCGGCAGGTAGTGGGAGGTGAAATACAGGTCCGCGTCCTGCTCGACGAGCAGGTCGCGTAACCACGGCGCGCGCCGCACAAACCCTTCCTCGTGAGGGCAGGTAACCACGGGCACGCCGAGACCGGCTGTGGCGGCACGGGCCCGCTCCTCCTGGATCGGCTGGGCTACTGAGAGGAGCCGCCAGCCAGCACGGACCGCCAGCGGCGCGGCCGTGGCTAGCAAGGACAGCCCATACCGGGAGACCCCGGTGTCGTGGTTGGCGCGCACATCGAACACCACAGTCGGCACGTACCGATCCCCCTCCTCACGTTGACGACGATCAGGTCAGCAGATCACTCAGGCGTCCAGCGGTGTCGGCTGGGTCCCGATGGAGCAAGCCGGTCAGGCCGTATCGGACGGCCGCCGTCACGTTGTCGGCTCGATCGTCGATGTACACCGCCCGGGTGGCCTGCGGGTAGGACGCGGCCAGCGCGGCGAAGAAGTCTCGGCCGGGCTTGGCGCACCCGATTTCGAAGGACAGACACGCCGGGGCGACGACGCCGGCGGCGGCCAGACGTGCGCTGACCGCCTGCCAGTGGAACGGGTTGGTGTTGCTGGCCAGCAGCACCCGCCCGGGCGCCGCGAACCGGCAGGCGACCCGGGTCATCACCGGGTCCACATCGGACACGACGGCGTTCCATGCTCGGCGCACGTCCTGGTCTCGCAGCGCGGGGCGTGACAGCAGCGCCCGGACGGCGTCGGTGAAATCCGCCGGTGTCATGTGTCCGGTCTCGAAGGAGCTGACGATGTGGGTACCCTCGATGATCTCGGCGACCCGTTCCCATGGGGTTCCGGTGTACCGGGCGAGCGCCCGATAGTGGGCCATCGGCACCGTGTGAACAAGCACGTCACCGACGTCCATCACGACCAGTTCTGGGCGCACCGCGCGACCTCGGTGTACACCGCGACGATGTCCCGCGCGTGGCGACGCCACCGGTACGCCTGCGCCCACCGGATTCTGCGTCGGCGGTCCGCGGCGTCGTCCGTGGTCGCCAGCACGTGGTCGATGGCGTCCGCCACCTGGTCTGGGTCGAAGGGGTCGACGAACATCGCGTGGGCGGCCAGGGTTTCCCGCAGCGCCGGGATGTCGCTGGCGATGACGCGGATCCCGGCGGCGAGAGCCTCCAGCGGGGGAAACCCGAAGCCCTCGTCTTCGGCGAGGTGCACCAACGCCTCGGCACGCTGGTAGAGGTCGACCAGGGTCGGGTCCGGAACGGCGCCGACCGCCACCGCCGTCTCCCCCAGACGGTCGGCGAGCAACTGGGCCCCGTGCGCTCCGGCGGCGAAGTCACGGCCGACGCAAAGCAGCCGAACATCCATCACTCTGGCTCTACTGGCCTCGTAGGCGGCCAGCAGCTCCGGCAGTCGTTTGTGGGCCAGGGCCTGCCCCACGTACAGCAGGTAGCGTCCTGACGTCTCGACCGGCGGAGGGGTAGGCGAAGGGTCGGGATCGGGCTGTTCTACCTTCTGATGGTCAATGCCCCACGGGGAGACTCGCACCCCGACGCTCCGGCCGACCGCACCGCTCAGTTGCTGGGCCACGGCACGGGTCGGCGTGACGATGCGGTCTGCACGGGCGCACGCCAGTGCGAGCATGCGGGCGCAGAACTCCTCGTGCAGGCTCCGGGGTTCCCGGACGAGCCCGGGTGGATAGTCGGCGAGGCCGCGCAGGGTCGTGGTGGCAGCCTTGAGCTGGGCCAGCCCATCCGGGCCGAAGCGGGCGACGAAGTCGAGGTCGTCGTAACAGTGATCGGGGCGCAGCAGGCGTAGCAGGTCGTGGACGGTCGCCACGAGCGGGATCTCCGGCTCCCCGAGAGGCACCCGGTAGTCGAGGAGGTGGACGATGTCTGCGCCCCGGGCTCGGGCCGCGCGCAGCAGCTCCTCCCCCTCGGCGAGTCCGTAGCGGACCGTGCCGCTGGGGGGTAGCACGCCGACCCGGACGTCCCGGCCGACGTGGGCGCGCAGCGCGCCCGTGAGGCAACGGGTGTAGCGACCGATCCCGTCGTGGCCGTCGATCCGGCCGTCCACGAGAACGCTGATCACCCGTTCGGACCCTCCGTGGCCGTCGGCTCGCCAGAGGTGCGCCGGTAGGCGTGTACGACGACGTCGACCTCGGTGTCCAGGGCGTCCAGGTGGGCCAGCCGGGCCTGGGTCTCCTGGTCCACCGACCAGTAGAACGGGGTCATCAGGAGCAGATTGGCGACCTGCCCGGGACCGCGCAGCGCCAGCTTGTACTGGATCCGGTGGGTGCCGATCGGCTCGAAGCCGGGTATGTGTGCGAGCGTGTCGGCCGGCTCATGGTGCGCCGGCGTGTCATAGAGGAGCTCCTTGAAGCTGAACAGGTGGCCCTCACCGGGGCCGCCCACGAGCATCACCCCGCCGGGTGCGACGACACGGCGGAAGTCCTCGCCGCTCAACGGCGAGAAATGGGTCAGCAGCACATCGATCCGGCTCGGCAACACGGGCATGCGATAGCTGCTGGCGACCGCGTACAGTCCGAGCGGGTCGCGCCTGGCCGCCACGCGGATCCCGTGCTTGGAGATGTCCAGCCCGGTCAGGATCGTGCCGGCATCCTGCCGCTGGTCGGCCAGCCGCGCTCGCAGCCGACGCAGGTAGTAGCCCTCCCCGCAGCCGGCATCCAGGACGACCCGTTCCGGTATGTCCGGCAGGGACGAGATGATCACGTCGGCCACGCCGTCGGCGAGCGGCCGGTAGTGGCCGGCCTCGAAGAACTGGCGACGTCCCGCGATCATCTCCTTGCTGTAGCCGGGGTCCTTCGAGCGCCGGTGTTGGGCGAGCAGCAGGTTGACGTAGCCCTCCTTCGCCACATCGAAGGCGTGGCCGTTGACACAGCGGAAGGTCCTGTCGACTCGGGGCAGCGGTTCACCGCAGGCCGGGCACGCGAAAACCGGGCCTGCCAGGCTCGGGTTTCGGGCCTCGGACATCTCGCCCCTCACCTTCCCATGTTTGTACGTAAGCCCCGTACGATCATCCAGTGCCGCTTCCGCTTACCCTACGGACGCGGCGCCGCCGGAGGACGACGAAGGGCGGGGGGAATGCGGATCCTGGTGCTCGGCGGCGACGGCTACCTGGGGTGGCCGCAGGCGCTGTATCTGTCCTCGCGGGGCCACGACGTGCACGTCGTCGACAGCCTCGTCCGCCGCCGGTTCGATCTGGAGCACGGCCTCGACAGCCTGGTACCGATCGCCTCCCTGCATTCCCGCGTAGCGCGCTGGAGCGAGCTGACCGGCCGCGACATCACCTTCGATGTCGCCGACCTGACCGACCACGCCGCCCTGTCCCGCGTCTTCGCCGACATCCAGCCGGAAGCGGTGGTCCACTTCGGAGAGCAGCGCTCCGCTCCGTTCTCCATGATCGACCGGAAGCACGCGACGTTCACCCAGGTAAACAACATCGTCGGCACGCTCAACGTGCTGTACTGCATCGCCGAGCACGTGCCAGAAGCTCATCTGGTCAAGCTCGGCACCATGGGCGAGTACGGAACCCCCAACATCGACATCGAGGAAGGGTTCCTGGAGATCACCCACAAGGGACGCAAGGACGTGCTGCCGTTCCCCAAGCAGCCGGTTCGTTCTACCACTTGAGCAAGGTTCACGACTCGCACAACATCATGTTCTGCTGCCGGGTCTGGGGCCTGCGCTCGACCGACCTCAACCAGGGAATTGTCTACGGGGCGGGCACCGAGCAGACCACGCTCGACCCGCGGCTGGCCACCCGCTACGACTACGACCACGTCTACGGCACCGCGCTTAACCGCTTCTGCGTGCAGGCGGCACTGGGCCAAGGCATCAGCGTGTACGGACGCGGCGGACAGACCCGCGGCTACATCGACGTCCGCGACACCATGCGTTGTATCGAGCTGGCCCTCCTCAACCCGCCAGCAGCTGGTGATTACCGGGTCTTTAACCAGATCACCGAGCAGTTCTCCCTCACCGAGATCGCCCACAAGGTCTCCGAGGTCGCCCGCACAATGGGCCTCTCCGCCAAGATCGACCACCTTCCGAACCCTCGGGTCGAAGCCGAGGAGCACCATTACCGGGCGGTGCACACGCGGCTGGAAGAGCTCGGGCTACGCCCGCATCTGCTCGACGAGCAGACGATCTCCACGCTGCTGGAGCTGGCCGCCCGGCACGCCGAACGGGCGGATCCCCGGCTGATCGCTCCGAGGATCGACTGGCGCCGACTCCACAACGCGGTTCGGGGGGACGAGTGATCGGCGCTGTCGTTCCGGTCCACAACCGGCGGAGCAACCTGGAGCTGATGCTCACCTCCTTGGAACACCAGACCCACACCGACTTCCACCTCGTCGTCGCAGACGACGGCTCCACCGACGGCACCCGTGACCTCGTGGAGCAGCGCGCCCGCACCGCCGAATGGGCTGGCCGGCTGACCTGGGTGGGTTGCGGCCCGAACCAGGGCGTGCGGACCGGCCGAGCCCGCAACATCGGGGCCGCCAACCTCGCCGACGGCAGCCACCTGCTGGCCATGCTCGACAGCGACCTGATCCTGCAGCCCGACGCCATGGCGTGCTTCGCCGCGGCCCACGCTCGACATCCCCAGCAGGTCCTTCTGGGTCTCGTCGAGTGGCTGCCCCCGCTGGAGCGGTCCGCCGTCGTCGCCGCCATCGCCGAGGGCGACCTGGAGCGTCTTCGTAGCCGCGTTCCCCGCGGCAAGCCGGTCCGGATCGAGGGCACGTTCGTCGGACCCGAACTTCGCGAGGGCCTGCACAACCTCGACTCCGAACACGCGGTGCCGATGCGCCCGGAATGGGCGCTGCCGCTGAACTCCGCCTGGCCGGTCGACCTGTACTGGGCCATCGGCGGCTTCGACGAGGCGATGCGCGGCTACGGCTACCAGGACATGGAGTTCGGTGCCCGGGCCGCCAAGGCCGGCGCGCAGTGCCTTGCCCGCCCCGAACTGTGGAGCCTGCATGTCTGGCACCCCAAGCCACCCAAGGCGATGGTCGAAAACCAGCGCAACCTGGACTTCTACCTGCGCCGCCACGGAGCCAACCGCGTGATCGAGACTGACGTGGACTGGACGTTGTGGTGGCACTACCACGCCGAGCGCGGCGGCACCGTGGCTCGACTGAATGGACGAATCTGGGCGATCAGCGGCGACCGCCGGCACCGCTTGGCCTTGCCCGATCCGAGCTGGCTGGCCACGCTTGGCCACTGCCCCCACGCGGGCGAACAGATCACCGAGCGTGAGCTGCGTCTGATGGCCGAACACGGTTCAGCCAACTCATCCGACCCGGGGCGGTAGCTGGCCGTCAGCCACGTCGGATACCGTCGCCCGGAACTCGCAAGCGGAGCGGGTAGCGGTGAAGCGCTCCTGCCACACACGTTTGGCCTCGATAGCCAGGCGGGCGGCCAAGCGTGGCTGCCGCAGCACGCGCTGGACCGCGTCGGCGAGTGCGGTCGGATCCTCGACCGGGACCAGTTGGCCGGTGATGCCGTGCTCGATGATGTCCTCGGGACCGCCACAGCGGGAAGCGACGACCGGTACGCCACTAGCCACGGCCTCCAGGACCGCCAGGCCGAACCCCTCCTCACGCGAGGCACACACCAAGACGTCCAGCGCGGAGGCGAGGGCCCTCACGTCGCCGCGATGCCCGACGAATGTGACCCTGTCGACCAGGCCGAGCTCGTGGATGAGCCGGTCAACCTCGGCGTGGAACTCCGGCCAGGTCGGCGAGTGTCGTTGCCCCAGCAGAATCATGTCCGCATCGACGCCCCACTCGGCGAGGACCGCAAGCATGCGCAAGGCGAGGTCTTGGCCTTTCCATGGCTCCACCCGGCCGACCAGGCCGATCAATGGCCTGACCGGGTCGCGTCCAAGCCGTGCTCGCGCCGCCTCCTGAGACAAGGATGCCGGTGGCGGGTCGATGCCTGGGTGCACGACGCGGGTCGGATTGTGTGGGTAGAGCCTGCGCTGTTGACGCTGGACGGCGCTCGACACGCAGACGACCAGGTCGGTGGGCGACATCGACGCGTCCCGGTGCAGCCAGAAGTCGCTGGGTATCACGTGCTGCACCCACGCTGTGCGACCCGGGCAACCAGCCGCCTGGTGAGCACGTGAGCCGTACAGCTGGGCCCTCGGCGACCAGAACACCGTGACCTCAGGGCGTCGCACGGACAGGATCTCAGCCAGCGGAGCCACGAACTCGGAGGCACGGTCGTCGGCGGAGCAGCTCTGTCGCGGTAGGACGATCGTGTCGCAGCCGTAGCTCGCCGCGTGCCTCACCAACTCACCATCGGCCTCGAAGATCACGGAGGGAGCAGGGCCGGTTTCGCCGAGTCGGCGCAGGAGTTGATCGAGCCAAACGTCGCCCCCGCCGTCAATGCGGGGTGAGGGAACCACGAACGTCAACCGCGGCACTGGCCCGCGTCGGCTCACGGCGCGACCGGCTCGAACAAGTCGCGGAAATCCGTAGCGGCATCCGTGGGGTCTGTCCGCCATGCGAGCCGGAAATGCTCGTGCTCCCGGCGAGCCAGGGCCGCCCGGTACAGCTGTGGATAGTGAGGGCCGACCTGGGTGCGATGAGAGCGCAGCGCA
>Ga0184623_10000789_pt1 | contig 13613 bp, 16 predicted proteins | sample PLM1_100_b1_FD_133138 | JGI IMG/M metagenome (GOLD analysis project Ga0184623, IMG submission 133138) | Groundwater sediment microbial communities from an aquifer in East River, Colorado, USA - PLM1_100_b1 | ecosystem: Environmental > Terrestrial > Soil > Riparian zone | place: USA: East River...
CGCGGCGGTTGGGCGCGGCATTCAGGCGGCTGCGGCGAGTGCCAGGCGGATGGTGGACAGGATGTACTCCGGCGTGCGCAGATCGGCCCAGGTGAACCGCAGCACGATGAACCGCTCGGCCGCCGTCGAGAAGTTGTTGGCGCGCCACCGGTCCTTGTAGACCGCCCCCGGGTCGCTGTGGTACCGCTCGCCGTCGGTCTCGGCCAGCGTGCGCCGGCGCGGCCAGGCGAGGTCGGCGTGGCCGAGTAGCGTCCCGAAGCGGTCCAGCACGGGATGTTGCAACGTCTCGGGAGCGACCTTGCCATCGACGCACACCAGCCTCGTTCGCGTCTCCAGGGGTGATTCGGCCCGGCCGTCGGCCAACGTCCACCACTCCCGGGAGCGGCGCACGCCGCGCCGGCCTGCTGCGGAGGCCTCCAGGTGGGGCAGGTCCGCGGGCAGGATCAGTTTGCGGTTGAGGGCGGAGTCGAGGACGGACACGGCGCGTTCGCGATCGAGCCTGAGGACCAGGTCGGTCACCGTCCGCTGGGCAGAGGTGATCGGCATTCCCCGGAGGTCGGACGTCTCCGCGTTGGTCAGCTTCCAGAAGTGCGCGACGACCCCGCTCGGCCGCCGCTGATGGCGGGCCAGTTCCGTGGGCACCGCGATGTGCACGGTGCGGCCGTCCCAGGGCGGCAGGCCCTCGATGCCGAGCAGTCGCGCGGCGGTGTCGAGGACAGCGACGGCCGTGCTCCCGTGTAACAGCAATGCCGCGCGGACCCGAGCGGCTAACGGCACAGCGGTGTGCAGGCCGGCGTCGACCAGGTAGGCGCCGGGCATGATCCGCAGCCATTCGCCCCGGCGCTCGAGGGACGCGACGGCGGCGCGGCCAAGGCCGGCTGAGAGCGCCTGCCGAGCGGTGATGACGTCGTCCTGGGTGCCGGCCAGAGCCCGCAACAGGTCGAGCGGATGCGTAGGCATGAAGGGAAGGTGCCCGTCCACCCCGGCGGCTGGAAGGCCAAGCCGCCAATCTGTGGACAACCCACCCCCAAAAAGGCGCCGATCTTGAGCTCTTTTCGAGATGGGAGCGCTCCCACTCAAAAAAAGCTCAAGATCGCGGAGGGGTGGGGGGTTTCGCGGCGGGGTGGTGGTGGTGGGGGGCGCGCTTGAGGCGCTCGAAGGACGCGACGATCTCCTGCTCGGCGTCGGTGCGTCCGACCCAGCGAGCGCCCTCGACGGACTTCCCGGGCTCGAGGTCCTTGTAGACCTCGAAGAAATGCTGGATCTCCAGCCGGTCGAACTCCGGCAGGTGGTGGATGTCGCGCAGGTGCTCCAGCCTGGGATCGCGGGCCGGCACACAAAGCACCTTGTCGTCGCCGCCCATCTCGTCCTTCATCCGGAACATCCCGATGGCCCGGCACCGGATGAGGCAGCCGGGAAATGTCGGCTCCTGCAGCAGCACGAGAGCGTCCAGCGGATCGCCGTCCTCGCCGAGGGTGTTCTCGACGAACCCGTAGTCAGCGGGGTACTGGGTGGCGGTGAACAGAGTCCGGTCCAGCCGGATGCGACCGCTTTCGTGGTCCATCTCGTATTTGTTACGTTGCCCCTTCGGGATCTCCACTGTGACGTCGAACTCCATGGCCCCTCTATTCCCTGAACCGCCCAGAAACTCAGCTGACCGCAGGGCGACTAGTCTCCCCTACGGCGAACGGCGTCGGAACACGGAACGGCGTCGGAACGGAACGGGGGCAACTGTGCGCCAACTGCGGTCTCGGGCAGCCGCGGTCGTGGGCGGCGTTGTCGCGATTGTGGCGATGATCACTGCGGCCGTCCTGGTGCTGGGCCAGACGGCCAACGGCGGATCGCCGCCACCCTCGGCCGCCGCATCCCCCTCCCCGACCCCGTCCCCCACCTGGTCGCCCGCGGCGCCCGTGCTCCTCCCCGCGACGCCACGCGCTGCGCCCCCGTCCAGAGAGGGCCTGGAGCGCCGGTTGGATCGGCTGCTCGCGGCGCCTGCCCTGGGCGGCCAGGCCGGCGCGACGGTCGTCGACGTGGCGTCCGGCCAGGTGCTGTGGGACCGCGGCGGCGGCCGGCCGATGCCACCGGCATCCAACGTCAAGGTCGCGACCGCCGCCGCCGCGCTCGCCGCCGTCGGGCCGCAGGCGAGGTTCAGCACCCGCGTCGTCCGCGGCGCGGTCGACGAGATCGTCCTTGTCGGGGGCGGTGACCCGACGCTGAGCGCGGCCGGCCGGCGGGCGGCTGACGACCCGTACCCGGACCGCGCCCGCGTCCCCGCCTTGGCCCGCGAGACCGCAGCGGCGCTCCGCGAGACCGGCGTCGCCGCGGTTCGGGTGACGGTCGATGACACCCGATTCGCCGGGCCTTCGACCAGTCCGGCCTGGGAGAGTCGCTACGTGTCGGGAGGCGACGCGCTGCCCGTGAGCGCCCTGACCCTCGACGCCGACGCGAAGCGGCCGGGCAAGGGCCAGACGGGCGCTGACCAGGCGGTCGTGGTCGGCCGAGCCTTTGCGGCCGCGCTGGCAAGGCAGGGCATCACGGTGCGGGGTGGGGTGACCCACCAGCGCGCGCCCGCCGGCGCCACCGAGCTGGCGTCGGCCGATTCGCCGCCGCTGGCCACCATCGTCGAGGGGATGCTGGGGACCAGCGACAACGACGTGGCGGAGATCCTGGCCCGGCACGTCGCGGTGGCAGAGCATGCGCCGTCCACGTTCGCCGGGGCCGCGGCGGCCGTCACCGCGGTCCTGCGAGGGCTTGGCGTCGATCCGGCCGGCATGCGCGTGCTCGACGGGTCTGGCCTGGCGCGCGGCAACCGGATTCCGCCACGCACGCTGGCGCGGATTGTCGCGATCGCCGCCTCGCCGGCCCAGGCTGAGCTGCGCGCCGTGGTGTCCGGATTGCCGGTCGCGGGCTTCAACGGGACGCTCTCCGACCGCTTCGACGGGTCAGCCACCCGCCCGGCGGCCGGGACCGTGCGCGCGAAGACCGGCACGCTGACCGGCGTGAGCAGCCTCACAGGGGTGGCGTACGACGCCGACGGGCGGGTCCTGGCGTTCTCGTTCATCGCCGCCCGCGTGCCGGGAGGCGGCACGGGCAGCGCGGAGGCGGCGCTCGACCGGCTGGCGGCGACCCTGGCCGCGTGCGGCTGCCGCTAGCGCCTACACGTACCGTGGGGTACATGGGCGACGGTGACGGCCGCGGCGGACACGACGGCATGGTTGATTGGGACCTCGCAGTGGCAACCGCGACGCGGCTGGCCAAGCCGGGACCCGAGGTCGAGCGTCGGGAGGCGCACCGCACGGTCGCCCAGCTGCACGAGCTGGCGTTGGCGGCTGAGGGGCATGTGCGCCGGTTCACCGGGCTCAACGCGCCACGGACAGCTGTGCCGGTCGCGGTCATCGACCGGCACAGTTGGATCCGGGTCAACGCCGAGGGCTTCCGCTCGGTGCTCTCACCGCTTGTGGACAAGCTGGAGGCGCGGCGCGACAGCGTTCCCGGCGGCTCGCTGGCCGCTGCGCTGGGCTCTCGCGTCACCGGGCTCGAAGCGGGCGCCCTGCTCGCGTTCCTCTCGGGCAAGGTGCTCGGCCAGTACGACCTGTTCGCCCACGACGAGGGCCGCCTGCTGCTCGTGGCGCCCAACATCGTCCAGGCCGAACGCGACATGGGCGTCGACCCGCGCGACTTCCGGCTCTGGGTGTGCATCCACGAAGAGACCCACCGGGTGCAGTTCGGTGCGATCCCGTGGCTGCGCGAGCATGTCGAAGGCGAGATCAAGGCGTTCCTCGGCGCGACCGACATCGACCCGCAGGCGCTCGCGCACCGGCTGCGCGACGGGCTGGCCGCGGTCGTCGGGGCGATTCAGGGCGACGAGTCGCGTTCGCTGATCGATGTCGTCCAGACGCCCGAGCAGCGGCTGATCCTCGACCGGCTGACCGCGGTGATGTCCCTGCTCGAGGGCCACGCCGACTTCGTGATGGACGGTGTCGGCCCCGACGTCATTCCCACCGTCGACGACATCCGGCGCCGCTTCCAGAAGCGCCGCCAGGGCACGGGCCGGCTCGATCAGACATTGCGCCGGCTGCTCGGCGTCGACGCGAAGATCCGGCAGTACACCGAGGGCTCGAGCTTCGTCCGCGGTGTAGTCGAGCGGGTGGGCATGGAGGGGTTCAACCGGGTGTGGACCGCGCCCGGGATGCTGCCGACGAAGGACGAGATCATCGACCCCGCCAGCTGGGTGGACCGCGTGCACCCGGAGCCGCGATCCCTCCCCACCGCGGAGTGAGAGCAGGGCGCTGAGGTGGGCCCCCCGGCCCCGGTCGCCGCGGTCCGCCTCGCCGTCCGCCGCTCGCTGGCCGACATCCCGCCCGGCGGCCTCGTGCTCGTCGCCTCCAGCGGCGGCGCCGACTCACTCGCGCTGGCCGCCGCGACCGCCTTCGAAGCGGGCAAGGCCGGCATTCGCGCCGGCGCGCTGACCGTCGACCACGGGCTCCAGCCGGGCTCCACCGGGCGAGCCGCCGCCGTCGCCGACCGGCTGCGCGCGTTGGCCTTCGCCCCGGTCGAGGTGCTGACGGTGGTCGTAGGCCGGGCCGGCGGCCCGGAAGCCGCGGCCAGGGCGGCGCGCTACGCCGCGCTCGACGCGGCCGCCGACCGCCTGGCAGCCGCCGCCGTGCTGCTCGGCCACACCCGCGACGACCAGGCCGAGACTGTGCTGCTCGGCCTCGCGCGCGGCTCGGGCGCCCGCTCGCTTGCGGGCATGGCGCCGGTCTCCGGCGACGGCGGGCGCTACCGCCGGCCGCTGCTCGACGTCGATCGCGCGACGACCCGCGCCGCCTGCCTCGCCGAGGGCCTGGAGCCCTGGGACGACCCGCACAACCTCGATCCCGCCTACGCCCGGGCGCGGGTGCGGCACCGCGTGCTCCCGGTGCTCGAAGCCGAGCTCGGACCGGGCGTCACCGCGGCGCTCGCACGGACCGCCAAGCTGCTCCGCGCCGATGCCGAGGCTCTTGACTCCTGGGCCGACCGCGCGGCCGCCGAGTGCGCCGACCACAGCGGCGGGCTGCTGGCCGACCGGCTGGGTCAGCTGCCCGCCGCCGTCCGCCGCCGGGTGCTGCGCCAAGCGGCGCTCGCCGCCGGCAGCACCCCCTCCGACCTCTCCGCGGGTCACATCGACGCGGTCGAGGCGCTCGTCACCGACTGGCGCGGGCAGGCATGGGTCGACTTGCCCGGCGGTGTGAGGGCGGAACGGCGCTGTGGCAGGCTGCACCTCGCGGCGGCCGACGGGGCGGGGAAGGGATCAGTGGGTGAACGAGAAGGACATGGGCACGGGCCTCGAGCGGGTGCTGGTCACCGAGGAGCAGATCCGGGCCCGCCTGATCGAGCTCGCTGACCAGATCGACCGCGACTACGCCGGCCGCGACCTGCTGCTCGTCGGGGTGCTCAAGGGCGCGGTCATGCTGATGGCCGATCTGGCCCGGCTCCTGCACTCCCCGGTCGAGATGGATTGGATGGCCGTCTCGTCGTACGGCTCGGGCACCAAGTCGTCCGGGGTGGTGCGCATCCTCAAGGACCTCGATCGCGACATCACGGGCCGCAACGTGCTGGTCGTCGAGGACGTCATCGACTCGGGGCTCACGCTGTCGTGGTTGCTGCGCAACCTGCGTTCCCGCGGGCCGGCGTCGGTCGAGGTGTGCGCGCTCCTCCGCAAACCCGAGGCCATCGAGGTCGACGTCGAGGTGCGCTACGTCGGCTTCGACATCCCCAAGGAGTTCGTCGTTGGCTACGGCCTGGATTACGACCAGAAGTACCGCAACTTGCCGTTCGTCGGCACGCTCTCGCCGCACGTCTACACTGGTGGTGGTTGATCGGCGCACCCATCGCCGGCGCAACGTTCGCCTCTGGCGTATTACCGGACGCCGGGAACGCTGAGGCTGACCTGCGTTGTTGAAGCCGATTGACAAGTGCGACCGGGCTGCGACTGGGCGCTGCGTGCTGGGCGCGGTCGGTGTACCGTCAAAGGACCCTGGCACCCGTGTCGGGGCGACGCAGCCGGGCAGGGTCGCCCTGGTGCCCGCAACCGTGGGCCAACGGGCTCGAGGCAGGCAGGAGGGTTGGAGCCGCGGCGCTCCTTACCGATGGACATCAGGCGTTATTTCCGAGGGTGGTTCTTCTGGATCGCCGTCCTCATCGTGCTCGTCTTCGTCGGCAGCCAGGTCTGGTCTTCGGCCGGCGCCTTCAAGCAGGTCGACACGCAGACCGCGATCAATGCGATCAAGGACGGCCAGGCAAAGTCGGCCGAGATCGTCGACCGCGATCAGGTGCTCAAGATCACCTTGAAGAGCGACGAGAAGATCCAGTCCAACTACCTCGAGGCGCAGGGCCGCGACATCGTTGTCGCCCTCCAGGAGAACCCGCCGCCGGAGGCCTACAACGTCAAGGTCCCCCGCCAGAACTTCCTGATCAGCCTGTTCGTCACGCTGCTGCCCATCCTGATCATCGTCCTGGTCTTCCTGTTCTTCATGAACCAGATGCAGGGCGGCGGCTCGCGGGTGATGAACTTCGGCAAGTCGCGCGCGAAGCTCATCACCAAGGACACGCCGAAGACGACCTTCTCCGATGTGGCCGGCGCCGATGAGGCGGTCGAGGAGCTTCAGGAGATCAAGGAGTTCCTGGCTGCCCCGGCCAAGTTCCAGTCGATCGGCGCCAAGATCCCCAAGGGCGTGCTCCTCTACGGCCCGCCGGGCACCGGCAAGACGCTGCTCGCGCGCGCCGTCGCGGGCGAGGCAGGCGTGCCGTTCTACTCGATCTCCGGCTCCGACTTCGTCGAGATGTTCGTCGGCGTCGGCGCGTCCCGGGTCCGTGACCTGTTCGAGCAGGCGAAGGCCAACGCACCTGCGATCGTCTTCGTCGACGAGATCGACGCGGTCGGCCGGCACCGCGGCGCGGGCCTCGGCGGCGGCCACGACGAGCGCGAGCAGACCCTCAACCAACTTCTCGTGGAGATGGACGGCTTCGACGTCAAGGGCGGCGTGATCCTGATCGCCGCGACCAACCGGCCCGACATCCTCGACCCCGCGCTGCTGCGCCCGGGCCGGTTCGACCGCCAGATCGCGGTCGAGCGGCCTGACCTGTTGGGCCGCGAGCGCATCCTCCAGGTGCACGCGAAGGGCAAGCCGATCTCCCCCGAGGTCGACCTGCGCGCGGTCGCCCGCCGCACCCCTGGTTTCACCGGCGCCGACCTGGCCAACGTCCTCAACGAGGCGGCGCTGCTCACCGCCCGCGCTGACCGCAAGCTGATTGACCCGCCATCCATGGACGAAGCCATCGACCGGGTCGTAGCCGGCCCGCAGAAGCGCAGCCGGGTGATGAGCGAGAAGGAGAAGAAGATCACGGCCTACCACGAGGGCGGCCACGCGCTCGTGGCGGCGGCGCTGCCCAACACCGACCCGGTGCACAAGGTGACGATCCTGGCGCGGGGGCGGGCGCTCGGCTACACAATGGTGCTGCCCGACGAGGACCGGTACTCCACCACCCGCAACGAGATGCTCGACCAGCTCGCCTACATGCTGGGCGGGCGCGCTGCGGAGGAGCTGGTTTTCCAGGACCCCACCACGGGCGCGGCCAACGACATCGAGAAGGCCACCCAAGTCGCGCGTGCGATGGTCACGCAGTACGGCATGACCGAGCGGCTCGGGCCGATCAAGTTCGGCCAGGACCACGGCGAGGTCTTCCTCGGTCGCGACATGGGTCACCAGCGCGACTACTCCGAAGACGTCGCGGCGGCGGTCGACGAAGAGGTCAAGAAGTTCATCCAGGCGGCCCACGACGAGGCGTGGGAGATCCTGGTCGAGAACCGCGACGTCCTCGACAATCTCGTCATCGCGCTGCTCGAGCGCGAGACCCTCGACAAGAGCGAGGTCGCCGAGATCTTCACCGACATCCGGCGGCGGCCGTCGCGGCCGGCATGGGTCGGGTCGAGCCGGCGCACCCCGAGCAACCGGGGGCCGGTGCTGACTCCGAAGGAGACGAGCGGCGCCAACGGCGGGCCCTCGCCCAACGGCCAGGACGAGCACAGCATGGGCCTGCCCGGTCCGACCGACGTGCCGAGCGACGACCTGCCGCGTCCCGCCGACTGACGATCGCCCGCAATGGCTGAGTTGTCGGCGGTGCCCTTCGACGACGGGCGGCGGCCGCCCTACGACGCCGCGCGGATCGAGGCGGCAGTCCGCGAGATCCTGCTGGCGATCGGCGAGGACCCCGAGCGCGACGGGCTCAAGGAGACTCCGACGCGGGTCTCGCGCGCCTATGCCGAGATCTTCGGCGGCCTGTGGCAGCGCCCGGAGGACGTGCTGAGCACCACGTTCGACATCGGCCACGACGAGATGGTCGTTGTGAAGGACATCGAGGTCAGTAGCATGTGCGAGCACCACCTCGTCCCGTTCCACGGGGTGGGGCACGTCGGCTACATCCCCTCGGAGGACGGCCGGATCACCGGGCTGTCCAAGCTGGCCCGGCTGGTCGACGTCTATGCGCGGCGGCCCCAGGTCCAGGAGCGGATGACCACGCAGATTGCCGACGCGCTCGTCGAGATCCTGCAGCCCCGTGGGGTCATCGTGGTCGTCGAGTGCGAGCACATCTGCATGACGATGCGGGGGATCCGCAAGCCCGGCTCGACGACCGTCACGTCGGCCGTGCGGGGGGCGTTCCGAAATCCGGCGACCCGCGCCGAGGCGATGAGCCTGATCCACGGCCGATGACCGGCCGCCCGCCCACCCGCCGCGATCTTGAGCTATTTGTCAATTGGGAGCGCTCCCAGTGACAAATAGCTCAAGATCGCGGCGGGTGGCGGGGCGAACTAGGCTGGCTGGGATGAGTCCGGCCACCCGCACCCGGGCCGCGCCACCGCTGGTGGCGGGGTTGCCGTCGCTCGACCGTTGCCAGGTCATGGGAGTGCTCAACGTCACGCCCGACTCCTTCTCCGACGGCGGGCGCTGGCTCGACCACGAGGCGGCGGTGCGGCACGGGCTGGAGCTGAACCGCGACGGGGCCGACCTGGTCGACGTCGGCGGCGAATCCACTCGCCCCGGCGCACAGCGCGTCCCGGTCGAGGAGGAGCTGCGCCGGATCCGTCCGGTGATCCGCGACCTCGCGGCGGCCGGCGTGGTAGTCAGCGTCGACACGATGCGAGCCGCCGTCGCCGAGCAGGCGCTGGCCGCGGGCGCGCGGGTGATCAACGACGTCAGCGGGGGCCTGGCCGACCCCGCGATGCTGCGGCTGGCCGCGGAAGCGCGGGTCCCCTACATCGCCATGCACTGGCGGGGCCACAGCACCCGGATGGACGACCTCGCGACCTACGCCGACGTTGTCGTCGACGTCACCGCCGAGCTGCGGGCCCGCCTCGACGACGCGGTCGCGGCCGGCGTCGACCCGGCGTGCGTGATCCTCGACCCCGGCCTGGGCTTCGCGAAGTCCGCCGAGCACAACTGGGCGCTGCTGCGTCACCTCGACGCGTTGCTCGCCCTCGGCCGGCCCGTGCTCGTCGGCGCGTCGCGCAAGCGCTTCCTCGGGGCGCTGCTCGCCGACCTGGCGACCGGCGAGCCCCGCCCGATGGCCCGCCGTGATGACGCATCGGCAGCCGTGTCGGCGCTGGCGGCCTTATCCGGCGTCTGGGGGGTGCGGGTGCACGACGTGCCGGGGAGCCTCGACGCCGTGCGGGTCGCGGCCGCCTGGCGGGCGGCGCAATGACCCAGCTCGACATCGACGAGGTGCTCGCGGCCAATGCCGAGCTCTACACCGCCGTGGAGGAGGCCGACTTCGACCGGATGGCCGCGCTGTGGGTCGACGGGCCCAGCGCCGACTCGGCGCTTTGTGTCCATCCCGGTTGGCCCCCCGTGCTGGGCCGCTCGGCCGTGCTCAGGTCGTGGGCGGTGATCATGGCCAACACGACCTACATCCAGTTCTTCCTCACCGATGTGCGGGCCGAGATGGCCGCTGAAATCGCCGTCGTGACCTGCGGCGAGAGCATCCTGACCGCGGTCGACGACGACCTCGGCGGCGGCCAGGTCGTGGCGACCAACGTCTTCCGCCGTACCCCCCAGGGCTGGCGGCTGTGGATCCACCACGCCTCGCCCGTGCTGCGGGCGGAGGACCCGGACGACGGATGAGCGAGCGGAGCGAGCGAATCAGTAAGCAGCGGGCTTGCGCTCAGGCCGCGTCCGGGCGTAGCGAGGCCGGCGCATGAGCGAGCGGAGCGAGCTCGACGAGGTGGTGCTGCGGGGGCTGCGGGCGCGCGGCCGGCATGGCGTGTTCGACTGGGAGCGGGAGCGCGGCCAGCCGTTCGTCGTCGATGTCGTCCTGCGGTTCGACACCCGGCCCGCGGCTGCCGGCGACGACCTCGCCAAGACGGTCGACTACGGCTCGTTGGCCGAGGGTGTCGTGGCGCTCGTCGAGGGCGAGCCGGTCGCGCTCGTCGAGACGTTGGCCCAGCGGATCGCCGAGGCGGTCCTGGCGCATCCGTTTGTCGAGGAGACGGAGGTGACCGTGCACAAGCCGGAGGCCCCGGTGACCGTGCCGGTCGACGATGTCGCCGTTCGCATCACCCGGCGGCGGAGGGCTGAGGCATGAGGCGCCGGGCGGTGCTGGCGCTCGGCGCCAACCTCGGCGACCGGTTCGCGACGTTGCAGGCCGCGGTCACCGCGCTGCTGGACGCTCCTGGCATCGACGGGGTGGCCGCCTCGCCGGTCTACGAGACCGAGCCGGTGGGCGGGCCGGAACAGCCCGACTTCCTGAACGCCGTGCTGGTCGTCGACACGTCCCTGTCCGCCGACGTGCTGCTGACGCGCGCGAAAGCGACGGAGGACGCCTTCGACCGGACCCGGGAAGTGGTCTGGGGACCGCGAACGTTGGACGTCGATGTGATAGCCGTCGGCGACGAGACGCGGGAGACGCCCGAACTGACGCTGCCCCATCCGCGGGCGCACGAGCGGGCGTTCGTCCTCGCACCCTGGCGCGACGTAGACCCCGGCGCCCGCCTGCCCGGCAAGGGCCGGGTCGCCGACCTGCTGGCCGCCTCGGGCGCGGCGGGGGTGCGTCGCCGCGACGATCTCGAGCTACTGCTGCCTGAGCGCCTGACTGAGTTGACACAGTGAAGCTGACCCGCATCCGCACCCTGGTCGCGGTCGCCGTCGCGGCCGCGTTGCTCACCTGGGCGGGAGTCGGCGTCTGGGAGCGATGGCAGGCCGAACTGCCAGGCGTGCCCCGCACGGCCCCCGTCGCCCTCGCGATCCCGGCCGCGATCCTCCTGGCGGTGGCGCTGTCCCTGCGCACCCGTTTGCGCCAGCGGCAGGCGGCCGTGGAGGCGCTCGAAGGCCGGTCCGGACAGCCCGGGCGGTCGGTTGGCAGCCCCCCGCGGCCGTTGCCGAAGCCGGTCAACCCGTTTTTCGCAGCGCGTGCGGTAGCGCTCGCGAAGGCGTCGTCGCACGTCGGGTCGGCCGTGCTCGGGTTCTATGCGGGCTACGGGCTGTTCCTGCTGGACGACCTCGAAGCACCCGGGCGCCGCGAGCGGGCGCTGCTGTGCGGGCTGGCGGCGCTGGCCAGCTTGGTCCTGGTCGCCGTCGCGGTGTGGCTGGAGCGGATCTGCCGACTCCCGAGCGACGACGACGAACCCACGGTCGGCGCGCCCGCCGAGTGAGGGGCGGGGTTTAGGCTCTGACGCATGACCGAGTCGCTCGACGACCTCTCCACGGAGGAGCTGCGGGACCGCGCGTTCGCGCTCGCGGAGCACCGCCACGACCTGCGCTTCTTCTGGGATCTGGCGCGCCACCTCCCCCAGGCCGGGGTGCTGGCTGCAGAAGACGGCTCGCCCGGCCATGTCTTCGGCTCGATCGAGACGGCGGTCGAGGGCTTTCGCGAGCTGTTCGGTGATGCGGACCTCGGCGACGTCGAGCCGCTGTTCCGCATCCGGTTCATCGACTACCTGAAGACCCACTCCGCCAGCTGAGCCCGTGGTCAGGCGCGGGCGACCGTGTCGACCTCCACGTCGCGCGGGTCGACGCCCTCGATGTCGGCGCTGACCGACCGATGTCGTGGGTGACGAACACAATGGTCTTGCGCACCTCGGCCTGCAGGCGCAGGAACTCCGCCTGCAGCCGCTCCCGGATCACCGGGTCGACCGCGCCGAACGGCTCGTCCATCAGCAGCACCGGCGGGTCGGCCGCCAGCGCGCGGGCGACCCCGACCCGCTGCCGCTGTCCGCCCGAGAGCTGGTGCGGGTAGCGGTCGCCGTGCCGGGCCGGATCGAGACCCACCGTGTTCAGCAGCTCGTCGACCCGCGCCGCAGTGCGCTTGCGGTCCCACCCCAGCAGCCGCGGGACGGTGGCGACGTTCGTGCGGACGGTCTGGTGGGGAAACAGCCCGATCTGCTGGATGACGTAGCCGATGCGCCGGCGCAGGCGGACCGGGTCGACCCGCGTGACATCGTCGCCCGCCAGGATGATTCGCCCGCCCGACGGCCCGATCAGCCGGTTGATCATCTTCAGCGTGGTCGACTTTCCGCAGCCCGACGGCCCGACGAGGACCACCAGCTCGCCGCGGGGGACCTCGAGGTCGAGCTCGTGCACGGCGACCGTGCCGTCCGGGTAGCGCTTGCTCACACCCTCGAGCCGGATCGCGACGTCCGGGCTGGCCTCGGGCCTGGCTTTCCGGATAGTAGCGTCCACCGCGTGCCCTCCGTGTCGGCTTTCCGCCCGGCGCCAGGCGCCGCCGCCGTGCTCGCCCAGTCGGCCCCCGCCAACCCGTGGTTCAGCTGGGACTACGTCAGGGACAACTCCCAGGACATCCTGACCGCTCTCGAGCAGCATGTGACGCTGACCGTACAGACCATCCTGCTCGGGACGCTCATCGCGGTCCCGCTCGCGCTCGTCGCCCGCCGGTGGCGGTGGCTCGCCGGGCCCATCCTCGGCGTGGCCGGCGTGATGTACACGATCCCGTCGCTGGCGCTCTTCGCGTTTCTCGCGCCTTTCACCGGCGTGACCAACCCGCGGACCGTGCTCATCGGGCTGGTGCTCTACGCGCTGCTCGTGCTCGTCCGCAACATCATCGCCGGGCTCGACGGCGTGCCGGAGGACGTGCGCGAGGCCGCCCGCGGGATGGGCTACGGCCCGGCCCGGATGCTCCTGCGCATCGAACTGCCGGTCGCGCTCCCGGCGATCATGGCCGGCGTGCGCATTGCCACGGTCTCCACGGTCGCCCTGGTCACGGTCGGTGTGATCACCGGCAACGGCGGGCTCGGGCAGCTCATCATCCGTGGGTTCGCCAACAACTTCTATCGGGCAGAGATCATGACGGCGACGGTCCTATGCCTGGCGCTGGCATTGACGGCGGACGTCGTCCTGGCCGGGCTGACCCGGGTGCTGTCGCCGTGGACGCGCAGCCGAGCGGCGAGGGCTGCCACGCGAACGTCCTGGCGGAGGCCTTCACCTGGCTCAACGACCCGGCCAACTGGCAGGGGGGCGCCGGCGTGGTTCACCTCGCCGTCGAGCACGTGCTGATCACCCTTGCGGCGGTCCTGCTCGCCGGCTCGGTGGCGTTCCCGCTCGCGTTCTGGTTCGGGCACACCGGCC
>Ga0184623_10000791_pt1 | contig 13592 bp, 9 predicted proteins | sample PLM1_100_b1_FD_133138 | JGI IMG/M metagenome (GOLD analysis project Ga0184623, IMG submission 133138) | Groundwater sediment microbial communities from an aquifer in East River, Colorado, USA - PLM1_100_b1 | ecosystem: Environmental > Terrestrial > Soil > Riparian zone | place: USA: East River...
CTTCACGAACTCGGCCGCGCGCATCGGCTAAATATCCGACTGATGCATATACGCAATGTGAACATCACACTCGAAGTCGTACAACCCCGCTAAGGATCTCACACTGTCCGAAGCTGTCGTGCGCCTCGCGGATGTCAGGACCGTGCGCGGGAAGAGTCTTGTCGCAGCCGGCCTTCGCGGGTGTAGCATGCTGCTGATCCCGGCGCCAAAATGGAAGTCCCGGTTAACTCCAAGACTACCCAACCACAGGAAGGGTCTCTCATGGAGAGATCAATTCCCATGCAGACGAAAGTAAGAGCGATATCCGCCGCCGCAAGGCTACGGCGAGACTCGCCGAAGCGCTTCGCGCGAAGGCGGTTGATTGGACTGACCTTCAGTTTCTTGCTTGTGCCTGGCTTGAGCTTCGGCCAGCGTGAGCAGACTCCCCTGCCCGCTTATGACAAGCTTCCCGACTGGAGCGGCGTCTGGTCGATGGAGGGAGGAACTGTTTTTGACCGTTCCACGCAGACCGGCCAGGGCGGAGCGACATCGGCGGGCGTACGATCACACCCTCCCTATAACGCTGAGTGGGAGGCTATTTATAGAGCTCACAGGCACGATCAAGGAGTTCCAATTCACGAATCCCCACACGTGGATTCAGATCATCGTCGAGAACACCAAAGGTGAGAAGGTAGAGTGGAGCCTCGAATGGGGCAGCCCGAATTCGCTGGGACGCCGAGGCATCCGTCCGTCGACATTCCCCCCAGGCGCCAAGGTCACCATGCGGCTGCATCCAATGCTCAATGGTGCTCCGGCCGGGGCCTTCGTCGGCGCGAAGTTCACCGATGGAAAAACGGTTGGCCAATGGAAGGATGATTTGAACTGACGGGCAGAGAACGCTATGCGGCAACCCCAACGAGCGCTCGCCTGACGACCGAGTCCAGATAGCGGATTTCGTCATCAGCGAGCCCGTGCCCGAACGTCGTAAAGCCTCGCCGCGTCTTCACTGTGATCCCTCGTCCCTTCACGAATCTGCTCAACGCTGCAAGCACCCGCTCAGTCCTTTCGCCCACGACCGGCGGTCCCGACGTCGTTTGATCCGTCCGAATGATCCGCTGCTCGGCGGTTCGCCTCGCTGACCCCAACATCGAATCCTTGGTGCTGTAGTCGACGTCCAGGAAATTCGGAAACACGCGTCGAGGCGGCGCGACATGATCCCGAGCGCCTCGCCGAGACTAAAGCCCGAGATCTCGCCCTTCGCGATCACTATGTCGTCAAGCGAGTTTGTGCGGGCCGGGACGTTGCTTCGAGAAAACGCACGACCAAAGCGAATATCGCGTATGCCACAAGCGCTGTCACGGCAGCGGCTTTATCGGAAGCCGGTGGCGGCCCAAAGAACACGTACGCTTGAATGGGAGAGAGACCCTTCCTTTTCTTCGCCGCAGGCGTCGTCCTCCCCCTGCTTCTCAGCCTACGCGCGCGCCGCCGGGGTGAGCTACTGCAAGAACGAAGAGAGCGGAGAGAAAGATTTGACGGCTGCATGGTTCGCGCGAAGGAATCCGCCGAAGAAGCGCTGCAGCAGATCGATGTCGTCCGCGAGGACATCGAACAGCTCTTCTCTATCGACACGCAGCGCCTGGCCGGCGCGCGTCACCTTCGCCCGCCAGCCCACCGACACGCCGGCCAGTGTTTCCGACACGCCAATCGTCGTGCCCGGACCGGCAACGATTGGCTCGGCCGCCTCGCTCTCGAGGCGCACCTCGCCGCTGAGCACGTAGTAGATAGCGGGCGCGTCGGTCTCGATGAAGAGGACGGTCTCGCGCTTCAGCGCCACCTCGCGCGCGATTCCTGCGATGTCGACTAACTGGCTCACCGTTGCGTGGGCCAGGAACGGGTTCTGCTCCAGTCGGATCACCTTTTCGAGCGGCTGCAGCGCGTCAATGCGAGGCTCGATCGGCTCGAGGCCGGGCAAGGCGGCAACCACGGGACGCTCATGTCTGGCTCCGGGCGCGTCGAGCAGCATGCGGAACAATCCCTGCGCCAGCACGATGTTGTCCGACAGCATCGTGAGAAACTGATCGGTCCTGAACGCCAGACAGATCGCCAGGTCAAGGGCGTGGATCGTGTGGCGAACCTGACTGCCTTCGAGCATCTCGAGGAACGCGAGCGCGGCTGGAGCGTCAAGCGTCTGCGGCCGGTCCTCTGCGCCCGCCAGGGACACCCGTCCTTCAATCAGGAACAACACCTCGTCGGCACGCGCCCCCTCGCAATAGAGTTCGCGGCCGCTCGCGTGGGATACCTGCCGGCCCATGCTGGCGATCCGGAACAGCTCGTCGACCGACGCGTGGTCGAAAAGGGGGATCCCGCGCAAGCGGTCGACTACTTCGACGGCCGGGAGTGGCTCGGTTTGCACGTCTCTGCTCGCCTTCGCCCATGGCTGGGCAGCCAGCGCCCAGGACGCGGCCTCGAACACGAATCGGTCATCGCTCTGGCGGTGTGTTCGCGCGTATTCGAGGTCGTCAGCCAGCGACCAGAGGCGACGCCGCTCGACCACGTGAATCGCCGCGGCGGACACAGCCGCGTCGTCGTCGTGTACGAGTTGCGCGAGCGAGTCCTCGAGGTCGCGCGGTCGAGTCTTGAGGAGGGCGTTCGCCCGGCGCACCTTGTCCTCCATTGGCGTATCTTCGAGGATCGGCATGACGTGTTTGCGGAAGGTGCCGCCAAGCAAGTTATCCATGTACTCGATAGCAGCGGCGCGCAAGCGTCCCTCGCCGTGCTCCAGCGTGTACCGCGCGGCGGCGACATTCTTCCAGGGATGAATCAACCCGAGCAGACGGTAGATACGGTCAAGGGCACGTTCGAGCTTGTCGTCGAGCGCGCGCACCAGGAGCCCGGGGTCCCCGCGCCGTACGCTTGTGCCGTGGGGTGGAAGCAGCGAGCCGCTCGCGTCAGCGTCGTGCCGCACGACGTTGAAACGCAGCGTCAGGTAATTGTAATAGCGCGAGGCCTCCTTGAGGAGCAGCGCCTCCATAGGCTCACGGTCGAAGACGAGGTTGGGGTGTTCCCGCCGCAGCCGCTCGATCGCGGTCAGCACCTTGTAGCGCAAGAAGCCGTCCTGATCGGACAAGGCGTCGACGAGGATATCGATCGACCGCTGCGTCGGGATGCAGGCCAGGGTCCGCGGGATGTGGCGGCGCACCCATCTGTCCTCGTCGCGGTCGTTCAGGAAGTAGGCGAGCACGTCGCTCACCTGGTCCCCATAGCTGACGAGCACGTCACGCGCCACCGGTTTCAAGATCCGATGCCCCAGCCGTGCGACCAGCGCAGGCACAAAGAGGAAATCGACAGGCCCCAGCATGTGGGCGCTGCGAATCGCCGCGCGGGCCACGTCGAGATCGCCGTCATGAATCAGCGGCACGAGCAGCGACCGACAGTGTGGGTTCTTGACGTGCGCGAGCGCGGCCGCAACCTCTTTGCGTGCCGCAGCTGCAACGTCCCGTGTGTCCCCGACGAGCTGCGTCAGGGCCGCTTCGGCCGCGTCCGCGTCAGAATCGGCGCCGGAGTCGGCCAGCACCACTGCGGCCGCCACCGCGACACGGGGCTCGGGGTCGCGCAGATACCGTCGCATCAGCGTCGACGCGTCCTCCTTGTGGAACGCGGCCACCGCATGGACCGCCGCGGCGCGCACACCGCCGTCCCGGTCCCTCAACAGCCGGTCGACCACTGGCGTCCACCGCTCCGCGATCGACGCACGCCCTGACTCGAGGGCGGCGAGGACGTGTGCGCGGACCGCAGCCGACTCATGGTGCAGCAGAAGGGGCGTGATCAGGTTGCGCTTATCGAGAGTCTCGAGCATGTCAATCGCGTAGAGGACGCGCGATTCTTCAGGACTCGAGAGCTCCTGGACCAGCAACTCGATCGTGGCGGCGTCGGCCACGTTGAGCTGCACCGTCGCGGGCGGCATCGTGCGCGTCTCGATGCTGCGCCGGAACGCCTTCAAGTACTCGCCGCGCGCGCGCATTGCCAGGACAATCCAGCACGTGGTCACCACCAGGCTCGCGTAACTCAAGCGCTGCCAGTCGAGATGCAACCCCCACGGCTTGATGAGCACGAGCGCCAGCAGGGCTCCGACCGCCCTCGCCGAGCGGTCGACGGTGACGTCGACGAATGGCTTCGCGCGATACTTCAGAGCCGTTGGCAGCGGCAGGAACAACACTTCGCGCGTCGTTCTGTCGATGGTGTAGCGCAACGAGGTATCGAGGATGCGTGCCGCGCCGGCTGCCCACAACGCGCCGCTCCACAGAATGAGTGTCGCGGTCGTCCCCAGGCTGACGGGGAGGATGAGCAATGCGACCGCCAGGCCCACCGACCGGTGAATCCTGCTCGTCAGGACGACCTGCACGACGAATCCAACCACCGACAGATAGAACGTGATCTGGGCCAGGAAGGCGGTGATGGCGTCGGATGAAGCACCATGCACTGACTCGGCCGCCATGTTGAGCTGTTGCTCGATGATCGCCGCACCGATCGCGGCTAAGCCAATCACGAGCGCGATCAATTGCAGATGCCGGGACGAGCGCAACATGCGTATCGCTTCGCCGCCGCCGACCCCTTGTTCCTCGGCAGCCCCTGACACGTCGCTCGTGATCCGTTCGCGCCGCACGATGGCTGTCACCAGCAGTGCGCAGACTCCAAGAATCACCGCACTGACGAGCAGCAGGTTGTTGGTCCCAAGCTCTTCGACGGCAAGTGATGTGAGGCCGGCACCCATCGCGCCTCCCAGGCTCGCCCCACCGCCGATGAATCCGAAGAGGCGCCTGGCCTGGCGCGCATCGTAGATATCGTTCGCGAGCGTCCAGAACTGGCTCGTCAGCAGGATGCCGAGGATCAGTGCGAGCACGTAGAACGCGACGGAGACCCACTCCCCGCCGATTCGAAACAGGAACCAGAACATCGTGAGCAGTGCCACTTCGGCCGCCTGCGTCACCGGAATGACCCAGCGGCGTGGCAGCCGCCCGGCAACCTTGCTGTACACCTGCATCAGCACACCGATGACGACCCCCGCCGCGAGCTGCACGTACGGCAGGTTGTCGGCGCCAAGCGCGCTGATGAATTGTGAGCGCGTGATCGGCTTGAGGATGTTGTAGGACGTCATCACGAGGAAGGAGTACGCGAACATCATCACCGCCGTCGCGGCTTCCCCTTCCCGCAACGTCACGATCTTGTCGACCACACGTCGGCCCATTCCGATCTCCGTTTCCGAACGGGTCCTTTCAACATTGGTGCCATGCTGGCGGTGGCTGGTGTCGTCTGGTGGGCGAACTGCGCGACTCCGTATCGCACATGGCACTGTGGCAGACGGCAACATTCTCACGCCCGTTTGCCTCAGTTCAGCGCGCCGGTTCCACCCGCATCGACGCTGATTCTTTCCTGTCAAACCTGTCAGTTCTGGCTCACATCAGGAGGAGTTTGTCCGCCGCTCGCCTCGCTTCGCGAGAGCGAACGTGGGTCTTCGGCGAGGTGGCTCAGGCAGCCTGGGGGAGAATGAAGATTTGGGCGGATAGTTTCTCCGTGGCTTTTGAACGAACCTCCTCTGGTATGAGCTCGGGTATCGAAGTTTTGCCGGGAATTACGTTGAATGTCTTGGCCTCCACAGCCCCCGGGAAGAGTTGACACAATTCCTTCAGGAAATCTCTGCTGATCTGGTTCATCCTAAGACCCAGATTCAAAGAGTTTCTGTGCTCCGAAAGCCAGCAATACTCCATACGTGAGGCCAATAAGAAGAACATTTTGTCATCGCACTGGACTTCGCCGCGGAACATACGTCGCCATTTTACCGGTTCAGAGCAGAAATCAGCTTCTACGGCGTTGAATCGAATGTAAACGTAAACCATGGGATCCCCCCCAACCTTTCAATCGTTCATTGCCGGCGGCTGGATCTGATAGCGGGCCACCATGCGATAGAGCGAGCGTCGATCCACATCGAGGATGGCGGCCGCACGGAGCATGTTGCCGCGCGTGGTCGACAGCAGATGGCTGATGTAGCGCTTCTTGACTTCTTCGAGCGTCGGGCTCCCGGCAAACGCCGGCAGCGCGGCGGCCATCCGCGCGGCGCCACGCGGCGCGGCGAGCGCCGTCGCCGGCACTTGCAGTTGCCCGTCGTCGCAGAGAATCGCGCTCTGTTCGATTACGTTCTGCAACTGCCGGATGTTGCCCGGCCAGGGATACTGCTGCAGACGTCCTAGCGACGCTGCCTCGATACCGCTGAAACGCCTCCCCAGCCGTGCCGCCGTGCGCCGCAGGAAGCACTCGGCCAGCAGGGGGATGTCGTCGGGGCGCTCCCTCAGCGGTGGCAGATGAATCGGAAATACATTCAGCCGATAGAACAGGTCCTCCCGGAATCGACCGTCCTCCATCGCCTGCTCGAGGTCGCGATTGGTCGCCGCAATCAATCGGACGTCGACGTGCCGCGTCGTGCCGCCGCCCAGACGCTCGAATTCCCCTTCCTGCAGGACCCGCAGCAGCATCACCTGCAGCTCCGCCGACAGCTCCCCCACCTCGTCGAGAAACAGCGTCCCGCGATCGGCTGCTTCGAAGCGGCCCGCGCGCAACCGGTCCGCTCCCGTGAAGGCGCCCTTCTCATGTCCGAACAGCTCCGCCGCGGCAAGTGTGTCTGGCACTGCAGCAAGGTTGGCCGACACCAGGTGTCGAGCCGCCCGAGGGGATTGTCGGTGAATCGCGCGCGCCAGCAGCTCCTTACCCGTGCCGGTCTCTCCCGTGATCAGCACCGGCGCGTCAGTCGGCGCCACGCGCCGCACCCGCTCCAGCAACTCGCACAGCGCCGGCGTCTGCCCGACGAGGCCATCAGCCCCCTCGACAGGATCGAGCTCCACCTCCCGCTTCGGTGCCGCAGGCTCTGGCACCGAGAAACTCAGGATGTGATGGTTCAACATGGCTGCCTCCTGATGCTCATCTGGGATGTCGCGGTCCACACGTGATGTTCGATCGCGTCATGACTGTGCGCATGGTACGTTCGGACCGCGCGTCCGCATACTGCGACAACTGACAGCTTTCGCAGGGAAGAGTGCGAGCAGATGCAGTCAGAGGAACGAGGAACGCGAGGTGCGCCAGCCGTGAGGAAAATTAAGACCACGAACTCCGGGCAGCATGTCACCGGAGCTGCCGAGGCCCCGGCGGAGCGCGTCGGCCACGTAGCTGAATACCTGCCGGTCGCGTCCTCCGCCCGCATTTTGTTCCACCGAAAACTGTCATTTCTTCCAGTTGGCTGGACGCGTTCATGCGAGGAGCGCGGCCAGGATCCCGGTCAGGAAAATGCCGTCGAAGGTACCGGCGCCGCCGATGGAGACGATGGGCGCTCCGACAACTCAAGTGCGTTCAGGGATTCGGATGTCGGCTCACTGATTCTTTCCCGTCAAACCTGTCACTTCTCTCAGTAGCCCGGCAGCGCTCCAACTCCTAGGATGCTTTCGGACCGATGTTCCAACGGGAACGGTTCGAGTTCGAGAGAGGCGTTTTGATGCGTCACATGTTCATCGTCGTGTTCGCGTTCGGCATCTGCGCTTCGCCTGCGCTCGCGCAGCAGGCCAGCCAGGACGTAACCGCCGCTCAGGCCCCTGCGCCAGCGCAGGTGTCTCAGCCGGACGCCGGGGAGGGCAGGCTGAAAGCCAGCACGGAGTGGATCCAGAGCGCTTTCGGAAGTGGCAAGCCGAAGGATGGCTTCTACCCCGAATTCGGCGGACTGCCCCCCGGATCCGGCATCTCGGCCGGTCCTGGTTTCCGGCACCGGCTCTTCGATGGCCGCGCGCTCGTCGATGCGTCAGCGGCCATTTCGTGGTCGCAGGGCAAGTTCGGTCAGGCCGCGTTCGAACTGCCTCACCTCGCTGGCGACCATGTGCGTGTGGGCACGCAGGTCAAGTGGCAGGATTTCACGCGCGTCAGCTACTTCGGCGTCGGCCCGGGCTCGGCAGAAGCGGACGGCACAGACTACCGTCTGAAGAACACCGACTATACCGCGTTCGCGGCGCTGAAGCCGCACAACTGGCTCACAATCGGAGGTCGCGTCGGGTTCTCACCGCACGTGAACATCGGGCGCCCCAAGTCCGCTACTTATCCCCCCACGCAAGATCTCTTCACCGAAGTAACGGCGCCAGGCCTGGTCGAGCGTCCGGCATTCCTGCACAGCGACGCGTACATCGATGTCGACACCCGCGATCATCCCTCCCGTCCGACCAGCGGCGGTGACTATCGCGTGACGTTTTCGAATTTCAACGACCGCGACTTCGATCGGTACAGCTTCCGCCGGCTCGAAGCCGAAGCCTCGCAGTTCATTCCTATCCTGCACGAGAACTGGGTCATCGCATTGCGCGCCCGTGTCGCTGGGTCAGACACGGCGAGCAGTGACGCGTCCCGTTTTATCTGCTGCCCACGCTCGGCGGTGGGAAATCGCTGCGCGGATACGACGACTACCGCTTCCGGGATCGGAACCTGCTGCTCCTGAACGCGGAGTATCGCTGGACCGTATTCGGTGCGCTCGACGGGGCGCTGTTCTACGACGCCGGCAAGGTCGCACCTCAGTTTGGCGATCTGGACCTCACCCATCTCAAGACGTCGTACGGGACAAGGACTCCCGACTGACCGGCGCAATGAGTAGTGGAGCGTCTCATCGAAAGGTACGTGACCGCTCCGATCGCATCCCGCCGCGCGGCCGGCCCCGGCCGCGCACATCTCCACCCTGTTCACCCCACCGCGCAACACATGGCGCGGTGGGGTCACACCTCAAGGAGCGATGAGGCCGTGCTTGATCGCGTACTGGACGAGCTCTGCGTTGGTCTTGACGCCGAGAAGCTCCATCACGCGATACTTGTGGAATTCGACCGTCCGTGGGCTGATGTCGAGGACCGCCGCGACTTCCTTCATTGATTTGCCTTCCGCCAGCAACTGCAGCACCTCTCGCTCCCGTGGGCTCAGCTCCCGTAAGCCCGGGTCACCCGGCTCCGGGTTCAAGGCATGGTTGAGCATCCCTTTGGCGATAAGGGGGGAGACGTACGACCTGCCCTGGAGCACTTCGCGAATCGCGGTGGTCAGCTCTGATGCCGCCGAGTCTTTCAGCAGATACCCGGATGCCTTCCGGCGGAAGGCCTCCACCGCATAGCGCGGTTCACGATTCTGAGTGAGAAAGATGACTTTGATGTCGGGGTGAAGGGCCTTCAGCTGGTCGGCCGCGTCGAGGCCATTGAGGAGCGGCATCCCGATGTCGACGACGACCAGTTCAGGCTTCAACTCTGTCGCGGCCTTTATCAGGGCGCGGCCATCCGAAACCGTACCCACGACATCGAAGTCAGCCTGCAGCAGGTGCTGCAGGGCCTCTGCCATCAGCTTATGGTCGTCGGCCAGCAGGATCCGGGGGCGTTTCATCTCGAGTTTGCGCTGCGGGAATCCGCACGGTCACGGCTCCGGGTCACGCGGTCTCCGATCGATGAGCGGCGTCGTGGTGAGCGCTGGTCAGGATGATCGGCGGCACCCACGCGTCGATTCTCGTTCCCCGCGATGGAGCGGAGTCGACGTGAATCGTCCCGTGAAGGGCGCGTAACCGCTCCTGCATACTGACAAAGCCGAGACCGCCCTTGCTCCCGAGCGTAGTCATATCGAAGCCGGCGCCCGCATCTTCGACCGTGAGGTGAATGCCGTCGGGCGCGCCGGCCACCTGAATGTTCGCCGAACGGGCCTGACTGTGCTTCGCGATGTTGGTCAGGCTTTCTTCGGCGATGCGGAAGAGACACAGCGCGACCTCGGACGGCAGGGACGGCGGCAACGACGCATGCGCAAACGTGATCGCAATGTCATGCCGCTCGGAGAATTCGGAGACGAGTTTCTGCAACGCGGGTACGAGTCCCAGGTAATCGAGCGTCGATGAATGCAGCCGATGTGAGAGGCGGTGCACATCATCCGTAATCTTGCTGGTGTCGCGATGCAATTCATCGAGCGCCCCGCCGATGCCCGGTGTGATCTCTCCGTTGGCACGCAGCTGATCAATCTTGATGGTCAGGAGACCCAGCGTCTGGCTGATGTGATCGTGCAGCTCACGCCCGATGCGGCTGCGTTCTTCCTCCTGTGCGTGAATCAGCCTCCCGGCAAGATCCTCGAGCGCCTGTGCAGCCTGCTTGCTGCCAGTGATGTCGTTGTTCGTCTCGAGGACGGCAAGCGGGTTACCCTGCGGATCCGACTGCAGCGCCCACCGGCTCGCCACCACCACCTGGGTTCCATCGGCCTTCGTGTGCACGAGCTCGCTTTCCCAGCGGCCCGTGCGCAGCAACTCCGCCCGGATTTCATCAATCGGCGCCGGAAAGACGGTCTGCGTCAGTTGGTGAGAGACCTTGCCAACCGCCTGCTCTGCCGTCCACCCGTACAACTCCTCGGCGCCACGGTTCCAGTACGTGATGACGTCGTCCATGCCACGCACGAAAATGCTGTCGCGCGTGAGATTGAGGAGGCTGGCCTGCTCGCGCAGCACCTCTTCGGCCTGCTGGCGCTCAACGGCGATGCTCGCAAGATCGGTGATCCGCTCTATGATGTTTTGGTCTTGCGGAGTGGGGCTACGCGGTTCGCGATAGTATGTCGCGAAGGTCCCCAGCACCCTACCTTGTGAAGATAGTATCGGAATGGACCAGCACGCTCGCAGCCCGTGCGCTAAGGCCAGATCGCGGTAATCGGCCCACAGCGGATCGGTGGCGATATCGGAGACGATCACCGGCTCTGCACGGTAAGCGGCCGTCCCGCACGAACCTACGGACGGGCCGATGATGGCGCCATCGATTGCCTCAGTGTAGGTTACTGGCAGGCTGGGCGCTGCGCCGTGCCGAAGGCGGTTAGCCTTCGGGTCCAATAAAAGGATCGAAGACAGAGAACCACTGGCCAGTTCTTCGACGAGCCGGCACAAGGCCTCGAGGATGAGCGCGCGAGAATCGCCCCTGGCCATCATCTCGAGAAGCCGTTTCTCTCCGGCCAGCGACATCTCGGCCCGCTGCTGCTCGGTGACGTCCATCACCGCTCCAATAAACTCGATGCTCCCCGATCCATCGCTGAAGGCATGAGCCACAACATGGACATATGTGACGGAACCATCCGGCATCAGCAATCGATGTTCAGAATCAAAATCCTTCCCATCCTGCCCCGCGCGCTCGATTGTCTGTTTCACGAGGGCCGCGTCTTCCGGATGAACCCGTTGGAGCATGAGGTTCACGGTCGGTGTCGTCGTTTGGTCGTAGTGGAAGATTCGATAGGTTTCCTCTGACCAGAGGATCTCGTTGGTGGAAATCCTCCAGCCGAAGCTTCCTGTGTGACTGAGCCTTTGAGCTTCCGCCAAGTACGCCTCCCGGCGCTGCTCGGCACGCTGACGTGCGACGAGAATGCTGCTTGCATTCTGCAGGGCAACCGATCGCAGGAGTGTGTTCTCGTCATCCTTCGTCGTCACTGGTGCGCTCCGATCAGTTTCTCCGCCAGCTGCGTGCCAAGCACACGCGCCTGGATCTTGGCAAAGGCGGTGTCGCGGCTCGTTGACGTGTCATCACTGAACGGCGAGAATCCGCAGTCGTCGGTCGTACCGAGGTGCTCGATCGGAATGTACTCAGACGCTTCAAGTACACGATCCCGCACTTCCTCTGGAGTCTCAACGCGTGGGTCGATCGGAGCAATGACTCCGACGAAAATCCGCTGATCCGATTTCAGGTATTTGCGTATGATTTTCAGGACGTGCCGGCGGTCCCGCTCACCCGCAAGCGCGATGTAGAAATTTCCCGCCTTCAGCTCAAACAAGCTGGGCAGCAACTCCGCGTAATCGACGTCCGCGCTGTGTGTCGAATCGCGATCACTCCCCGGGCAGGTATGGACCCCGATGCGCCTGCGCTCTTCTGCCGAGAACCGCGACAGCGCGAGATTGTTCAGGTCAATGAAGCTGTTGAGGAGATGCCCAGAGGGGTCGATCTTCACGGCCAGCCGTCCTTCGGTGAAGTCCACCTGCACCTTATGCGCGCCTTTTTTCAGGCAGCGCCGTATCTCGGTTTCATGCTCGCTCAGCAGATCGTCGATGAACTGCTCGCGCGAATAATCCTGAATCCTCTCGGCCGGGTACATCAGACTCAACGCCGAAGGCGATATCACCGCCTGCTTGACCGGCACGTGCGCGTACCGCATAGCGACATCCAGGTAACCGTCTGCGTACCGCCTGTAACGGAAAGGGCCGCGTGTGAGCCGCGACAGACGGCGCGTATGCCCGTCTGAGAACGGGATTGTGAAACCATCCGGGGCGGTGTTCGGAAGCCCATGCACGCAGTACGTCGCGAAATTGTGATACTTCCGCTGTTCGCCGTCCGTCACGACCGGAGAGCCTGTGGCTTCAAACCGCTCAATGGTGTCCCGAATCGCATCTTCATACAGAGGAGCGAGGTTCGGGTCCTCACTGTCGCCTTTCGCCACTCTCTCGATGAGAGCAAGGGGTCTTGGGATACTGCCAATCGGCTCGGTGGGTATGGTGATCGGTGTAGCCATACTTCCCGTCTTTCTCCAGCATGATCGACCTGACTGTTGTGAACATTGACAGATCCAGTCGGCGGGGCCGGGTCACGCGGTCTCCGATCGATGAGCTGCCTCGTCGTGAGCGCTGGTTAGCATCAGCGGCGGCACCCACGCGTCGATTCTCGTTCCCCGCGATGGAGCGGAGTCGACATGAATCGTCCCGTGAAGGGCGCGTAACCGCTCCTGCATACTGACAAAGCCGAGACCGCCCTTGCTCCCGAGAGTTGTGATATCGAAGCCCGTGCCTGCATCTTCGACCCTGAGGTGAATGCCGTCTGGCGCGCCGGTCACATGAATGTTCGCCGAACGAGCCTGACTGTGCTTCGCGATGTTGGTCAGGCTTTCCTCGGCGACGCGGAAGAGACACAGGGCGACCTCGGACGGCAGGGGCGCTGGCAACGACGCATGCGCAAACGAGATCGCAATATCATGCCGCTCGGAGAATTCGGAGGCGAGCTTCTGCAGCGCGGGGACGAGTCCCAGGTAATCGAGCGTCGATGAATGCAGACGATGTGAGAGGCGGTGCACATCATCGGTGATGTCGCTCGTGTCGCGACGCAATTCCTCGAGCGCCCCGCCAATGCCCGGTGTGATCTCTCCGCTGGCCCCCAGCTGATCAATCTTAATGGTCAGGAGACCCAGCGTCTGGCTGATGTGATCGTGCAGCTCACGCCCGATGCGGCTGCGTTCTTCCTCCTGTGCGTGAATCAGCCTCCCGGCGAGGTCCTCGAGCGCCAGCTCGGCCTGCTTGCTGGCCGTGATGTCCTCGCAGGCGATCAAGACAATCGGGCCGCTCGCTCTCGACACGGCTTTGGCCGTTTCGCGAACCCAGAGCACGTGGCCGTCCTTACGAACGTTGCGAGCGTCCCAACTCTTCGCCCGGCCGAGTTGTTCCAAACAGGTGGCGACATTTCTTTGGACCGCTTCGCGATCAGACTTATGAAAAACACCGAGCACCGGCTGACCGATTAACTCATCGACCTTGTAGCCAAGCTGCTCAGCACCAAAGGGGTTGACCGCCA
>Ga0184623_10000792_pt1 | contig 13588 bp, 7 predicted proteins | sample PLM1_100_b1_FD_133138 | JGI IMG/M metagenome (GOLD analysis project Ga0184623, IMG submission 133138) | Groundwater sediment microbial communities from an aquifer in East River, Colorado, USA - PLM1_100_b1 | ecosystem: Environmental > Terrestrial > Soil > Riparian zone | place: USA: East River...
CCGCGTTGCCACACCTGCGAGCGACCCAGGGGCGCATCATCAACCTCAGCGACTGGCTGCCAGTGAGCGGACGTCCCCGGTACCCGGGCTACCTTCTGTATTACGTGGCGAAGGCTGGCGTGAGAGCATTGACCGAAGCGCTCGCGCTCGAGCTTGCACCTGATCGCATCCTCGTCAATGCGATTGCTCCAGGTCCGATACTTGCGCCGCCCGACACCAGCGATGAAGAGTTCAAGGCCGTCGAGAGCGCCACGCCGCTCGGCAAGTGGGGCGGAGGCCTCGAAATCGCGAAGGTAGTCCTCGCTCTCCTCGATTCGGACTTCATGACGGGCGAAACGATTCGAGTAGATGGCGGGAGGCATCTGCGATGAATTCAGAATTCCGAATTCAGAATTCAGAATGCCGTGACCCCAACTCTGTCCAGAATCGCGGCGAGCGTGGCCTGAGTACGGGTGAGAGGCAGGTTGCTGATATAGAAATGGCGGGCGCCGACCTCGACCAGCGCCCGGATGGTTCGCGCGCACACTTCCTCGGGAGTGGCACCCGCACCGAATTCCCTCGTCAGCCCTTCGACTGGCACCGGCAGAAAACTTCTGAGCGCGTTCAGCGTACGCTCATTCGCGCTTCGATAATAAAACACACCGAACAGTCCGGGAATCGTGACGCCTCGACGCCGGGTCTCTTCGATGAACCGGCCGACCGGACCCTGATCGTAATGACTCACGATTTGTGTGAGATAGAACTCGGCGGAGAAGCGATCGTCGAGAAGATAGTCCACCTGCGTCATCGCGTCGCCGTGCGGGTTGGCCCAGCCACCGAGACGCAATCCCGGTTCACGAGCGCGGATCAACTGGCGCAGCTCCCAGGCATGCTCGACACACCGCGGGGGTCCGACTTGCCGATCGCCGCCAAGCACCACCAGCGACGGAAAACCACATTGATTCGCTCGTGACGCGTAGGAGAGGCAATGGTCGAGTGGATGCTTCGAGGTCAGAAATGGCACGATGCGGTCACGATGTGAGCCGCGCCCGAGATTCGCTTCGAGATGGCGAAGGTTGTCTTCCTCGACGGTACCGACTGCGCTGTCGGTCAGGAAGACGAACGTTCCCTGGCGAGTGAGGTTTCGCACGCTGTGGTAGGTGTCGATCCACGCGTCCATCCCGGCCGTGCCAGTCAGCTCTGCGCGAGGCGGGCGCAGCTCCGCGGCAATCACTGACTGGCCGGACGCCAGCGCCTCGATGAGCATCGGGGGGCTGTCAGTCACAGTAGGGCACGAATTCAGAAGTCTTCACTACAGGAGTACCAAGGTCACAGCGTATTTTAGTCATTCAAAACCGTCTGTAGTGTAGAGCTGCTTTCATAACCGCGCAGCGGGGCCCCGTCGCCGGACAGCCCCACCCCAAGGCACCCCAGCGCGGGTGCCGCGCTGGGGACCCCGCGTCCTCGGCCCGAAAAGCGCTTGCCACAGGAGGCGGGCCTGCGGGCGGGCGGGGCGCCCCGTCCGGCGCCACCCGCTGGCGGTAATGAAATCAGCTCGAGTCACTGCGCGGTCGAACCGAGGTTACAGAGAATCATCTTGTTTGCTCTGTGTCCTCGGATGAGCCAATGTCTCGATCTCCGTGTCCTCTGTGATGAGACCTCACCGCGCGGCGGAAGCGGTCGTGGGCGCGCCCGATGGTTTCAGATTCTCCACGATGAAGCGCAACATCGTCGTCCGCATGTGATAGACGAGCTGCGGGTCGGTGATGCCATGGCGGCTGCGAGGATACAGCATCAATTCGAACGGCTTGTTCGCTCGCTGCAGCTCGTACGCGAACTGGAGGGTGTTCTGCATGTGCACGTTGTCGTCGATGGTGCCGTGAATCAGCATCAGGCGTCCATGCAGCTTGTCGGCGAAAAAGCGCGGAGAGCTTGCACGGTAGCCTTCCGGATTGTTCTGCGGGGTCTGCAGAAAGCGCTCCGTGTAAATCGTGTCGTAGTTCCGCCAGTCGCTGACGGTCCCACCTGCGATGCCCATGGTAAACAGCGTGCTGTGCGTGAGGGCATAGCTCGTCAAGAAGCCGCCGTAACTCCATCCGTGGATGCCAATCCGGTTGCTATCGATATACGGTTGCTGCTTCAGCCAGTTAAGACAGTCCTCGACATCCCTGAGCTCCGATTCGCCGAACCCCTTGAAGACGGGCCAGGTTGATTCCGCACCTTTGCCGCTTGCCGTCCGGTTGTCGCACTCCCAGGCGATGATCCCTTGCTGTGCAAGCAGCTGGAGGAACATGTGCTCGGCCGACCAGCGATTGAAAACGGTCTGCGAGTGCGGGCCCCCGTAGACGAATTGATAGACCGGATACTTCCGACCGGGATCGAAATCCGGCGGCTTGATCATCATGGCTTCCATCACGAAGCCGTCGCGGGTCTTCACTTGAAGAAACTCCGGTTTCGAAAGGCGGTACTCTCCGAGCGCGGCGACGCGGTTCTCATCAAGGACACGGAGCTCCCGGCCGTCAGCCTGATGCATGCGCGTTTGCGGCGGCGTGCGCACATCGCTCCAGCGATCGATGTAATACGAAAACCCTCGACTGAAATTCGCCGCGTGCATTCCGGCGGTGTCTGACACGCGTTGAAGACCGGTACCGTCGACCTGGATGCGATAGACATCCAGCCCGATCGGACTGCGTGCCGTGCCGGAAAAGTAAATCCATCCGCGCGCTTCGTCGAGGCCATGGACCTCACGAACTTCCCACTTCCCCGACGTCACCACACGGACGAGCGTGCCATCGAGCTTGTACTGATAAAGATGTCTCCAGCCATTCCGCTCACTGAACCACAAGAATGATCCGTCCCTCAGCCAGATGGGATTCGCATCATCATCCAGGCATCCCTCATTCCCGCAGTTCACCCACGTCTTGCTCGTTTCGCGCAGCACGGTCCGGGCGCTCCCGCTCGCGCGATCGGCGACATTCAAATCGAGCCAGCTCTGTTCGCGGTTCTGAATTTGATAGAGCACAGAACGGCTGTCCGGATGCCACGCAACGTTGACAATGAGAAAATCGCTCGAGCCGTATTTGCTCGTGTCTGCCCACGTCACGGTACCGGCTGCCACGTTTACGAGGCCAAGCTTGACGATGGGATTAGGGTCTCCTGCCTTCGGATAGTCCCAGGTCTCGACGCCGACGTGGTAGGGGATGTGATCGACGAGCGTAAATTCGGGAACCGGCGTTTCGTTCAACTGAAGAAACGCGAGCGCGCTCGAATCGGGACTCCACCAGTAGCCCCTGTTGTTGCCGCGGCCGTACAGTTCTTCCTCGTACACCCAATCGAGACGGCCGTTGAACATCTGCGGTCCGCCATCGGTCGTGACCGCACGCTCGGGCGGCGCGCCGACGTCGACGACAAACAAATTGCCCCGACGCACAAACGCGACCAGCTTGCCATTTGGACTGAAGGAAGCAACCTGCTCCTCGCCGTTGTCGGCGGTGAGCCGTGTAAGGCTGTCGGCGCCGAACAGGTAGTAGTACAGGTCGCCATTGACCGTGAGCAGCGCGCCCGTCCAATCGGGATTGAACACCAGCCCGCGCGATCGGCTGAGCCGTCGCGACTCATCACGAGAAACGCCCGGCAGCCCTCCCAAAGCCGCTTCCATCTTCCCAGCCTCGTACAGCGGTTGAGAGTCGCCGGTAGCGGCGTTCACCTTCAACCACTCCACGCCACCGTTGCCGGGCCGTGGCCAGACGTAGTGCGTGTCGTTTTGCCACGTCAGCCCGGCAATCGGCCGACCGCCGAACGCGATCGAACGCGCGGGGTCGTAAAGGTCCCCAATGGCGAGCGTCTTCTGCTGCGCATGAGCGACAGCAGGCATCGCTCCGAGGATGAACACGGTCAGGAGTACAGCCACGCTGCGCTTGGTTAGTGGCACTAAGTACATTGGACTATATTAACGCTTTACTTTGCCGACACTGACATTTCTTGGCGCGGCGAGGACGGTCACAGGCTCTAAGTATCTCCTCGACTTCGGCGACCACCGGTTGCTGGTGGATTGCGGTTTGTTCCAGGGCCTCAAGGAGCTGCGCGATCTGAACTGGCAGCCGTTGACGGTCGAGGCGGCCGCCGTCAATGCTGTCGTCCTCACACACGCGCATCTCGACCATAGCGGATATCTGCCACGTCTGGTGGCGCAAGGATTCAGCGGCCGCGTATTCTGCACCCCCGGCACCGCGGACTTGTGTCGACTCATCCTGCCCGACTCCGCGCGGTTACAGGAAGAGGATGCCCGTCTGGCGAACCGTCATGGGTACAGCAAGCACGCCCCTGCATTGCCGCTCTATACGGAGCCGGACGCGTTCCGCGCGCTCTCGCAGTTACAGCCGATGGGATTCGATCGGCCGATTCAGGTCTTCCCGGGCGTGGAGATCGAATTCATCAACGCCGGGCATTTGCTCGGATCGGCATTCATCAGGATGACGCTGACCGGTCCGCCGGCTCGGCGCATCCTGTTCGGCGGCGACCTGGGGCGATACAACCGTCCCGTCCTTCCTGATCCATCCTCCATCCCTGAAGCAGACGTGTTGCTCTGCGAGTCGACGTACGGCGATCGCACGCATCCGCCAGACGATGATGGGGAAGCCCTGGCGCAGATTGTGCGCGACACGATCAACCGGGGCGGACGGCTCATCGTGCCAGCGTTCGCGGTGGGCCGAATGGAAGAAGTCCTGTACTGGTTGAGAAGACTTGAAGACAGCGAGCGGATTCCGAAAGTGCCTGTCTTTCTCGACAGTCCGATGGCCATCGATGCGTTGAAATTCTACGAGGAGCGCGGGAATGAGCTCGATCCTGACATGAGAGATGGGACAAAGGTCGTGTCCAGGTTCGCAACCGCTCGCCTGCGGGCTGTGACCTCGCCACAACAATCGAAAGAGCTCACGGCATCGCAGAATCCGGCCATTGTGCTCTCATCCAGCGGAATGGCAACCGGTGGACGCGTCCTGCATCATCTGAAGCAGGCTTTGCCGCACGAAAAGAATACGGTCTTGTTTGTCGGATTCCAGGCAGAGGGCACGCGAGGCCGATCGCTCGTGAACGGAGCGGCTGAGGTCAAGATTCACGGCGAGTGGGTGCCTGTCAAAGCGCGAATTGCGCGCATCGATTCGATGTCCGCCCACGCCGACGCGGCCGAGATCCTGCAGTGGCTGGGCGGCTTCACGCGGCCACCCGACTTGACTTGTCTCGTGCACGGGGAGCCAGCACCGATGGATCTGCTCAAGGCGTCCATCGAGCGGCAGCTGCACTGGACCGTACGAACCCCGGCCCTGCGCGAGCAGGTCCCAATTTAGGTTAAGGGCGCTGACATCGATCTTGGCCCACTAATGCTAAGCTGAGATCGAGGTTTCAACCATGCGATCAACCAAGCATTCCACGAGGCTGATTCTCCTTATGACGTGTGCCATCGCCGTCTCCAGCTGCTCCCGGTCTGGTTCACAACCAGCTCCTGCAGATTCCCAAACGTCCGCGGTCGCACCCGCTGTTGCCTCGGGCGTTGATGACCGCAAGTACTTGCTCGAGACCGTAGACGATGCGGCGGTCGTGCAGGTGTATGCGGACGATTTTCCATCGATGGCGTTGCGCGAGAAGAGCCTGATCTGGCATCTCTATCAGGCGGCAATCGCGGGACGTGACATTTTTTACGACCAGCGCTACACGCACAATCTGGAGATGCGCGACGTGCTCGAGGCCATCGTGTCGCATCCATCCGGAGTCGATCCGCCGACCCTCGCCGAAATCCAGCGCTACACCAAGCTGTTCTGGCTGAACACCGGACCGTACAACAATCTCACGGCCCGCAAATTCGTCCTCAAGTGCACGCCCGAAGCGTTTGTGACCGCGGCGAAAGCTGCGGCAAGCGCGGGCGCACAATTTTCGATGCGCGGGGAAGAGTCGCTGGACGACCTGCTCTCACGGTTGAAGCCGCTGTTCTTCGATCCCAAAGTCGATCCTTCCGTCACGAACAAGACGCCCGGAGCCGGCAAAGACATCCTGGCGGCGAGCGCGAACAACCTGTACGCCAACGTCACCATGAAGGATCTGGCCGGCTTCAAGGAGCGGTATCCTTTGAACTCGAGGCTGGTCAAACGTGATGGGAAGCTGGTTGAGGAGGTGTATCGGATCGAGGGTCGGTACGGGCCGCAAATCGCCGAAATCGTCAAGCATCTCGAGGCAGCAATTCCCTTCGCTTCCGAGCCGATGGCGAAGGCGCTGCAGGCGCTCATCAAGGCCTACCGCACCGGTGAAACCGAGGACCGCCGCGCGTACGATATTGCATGGGTTCAAGACAAATCCTCGCCGGTCGACACCATCAACTACTTCACCGAAGTGTATCAGGATGCCCGGGGGATCAAGGGTGCGTGGGAAGCTCTGGTCTTCTACGTGAATCAGCACAAGACCGACGAGATCCAAAAGCTGGCGCGAGAGGCGCAGTGGTTCGAGGACCGCATGCCCTGGGATCCCAAGTACCGCAAGCAAGGGGTCCAGGGCATCACGGCAAATGCCATCGACGTGGTCATCGAGACCGGTGACTCCGGGCCAATCACGCCGGTTGGCATCAACCTCCCCAACGACCAGGGAGTACGCGAACGCTTCGGCAGCAAGTCGGTGTCGCTGTCCAACATCAGTCTGGCGTACGACAAGTCTCTGCCGGTGGCATTCCGCGGCGAGTTCTCATGGACGCCGGAAGAGGCGGCCCGCTCCGAGAAATGGGGGAGCTTTGCCAGCGAGCTGACGACGAACATGCATGAGGTCATCGGCCACGCGTCGGGCAAAGTGGCAGACCACCTCAAAGGAAATCCTCAAACGTTCCTCAAAGAGCAGTTCTCGGCGCTCGAAGAAGCGCGCGCCGATCTCGTCGGGTTGTATTTTCTGCCGGACCCGAAACTGGTCGAGCTTGGCCTATTCACCGCCGGGGATCAGGCCGACGTCGTGCAGACGGAGTACGAGGGCTACGCGCGCAATGCGATCGTCCAGCTTCGGCGCATCCGGGAAGGATCGCAAATCGAAGAAGATCACATGCGAAACCGGCAGATGATCGTGAAGTGGCTCATGGCGAACACCAAGGCGATCGAACAGCGGACTCGCGACGGCAAGACGTACTACGTGATGGTCAATGCTCAGGCGTTTCATGACGGCGTGGGCAAGCTGTTGGCCGAGGTCCAGCGCATCAAGGCCGAGGGCGACTACCCGGCCGCGAAGCAGCTCTTCGAGACCTACGGTGTTCATTTCGATCCAAAGCTGCGCGACGAGGTCGTCGCGCGCGTCGACAAGTTGAACCTGCCGTCCTATTCGGGCTTCGGCATGACGAAGCTCGAGGCGGTGACGGGTCCCGGCGGGTCGATTATCGATGTGAAGATCTCGTACCCGCAGGACCTCACCAGGCAGATGCTCGAGTACGCCGCGTTGACACGTGCCACGCGGGAGCGGCGCCTGGCTGGCGCGGTGGCGACGACGAACTGAACACGTTTCCAGTTGTCAGTAGTCAGTCATCCGTTCGAGACAACTTCGATACGGAGAACTGACAACTGAGAACTGCTGACCAGATAGTGTGTTTTCCTCTCGCCTGCCTGGCAGCCTCAGTCCCAACCGGATGGCGCTCTCACGTGAGCGCCTCCGGTCGTTCATCGACCTGACCGAGTCGAACCCCACACGCGCTGGCTTCAGCTATCCTCCGTCGCTGCTCGCATCACTTGCGGCCGAGCGCGCGCTGACCTACGAGCCACAAGCGTTGGGGCTGACCGTCGCACGGGAGGCGGCGGCCGCCGATTACTGCCGGCGCGATGTGCCCATCACCGCCGATCGCATCGTCATAACCGCGAGCACGAGCGAAGCGTACTCATTGCTGTTCAAGCTGCTCTGCAATCCTGGCGACTGCGTCCTCGTTCCTCGTCCGAGCTATCCATTGTTCGAACACCTCACGCAACTCGACGCGGTCGAGGTCGCCCCCTACGACCTGGAATATCACGGCGCCTGGCGCATCAATCTGGACAGCATGGCTCGCGCCGTGACCGCGCGAACACGAGCAATATTGCTCGTGAATCCAAACAATCCGACCGGCACGACGGCGAAGGCCGACGAGTTGTCGCAGATCGGCGAGCTATGCCGCGCGGGCGGTCTCGCGCTCGTTGGCGATGAAGTGTTTGCAGATTATGCGCTCGAGGAAACTGGCGGAACGGGACCAAGCGTGCTGGCGCAGCCGAAGGCGCTGACGTTCGGGCTCGGCGGACTCTCGAAGACGGTGGGCCTGCCGCAGGTGAAACTGGGCTGGATGGCTCTCGGCGGTCCCGACGATCTCGTGCATGCGGCGCTCGAGCGTCTGGAAGTGATCTGCGACGCGTATCTTTCGGTTTCCACGCCTGTGCAGCTCGCGGCGCCGGAGTTGCTCAGTCAGGGCGCCGTCATTCGACAGCAGATCGCCGAACGTATTCGTACCAACTACGAACATCTGAAACAGGTCGTGCGCGCTTACCCGGCATGCACTGTGCTTAAGGCTGACGCAGGCTGGTATGCTGTGATCCAGGTGCCGTCGACAACGGGAGAAGAGGCACTGGTCCTTGATCTGCTCGAGCGCTCTGCGGTGCTCGTTCACCCGGGCTACTTCTTCGATTTTCCCCGGGAGGCGTTTCTCGTGTTGAGCCTGCTGCCGAGGGTTGATGAGTTCCGGACCGGTGTGCATCGTTTACTCTCGCACGTTGGGGGACGATAGGTGGAGGCGCGCGATCGAGTGGCCGGCCTCCTTGTCCCGTTGTTTTCCACTCCATCGACCGACAGTTGGGGCATCGGGGAATTCTGTGACATTCCTCTGCTGGCGGGCTGGTTGCGCCGGGCCGGGGTCGGGATTCTGCAGCTGCTGCCTCTCAACGAAACAAGCCTCGATGAGTGCTCGCCGTACTCGCCGCTGACGGCGATGGCGCTCGATCCCCAGTACATCGAGCTCCGGTCTCTCGCCGACTTCCAGGCCATCGGGGGAGAGGCGGCGCTTGATGAAGATGTTCGTAGCGACCTGGCGCGCGCGCGTCGAGGCAAGCGGGTAGATTATCGGCGGGTGCGCGTGGCGAAGCACCAGGCGCTGAAACGCGTGTTCGATCGATTTGCAGAAGAAGAATGGAAACCGCATAGCCCAAGAGCGCAGGCTCTGCAGCGCTATGTCGAGGAGCAATCGTGGTGGCTCGACCCCTACGCGCTCTTTCGCGCGTTGCGGGCCGCAGGCCAGGAGCAATCGTGGAGCTCGTGGCCGGAGCCGCTGAAGCGCGGCGATCCAGACGCCCTGGAGGCGGCGCGCGCCGAGCACGAGCGCAACGTGCTCTTCTACCAGTATGTCCAGTGGATCGCCGAAGAACAGTGGCAGGCCATGCGCCGGGCGGCGAGGCCGGTCGCGATCTTCGGCGACTTTCCGTTTCTGGTGACGATTGACAGCGCGGATGTCTGGGCCCGGCAAAGCGAGTTTCTGCTGGACGCGACCGTTGGTGCGCCGCCAGACGCCTTCAGTCAATCCGGCCAGGACTGGGGGCTGCCGCCGTGCAATTGGGACGTGATGGCGGCGCGAGGCGATGAGTGGATTCGGCATCGGGCGCGCCGCATGGCCGCGCTCTTCGACGGATACCGAGTCGATCATCTCGTGGGGTTCTATCGCACCTACGTTCGACCTCACGATGGGCCGGCCTACTTTGCTCCGGCTTCCGAAGCCGACCAGCTCGCTCAGGGCGAACGGTTGATGCGGATTTTTCTCGAATCAGGCGCGCGCGTGACCGTGGAAGATCTTGGAGCGGTGCCATCCTTTGTCCGGGCGTCCCTCGCACGTCTTGGCCTGGCGGGCTACCGCGTCATGAGATGGGAGCGCCACTGGGATCAGCCCCGGCTGCCGTTTCTGGATCCGGCGACGTATCCCGCTGTGTCGGTGGCCACGACCGGCACCCACGATACGGAGACCCTCGCAGAGTGGTGGGAATCGTTGTTGCCCGACGACCGTGCCTACATCGCCGCGCTACCCACTGTCTCGCGAATCGCGGGTGACGCCCATGCGTTGACCCGGCCGACATTCGACGAACGCACCCGCGACCTCCTCGTCGAAACACTCTACGCGTCCGGATCCGATCTGTTGATCCTGCCTGTTCAGGATGTCTTCGGCTGGCGGGATCGTATCAACGAGCCCGGGAAGGTCAGCGATGGCAACTGGACCTTCAAGCTGCCTTGGCCTGTCAATCGGCTGGAATCTCAGCCCGAGGTGCTCGCCTGCGCAGAGCGACTGCGAATCTGGGCCGAGCGGCATGGAAGGATCTGAGATTTTTCAACACGACCTCACGAGCTTTAACGCAGAGGACGCAAAGAATCGCGAGCGACCTTTGCGTTGAAAAAGCAGTATCTGTGTTTTTGTAGAGGCGGGTCTTAAGACCCGCCTCTACCGGGTGAGGACAGCTTCAGCGGCTCGAGGGCGGCGCTGGCAGCGGCTTGCGCGGCAGCAATTCATCGCGGTTGGCTGTCTGATACACGAACGTCGCGATGATGCCGGCATTCTGAATCACGTCCTGCTGTTGAACGCGCTCGAACACATCCATGTTCGAATGGTGGGTGCGCGTCTCGTATTCGATAGGATCCTGCACGAACTGAAATCCCGGAATACCCACCGCGTCGAAGGATGTGTGATCGGTTCCACCCGTATTGCGCACCGACAATGTCGTCATGCCGATACTGGTGAACGGTGTCATCCATTCCTGGAAAATCGGCGCGATCGCCGTATTCCCTTGCAGGTAGATTCCGCGGATGGCCCCCGTGCCGTTATCGAGATTGTAGTACGCGGATACCTTCGCGTGTTCGGGCTTGATCTCCATCGTGCTGCGATTGGCAAAGTGCTGGGCGACGTACGCCCGCGATCCCAGCAGCCCCTGTTCTTCGCCGGTCCACAAGCCTATCCGCACCGTGCGCCGCATTTTGAGTCCGGTAGCCTTCAGCACGCGCATGACTTCCAGCATGACGGCCGACCCCACCGCGTTGTCCGTCGCGCCGGTGCCGGCGTGCCATGAATCGAAATGTGCCCCGACCATGACAAGCTCGTCTGCCTTGTCCGTGCCCGGAATCTCGCCGACGACGGTGAAGGAGTTGAGGTCGTCGTCGTAGAACGTGTTCTCGACGTTCATCTCCAGTGTCACTGGAATCTGCTTTTGCAGCGTGCGCGCAATGCGGCCATAGTGTTCGACCGCCAATACCACCTGCGTGGGCACCTGCATATCGGGAAACTGCCTCGTATTGCCGGCCAGAACGAACACCGTCCCGCCGTCCCCGCGTCCACCCTCCACCACGGCTGCGACGCCTTCATCGACGAAGAACTGAAGACGACGGCGCGGGAAGTCAGGACTGCGAGCCGGCTGCTGGGGATTCTGGGCAGCACCCGAGGGACGCGGCTGCGGCGGCTTCGCGAGCGTTTCCAGGTCCTGATCCGTGAAGCGCCGTCCGGGCGGATCGAAGGCTGCGCGCACGTTTCGCAACGGCGTGACCAGCACGAATTTCCCGCGCAGCTTGCCTCGCCACGTCTCGAGATCGGCATCCGATTCGATGGTTGCCAGCATCGCTTCGCCGGTGACAGCGCCCTGGGTGCCTGGCGTCCACGCCTTCGGATAGCCAATCAGCGTATATGACTGCGGCGCGGTGACGCGCGCTGTAAAACGCTCGTTCGACCAGCCTTTACCGAACGGCCCCCACGGTTCCAGTCGCGCGTTCGCGATGCCCCAGTCCGTCATCTTTCCCACGGCATAAGTCGCGGCGTTCTTCAGATTCGGTGAGCCGGTCAGCCGAGGTCCATAGACGTCGGTGAGATAGCTGAGCACGTCCATGACCTGCGATCGCTCGGACGCTTCGGCTTTGATTCGGGAAATGGCGTCGAGATCGACACCAGTCGTGACTTGCGCGACGGTCGTGACGCCGAGAAGCAGGACGCACCCAAGGAACAGTGCAAAGGACCTGGCACTACGCTCGCGCATGTCTTCCTCCTGCACCGGGCTTCGGGACACTCATTCACGTCCCGCCGAGAACTCTATCACGAGGTCATGATCAACTTGGCGGCTTTACAGAATTCGACCCGCGCCGACGTTCCTGTAAGTTGGACAGCCATCTGTTTGTCGCGATCGCGCGAGATTCAGCCGGAAGAAGGACCGCAACGTGCCGCATCTAAGACACTTGCTGACGATGGGCGGAGACCGTGCAACTGAGTGCCAGGACGGTACAGTTCGCGCATGGCTCGTCCCATCGAATGAGACCTCCCATGGACACAGCTGCAGCGCGCGCGTCCTCGCCTGCTGTCTTGATCTTTGAAGACGGCCTGGGCGAGCGGCGCCGGATTCTTGACCAGACAACCAATGAAACGCTGGAGATGCTCTGCCTGCGCGACGAGCTGACAGCGGTCCCGTCCTTCGAGTTTGCGCTGCGCGAACGTGTCAGCCGGCTCGCCAATTTCCGTCACGCTTACTACGGACGCGTGCGACGCGTCGATCGCCTTGTCAATCAGGAGTCGACCCTGGGCATCGTGTCTGACGTGACACACGGTGCGCGCCTGTCGGAGATCCTCGCGGTGGCGGAGCGCCGCCATCTGGCGCTCGATATCAATGTCGCGTTATGCCTGATTCGACAGCTGGTCCCGGCAGTCGCGATGCTGCATCAGAACGCGCGCGACGTCGCCCACGGCGCTCTCGGTCCCGAGCGGATCGTCGTGACGCCGCATGCGCGACTGGTCATCGTGGACTATGTGCTCGGTGCCGCATTGGAACAGCTTCGGTATTCGCACGAACGATACTGGAAAGAGTTCCGCATCGCGCTTCCGCGGTCGGCGGGACTTCCACATTTCGATCATAGAGCGGATGTCACGCAGATCGGCATCGTGGCGCTGTCTCTCATCCTGGGACGTCCGCTGAGAGAGGACGAGTATCCCGCCCGCATCGGCGATGTTGTCGCCTCCGCGTCGGCCATCTCGGCGCTCGGGGGACGGGAGCCGGTCACGCCGGCGCTGCGAGCCTGGCTCGGCCGGACATTGCAGCTCGATCTGCGCAATTCCTTCACGTCCGCGCTCGAGGCGCAAGCCGCGCTGGATGAACTGCTCTCGGACGACAGCGGCTACATCGCGGCGCCCGTCGCGCTGGAAACATTTCTGGCGCGCTATCACGCATGCGCGGACCTGCCTGCTGAACCGGAGCCGACACCGGCGTCCTCGGCGTATTCGAACTATTTCAACGATCTGCTTCGTCCGGTGGAGCCGTCGCCTCAGCCAGTCAGGGCGCAGGCACCGAAGAGTGAGCCTCGACCAACCTACACTGGAGTCCGACCGGTTCAACCCGTCGCCCCGACGACGCAACCGTATGCGTCTGTGTCGGCACCTGTCGAAATCTCGCCGATGGCAGAGTCTGTCGGCCCGGTCCGTCACGCTGCGCCTTCGCCAGTGAGAGTGACGCCACCGATTCCGCGCGCGGCGAGTACGAATCCAATTTCAGGTCCGACTCAGCACCCCGTTCCAAGTGCTTCCCAGCAGCAGATCGCAAACTCGGTCTCGAATCGCATTTTGAACATTGAG
>Ga0184623_10000793_pt1 | contig 13583 bp, 13 predicted proteins | sample PLM1_100_b1_FD_133138 | JGI IMG/M metagenome (GOLD analysis project Ga0184623, IMG submission 133138) | Groundwater sediment microbial communities from an aquifer in East River, Colorado, USA - PLM1_100_b1 | ecosystem: Environmental > Terrestrial > Soil > Riparian zone | place: USA: East River...
CAGCTCGAGCGCGTCCTGCCGCTCGTCAAGAAGTACGGCGCGGCGGTCGTCGCGATCAGCAACGACGAGACCGGTATCAGCGAAGACCCCGACGTGCGGTTCGCGGTCGCGAAGCGGATCGTCGAGCGGGCCCGTGACTTCGGCATCCCTTACGAGGACATCCTCGTCGACCCGCTGCTCATGCCGATCGGGGCGATGCAGACGGCGGGCCGGCAGGTCTTCCGGATCCTCGGCCGGCTGCGAGACGAGCTCCACGTCAACTCGACCTGCGGCGCGAGCAACGTCAGCTTCGGCCTGCCGAATCGCGAGGGGATCAACGGCGCCTACCTGGCGATGGCGATGGCGAGCGGCCTGACATCGGCGATCACGAACCCGATCGCCGACGGCGTCCGCCATGCCGTCATGGCTGGCGACGTTCTGCTCGGCAATGATGTCGACGCGAGCCGCTGGATCCGGGCCTTCCGCGTCGCCCCGGCCGAGGGCGAGCGCGGCGTCCGGGTCAACCGACGCCGCGCCGGATCGCCCGTCGCGGGCTGAGCGCGTTGAGCCCAAAGCCCGCACGGTGACCTCGCCGGCCGAGCCGCTCGTCATCTTCACCCCGTCCGGTCGGCGCGGCCGGTTCGCCGAAGGGACGACGGTCCTGGACGCGGCCCGCGCGCTGGGCGTCGACATCGACTCGGTCTGCGGCGGACGCGGGATCTGCGGTCGCTGCCAGGTCGAGCAGAGCGTCGGGAGCTTTGCAAAGCACGGCATCGAGTCCCGGCCCGAGCACCTCTCGCCGTTCGACGCCGTCGAGACGCAGTATCGGGAGGAGCGCGGCCTCGCTGCGACGCGTCGCCTCTCATGCACGGTCCGCGTCCTGGGAGACGCCGTCATCGACGTCCCGCCGGAGAGCCAGGTCTACCGCCAGGTCGTCCGCAAGGCGCTCGATGTCCGCGACTTCCACATCGATCCGGTGGTCCGACTTCATTACGTCGAGGTCGTCCCGCCGGAGCTCGCCTCGCCGTCGGGCGACCTCGTGCGGCTGTTCGAGGCGCTCGAGCGCGAGTGGGGCTTGACCGATTTGGAGGCCGATCTCGCGGTCATCCGCGACCTCCAGCCGGCGCTGGAGACGGGGTCGTTCGCGGTGACGGTCGCGGTCCACGACGGCAGGACGGTGTCGGGGATCTGGCCGGGCCTCCACGACAAGGCGTATGGCGTCGCGATCGACGTGGGATCGACGACGATCGCCGGCCATGTCGCCGACCTCTCCGATGGTTCGGTCCTCGCGAGTCACGGGGTGATGAACCCGCAGATCCGCTTCGGCGAGGACCTCATGAGCCGCGTCTCGTACGCGATGATGCATCCCGAGGGGGCCGGCGAGATGACGGCCGCTGTTCGCAAGGCCTTGAACGGACTCGTTGCCCAGCTGGCGATGAGCGCGGGCATCAAGCGCGACGAGATCCTCGAGCTGGCGATCGTCGGCAACCCGATCATGCATCACCTCCTGCTCGGGATCGATCCGATCCCACTGGGCTCCGCGCCGTTCGCCTTGGCCACGGACCGGGCGGTGCGCATCAAGGCGGCGGAGCTGGAGCTCCGGACGCATTCCGGTGCCCGCGTCTACGTGCTGCCGTGCATCGCCGGCCATGTCGGGGCAGATACCGCCGGGGTCATCCTCGCGGAGGCACCGCACCAGAGCGAGGTCGTCGAGCTTGTTGTCGATGTCGGGACCAACGCCGAGATCGTCCTGGGTAACCGCGACTTCCTGCTCGCCGCCTCGAGCCCGACCGGGCCGGCCTTCGAGGGCGCCCAGATCAGCGGAGGCCAGCGGGCGGCGCCGGGCGCGATCGAGCGCGTGCGGATCGACCGCCAGACCCTCGAGCCGCGCTTCCGGGTCATCGGCTCCGAGATCTGGTCGAATGAGCCCGGCTTCGAGGAGGCCACGGCCGAGACCGGCGTCACGGGGATCTGCGGCTCGGGCATCGTCGAGGTCATCGCCGAGCTCTACCTCGCCGGCGTCATCACCCCGGACGGGATTGTCGACGGCTCGATGGCCGGCCGAGCACCACGGGTAGAACCGGACGGTCGCACGTTCTCGTACGTCCTGTACGACGGTTCGGGCGCTGGCCGTCCGCGGATCGCGATCACCCAGAACGATGTCCGCGCGATCCAGCTGGCAAAGGCCGCGCTCTACGCCGGGGTTCGGCTGCTGATGGACCATGCCGGGATCGAGACGCTCGACGAGATCCGGCTGGCCGGGGCGTTCGGCAGCCAGATCGACACGTTCCACGCGATGGTCCTGGGACTGGTCCCGGATGCCGACCTCGCCCACGTGAAGTCAGCCGGGAACGCGGCGGGCACCGGAGCGCTCATCGCGCTGCTCAGCGGCGCCGCGCGCGAGGAGATCGAGCGCGTTGTGCGGACCGTCGAGAAGATCGAGACCGCGGTCGAGCCGCGCTTCCAGCAGCACTTCGTCGACGCGATGGCGTTTCCCCACCGGACGGCCGCCTATCCGCACCTCGAGAAGGTCACCGAGCTGCCGAAGCGACCAGGGGATGGCGCGCGTGGCAGTGATGGGGCAACGGAACCCCGGCGCAGGCGACGCACACCGGTCGCCGCGACGAGGGAGGAGGAACGATGACCACCGACGAAAGCCCCCGCCAGCGGACGGGCGGACGGGCCGGCCGGACGGCCGCGCGCCTCCGGACCCACGTGGAGCGGGTCCCGTTCCTTACCCGCACGCTGAAGCCGTTCGAGGTCCTCGACGAGGAAGGCCTCGCGACGATCGAGGAGAACGCCGACACGATCCTCGAGAAGGTGGGGCTCGAATTCCGTGGCGAGCCCGACGCCCTTCGCCTGTTCCGCGACGCCGGCGCGGACGTCCAGGGTGAGCGGGTCCGGTTCCCGCGCGGCATGTGCCGCCAGATCGTCCAGGCGTCTGCTCCCCGAGAGTTCACGCAGTTCGCCCGGAACCCCGCCAACAGCGTCCAGATCGGCGGGACCGCGACCGTCCTCGCGCCGAACTACGGCTCGCCGTTCGTCCGCGACCTGGACAACGGCCGCCGCTACGGCACGATCGAGGATTTCCGCAACTTCGTGAAGCTGGCCTACATGAGCCCGCATCTCCACCACAGCGGCGGGACCGTATGCGAGCCGGTCGACGTGCCGGTCAACAAGCGTCATCTCGACATGGTCTATTCGCACATCCGCTACAGCGACAAGCCGTTCATGGGCTCGGTGACCGCGCCGGAGCGGGCCCGCGACACCGTCGAAATGGCGAGGCTCACGTTCGGAGCCGACTATCTCGAGGACCACGCGGTCATCCTGTCGCTGATCAACGCCAACTCGCCGCTCGTCTGGGACGCGACGATGCTCGGCGCCGCGCGGGCCTACGCGGAGGCGAACCAGGCGACGCTCCTGACGCCGTTCATCCTCGCCGGCGCAATGGCGCCGGTGACCGCCGCCGCGGTCTGTGCCCAGACACTCGCCGAGGCGCTCGGCGGCATGACGTTCGTGCAGCTCGTCCGGCCCGGCGCCCCGGTCGTCCTCGGGAGTTTCGCGAGCTCGATGTCGATGCAGTCCGGCGCGCCGACGTTCGGCACGCCAGAGCCCGCCCTCGTGCTGTACGCGATGGCGGCGCTCTCGCGCCGGCTCGGGGTCCCGTTCCGCTCCGGCGGCAACCTCTGCGCGTCGAAGGTCGCCGATGCCCAGGCGGCCTACGAATCGTCGGCAACGTTCATCCCCACGATCCTCGCCGGGGTCAACTTCGTCCTCCATGCGGCCGGCTGGCTCGAAGGCGGCCTCGCGGTCGGCTACGAGAAGTTCATCCTCGATGCCGACCAGTGCGGGATGGCCGCGGTCTTCGTCAAGGGCATCGACATGTCGGAGAACGGCCAGGCGGTCGAGGCGATCCTCGACAACGGGCCCGGCCAGCACTTCCTCGGCACGGCCCATACCCTCGCCAACTTCGAGACGGCGTTCTATCGCGCCGAGACGGCGGACAACAACAGCTTCGAACAATGGCAGGAGGACGGCGGGCTCGACGCTGCCCAGCGGGCCAACGGCATCTGGAAGCGGATGCTCCGCGAATACGAGGCACCGCCGCTGGACGAAGGCATCGACGAGGCGCTCCAGGAGTTCATTGCCCGGCGCAAGGCCTCCCAGCCGGACTCCGAGGTCTGAGGGCCACCGAATGTCTAGCGCCGCAAGTCGGTCCCAGGCCAAGACGGAGCCGAGCACGTGAGCGAGCGCACTCTTACGTGCGTGAGCGAGGGCGCGGAGGCGAAAACGCCGGCATTGGCCGGCTGGCGGCGCTAGGTGCTCTTCCGGCGGCGATCGTCCCTCGCCCCGCCCGCCCGGGAGGCTCTCGCTCGCGTCCTCCGCGCGCCGACATTCGAGCTCGTCCCCATGAAGAACGCGCTCGATCAGGCCGCGTTCCTCCCGGCCGGAGCCACCGTTTCGGTGACGGCCTCGCCGGCGAAGGGCGTCGAGGCCACGGTCGGGCTATGCGAGCAGCTCCAGGCGCGCGGGTTCCGGGCGGTGCCACACCTGTCCGCGCGGATGGTCCGCGACCGAAGCCACCTTAGCGACCTCATTGCCTGGCTCGAGGGCGCCGGAGTCGATCGGGCGTTCGTCGTCGGGGGTGACGCCAAGGAACCCGGCGACTATCCCGACGGCCTCGCGCTCCTGCGGGAAATGGCGGAGATCGGCCACCCGCTCGCCGAGATCGGGATCCCCTGCTATCCGCAGGGCCATCCATTCATCGCCGACGGGCCGCTCCTCGAGGCGCTTCGGGCAAAGGCGGCGTTCGCCAGTTACATGACGACGCAGCTCTGCTTCGATCCAGGGGCGATCGCGACATGGATCGCGGCCAGGCAGGCGGAGGGCCTCGGCCTGCCGATCCACGTCGGCGTGCCCGGCGTCGCCGAGCCCCACAAGCTGCTGGCGATCAGTGCCCGGATCGGCGTCGCCGACACCCATCGCTTCCTGACGAAGAACCTGCGGTTCGTGGCGAAGCTCGTTCGGTCCGGCGGCTTCTACCGCCCCGATGCCCTCCTTGAGGGCCTCGCCCCGCACCTGGCGGACCCCGCGGCCGGCATCGTCGACCTCCACATGTACACGTTCAACGCGGTCGACACGTTTGAGGCCTGGCGGCGCGCCTACCTGGCCAAGCTTGGAGCTGCAGTCGCTGCGGCCTGAGCGAATGGAACCGCACGTCGCCGTCGCGAACCTGACCATTGATTCCGCGCCGGACGGGACGTTTTCCATCGGCCGCGACAGCTTTCCGCAGTTCGCCCATATGCACGCCCTCGGGATACATGTCCAGTCGGACCAGGTCCGGATGGCCCACCCTGAGGCGGCATACGTTGACACGGCCCTGGCCGCCCTCAGACAGGCGTGCGTGGAGCTCTCCATCCCCGAGGCGTACATCGCGTTCGTGGATTCGGTCGTCCCGCCGCCAGCCATTGGACTCCGATTTGGCTTCAAGGGCGCCTACACGACCGACATCCCGAATGTGATCTGGATCTTCGCCAACTGGACCGGGATCGACGAACTACGCGGGATCGTTCGGCACGAGGATGCCCATCTTGCCTTCGCCCGGACGCACACCCCCGAAGAGTCCGCGGGCCACTCCGGTCCCTCCGAGGACTTCGCGAACGCCTTCGAGTCCGCTTAGGTCGGTTGGACCGCAGCTGTGGCGGTGCCGACGGTCCAGCTTGGCAGCGTGGGTTCATACTGGACCCCACCCACAGAAGGAGCCCTTGGGAGGCCGCAGACCTATGGGGTGGCTGCAAAAGTTCCTGGACTGGTTCAGAAGCTTTTGGCAGCGGCTGATCTGCCTGATCCGCCGCCTGTTTGCACCGAATGAGCGCAGTTTCTCCGTGGCCGAGTGCATCTATGGCTGGACGGCCGCCTACAGGATCGTCGACGGTGACTGCGTCTTGCAGATAACGATCCGAATCCGCCTAAACCCTGACGCTGATGTCACGGCCGCAGAAATCGCAGCGTTGCAAGCCGTCTGGGAGCCAGGGATCGAGTCCCGATGGTCGAACAGGTTCACGATCAACCGTAGCTCTGGCGACTGCGGGTGCCCTTCCTATCCGGTCCGATTCGATGTGCAGTTTGTGACTGCCAGCGCACACCACACCGTCCGAGTGCGACGTGGTCCGGCACGCTCGAACATGACGACGTGGGACACGGCCGATGACGCCGGCGCGGCATCGCATGAGTTCGGTCATATGCTCGGCTTCGCGGACGAGTATGCCGATGCCAACTGCCCGAATCGCGTTGTCGCAACCGATAACAGCATCATGCGGACGAACGGTGGCGACCCCATGAACCGGCACTACCAGCCATTCGCGGCCTGGTTGTCGAACCGGACGTGCTGCGGATTCGTGGTTGCGTAGGAGGACGGGTTGATGAACGCGAACAGCGCTGGCGCACCGGGCTCGACCAAGGATTCAGCCGCCATCGAACCTGCGGGCCAGCGCCTCATCGTGACCGTCGGGAACGTGGACTTCGACTTTGGCCAGACGCGGCTTGAGATGGATGACACTGGCGCCGTCGTGGTTGCGAGCCAGCGAGCCGACATTGAGAGGTCGACCGCGGGGCAAGTCTCGGTCGAGGAGGCGAAGGACATCCTTCGATCGGTACCGCTTGCCATCGAAAAGGAGGGGCGCGATCGTCCTGGCATCCCGGATGAGGCCCGATACAGGTTCGAGGTGCTGGACGGAGGACGCACGATCGTTGACGAGTCGTTGTGGGAGGGACAGATCGAGGGCTCGCCATCGAGCCGCAAACTCATCGAGGCCCTCCGTCGGATCGTCTCCGAGGTGGCGGGCGACGAGGCGGTGCTCTAGGCGACCGCTTCGCCTGGCCAACGGCTCCGGCTGACCCGGCCGCCGTATACCGTCATCCGACGATCCGAACCCTCGACGATCAGCCGCATCCCTCAGTCCGCTCGACGATGCCGCCGAAGGCCCGGTAGGCGCAGGCTTCGGGACTGGCCACCGTTCTGCCAGCGGTCGCCTTCAGCTGGAGTCCGTCATGCGCTCGTTCCTTATCGCTGCTTCCTTGGCAGCGGCCGTCGCCGTCGCCGGCTGCGCTCTCACAGGTTCTTCCGCGCCGCTCGCACCCGCGCCGACTCCCGGCCTGGCCGAGGCGCCCGCCCGCACCCATCAGATCGAGGGCAGCGAAGGCGACGCGCCGATGTCTCTTCGGGTCTACGACCGGTCGTTCGCCCTCATCGACGCCCGGTCCGCCACGCAGGCCGAACTCGTCGAGTCGGAGGCCCTCGACGAGAACACGGTCGCCGCCTATCAGACTGTCGGTAACGAGATCCTGATCAAGTGGACCGGCAGCACGTGCGCCGAGACGGGCAACCTGTTCATCGGGCCCGGCTTCGATGAGGTCATCATCGCGCCGACCGACGCCGCTGCCTGCGATTCGACGGCGAGCTTCCGGGGAGTCGTATTGGACTTCAAGCTCGGGGTTGATCTCAAAGCGATCCGCTTCGACATCCGGCGCGCCTGATCCCCATCGCTCCGTCCACCAGCAAGGCTCCGCATCACCAGGCAGGCCGCGGCGAACGCTAACAGGGTTCTAACACTCCGATGGTCGTACGAACATATCGGGCGCGCAGGCTTCCTCGTGTGCCACCCTCCGCGCCACGCCAAGACTGACGTGCCGTGAACGTCGTCGACAGCCGCGGCGAATCGCTGAACGCGATTCGCGACCGCTACGAACAGCTGCGAGCAGAGGTACAGGCCAGGCGGCGCACGCATCCGACCCACGGCCGAATTGCCCCATCGTGGCGGCGCCCCGGGCCGCCTGCGTCACGCACAACTCTGGGGCCACCACGCACCAGGATTTTCGTACTGGCCGTTGCAGCCATCCGCTGAACCTCACAATGCGACCACGGGCGGTGTCGCTCGGTGCCGGGGATCACCAGGGGTCGCGCCGTTTTGGGAGGGTTCAAAGATGGTTTCACGTCGTCGGCTTGGGCCGATTGTCGCCGCGCTCGTCGCGCTCATCGTCACGACAGGCCCCGTGTCGGCCGCGCCGTGGCAGTTCGTGCTCCGGGAAGCGGGCACGAGCGCCTACGCCGAGGCCGACGGTACATGTACGGACAACGGCGACGGCACCACTACCTGCGGTGGGACGGTGATCGATGTCTTCGAGGGCAGGTCGAAGGAGCGCGGTACCTCCACGGTGCACTCGGAGCGCGCCTGCTACAGCCAGCTCGCAGGAACGTTCGACACGGAAACCGGCGAGCCGATCGATATCTCGGGCGTCGTCGGTTGCGCGTTCGATTCGGGGACGATCTCGATCAAGAACCTGCGGTCCATCACGCTGGCAGCAACGGAGATCGAGCTCATCGAGGTCCACTGCGATGTCGACTCTTGTACCGAAGACGTCGGCGGGAGCATCGTCGTCCAAGGCAAGTTCACGGGCGAGGGGCCGATCGGCCGAGACAGGAGCAAGTTCCGGCTCGATGACGGGACGTGCATCCTGGCGGACTCCAGCCAAGGGCGCTTCCGTGGCGCGTCCTTCACCGGCAGGGTGGACGGCGTTCCCCTCACGTCAGCGATCGCCGCAATGGGCGCGGGGATGTTCAGGCTACGGATCAGCTGCCAACTCTTCTAGAGCGACGCAGCCCTCACTCGTCAGTCAGCGCAGAGACGTCGACGCGCTCTAGCAACTTCGCCATGACGGCCTGCCCAGCCCGACCGACGAGTTGCCGTTCGGACCGTTGAACGCTTGGCGCAAGTCTGCGCAGACGAATCCGTGCGCCATCCAGCTCGCCTCGGTACTTCTCGATCGTGGCGGTGATGAACTCCGGCGTCATGGTCAGGATGGCCCGCACGAGGTCGGCGTCGCGGTCCACTTCCTGGACATGGCACGGGTCATCGGGATCTCACGGCGCCCCGTTGTTGTAGCCGATCGAAACCAGGACGATGTCGGCCGCGGCGATCTCGGCCTGGACGGTTGCGCTCGAGTTGAGAAGGGGCTGGAGCGACTCGATCCTGGCCCCGGCCTGCGCTCTGTTCCGTAGTCGGCGTACTGCTCATCGAAGCCCGTGCAGTCACCGCAGCCGATCTCGGGCATGGCGATCGAGTCGCCGAGGACCACGAGGCGGAGGAGCACGTCAGCCGGCGCCGTAGTCGCCGGTACTGTCGACGCGGACGGCACCGCCGTGAGCATGGTTGAACCCGATGGACCGGTGCATGCAACGACGACGAGGGCGAGCGCCACCATCGTCGCGCGTCGGATCATTCGAGCGGCCTCAGGTCGGACCGATCTCCGCCGTTCATACGCGACAAGGTATACGCCGGGTTGCTTCATACTCGGGTCCTGATGACGACCGAAACCGCGCCCGGCCACGCCACCCTTCTCGCGGATGCCCGCGGCCTACTGCCGGACGTGGTGGCTATCCGCCGTCGGATTCATCGCCATCCTGAGATCGGGACGGACCTGCCGGTCACCCAGGCGGTCGTCGTCGAGGAGCTCGAGCGGCTCGGCCTTAAGCCCGCCGTCGGGCGAGGGCTGAGCTCCGTGACGGCGCTGATCGACGGCGCCGAACCGGGCCCGACGATCCTCCTCCGCGCCGACATGGATGCCCTGCCACTGACCGAGGACACCGGGCTCGAGTTCGCCTCGGAGACCGGCGGGGCGATGCACGCCTGCGGCCACGACGCCCACGTCGCGATGCTCCTGGGCGCGGCGCGCCTGCTCGTCGATCGGCGGGCGGAGCTGCCGGGTCGCGTGCTGCTCATGTTCCAGCCCGGCGAGGAGGGCTACGGCGGGGCGAGGGACATGCTCGACGAGGGGCTCCTCGACGTCCCGACCGGCGGCGATCACGGACCGGTCGACGCCGCCTTCGCGATCCACATCGGGGCGCGTTACCCGACCGGGGCGATACGCCTCCGCGCCGGTGCGCAGATGGCCTCGTCGGACGTGCTCCGGATCACTGTCGAAGGCAAGGGTGGCCACGCGTCCGCGCCGCACCTGGCGCTAGACCCGATCACCGTCGCGGCCGAGATCGTCCTCGCCCTCCAGGTCGCGGTCACCCGCGGCGTCGACCCGTTCGATCCCGCAGTGATCACGATCGCGAAGGTGACGGCCGGCACGACCAACAACATCATTCCAGAGACCGCGGAGCTCCTCGGGACGATCCGGACAGTCTCGGAGGAAACGCGCGCCGCCGTGAAGGCCCGAATCGCCGCCCTCGTCGACGGCATTTGCAGCGCGTATGGGGCCACCGGCATGCTCGACATCGAGGCCGGCTACCCGGTGACGGCCAACGACGATGACTTCGCCGCGTTCGTCCTCGACGTCGCTCGCGATCTCGTCGGCGCCGACGCGGTCGAGCCCCTCAAGGCGCCGATCATGGGCGCCGAAGACTTCTCGTACGTCCTGCAGAAGGTCCCGGGTGTGATGGCTTTCCTCGGCGCAGTGCCGGAGGGGATCGACCCGGAGTCAGTGCCGCAGAACCATTCGAACCTGGTCGTGTTCGACGAGGAGGCGATGCCGGTCGGGATCGCGCTCTACGCGGCGGTGGCCCTCCGCCATCTCGGCGGCGCGTGAGCGACGACGAGACGCGCGCCGACCTTCGCCGTCGGCTGGCTGAAGTGCCTCAGCGGCTGGCCGTCGCCACCCGAGCTGCGGCCAAGAAGCCGGTGCCGTCCGGCGAGTGGACCCCGGCCGAGGTCGTTCGCCACCTGGTAGCCGTCGAGGAAGAGGTGTGGCACGGCCGGCTGCGCCAGCTCGCGACCGAAGAGACGCCGCGTTGGCCCTGGACAGAACCGGATCGCTGGCTGGGCGCCCCCGACGCCTCGCTTGAGGATTTGCTCCTCGTCTACGCCGACCGGCGCGGGACGACGATCATGATGCTCGACGCGCTCGACGATGAGGGTTGGCGCCGGACCGGCCAGCACGCGACCTACGGCGTGCTGGATATTGCGGCGCTCGTGACCAAGGCGATCGACCACGACGAGGAGCATCTCGCCAGTTTTGAGTGACGACACGACTGACCCAGGCGCGTCCGTGAGTCGCGACTACCTTGAAGACCTCCTGACCCGCTGGAAGGATGGGGTCGCCTCACCGCCGGAGGCAATTGCCGAGGCCAGGGCAGTGTGGCTGTCACAAGTCTGGTCCACGCCGTCCGGAAACAACCCAGATTTCATCCCTCTCGACATACTTTTCATGTTGGCCGACGCACGAGAGATGGGCATCACCGACGCTGACATCCCGGCCCTGTTGGAGTACCTGAGGACCCCAATAGGCCGAGAAGTCCACGGTCGGGAACGGTTTGCTAACTACATCGAGGGCATCGACGCTCGCAAAAGAGAGGCTATCCAGACGAGCAACTACTACGGGCCGATGTCCGCCGGGTCAGCCATCGATCGGATGGAATTCGCCATCCCTGACCCCGAAGAGCGGCGCATCCACCGCGCCACCCGCCTCGACCCGGAGTCGATCTGGGACGAACTGCGATCGCGGCTGTGCGCTCCCCCGCCGCGGGACGAGCTGTTCCTCGTAGGCATCGTGGAGGACTTGCTCTACGGGCATGCGGATGCGTTCATCGACCGACTGGAGCAGCTCGCGGCCGAGTGTCAAGAAGCACAGCGGTCTCTGGCAGCCGCTCACATAGGTGGGATCGCCTCGCGCCCGGCCCTTGAACGATTCTGGAACCTGCAGGACCGCCTCGAGCGCGAACTCGTGGCGCGCGGGGAATTGTACGTCTGGCGCTCGCCAGCCGATCAAGCCGATGCGCCCGAGTAGCGGCGCAGGCCGAACCGCCAGAACCAGCGGGTGAAGAGGAAGAGCAGGGCGGCGAAGACTGCGGCGAGTGCCAGCGTCTCGGGTGTCAGGCGGGCGGTCAGCGCTTCCGCCGGGACGGTCACCGCGAACGCGATCGGGACGAGGAACGTCAGCGAGTAGCGCAGCCAGCCCGGGTAGATCGTGACCGGCCACCGCCCGGATTGGTAAACACCCTCGAACATCTCGACAATCTGATCCATCCGGACGACCCAGAACGCCCCGATCGTCAGGATCAGCCAGAAGCAGTAGATCATCAGCCCGCCGAGGACCAGGGTCACGCCGAAGGCGACCGCCTGAGCGAGGCCGACACCGACCTGGAGCTGGGCGATCGCGACGCCCAGGACGACGATCCCCACGATCGCGTCAATCACTTGCCAGATCCGGAATTCGCGGACGCTGACGAGGACCTGGCTGTCCTCGGGCTTCGTCAGGACGAAGTCGAGCGTGCCCTGGCGAACGTCTTCCATCAGCCGGATCATGTTCGGCTGGATGATCGTGCCGATGATGCCGCCCATCAGGATGTGAACACCGAAGACCGTGAGAAGCTCGGGCTGCGACCATGTGTTGAGCTCCGTGGTCTGGCTGAAGACGAGGCCGATGACGGCCAGCCCGGTGCCGAGGGCGATCACCGACTGGAAGATCTGGATCGCGAAGTTCGCCCGGTACTGGAGCTCGTTCATCGCGCCGACGCGCAGAAACAGCCCGAACAGCCGGAGTGGCCGGAGGGGATCGCGACCGGGCGCCGCGGGCGGTTGCGTCATCTCAGTTGCCCACAGCGGAGTAGCGCCGAATCGCGAACCGCCAGACGACGAGCACACCGACCGAGCCGATTGCGATCCAGAGCGCCTGCATCCCCAGGCCGCCGAGCAGCTCGGCCTCCGGCAATCGGGCCACGAGCGCCTCGATCGGAAACCCGAACGTCCACTTGAACGGCAGGACGTTGGCTAGCTGCTGTGCCCATTCGGGCATGAGCGAGAGCGGCACGAGCCGGCCGGACAGCAACAGCTCGGCGGTGAACACCAGCTCGAAGATCGGTCCGACCCGGGTCGTCCAGAACGTCACCATGCCGAGGATCCAATAGTTCACAGAACGGATGAGGTAGGCGCCCCAGATCGCGACGGCGAACACGAGCAAGTCGATCGGGCGGGGGTTGAGCTCCGGCGAGAAGAGCAGCGCCAGGACGGCCGCGATCGGCAGCCACATGACGATCACGACAAATTTCCAGCCGGCGAAATACGCGAGATCCGAATGGATCGGGTGGATCGGTCGAAGGAGCATGCCCGACAGCTCGCCCTGGCGGATCCGCTCCTCCCAGCCGTACGGCGTGAAGATGATGTTCATGTTCCGGACCAGCGTCCAGACGATGTAGTACGCCGCGAACTGGCCGGGCGTGAAGCCGGCGACCTCGCCGCCCTGCTGCTCGGCGATGGTCGACCACACGACGAGGTAGATGATCGGCTCCGCGACCATCCCGATCATGTAGAAGTAGTTCGCGACCCGGTACTGGAACTGCTCGGCGATGGCGACCCGCATCGTCGCCGCATAGAGGTCGACGAGCCCGCGCAGGCGCCCGACGGCGGGGACGGGCGGCGGAGGAGGAGTCGCCGGGGCCAGGCTCGTCATCGGCGCCCGGAGGCTCATCCGACGGCCACCTCGGAAGCGACGTCGGATTCGGACGGTTTGTCGCCCTTGGCCGCCGGGGCGGCATCCGCGAATACGAGCTCGATGACGTCCTCGATCGGCGGGTCCTCGATCGTCAGGTCGGCCACCGGGAGGTC
>Ga0184623_10000794_pt1 | contig 13567 bp, 13 predicted proteins | sample PLM1_100_b1_FD_133138 | JGI IMG/M metagenome (GOLD analysis project Ga0184623, IMG submission 133138) | Groundwater sediment microbial communities from an aquifer in East River, Colorado, USA - PLM1_100_b1 | ecosystem: Environmental > Terrestrial > Soil > Riparian zone | place: USA: East River...
GCCCAGCTTCACCAGGTTGAAGCCAAGCTTCCCCCCGTTGGCCTTTTGATAGTTCAGGGCTTCCTGAAGCTGTTCCGGTGTGATGCGCTTCTCTTTGAGGAGAAGCTCTCCGATGCGAACTGCCATCGTTACGGGCTACAGATAATGATGAGTAAAGAAGTGGTAAGCGGCTCGAGGCGCAGTACTTCTATCGGCCTGACAAATCTTGTCAATTAGTGAAATCTTGTCAATTTAGTGACCTAAAATGTCACACGTCAGTGACCTAAAATGTCACACGGGTCGAGATACCCCAACCCTGCTCGAGAGAGTCTTGACTGCGAGTGAACTGGCCTTCAATCAGCGAACCTGCCCTCGGACTGACGCTAAACCCACCGGCAACAATGGGATCGCCGCGCTGGTTCTCGCGCTTCAGGGTGTTGAACCGAACGCCGGCCCGTGCTCCTACACGGCCGGCGAGCCACCATCGCTCGCCCCCGAGCGCCAGCTCACGTCGAGCACCAAATACTGTATCGACCCGTTTCAGATCGAGATCCAATGCGATGGTCATTGGACCGTTGATGCCGGCCGGTCTGGACCGCGGCGCAAACGCAAATCCGGCCCGGACCTGTCGCTCCAGTTGAAGTCGATCCACACCGCGCTCGGTCGACAACTCAAACCCAGGCCGTCTAAGATTTCGTCCTACAATGCCGGCCCGCCAAGGCCCATAAACGGCTAATGCCCCGGCGTCCAGATCGATCGTCGTTCCCGAATTCCCTTTCAATTCAGTTGCCGCTTCCAGCGCCTCTTCCGCCGTTGCCGCCGTAATCTGAGCTTCCGCGGCCGTTCCCCGCACGATTTTCAGCGTCGTGCCGAGGGTGATATTCGCTGTGAGCGACTGCACGAACGTGACGCCAAAATGTTGAGTCTTGAGTGTTCTAACGGTTGCTCCACCCGACGTGACGGTTTGTTCGCTCGCATCGGTCTGGGCCGTGGGTCCGGAAGGAAGAGACGTTGCACGAATTTGGTAATAGCTGAGCCCCAGGGGCGGGGTTCCCAGAGCGAAGGTCAAGGAGGTTCCCCCTGCGGCTCGAGTCGTGCGATCCAGGGGCTCATTTCGTCCATCCAACAAGGCATCCCCCTGTTGCCGCTCCAGCACAAGGTCGAAAAATGGTCCAGAAGCGAGCCCGGCGGGGTTCCAGTAAGTGGCGGTTGCGTCATCAGCGACGGCCACAAAGGCGCCCGCCATGCCGAGCGCTCGGCTTCCCAATACTTCAAGGTTTTGCGCGGAGACCTTTATGGGGGTGAACAGGAGGACCGAAACGAGGATGAATGACGCCGCAAGAGTCGGCGTTGCAGGCCGGTGACAATAATCGAGGTCGAGGGTTTGTGTTGGCATAATAGATAGACGGGCAGCCGCCTTCGCGCAAGGCGAGCGTAGTCGGGGGCCCCACGACCCAAACAATGGCTTATCCGACCAGGACGGCGGCCGCGACGACGGTGGTCCAGAGACCTTTCTTGTCGCCGACGGCGGTCTGCGTGACGTTCTGAGTGCGGACGATCTGATTGGAGAGCCGGTACACTTCTTTTTTCTCGTCCCAGCTCTTATCGGGGTCGAAATCGAGGCCGAGCGTGGTAGCCAGCATTTCGGCAGCGAGTTCTTCTGCGTAGTCGCCCGCGGTATCCTCATTCTCGCCGAAGCTGTGATGTTCGGACAGATACCCGTAAAGCTTCCGATCGCGCGGCACGGCGACGCCGACCGTGGCAGCTATCAGTCGGTGCGGTTCGCGCGTCGCCGCTTCGGACATGACGACGAATGTGACTTGCCCCGGCCTCAGGCGCTTGATCCCTTCGGCTCGCGACAGGATTCGGCATCCGGGAGGAAAGATGCTCGATACGCGAACAAGATTGCAGGCGGCGATGCCTGCCGACCGCAACGCCAGCTCGAATGAAGTCAGCTTTTCGCGATGCTTGCCGACGCCTTTCGTGAAGAACAACTCTTTGGGAACGAGGTTGAACACGGCCGTTGCATCGTAAAGAAAGGGTCCCGTGCTGTCAAGGTGTCGTGCGCTGCATCTCTCGTGCGCCAGATTGAGAACTTCGTCCGGGAGCTGTTCGTATACCTGTCTAGAGCCAGCCGCGGATGTGTGCGTACGGCCGTCCTGATCCAAAAACCATGGCACACTCTTTCGTGCAAATCGAACCCCACCCGATGGTGGCCCGGCCAGTGTCGCGAGGGCTGTTCTCCAGAATTGTCGGCGTCGTCTTCTCCCCAGCCATGACGCTCGCCGACGTCGCGCAGGATCCTCGGCCTGTTGCGATGATCGCCTTGATTTCCACGGTTGTCGCGGTCAGCACCGCCATCTTTCTGAGCACTGGCGTGGGGAAGCTGGCCTGGCTGGATGAAGTGATGCGTCGGGCCGACGTCTTCGGTCTCGTCGTGAGCGACAGTCAATATGCACAATTGCAGCGGATGCGGGACTACGCACCATATCTGGTGCTCGTTCAGGACATGGTGGGAATCCCGTTGCTCATGATTGGGGCCGCCGGCATCGTCAAGGGTGTCTTTGCCATGGGGTCCGGAGCCCGAGCTCCCTTCAGGCAGATCCTTGGTGTCATTGCGGCGTCGGGTGTCATCCTGACGCTCCGGCAGCTTTTCGTGCTACCACTGAATTATGCCCGCGAGTCGATGACGAACGCGACCAATGTCGGGGCCCTTCTGCCGGTGCTTCCGGAAGGCAGTTTCCCGGCCAGGGTTCTGGGAACGATTGATGTGTTCGGCAGCTGGTCGCTTCTCGTGCTGGCCGTGGGCCTCGCCACTGTGTACCGGCGGCCTGCGCGGCCGATTGCCGTGACACTCTTCGTGGTGTACGGCGTGGTGGCGTCCGCGCTCGTTCTCATCCTGTTGCTCGTCGGAGGGTCATAGTGCTTCGCAACAAGTTCGTCATCGGCGGCATCATTCTGGTGCTCGCAGCTGCATCGATCGGCGCAACTCTGTGGTTCCGCCGCACGCGGGATATCGAGGTTACGGTTGAAGTCCTGCAGAAGCAGGACCTCGCGGCCATCGTGTCGGCGTCAGGGAAAATCCAGCCGAAGGAATCGGTCGATATCAGCGCGAACACGATGGGACGCGTCACCCGGGTCGCCGTAAGAGAAGGTGACAGGGTAACCAGGGGCCAGTTTCTGTTGCAGATTGACGCGCGGACGCTCCAAACGGCCGTCCAGCGCAGCGAGGCAGCGGTGCTCGGCGCCCGGTCGGGACTCGAGAGTGCGCACGTGGCCGTCGAGACAGCACAAGCGAATCTGGATCGGGCGCAGCGTGACCTGAAACGTCAGCAGGAGCTGTGGAAGGACGAGCTGACGACACGCGAAGCGCTCGAACGGGCGCAGAACGATGTGCAGGTGCGCCAGACGGAGTTGAAGGCGCGCCAACAGGACGTGGCGACCCGCGAGCAGCAGATTCGGCAGGAAGCAGCGAGCCTCGAAAGCAATCGCTACGAGCTGACGAAGGTGACGCTCGAATCTCCGATCAACGGAGTTGTGACCCGTCGCAACATCGACGAAGGGGAGACCGTCGTCGTGGGAACGATGAACAATGCGGGGACCGTGTTGATGACGATCGCCGACATGTCGGTGGTGCAGGCCGAGATCGAGGTCGACGAAACGGACATCCCCAACGTCGCGATCGGCCAGACGGCCAAGGTCTCGATCGATGCCATTCCTGACCGAACCTTCATCGGGCATGTTGCCGAGATTGGAAACAGTCCGATCCAAGGTGCGACGACCCCTCAGAACACGACGACGAGCCAGGCGACCAACTTCAAGGTCGTGATCGTGCTCGACGATCAGATTCCTGGTGCGATCCGGCCGGGGTTCACGTGTGCAGCCGATATCACGACGGCGGTCAGGCACAAAGCGCTCGCGGTGCCGATCCAAGCCGTCACCGTCCGGGACCTCGTCTACGACGCTGCCGGGCACATCGTGCGCCAACCACGACCGCAAGGGCGCAGACCGATGACGCCGGAACCAGCCGCAATCGTGCAGCCGCTGGCGCCCGGACACACCCGCAAAGAAACCGAAGGGGTCTTCGTCCTCCGTGCGGGCAGGGCCGCGTTCGTTCCCATCAAAGTGGGAATCGCCGGCGAAAGGTATTTCGAGGTTCTTTCCGGCCTCAAGGAAGGCGATCAGATCATCACCGGACCATACAACTCGGTGCGGCAGATCGCCGACGGCGACCCCGTGAAGCTTCAAGTCGTCAGTCGTCAGTCAACAGTAGTAGTGCCGTGAACGACCTCCACTGATGATGTCGACTTCGAATATGTATTTCGTCGAATCGGTCTTCATTGCTCTGGAAGCCATCTGGGCGAACAAGCTGCGGTCTCTCCTCACAGTCCTTGGCAACATCGTCGCGGTCACGGCGATCATCACGGTCGTGTCTCTCATCCAGGGATTGAATACCTACGTGACGGATGTCATCGTCACCAACGTGGGCGCCGACTCGTTCACGGTGGAGCGGACCGGAATCGTTCGGAACGACGAGGACCAGGAAAAGGTCCGGAGTAATCCCCTCATTACGCTGAGGGACGCGGACGCGATCCGCCGGTACAGTCCGATCGTGTCGGCCGTCATGGCGCAAGCCTCGCGCAACACCCAAGTCAGCTACGGTGAACACATTCTCGAAAGTGTCCGAGTGCAGGGCGTGACGCGTGAGCTTTCGCAGTTCAGCCTGTTCGACGCCGAGCGCGGAAGATTACCGAGTCCTGTCGAGGTCGATCGCAGTCAGCCGGTTGTGCTGCTCGGCTGGGAGACTGCGGATCGACTGTTCCCGGACACGGATCCTCTGGACAAGATCGTCAAGATTTCTCACGTGCATTTCCGGGTCGTTGGCGTCAGCAGGAAGAAAGGGTCGTCGTTTGGTCGGTCGCTGGATGAATTCGCCGTGATACCGCTGGGGGCATACCGGAAGCTGTTCGGCGCGCGTCCGTCGCTCGCGCTTATGGTGAAGCCCCGGGATCCGTCGCTCATCGAGCCGGCGATCGAAGACGCGAGCGTCGCCCTCCGCATCCAGCGCCGGCTGAAGCCTGCCCAGGACAACAATTTTGGCGTTTTCACCTCGGACACGATTCTCGACATTTATCAGCAGGCGACCTCCGGCATCTATGCCGTGCTCGTGGGTGTGGTCGCGCTCTCCCTCGTCGTTGGCGGCATCGTCATCATGAACATCATGCTGATGGTGGTCACCGAACGCACACGCGAGATTGGGTTGAGAAAGGCACTCGGCGCCCGCCGGCGCGACATCATCTGGCAGGTGCTCACCGAGTCTGTGACACTGTCAACATTCGGTGGCATCGTCGGCACGGCGCTCGGCTTCCTTCTGGCACTCGCGATTGCGCGCGTGACGCCAGTGCCCGCGACGATTGAACCGTGGGCCGTGATGCTCGGTGTGTCCATCACAGCGGCCGTCGGATTGATCTTCGGGCTTTATCCCGCCATGCGCGCCGCTGCCCTTGATCCCATCGAAGCTCTGAGGCGCGAGTGATGATCAAGACTGCCCTGCTCGGCGAGGTCGTCGCGATGGCGATCGACACGCTGCGCGCCAACAAGATGCGTTCGGCGCTCACCGTGCTTGGCGTCGTGATCGGGGTCACCGCCATCGTCGGCATGACCTCACTGATCCGAGGCTTCGACCAGTCGCTGAGAGACAGCATCCGGCAGCTCGGCCCCAAGACGATCTTCGTTGCGAAGTTCAGCGGCGTGAGTTTCGCGGCAGGGCGGGACTTTGCCGAGCTCCTGAAACGGCCGAACCTGACGGTCGGTGATGGGCGTGCAATCGAGGAACAAGCGCGGACGATTCGATTCGTCGATATCTGGCTCGGCAATGGCGGTCCGCCGACTCTCGCGCGCCTCTTTTACGGCGGCGAGCGCACCAAGCTGCTGCAGATCTGGGGCACCACCGAGAACTTCATTTCGGCAAATTACATGGCAATGGAGTCCGGTCGCTTCTTCACCGGCACGGAAGTGCAGCACCGGCGGCCCGTGGTCGTGCTCGGACAGACCGCGAAGCAATCGCTGTTCCCCAACGTCGATCCGATCAACAAGATCGTACGCGTCGGGTCTGAGCGTTACACCGTGGTTGGCGTCCTCGAACCGAGGCCGAGTGTCGGCAGCTTCAACCTCGGACAGGACGATTTCGCGATCATCCCGCAGACCGCCTACCAGAAGCAGTTCGGCATTCGTGCCGTGCGCTTCGACAACCGGTTCGAGCATCGCAGTATCTTGATCGCCGCGGTCCCGTATGACGATGTGCCGCAAGAGCAGGCCCTGAGGGAGCTCCAGGAGATCATGCGAATTCGGCATGGTCTGCGAGTCGACCAGCCGGACGATTTTGATCTTGTGACGCAGGATGCGGCGCTTCGGGTCTGGGATCAAGTGAGTCGCGCCACATTTCTCGCACTCGTGGTGATTTCGTCCATCGCGCTGATGGTCGGTGGAATCGGCGTCATGGCCATCATGATGATCTCGGTGACCGAACGCACGCGCGAGATTGGCGTCCGAAAAGCACTCGGAGCACGGCGAAAGGAAATTCTCTGGCAGTTCCTGGCCGAGGCGGTCTTCCTGACGAGCATGGGAGGGGTGTTGGGGATCGTCCTGGGAACCGCCGTGGGCGTCGCGGTCCACTATTTTTCGGGGTTCCCGATCTCGTTGCCCTGGTGGTCATTCGCTATCGGCATCGGCTTTTCAGCCGCAGTCGGCATATTTTTCGGGATGGTCCCTGCCGTGAAAGCGTCGAGGTTGGATCCCATCGAGGCGCTCAGGTACGAGTAGGTTTAGTATTCAGTTCTCAGTTCTCAGTTCTCAGTTCTCAGTTCTCACTTCCGAGCGGCTTGAGGTTTGCACCCAGGAGTGACTCCATCATCGAGATGACGGAGGTCCGGCGATGCAAGATTTCAAGAAGCTACTGGTCTGGCAGAAATCGCACGCTCTAACGCTTCAAGTGTACGCCGTAACTGCCGAGTTCCCGACCGCTGAGGCGTTCGGCCTTACGAGCCAAATGCGAAGGGCTGCCGCGTCCATCCCGTCGAACATCGCAGAAGGGTGCTGTCGCGCAGGGAATCGGGAGCTCGCTAGATTCCTTCATATCGCCGTAGGCTCAGCCGGGGAACTTGAGTATGATTTGCTCTTGGCTGCAGACTTAGGACTGCTGACAACCATCGATGGCGAGCGATTGGCCAACCAGGTTACAGAGCTCAAACGCATGCTGGTCGGGTTGATTCGGCGGTTGAACCCGAACGAGATCCGACTGAAAACTGATAACTGATAACTGATAACTGTCAACATCAGGCTCGGAGGGTCCCCTTATGAAGGTTTACGATGCGGCCAGCATCAGAAATGTCGCCTTGATCGGCCATGGCGGATCGGGCAAGACGCAGCTGGCCTCGGCGATTCTGTTCGACGCCGGGATGGTCAATCGCTTCGGCAGAGTTGACGATGGGACGACGATCACCGATTACGACGAAGAGGAAATCGCCCGGAAGCACACCCTCGCGGCCAGCCTGGCCTACGCCGAGTGGAACAAGATCAAAATCAATCTGATTGATACTCCGGGCTTCGCCAATTTTCTGAGCGATGCGCGCGCCGCGCTGCGCGTCGCCGACGCCGCCCTGGTCGTCGTCGATGCCGTCGCCGGAGTGGAAGTCCAGACAGAAAAGGTCTGGGAGGCCGCTGAAGAGCTCGGCCTTCCCCGCCTCATCGTCTTGAACCGCATCGACCGGGACCGTGCCAGCCTCGAGCGGTCGCTGCAGTCATTGCGCGATGTCTGTAACCGGACGATCGTCCCGATTCAGCTTCCCGTCGGCGAGGAAAAATCGTTCAAAGGCGTCATCGATCTCATCGGGATGAAGGCATATACCTACCCGGCCGACGGGTCGGGAAAATCTACCGAAGGACCCATTCCGGACGATCTGACCGCCGCCGCTGCGACAGCGCGCGAAGCGCTCGTCGAAATGGTCGCCGAGGCCGACGAACCGTTGATGGAGAAATTCTTCGAAGCCGGGACGCTGACACAGGAGGAGCTGGTCGCTGGTCTGCGGACCGCCGTTCTCGGGGCGAAGCTCTTTCCGCTTGTCATGACGTCGGCGCTGCAAAACATCGGCATCCCGCAGCTGCTCGATGCCGTACTCGGCTATCTCCCCTCCGCGGCAGAGCGTCCGGTCATTGCCATCGACGCCAGGACAGGCGACGCGGTGAGCAGACCGGTCTCTGATACAGGCCCATACGCCACGTTTGTCTGGAAGACGATCGCCGATCCGTTTGCGGGACGCATCACCATGTTCCGCGTGATGCTTGGGTCACTCAAAGCCGATCAGACCGTGTACAACCTCACGAAGGAGGCGACTGAACGTCTGGGCCACATCTTTCTGCTGCAAGGCAAGACGCAAACGCCAGTTCCTGAGATCAGAGCGGGTGATCTGGGTGCGGTGGCAAAGCTGAAGGACACGCTGACGAACGACACGCTCGCGGACAAGGGGTCGCCGATCAAGTTTCAGCCGATCGCCTTCCCGGAACCGGTCCTGTCGTATGCGATCGAGCCCAAGACACGTGGTGATGAAGACAAGATCAGCTCATCGATGCACCGTATTGAAGAGGAAGATCCAACCGTCCGCTATGGCCGCGACCCACAGACAAAGGAACTCCTTCTCTCAGGACAAGGCCAGCTCCATATCGAAGTCGCAGTCGCGAAGTTGAAGCGGCGGTTTGGAGTCGAGGTGAACCTGAAGCCGCCGCGCATCCCGTATCGAGAGACGATTACGCACTCCACCGAGGCGCACGGTCGCCACAAGAAGCAGACGGGCGGCCATGGCCAGTTCGGCGACTGCAAGATCAAGCTCGAGCCGCTCGCGCGCGGCGCCGACTTCGAGTTCGTCGACGACATCTTCGGTGGCTCAATCCCACGAAACTTCGTCCCCGCGGTCGAGAAGGGCATCCAGGACGCCCGCTTGCGCGGCTACCTGGCTGGATATCCGGTCGTCGACTTCCGCGCAACGGTGTTCGACGGCTCCTTCCATCCGGTTGATTCGAACGAGCTGTCCTTCAAGCTCGCCGGATCGCTGGCGTTCAAGGACGGCATGACGCGCGCCCGCCCGACGATTCTCGAACCGATCATGAATGTCGAAGTGTACGCGCCCAGCGACTTCGCCGGCGATCTGATGGGCGACCTCAACAGCCGGCGCGGCAGAATCGCCGGCATGGACACCCGCGGCACCACAACGGTCATCAAGGCGCAGGTGCCAATGGCGGAAATGCTGACCTACGAGCAGCACCTCACCTCAGCCACAGGAGGCCGCGGCTCGTATCACATGGAATATTCACACTACGACGAAGTGCCATCGCATCTGCAGCCCAAGATCATCGCAGCCTCGAAAGCGGAGCGCGAGGGCGTGGAAGTGGAAGAGGTCTAGGGAGCGTCGCAGTCGGGATTAGTGATTAGTGATTTCCGAGCGCGCCTCACTGGTCAGCCGTGGCGGGCTGGTGTCTCAATTTCAAATTCAGCATCTCCACGAATACCGAAAACGCCATCGCGAAGTAGATATACCCCTTCGAGATGTGCTGCCCGAGCCCTTCGGCGATCAGGGTCACACCGATCAGCAGGAGAAAGCTCAATGCCAGCATCTTGATCGTGGGATGACGATGGATGAAATCGTTCACGATGCCTGAAAACAGCATCATGATGATGACGGCGATCATGATCGCGGTAATCATGATGGCCACGTCATCGACCATGCCAACCGCCGTCACGACCGAATCGAGCGAAAAGATCAGGTCCAGCAGAAAAATCTGAAAAAGAACTGATCTCAAGGTGGCCCCGCGCCGTCCCGACGGACCCCCTTCGTCTTCACCCTCCAGGCGCACGTGAATCTCGTGAGTGGACTTGCCGAGCAGGAAGAGCCCGCCGACGATGAGGATGAGGTCGCGGCCGGAAATCTCCTGCCCGAGCACGTCAAACAGCGGCGTCGTCAGCCGCATCACCCACGTCAACGACAGTAACAGCGCAATACGCGACACCATCGCGACCCCGAGTCCGCCGATGCGCGCGGTGTCCCGCTGCCCCTTCGGCAGGCGTCCGGACAGAATCGAGATGAACACGATGTTGTCGATGCCGAGGATGATCTCGAGGGACGCGAGCGTGACCAGCGCAATCCAGCCTTCGGCGGTCGTCATCCAGTCCATGGGGACTCCTCACGCGGGAAGGAGACGGGATTCGGGAGTCGGTGATTGGGGATTGGTGAGCAGAGCGTCACGCCAGCAATGAGCAATGGGGAATGAGCAACGAGCAGGACGACGGCCCTCTTTGCTCGTTCCTCATTGCTCGTTGCTTCTGCGGCAGTTTCTTACCCCGGCTTCTTCTGCGAAGAAGATCGGGCCTTCGACTTGCCCGACAGTCGCTTGTCGGCTTTCTCGTGGGTATCGGCCTCGGCGGTCGCCTTTTTGCCGCGAAGGCGTTCCGCGACGGCCTTGAGTCGTCCGCCCATGCCCTTCGGCTTGGCAGCCTCGCGTTTGCCCTCTTTGTCGGCGACCACTTTGGGATTGTATTCGCTCCCCACCAACTCGACTTGCGCCACCTCGGCGTTATCCCCACGCCGATGGCCAAGCCTCAACAGACGCGTGTACCCTCCTGGACGGGACGCATATCGAGGGGCGAGTGTGTCGAAGAGCTTCTTGACGATCTCCGGGTCGTGAATATCACGCAGCACGAGCCGACGCGCGAACAGGGCTCGGCCGTTTTCGGAATCGGCAGCACTTCGCTTTGCGATCGAGATGAGCCGTTCGACAAACGGCCTCAACTCCTTGGCCTTCATCACCGTGGTCTGGATCCGCTCGTGACGCAGCAAATCCAGCGCCTGATTCCGCAGCATGGCAATCCGGTGCTCGGTGACGCGGCCAAGCTTGCGATGAGCAACTCGATGGCGCATTGATCTGATCCTCGTAGCTTCAGCCTTCAGCCCCTCAGCTCAGAGTCTTCCGGGCTGGCCGCTGCTGCAGGGCGGAGGGCTGATGGTTATTCAGCGCGCGATTGTGCCGGCTGATCGATCCGCATGCCGAGACTGAGTCCCATGCTGTGCAGAATCTCCTTGATCTCGTTCAGTGATTTACGGCCGAAGTTCTTCGTCTTCAGCATTTCGGCTTCGGTCTTCTGGACGAGCTCGCGGATCGTGCGAATGTTCGCGTTCTTGAGACAGTTGTACGATCGCACCGACAGCTCCAGCTCCTCGACGCTCTTCTCCAGGTGTTCGTTGAGCGCCCCCGCACGAGGCAGATCGGCCTGCGATTCCTGCGGCAAATCGGCCGATTCCTCGAGGTTGATGAAGATGTTCAGGTGATCGCGAATGAGCTTCGCAGCCAGAGACACCCCATCGCGTGGAGTGACGGCGCCATTCGTCCACACATCCACCGTCAGTTTGTCGTAGTCCGTGGTCTGGCCCAGACGCGCGGCCTCCACGAGATAATTGACCTTCTTGATGGGCGAATGGACCGAGTCCACTGGAATCCACCCGATCCCGAGGTCTTCGTCGAAATTCTTATCCGCTGAGATGTACCCCCTCCCGCGCTTCAGCCGCATCTCCATGTGCAGCTTGCCGCCTTCGCTCACCGTCGCAATATGCGCATCGGGCTCGAGGATCTCGACGTCCCCGTCCGCCTCGATGTCACGCGCCTTGACGATCCCGGTTTTGTCAACCCGCAAGTACAACGTCTTGGTCTGGTCGACGTACATCTTGATCGGGATCTGCTTGAGGTTGAGGATGATATCCGTCGCATCCTCGACGACGCCCGGGATCGGCGAAAACTCGTGGAGCACACCGTCGATCTTCACGGCGGTAATTGCCGCGCCTTCGATCGACGAGAGCAGCACGCGCCTGACGGCATTCCCGATCGTCGTGCCGAATCCGCGCTCGAAAGGCTGCGCGTAGAACCGGCCGAACCGATCGGTCAACGTCTCTCGCTCGAACTCCAGCCGCTTGGGTCGCTGGAAACCTTTCCACAGCATCGGATGATCCTTTCTAGGAATTCTCAGTTCCTCGTGTTCCGCAATCGACAGCAGTGAAACCGAGGAACTGCGAATTACTTTGAATACAACTCGACGATCAACTGCTCCTGTACGGGCAGGTTGATCTGCTCGCGTGTGGGCAGCGACATGATCCGCCCACTCATCTTTTCGACATCGAACGACAGCCAGTCCGGGAGCCCGCGTCCTTTGACTTCTTCGATCGCGTGCTGGACGGCGGCGCCTTTCTGGGTCGTCTCGCGCACGCTGATGACATCGCCCACGCGCACCGAGTAGGACGGCACGTCGACCTTGCGGCCATTCACCTGCAGGTGACCGTGCCGCACGAGCTGGCGCGCCTGCGGCCGCGACGTCGCCAGACCCATCCGATACGCGACGTTGTCGAGCCGCCGCTCCAGTAACTGAAGCAGCGTCTCACCCGTGATTCCCCGCTGCCGTTCCGCCGCTTCGAAGTACCGGCGAAACTGATCCTCCAGCACGCCGTAAATGCGCTTGACCTTCTGCTTCTCGCGCAGCTGGACGCCGTAGCCGGCCAGCTTGGCCTTACGGGTCTTGCCATGCTGACCAGGCGGGAAGTTCCGTTTCTCAATCGCGCACTTTTCGGTGTAGCAGCGCTCGCCTTTGAGGAACAGCTTCATGCCCTCGCGACGGCACAACCGGCAGACCGCACCCACGTATCGAGCCATCTAGTAATCCTTATTTACTGTGTCGTAGGGCCCCACCCCCACGACCTGTACCTCGCGCCGTTGGCGCCCGGCGTCATTCGATCGACGATCTGCTTCAGTGCGCGACTCCCACGGGGCCCCACCCCCACGACCTGTAACCTCGCGCCGTTGGCGCTCGGCGTCATTCGATCGACGATCCGCTTCAGTGCGCGACTCCCACGGGACCCCACCCCCACGACCTGTACCTCGCGCCGTTGGCGCTCGGCGTCATTCGATCGACGATCTGCTCCTCATACGCGTCGCCGCTTCGGCGGGCGGCAGCCGTTGTGCGGAATCGGGGTGATGTCGCGAATCGACTTCACCTCGATGCCAATGGTCTGCAGAGCCCGAATGGCCGACTCACGGCCCGATCCGGGGCCCTTCACCTTGACATCAACCGACCGCATCCCGAAGGACTTGGCCACATTGCCCGCATTGATCGCGGCCTGCGTCGCCGCGAACGGCGTACCCTTGCGCGATCCCTTGAACCCGATGCCCCCGGCGCTCGACCAGGCCACGACATTCCCTTCCGTGTCGGTGATCGTGACGATGGTGTTGTTGAAAGAGGCTTGAATATGCACGTAGCCATGATGGACGATGCGCTTCTCGCCTCGCTTCTTGAACGTCTTGCGCGACTTGCGTCCAGCTTCTTTCTTTTCGGGTTTGTCCGGTGCGGCACCGGCAGCCGGTTCGCTTTTGGCCATTTGGGTCCTTTATTACTGTGTCGTGGGGCCCCACCCCCACGACCTGTACCTCGCGCCGTCGGCGCTCGGCGTCTTTCGCACGACGATCCGCTTCAGTGAGCGACTCCCGTGGGCCCCACCCC
>Ga0184623_10000795_pt1 | contig 13554 bp, 8 predicted proteins | sample PLM1_100_b1_FD_133138 | JGI IMG/M metagenome (GOLD analysis project Ga0184623, IMG submission 133138) | Groundwater sediment microbial communities from an aquifer in East River, Colorado, USA - PLM1_100_b1 | ecosystem: Environmental > Terrestrial > Soil > Riparian zone | place: USA: East River...
ACCGCGGCGCGCGTCACGGCCAACTACTTCGCCGTCCTGGGTGTCCGGCCTCTGCTGGGGCGCGTGTTTACGCCCGACGAGGAGCCCGAGGGCGCCCCACACGTCGTCGTGCTAACGGAAGGGTTTTGGCGCAACAGGTTGGGTGCCGATTCATCCGCGTTGGGCCGCACGCTTACGCTGGACGACGTGCCCTACACGATCGTCGGGGTGATGGGTGCCGGCGCTGAAGCTCTGGAGAACGGTGAGAACCTGTGGGTCCCGCTGGCGCTGCAGCGCAACGAGATCGCTGCCACCGGCGCGCGCTTTCTCGACGTGGTTGCCCGGCTTCATCCGGGCGTGAAGCACGAGCGGGCGTCCGACGAGCTCCAGGGGATCGCGACCCGCCTTAAAGAGGTTCGTCCGTGGTCGAACAAGGATGTCAGCGCCGAGCTCGTGCCGATGGCCGAGGTGGTGGTGGGCGACAGCCGCCGCCCGCTGCTGCTGCTGTTCGGCGCGGTCGGCCTGGTGCTGCTCATCGCCTGCGCCAACGTGGCGAATCTGTTGCTGGTGCGTGCGACCGCCCGTGGCCGCGAAAGCGCGATCCGCACCGCGCTCGGCGCCGGGCCCTCCCGCCTCATCCGGCAGCTGCTCACGGAGAGCGTGTTGCTCGCCCTGCTCGGTGCCGCCGGTGGTCTCCTCCTCGCCGCGTGGGGCACCGGACTGCTCGTGCAGGCGCTGCCCGCGGGCACGCCGCGGCTCGATCAGGTGCGCCTCGACGGCATGGTGCTCGTGTTCACCCTGGTCGTCGCCACGCTGACGGGCATTGTGTTCGGACTCGCGCCCGCGCTGCGCGCCGCGCGGCCCGATCTCGTGTCGGAATTGACGGAAGCGGCGCGCGGCTCCGGAGGTCCCCAAAGACGCAGACTCGGCGCGGCGCTGATCGTGTCCGAGATCGCCGTGGCGCTGGTGCTCCTCGTCTCGGCCGGCCTGCTGCTGCGCAGCTTTGCGGCCGTGACCCGCGTCGATCCCGGCTTCGATCCTGAACACATAACGGCAATGCGGATCGCGCTGCCGGGCGGGCGCTACGGGTCGCCCGCGCAGTCGGTTCTGTTCTATCAGTCGCTGATCGCCCGCGCACGCGAGGTGCCCGGCGTCCAGGAAAGCGCAGTCGCGTCCAGCGTGCCGTTCGGCAGCGCGGGATACAATTTCTCGATCGTGATCGAGGGCCAGCCTGCTCCCGCGCGCCTGGAAGACACCCCTATCATCTTCCCCCGCGCCATCAGCGCCGGGTACTTCCACGCGATGGGCATCCGGCTGCGCGACGGACGTGAATTCGAGTCGAGTGACCGTAGCGGCACGATGCGTGTAGGGATCATCAATGAGACCGCCGCGCGCCGGTTCTTCCCAGGGGAGAGCCCGCTCGGCCGCCGGTTCACCCCAGACGACGATGGGGGTGTGCTGCAAGTCGTCGGCGTGGTCTCCGACGTCCGTGGGTTCGGCCTCTCGAGCGAGCCACGCCCGGAGTTGTTCCTCCCGATCGAGCAGGCGTCGCGTAACCATTGGGAATGGACCGGACGCGCGATGAGCCTGGTCGTACGCGCCGGCACCGATGCGCGGCTGGACGCCCCGTTACGGGAAGCCGTGTGGTCGCTCGATCGCTCGCTTCCGATCTACAGCATCTGGACGGTGCGCGACCTGATGGCCCGGTCCGTGGCACCGCGCCGTCTGTTCATGTTGCTCATCGCGGGGTTTGCGGCGGTCGCTCTGCTGCTCGCCGCGATCGGCATCTACGGCGTCATGACGTTCACGGTCAGCCAGCGGACGCGCGAGCTGGGGATTCGTGTCGCGCTCGGCGCGGTACGCCAGGACGTCTTTCGACTGGTCGTCGGCCGGGCCATGCTGCTCACCGGGCTGGGCCTCGCAGTCGGCGTGGCGGGGGCCGCCGCGGTCAGCCGCCTGCTCACCCAGTCGCTGTACGGTGTGCGGGCGACCGATCCGACGACCTACCTCGCGATCGCCGCTTTGATGTGCGCCGTGACGTTCGTGGCGAGTTATCTGCCCGCGCGCCGGGCGTCGCGGGTCGATCCGATCGTGGCGTTGAGAAATGAATAGGGCTTGGGGGCTCGGGGCTCGGGGCTGGGGCTTCGCGGTTGGCGGTTCCGGTCCCGCCGGTGGAGCGCCGTTGTCCGATGCGGCACGCCCTAGGCCCCAGCCCCTAACCCCTAGCCCCTTTTTATCGGTTCACAATCTCGAGAAATCCTTCCCCCAAGCCGACGGGCGCGTGTTCGTGTTGCGCCAAATCTCGCTCGACGTTGCGCCGGGGGACTTCGTCACGATCATGGGGCCGTCGGGGGCGGGGAAGTCGACGCTGCTGTCCGTGCTGGGAATGCTCGACGGCGAGTGGACCGGCGAGTATCGGCTGCTCGAGCACGACGTGCACGCGCTGAAGCACAAGGAGCGCATCGCCCTCGGTAAGCGCTACGTGGGTTTTGTGTTCCAGCAATACCACCTCATCGACGATCTCACGGTCGCCGAGAACCTGGCGATGCCGTTGTCGTACCGTGACGTCAAGGCCGAAGCTCGCGAGTCCGCGGTAGCCGACACGCTCGACCGCTTCGGCATGGTGGCGAAGAAGAATCTCTATCCGCGCCAACTCTCCGGTGGCCAGCAGCAGCTTGTGGGGGTGGCGCGAGCCGTGATCCACAAGCCCGCCTTGTTACTCGCCGACGAGCCGACCGGCAATCTCCATTCCGATCAGGGCAGGGAGATCATGGAGCTGTTCCGCGAACTCAATACGGGAGGCACGACGATCGTGCAGGTGACGCATTCGGAGGAGAACGCCACATTCGGGAAGCGTGTGGTCCAGCTGAGGGATGGGTGGATTGTTGACTGACCTTCGCGTGGGCATCCGAAGCCTCCGCCGCACTCCGGGATTCGCGGTGACCGCGATCCTCACGCTCGCCCTGGGGATCGGTCTCGCGACGGCGGTGTTCACCGTGGCCGACGCACTGCTGTTACGCCGGCTCCCCGTCCAGGATCAGGACCGCCTGGTCGTGCTCTGGGGACAGATGCCCGAGCGAGACTTCGCCTATCCGTTGGGGTTCGACGACGCCCGCGACTTCGCACGACGCAGCCGATCTCTCGAGCGCGTCGCGACCGTCGCCTCTTGGGGTGCCGCGCCGCTGCCGATTCGCGATGCGGACCAGATCTCCCGTCTGCGTCGCGCACTCGTGTCGGGCGAGTTCTTCGACGTGCTCGGGGTGCGACCTGTGCTCGGTCGAGCTTTGCGAGCTTCAGATGACGTGTATGGCGCGGCACCAGTGATGGTGCTGAGCTATGCTGCCTGGCAGCAGAGGTTCGGCGGCGATACCTCCGTACTCGGACGACAGCTTGTGATGTACGAGAATGGTGTGCCGTTTACAATTGTTGGCGTGATGCCGCAAGGACTGGATTACCCGCGAGGCACCGACTTCTGGACGTCGGTCTCGGTAGCGATTCCCCCGACAGGACTGCCGTTTGTCTCGCTCCATGTGATCGGGCGGCTCGCGCCGCGCGCAACGATCACCGACGCGCGGGCCGAGATGACGACCTTCTTCGGCCGGGCCGCGGCATCCCCGTGGGAGCACGACCTGCGCGGCGTCGGGCAAACGCTGCCGCGGCTCGTCTTGGGCGACGTACGACCTGCGTTGTTCGTGTTTGCCGCAGCCTCCGGGCTGCTCCTCCTGATCACGTGCATCAACGTCGCCAGTCTGCTGCTCGTCCGCGGCGTGGGACGCTTTCGGGAGATCGCCGTGCGCTCAGCGCTCGGCGCCGGGCGCGGGCGGCTAATCGTCCAACTGTTGATCGAGAACGGGATCCTCGCGGTCGCCGGCGGGGCGCTCGGGATCGTCGTGGCGGCGGCTGCACTCCAGAGCTTCATTGCGTTCGCGCCGCCCGGGGTACCCCGCCTTGATGAGATTCACCTGAATGTGACGGCGTTAGCCGGGGCCGTCGGGATCGCGGGCGTCGCGATGCTCTTCTTCGGCCTGGCGCCGGCGGTGATGACGTCCCACGTCGAGCTGCAGCGAGCGCTTCGGTCCGATACCCGGCAAAGTGGAAGCCGGCGCTCGCGGTTGGCCACCGAAGGTTTGGTGGCTGGGCAGGTCGCGCTCGCACTGGTCGTCCTCTCAGCCGCTGGGCTGATCGCCAAAAGCCTCGTCAAGCTCGAACGGGCCGAGCTCTCGCTCGAACCCTCCAGCCTTCTGATCGGCGAGCTGGCGGTGCGGTACGATCAGCACGACAACGCGACGAAGCAACGCGCATTGCTAGAGCGGCTACTGCCGCAGCTGCAGATGATTCCAGGTGTGCGCGGCGTCTCGCCTGTTGTGGCAGTTCCGTTCGCAGGATCCGCCGCATGGGACGGACGCCCGGCGGCTGACGGACAGTCTGCGGAGCAGATCGCTGCCAATCCGATGCTCAACATGGATGTCGTGGCTCCGGACTATTTCAAGACGCTCGTTATCCCCGTGTTGCGGGGGCGCGGGTTCTCGGACGCGGATCGCGAGGGAACGCCCGCGGTGGTCGTAGTCAGTCAGTCTGCCGCGCGGCACTACTGGTCGGGTGGAGACCCCATCGGCAAGCGCGTGAGGATGGGTGCGGAGTTGGAACGGACGCTCACCGTCATCGGTGTGGTGCCCGACACGCGCTACCGCGATCTGCGCGAGGCGCGGCCCAGCATCTACTTCCCGCTTCGTCAATCGTTCTTTCCCTTCGCGCCGATGGCGCTCGCCATACGCACGAGCGGGCCCCCGGCCGCGCAGGTGGCGGCCATCCGCCGCGTGATTAGCGAGACGGCGCCCGGCTTCGCGCTGACCAGCGCGGCGCCGTTCGAGACGTTTCTCGATGGGCCTCTGGCGCAGCCCCGCCTAAACGCGCTGCTCTTGGCTGTATTCGCATGTGCCGCGGTCGTGCTTGCGGCTGTCGGCTTGTTCGGGGCTATGGCCACGATGGTGCGCCAACGGACGCGCGAGCTCGGTGTGCGGATGGCACTGGGGGCCAACGCGGGAGATCTGCGACGAATGGTGATGGGCCGCGGTCTCACAATCGCAGCGATCGGATCGGCGCTCGGGCTGTTTGGTGCGCTCTTGGCGAACCGTTTGCTGCGAGGGTTGCTCTATGACGTGACTCCCACGGATTTGGCGACGCTTGTTGCGGTCACGGTGATCCTGATCGTGGTGTCGGCGCTGGCCAGTCTCATCCCGGCGCGGGCGACCACGCGCATCGATCCGGTCGTCGCTCTGAGAGCGGAGTAACCCATGGATACGCTCCTCCACGATCTCCGCTATGCCGCGCGCATGCTCCTCAAGTCGCCGGGGTTCACGACGATCGCGGTGCTCACGCTGACGCTCGCGATCGGCCCCACGACCGCGATCTTTTCGGTCATCGACACGTTGATGCTCCGGCCGCTGCCATATCCCAACGCCGACCGCATCGTCACGCTCTGGCAGAACAATGCGCGGGATCCGGTCACGCGCGAAGAGGTGGCACCCGGAAACTTCTTCGATTGGCGCGAGCGGACCACCGCGTTCACGGCGGTGGCCGCCGCCGACCCCTATGCGTATTCCCTGATCACGCCGGACGGCCGGCCCGAGGCGGTCTTTGCCGCGCGGGTCACCGAAGGGTTTTTCGACATCCTCGGGGTGCAGGCGCATCGCGGCCGGCTGTTCACCGCCGATCATCACCGGCCACGAGGCGGGAACTTCGCCGTCATCACCTATGCCCTGTGGCAGAACCGGTTCGGCGGCAGCGCGAGCATCGTCGGATCGAGCATCTCACTCGATCGTGAGCCATTCCAGGTCGTGGGCGTGCTGCCGCCCGATTACGAGGTCGGGATGCTGCAGAGCGTGCCTGGTGAGCGCAGCATCTGGGTCGCGCGGCAGGAGCAAGGATGGGAGCGGCGCGAGCGGACGTCCGGTTGGTGGAACGTCATCGCGCGCATCAAGCCCGGTGTTTCGCTCGAGCAGGCCCGGGCTGATCTGAACCGCGTCGCCGGCACTCTCGCGGTGGAGCTCCCGGCGACGAATGGCGCCACAGGCGCGCTGGTTGCGCCGCTGCGGGATCACTTGGTGAGTGGGGCGCGCACGCCGTTGCTCGTGCTGCTGAGCGCGGTCGGTCTGGTGCTCCTCATCGCCTGCGCCAACGTCGCCAATCTGCTGCTGGCGCGCGGGACGGAGCGGGCACGAGAGTTTGCGGTTCGATCCGCACTGGGCGCTGAGCGCGGCCGGCTCGTGCGCCAGCTCCTGACGGAGAGTGTGCTGCTCGCACTGCTCGGCGGTGCGTTGGGGGTGCTGCTCGCGTTCTGGGTCGTGGATGTGATCAAGGCCCTCGCTCCCGCCGACGTGCCACGCATTCATGCGGTCGCCGTGGACGCGCGGGTGCTGGTGTTTGCCGTCGGGGTGAGCCTGCTGACGGCGGTGATTTTCGGCCTTGCCCCCGCGGCCCAGGGTTGGCGGCCGGAGATCCAAAGTGCGCTCAAGGGCGCGCGCACGACGGTCGGCAGCGCCCGCCTGCGGCTGCGCGGCGGATTGATCGTCGGCGAGATCGCTCTCGCGCTTACGCTGCTCATCGGGGCGGGGCTGTTACTGCGGAGCTTTGCGGCGATTCTCGCGGTCGATCCCGGATTCCGGAAGGACGGCGTCGTGGCGCTGCAAGTCTTCGCCTGGGATCGGCGCGATTCGGTGAGCCAGCGGGTGCGATTCTTCGAAGAGACCGAGGACCGTATCGGTTCGTTGCCCGGAGTGGTCTCGGTGGGCGCCGTCATGGCTGGTCCGTTCACGGCCTCCGACATCGGGATTCGCCGGAAACTCAAGGTGGACGGTCGAGCGTCCGATCGACCGACGGACGACATGCAGCTCTTCGTGAATCACGTCACGCCGGGATACTTCCGGACGATCGGCATTCCCGTCGTGCGCGGGCGCGCATTCGAGCCGTCCGACCGGGTGGGCGCGCCCCTCGTCGCGGTGATCAATGAAACCGCCCGGCGCCTTTTCGGTCCCGCTGAAGATCCCGTCGGACGGCAAATTCGTCTGGGCGACGCGGCGACCCGCTTTGAAATCGTCGGCGTGGTGGGCGATGCGCGCCTGCGCAGCCTGGAGGCCGAGGCCCGGCCCGAAGTGTACCTGGCGCAGCGCCAGACAGGGTGGGGCGGAATGACGTACTACGTGCGAACTCGCGCTGATCTCGCGGCGACGCTCGAGGGCTCCAGGCGCGCCGTCTGGGCTGTCGATCCGCTCCAGGATTTCTATCAGACGGCCACGCTCGAGAACCTGGTGGCGACGACGCTCGCGCCGCGTCGCTTCAGCCTGCTATTGCTCGGGGCCTTCGCCGTGATGGCGCTGGTGCTCGCGGCCGTGGGCATCTACGGCGTGATCAGCTTCGTTGTGACGCGCCGTACCCACGAGATGGGCATTCGTCTCGCGCTGGGTGCGCAGCCGCGCAGCGTCGTGGGCCTCGTCGTGGGGCACGGCGCGCGACTCGCTTTGTCTGGGTTGGTGTTGGGGCTCGTCGGAGCGCTCGTTGCGAGCCGCGCGCTCGCGAGTATGCTGTTCGGCGTTGGTGCCCGCGACGTAGCGACGTTCATCGTGGCGGCGGCCACGCTCCTGGCCGTCGCTCTGGTTGCGTCCTACCTGCCGGCCCGCCGTGCAGCGCGGGTAGACCCGATGGTGGCGTTGAGAACTGAATAGGGGCTAGGGGTTAGGGGTTAGGGGCTAGGGGCTAGGGGCTGGGGATTTGGAGAGGCGTGCGCGTCGGGCGTTGAGGCTTTTTCGGAGGGCTCCGAGCATGCGTCCAATCTCGTCGCAGGACTTTAGAAGCGAATCCATATCATCCGTGGGAAGGAATCCTAGCCGTTGGCTCAGAATCACTTGAGTCTCGATCTCGGTCAGCGACCCACTCGAAATGAGAAGATGGCGGATGTAGTCGCCGATGGAGCGTGCGTGGCCTTCGGCAATGTTCGACGCAACTGATACTGCGGGACGTCGGAGTTGTGAGACGAGTCCATAGCGCTCTTCAGACGGAAAGCCCCTCGTCGCACGGTACAACGCTTGAACGAGGTCCATGGCCTGTTGCCAGACAAGCAGGTCGCGATAGCTGAGGACGGGAGCCCTGGACGAGATATGTTCGACCATGAGAGTGGCCCGGAGAAGGTCACCGCAATCTGGGGCCGCTCACCCGGAGACCGTCATCGTTGCATTGCACGTCCCATCGTTATGCTGCGCGTGCCCCAGCCCCTAGCCCCTAGCTCCTAGCCCCTCGAACTTCACCGCATGCCGGATCGCGCACCGCATCTCCTGATCGCCGACGATCAGCCCGACGTCCTCGAAGCCCTGAAGCTGCTGCTGAAGGGCGAGGGCTTCGAGGTCGAGACTGCGACCTCCCCGCGCGCGGTGCTCGCCGCCGTCGAAGCGCGGGACTTCGATGCGCTGCTCGTCGACATGAACTATGCCCGCGACACGACGTCGGGCGCCGAAGGGCTCGACCTCCTGTCGCGCGTCCAGGGACTGGAGGGGGCGCCCCCGGTGGTGGTGATGACGGCGTGGGGCAGCATTGACGGCGCGGTCGAGGCGATGCGCCGGGGCGCGCGGGATTACGTCGAGAAGCCGTGGGACAACCGCCGTCTGCTCGCGACGCTGCGCACGCAGGTCGAGCTGGGGCGCGCGCTGCGCAAAAGCCAACGCCTCGAGATTGAAAACCGCACGCTCCGCAGAGAAGGGCTGCCCGAGCTCATCGCCGAATCGCCCGCCATGCAGCCGGTGCTCCGCCTGATGGAGCGCGTGGGCCCATCGGATGCGAATGTGCTCGTCCTCGGCGACCATGGCACAGGCAAGGAAGTGGTCGCGCGCTGGCTGCATGCGTCCTCGGCGCGCGCCGAGCGCCCGATGGTCGCCGTGAACCTGGGCGGCATTCCCGACGGGCTGTTCGAGAGCGAGCTGTTCGGCCATGTGCGCGGCGCCTTCACGGATGCCAAAACTGACCGCATCGGCCGCTTCGAGATGGCGGAGGGCGGCACGCTGTTCCTCGACGAGATCGCGAATCTGCCGCTCCCCCAACAAGCGAAGCTGTTGCGCGTGCTCGAGACCGGCGAGTACGAGCGCGTCGGGGCGTCACGCGCGCGGCGCGCCGACGTGCGCGTGATCGCGGCCACCAACGCCGACATCCAGTCGGAGGTGAAGGCCGGACGCTTCCGCGAGGACCTGCTGTTTCGGCTCAACACCGTGGAGATCCGGCTCCCACCGTTGCGCGAGCGGCGCCCGGATGTGCCGCTGCTCGCGGCGCATTTCCTGCGCCGCTACGCGGCCCGCTACCGGAAGACAGCGGCGGAATTCGCGCCGGATGCCATGGAGCTGTTGCTCCGCCATTCGTGGCCCGGCAATGTGCGGGAGCTCGACCACGCGGTCGAGCGGGCCGTCCTCATGGCGGAAGGCGGCCGTGTGCAGGCGCGCGACTTCGGGTTGGGCGGCGGGGACGGCGCCGGCGCGGCGGCGCTCGACCAGATGAGTCTGGAAGACGTCGAGCGCGTGCTGATTCAGAAAGCGCTCACGCGCGCGGCCGGCAACGTCAGCGAAGCGGCGAAGGCGCTGGGTCTCTCGCGTAGCGCGCTGTACCGCCGGCTCAAACGGCATGGCTTCTAAGCCCACACCTCGGCACGAGGGGCGGGTCTTCTGGCTCGCGCTGCTCGGCGGTCTGCCAGCAGTCGCGCTCGCCCTCGGCCTCCTCTGGTTTGGCGACTTCACGCCCCGCACGCAATGGACGCTCACCACGCTGGTTGCCGGCTTCTGGCTCGCGTGCGCGGCACTCGTGCGGGAGCACGTCGTCCGGCCGCTGCAAACCGTCTCAAACGTGCTCGCCGCGCTGCGCGAGCGTGACTACACTCTCCGCGCCCGGGGGTCGAATCCCGAGGACGCGCTGGGATTGCTGCTGCTCGAGCTGAACAGTCTCGGCGACGATCTGCGCGCGCAGCGGCTCGGCGCGCTGGAGGCGACCGCGCTGCTCCGCCGCGTGATGGAAGAGATCGACGTCGCCATCTTCGCGTTCGACGCCGCGCACGCCCTCCGGCTCGTGAACCGCGCCGGCGCGACGCTGCTCGGTCGCGCGCCGGAGCAGCTGTTGGGCCGCGACGCAGCGAGCCTCGGTCTCGCCGGCCCGCTCTCGGGGGACACGCCGCGTGTCGATGCGCTCACGTTCCCGGGCCGCGCCGGGCGCTGGGAAGTCCGCCGCGGCACCTTCCGCCAGGGCGGCCTTCCGCATCAGCTGCTGGTACTCACCGATGTCAGCCGCGCGCTCAGCGACGAGGAGCGCCAGGCGTGGAAGCGGCTGATCCGCGTGCTGAGCCACGAGCTCAACAACTCGCTGGCGCCGATCAAGTCCATCGCCGACAGCCTGCTCGCGCTCATCGCGCGCGATCCCGCGCCACTCGACCAGCGCGAAGACCTCCGCAAAGGGCTCGGTGTGATCGCGACGCGCTCAGAGTCGCTGAGCCGCCTGATGGCGGCGTACGCCCGGCTGGCGCGCCTGCCGCCGCCCCAGCTCGAGAGCGTCGCGATTCAGGACTGGGTGCGCCGGGTAGTCGCGTTGGAAACGCGCCGGCCGGTCGCGATACGCCCCGGCCCGAACCTGACGATTCAGGCGGATGGCGGACAGCTCGATCAGCTGTTGATCAACCTGGTGCGCAACGCAGTGGACGCAACGCTCGAGGCGAATGGGGCGGTAGAGGTCGGCTGGGAAACGCGGAACGGTCAGCTCGATGTATGGGTGCGTGACGAAGGTGCGGGCCTGGCCGACACGGCCAATCTGTTCGTGCCATTTTACACCACCAAACCCGACGGCTCGGGGATCGGGCTCGCGCTCTCGCGGCAAATCGCCGAGGCGCACGGCGGCGCGCTGACGCTGTCAAACCAAACGGCCGGACCGGGTTGCGAGGCTCGCTTGACGCTCCCGGTAAATTGACGATATGAACCTCGCCCTGATTCTCGCCCTGACCGTCGCTCCCCTGGATACCGCAACGTTCGCGGGCGGCTGTTTCTGGTCCATGGAGCATCCGTTCGACGAGTTGGAGGGCGTCAAGTCGGTGAAGGTGGGCTTCATGGGTGGCCGCACGAAGAACCCGACCTACATGCAGGTCGTGGGGGGGACGACGGGACACCTGGAGTCGGTGCAGGTGGTTTATGACCCCGCCAAGGTGAGCTACGAGACGCTGGTTTCTGGCTTCTGGCACAACATCGACCCCTTCCAGACCGACGGGCAGGCATGTGACACGGGCCCGCAGTACCACACGGCGATCTTCGTGCGTGGCGCCGACCAGCGGCGCGCCGCGAGCGCGTCGCGGCAGCAGATCATCGAGCGGTTCAAGCGGGACGTGGCCACGCAGATCCTGACGGCCGGTCCGTTCTACGCCGCCGAGGAGTATCACCAGCATTACGCCAAGAAGAATCCCGTACGCTACGGGATGTACCGCACCGGCTGCGGCCGCGACCGCAGGTTGAAAGCCATTTGGGGGGCGAGGTATACCGTGAAACCGAGACCGAGCGATGCCGAATTGCGTCGCACGTTGACTCCATTGCAGTATGAAGTCACACAACACGAAGCCACCGAGCGCCCCTTCCAGAACGAGTTCTGGGACAGTCATACGGAAGGGATCTACGTGGACGTCGTGTCCGGCGAGCCGCTGTTCAGCTCGCGCGACAAGTTCGATTCTCGCACCGGGTGGCCGAGCTTCACGCAGCCGCTCGAGGTGAGCAACGTGAAGGAAAAGACCGACGGCTCGCTGTTCATGGAGCGCACCGAGGTGCGGTCCACGCATGCGAATTCCCATCTCGGCCACGTGTTCAACGACGGGCCGAAGCCGACGGGACTCCGCTACTGCATCAATTCGGCATCGCTGCGATTTATTCCGGTGGAGAAGCTGGAGGCTGAGGGATACGGCCAGTATCTGGTGCTGTTCAAAAAATAATCCTACAGTCTTTTCGGTTGACGTTCGAGCAGACCGACGGCGCGGTGCAGGCGTTCGATCGCCGCGCCGAGGTCCTCGGTCGGTCCCGGCGACAACTCCCCGACCAACGCAACTTCCCTGAGCAGCTGCAGGGCATTCCGCACATGCTCGACGGGCCGCTCGGCGTTCGGAGTCCGCGCCCCACGGCCGCGGCGATCGAGCGTGCTGCGCCGCTCGGAGCCGCGGCGCCGATCCACGATGCTGCGGCGCTCATCCTCGACCAGCGAGACCGACCGCCGCCGCGGTTCAGCGCGGCGGTCGGTTCCCGTGCGGCGGTCGGCCCAAATTCTCGTAAACGCCATTACGGACGACGTGTCGCAGGGCGTGTCGCAGCGGGCATCGCTCCCCAGAACGCGGGGTCGGTGGCCCGCACTTCACGCGAAACGTAACTCTGCCTGGGGTCGAGCCGGTACCGGTTCGTTTCCCAGCTGATCGTCCCGTCGGTTGAGAACGTCTGGAGCGCCGCTTGCTCTGCGGCGGTGGCGCTCTGCATTGTCTTCATCCCGTCGGCAAACATCTGATCGAACTCGCCATAATTCGCGACCGAAGAAAAGATAATGTAGGTCGGCGTCTGCATGCCCGCGATGACCGAATAGATGCGGAACTGCGAGTTTGGTGCCGAGCGCTGAGCGGCGGTTCCATAGGCCTTCGCGGCCGCGTCGAACTCCTGCTCGTGACCCGGCCGGACGCGCACAATCGAGATCTCCCAGAAGCGCTGCTTGGACAGGTCCGGGAATGCTCCCATACTGAGGTCGGGGCGGGCCATCGCTTGAATTGTGCGAATGCCCTCCAGCACTTCGGCATCGGCGCGGCTGAGTCGATCGAGCTCCTCCTGCATCCCGAAGTCACGGCGCATCGTCTCGGCATACGCCGCGTGGTTGGCCGCGGGAATGGTGTACCACGCTTCCGGCGTTCCAGTCAGGGACGTCATGGCGAGGTAGTAATCGGGTGAATTCGCCCGGCCGTAGGCGGCCGGCCACCCGGCGTCGATCCGGGCGTGGTCGGCAGCCCGTCCGACTTTGACCTGTTCCCGAATGATGGTGACGAGGGATGGCTGAGAGGTGGGCAAGCCCTGCGCCTGCGCGAACATGATACCCGGAGCCCCGCACGCGAGCGTGAGGAGCGTTAATCCCATCGTTTTATTCATTGAAAGCCCTAAGTTGGCGGCCCGGCGAAGCTATCACGAAACCAACCTTTTGGCGAATCGTACCATCAAAGGAATAGCCCCCAATCCCGGGACATACATGATGCCGTTTACGCCGGTCGCAGCCGTCTTTCTCGCTCTTCAAACAACCCAGTCATACCCTCCGCCGACATCAGCCTCGGTCACCACCGCAGCGGCGCAGCGCGCTGCGAATCCGCCGGTCATCGACGGGAAGGACGACGATGAGGTCTGGCGTCTCGCAACGCCGATCGGTGAGTTCCGACAATTCCGGCCCGTCGAAGACGCCGATCCGAGCGTCCGAACAGAAGCGAAAGTCGCTTACGACGAGCACAATTTCTACGTCTTCGTGCGCGCGTTCGACCCCGCCCCCGACAGCATTCAGAAG
>Ga0184623_10000796_pt1 | contig 13552 bp, 14 predicted proteins | sample PLM1_100_b1_FD_133138 | JGI IMG/M metagenome (GOLD analysis project Ga0184623, IMG submission 133138) | Groundwater sediment microbial communities from an aquifer in East River, Colorado, USA - PLM1_100_b1 | ecosystem: Environmental > Terrestrial > Soil > Riparian zone | place: USA: East River...
GGCGGGCCGACCCGTGGCGACCGCGCGGCCGTCGACCAGCAGCAACAGGGCGTCGGCGTACTGGCCGGCGACGGTGAGATCGTGCAGGCTGCTGATCACCGTGAGGCCGTCGTCCAGGCGGAGCCGGTCGAGGAGTTCCAGCACCTGCTGCTGGTGGCCGATGTCGAGTGCGGTGGTCGGTTCGTCCAGCAGGAGCACGTCCGCCTGCTGGGCCAGTGCCCGCGCGAGCACGACGCGTTGTTGCTCGCCGCCGGAGAGCGCCCCGAGCTGCCGGCCGGTGACCGCGCCGAGATCGAGCCGGTCGAGCACCGACGCGGCGACCTCGCGGTCGCGCCGGCCTTCGCGCGCCAGGTAGCCGAGGTACGGGGTCCGGCCGAGCAGCACGTAGTCGACCACGGTCATGCCCGGCGGCATCGCCGGCACCTGCGGCGCGTAAGCGACCCGGCGGGCACGGGCGCGCGGCGAGAGGCCGGACACCGGGACGCCGTCGATCTCGACCGTGCCACCGTGGCGCAGCAGCCCGGCGGCGGCGCGCAGCATGGTCGACTTGCCGGCCCCGTTCGGACCGATCACCGCCAGCCACTCGCCGCTGCTGACCTCGGCGGACACGCCGTGGACGACCTCGCGACCGTCGAGGGCCACGGTCAGCGCGCGCAGGATGAGCCGGCTCATGCGATCGTCCGCCGGCTGATCCAGAGCAGCGCGGCGAAGAACGGCGCGCCGACGAACGCCGTGACGACCCCGATCGGCAGTTCGGCGGGGGCGATCGCGGTCCGCGCGACGACGTCGGCCAGGACCAGGAACGCGGCCCCGCCGAGCAGCGAGAGCGGCAGCACGACCCGGTACGAGCCGGCGGTGAGGCGGCGCACGATGTGCGGCACGACGATCCCGACGAAGCCGATCAGCCCGCTCACCGCGACCGCCGACGCGGTGGCCAGCGACGCCGCGACGAGCACGGTCAGCCGTACGCGCTGCGCCCGGATACCGAGGCTGGCGGCCTCGTCGTCGCCGACGGCGAGCACGTCGAGGAGCCGGCCGTGCAGCAGCAGCGTCCCGGTGCTGATCAGCACGTACGGCAGGACGAGCCCGAGGTCGGACCAGCTCGCGGCGCCGAGCTGGCCGAGGATCCACGAGTAAACGCGCTGGAGTGCCTCGGTCCGGCTCTGCAGAACGAATGTCTGTATGGCGGTGAGGAACGACGCGACGGCGATGCCGGCCAGCAGCAGCGTCGCGGTGCCGCCGGAGCGGCCGGTGGTGGCGCCGAGCCCGTACGCGAGCCCGACGCCGCAGATGGCGCCGGCGAACGCGGCGGCTGGGACGACGCCCGCACCGCCGACGGTCATGCCCGGCGCGTAGACGAGGACGATCGTGGCGCCGAGCCCGGCACCTGCGGCGGCGCCGAGCAGGTACGGATCGGCGAGCGGATTGCGGAACACGCCCTGGTAGCTGGCGCCGGCCAGGGCGAGCGCGCCGCCCACGACGGCGGCGATCAGCACCCGCGGCAGCCGCAGCTCGAACAGGACGCTCTCCTGCACGGGCGTCAGCCCGGACTCCACGGCGACGAGCGGCAACCGGTCGAGCAGGGCCGCGAGGACGCGTTGCGGCGCGAGGTCGACGGCGCCCACCACCAGCCCCACGATCGTCGCGGCAACGAGGACGGCGACCGCGCCGAGCAGCCAGTACCAGCGCAGCCCGGTCGGCCGCGGGAGCGCTGGCGCCGGCTGGTCGCTCACTTCGGCTGGCTCAGCTTGGTCACCGCGTCGGCGATCGCTTGGACCAGTTCGACGACGCGCGGTCCCCAGCGGGAGGCGATGTCATCGTCCAGCCCCACGACGGCGCCGTTCTTCACGGCGGTCAGCTGGCTCCATGCCGGCCGCTTGGCGACCGTGGCGGCACTCTGCTGGCAGCACTTCGTGTCGCCGAGGAAGACCAGGTCGGGGTTGGCCTGGACGACATACTCGGCGGACAGCTGCGGGTAGCCGGTGCCCTTCTTGTCGGCGGCGTCGGCGATGTTCTTCAGCCCGAACTTCCCGTACACCTGGCCGAGGAACGTCTTCGACGTCACGGAGAAGTACGTGGTGTCCAGCTCGTGGTAGTACGTGAGCGGCTTGGCCGGCTTCGGCGTCTTCTCGACGATCGCGTCGATCTTCGCCTCGACGTCGCCGGCCACCTTGTCGGCCTCCGGCTCGTGGCCGGTGGCCTTGCCCAGATCGTCGAGCTGGTCGTACGTCTCGTCGAGCGTGGTGGCGGCGGGCTCCAGGAGAACCGGGATCTTCACCTTGGTCAGCGCCGCGACGATGCCGTCGGTGTCATTGGTGAGCACGGCCAGGTCGGGCGACTGGCTGATCACGGCCTCGGCATTGGGCTTGAAGCCGGACAGCTTCGTGCGCGGGGCGTCGGCCGGGTAGTTGGACAGCTCGTCCACGGCGACGACCTGCTTACCGGCGCCGACCGCGTAGAGCATCTCGGTGGCGGTCGGCGCGAGCGAGACGATTCGCTTGGGCTTGGCGGGGATCGTCACCTCGCCGTTGCCGGCGGTGACGGCGACAGGGAACGCGCCGCCCGCGGTCTGGTCGTTGGGCTCCTGGTCAACAGAGCTGTTCTGCCCGCAACCGGCGAGCAGGAGGCAGCCCAGCAGCGTGGTCACCACGGTGTGGCGGAGGTGCAACATACGGATCTCCACGTCAATGCTGGGGAAGTGCGGGACCCGTCAGCACGGATCGCCCTTCCCACGAGGGTCGATATCGTCGACGCAGGCGAGGCGACCTGGCTCGTCCCCACGGGCGCGCCGGCACGGGCGGGTCGCGGGGGCATCACAGTTGCGGGACAGCGCCGGGCTCTCACCGGACTTCGCTGCGCGCTGCGCCGTCGGCGATGGCGCCGACGCAGCAGACGCTATCAGCGGGGCCGCGGGCGGCGGTGCAGGGTGAACGGCACTCGGGCCTCGGTGGCGGCCGGGGTCGGCGGCGGGGCTTCGGCGAGCGAGCCGGCGGGCAGCTGCTCCTCGGGATCGCCGTCCGGCGCCAACCGGCTCACCGTGCTGCCCATGGCCCAGCGCTCCTCGGCGCTGTTCGGCTCGGGCAGGTTGAGCCGCTTGCCGAGCAGTTGCGGGACGACCGTCGCCCACTCCTCGGTGCCGGGCGCCACGCGCGAGACGGCCGCCGGCCAGCCGACGATCCGGGCCCCGTTGTCGCCCGACCGGACCACCACGCGGCACCGGTCGGCGTCGGCGAGACCGGGCAGCGGCTGCTCGCCGCCGCCGTGCACGACGTAGCCGGCGCCCTCGTGCCAGACGATCCAGGCCGCGACCGCGCGCTGCCCCGGCACCTCGAGCCACGCCAGCGCCGCCTTACGCATCGCCTCGCCGATCAGCGGGTGGACCGGGTGAGGCGTGGCTTCGGTCATGCCGGCATCCTGCCATGCACGGGGGTCCTAGGCTGGCGAGCATGGGCAAGGTCTACGAGCGGATCGAGGGCCGGCTGCGGACATTCATCGAGGCTCAGCCGGTGTTCTTCACGGGCACCGCGCCGAACGGGCCGGACGGCCACGTCAACATCTCGCCGAAGGGTCTCGCCGGGACGTTCGCCGTCCTCGACGACACCACCGTGGCCTACCTCGACTACACGGGTAGTGGCGTCGAGACGATCGCCCACCTGCGCGAGAACGGCCGGATCGTGCTGATGTTCTGCGCGTTCACCGGCCCGCCGAACATCGTCCGGCTGCACGGGCAGGGCGAGCCTGTCCTGCCGCACGATCCACGGTTCGCGGTGCTCGTGGCCCGGTTCGGGGAGCCGGCGCTGCTCGGCCTCCGTGCGGTCATCGCGGTGGACGTGACCCGCGTCAGCGACTCGTGCGGGTACAGCGTGCCGTTCATGACGTACGAGTCAGACCGGCCGACGCTGACCCAGTGGACCGAAAACAAGGGCCCTGACAAGCTCGTCGCGTACCGGGCCGAGAAGAACTCCGTCAGCATCGACGGGCTCCCGGGGCTCGGTTAATTCGGTGGCGCGCGGTACCTACGATCGGGCGGTGCTGCAACCCGACTTTCCGATCGAGACCGAACGGCTCACGCTGCGGCCCTTCCGCGAGAGCGACTTCGACGACCTGTACGCGATCCAATCGCGAGCCGACGTCACCCGCTTCCTGTACTGGGGCGTCCGCAGCCCCGACGAGGTGCGGGACGCCGTCCGGGTCAAGGCAGGCATGACGGCGCTGAAGGACGAGGGCGAAGGGCTGAGCATCGCCGTCGTCTGGCGCGAGATCGGCCGCGTGGTCGGCGACGTGAGCCTGAACTGGCACAGCCGCGAGCACCGGTGCGCCGAGATCGGCTTCGTCTTCAACCCCGAGTTCCACGGCAAGGGGCTGGCGCGGGAGGCGTCCGAGGCGGTGCTGCGGCTGGCGTTCGAGGACTTCGGGCTGCACCGGGTGATCGGCCGCCTCGACGCGCGCAACGGCCCGTCCGCCCGCCTGCTCGAACGGCTCGGGATGCGGCGCGAGGCCCACTTCGTCGACAACGAGTACGTCAAGGGCGAGTGGGCCAGCGAGGCCGTCTACGCCATCCTCGATCGGGAGTGGCGCGAGCGCTGAGCCAATGAAACGGGCATATGCGGCGGGAAAGTTACCCATCAGACCCTCCAGTTGTGGAGTTTCGAGGGTGTCGCGGCCCCCGCGACCCTCGAAACTCCACAACTCAATGGGGTTCGGTGCCTGCCGGGGCGCCAACTGCGGCGGCGCTTGCCTCCCATAACGCCGCCGCGAGGATCGGGTCACGGGAACGCGGCGAGCAGGGCACCGGCCACCGCCAGAAGAAGAACTCGCCCGGACGGCGTATCCCGTCGTCGTGGGTGGCCAGGTGCACCATGCCCTTCGCGCCCAGCGACGGCGACAGCATGACCAGCTTGCCGAGCATGAACGACAGGCTCGCCTCACCGAACCGGGACCGGACGAGTCCAGGATGGAAGCACGTCGCCACGACGCCGGTACCCGCCCAGCGCCGCCCCGCCTCGACCGTGAACAGGATGTTTGCCTGCTTGCTGCCCGCGTACACGCCCCACCGGCTGTACAGCAGCCCGGTGCTGTTGAGGTCGCCCGGATCGACGCTGCCGGCCGCCTCAGCCAGGGACGACGTGGTGATCACCCGTGCGTGGCCGCGTGCGTCGGCGGCCGCCCGCAGCGACGGCCAGAGCAGCGACGTGAGCAGGAACGGCGCGAGGTGGTTGACCTGGATGGTCCGCTCGAACCCGTCGACGGTCGTGTGTCGCAGCCCGACGAGCAGCCCCGCGTTGTTGGCGAGGACGTCAATCGTCGGGTACCTCCCCACGATCTCCGCGCCGGCGCGGCGGACGTCGTCGAGCGCAGTGAAGTCGACCTGAACAGCCGTGGCCCCGCCCAGCCGCCGGGACACCTTGGCGAGCTTCGACGGCGTCCGCCCGACCAGCACGATCTCGGCCCCACGGGCGGCGAGTTGCCTGGCGGCCGCCGCGCCGATCCCGGAACTGCCGCCGGTGATCACCACGATCCGTCCGGTGAGATCCTTCACACCGTGATCCTCGCCCCTGCCGGTGAGGGCTGCATCCTGGCTACGCTCCGCCTGATCGATCGTTTACCTGTCGGTAACCCGTTTGAGGAGTGATCATGGCGACCCTGCGTCCCCGCCGGTCCTGTCTGGCCGTGCCCGGCAGCAGCCCGCGGTTCCTGGAGAAGGCCAAGTCCCTCAACTCCGACCAGGTCTTCCTCGATCTGGAGGACGCCTGCGCGCCGCTCGCCAAGCCCGAGGCGCGGAAGAACATCGTCGCCGCGCTGAACGAGGGCGGCTGGGGCGACCGGCTCCGGGTGGTCCGGGTCAACGACCTCACCACCCACTGGACCTACCGCGACGTGATCGAGGTCGTCGAGGGCGCCGGCGCGAACCTCGACTGCATCATGCTGCCGAAGGTGCAGGACGCCGCCCAGGTGCAGTGGCTCGACCTGATCCTCACCCAGATCGAGAAGACGATGGGGTACGAGGTCGGCAAGATCGGTATCGAGGCGCAGATCGAGAACGCCCGCGGCCTGATCAATGTGGACGAGATCGCCGCCGCCTCGCCGCGCATCGAGACCATCATCTTCGGCCCCGCGGACTTCATGGCCAGCATCAACATGAAGTCCCTCGTGGTCGGCGCGCTCCACCCGGACTACCCGGCCGACCCGTTCCACTACATCCTCATGCGCATCCTCATGGCCGCCCGCGCCCACGACGTGCAGGCGATCGACGGCCCGTTCCTGCAGATCCGCGACACCGATGCGTTCGCCGAGGTGGCGAAGCGGTCCGCGATGCTCGGCTTCGACGGCAAGTGGGTGCTGCACCCGGGCCAGATCGACATCGCCAACGACGTCTACTCGCCCAGCCAGGAGGACTACGACCACTCCGAGCTGATCCTCGACGCGTACGAGTACTTCACGTCCGAGGCCGGCGGCAAGAAGGGCTCGGCGATGCTCGGCGACGAGATGATTGACGAGGCGTCCCGCAAGATGGCGCTGGTGATCGCCGGCAAGGGCCGCGCCGCCGGCATGGCCCGCACCCAGGAGTTCACGCCCCCGGAGTGACCCCCCGAATATCAGAAAGCTCCCGCCGGACGCGTGCCCGCAGGAGCTTTCTGGTGTTCGGGTCAGTACGTGGAACTGCTGTCGAACGCGCCATTGGCCGCGGCGATGCCGATGATCACGCCATAGACGACGATGAAGAGCATGAACAGGCCGAAGACGATCCAGCCGATGATGATGCCGGCGGTGGCCATGCCGTCGCCGTCCTCGCCCGTCTGGCGGATCTGCCCCTTCGCCTTGTGGCCCATGATGGCGCCGACGATGCCGATCAGCGGGCACATCGCGACGCTGACGATGGACACGATCATGGACGTCAGCGCGAGGCTGTTGGTCTTGCGCGGCGGGACGTAGAACTGGGGCGGGTAGCCGCCCTGGGGGTAGCCGGCCGGAGGGTACGCCCCCTGCTGTTGCCAGCCCTCGGCGTTTGGGTCGTGGGGCGGAGGGTAGTTCGGCTGGGTCATTGTCGTCCTGATCTCGGAAAAGGGGACCTCAGCGTACCTTTGCGCGGCCAGCGCATCCGGCGAACTCGACCACCTCGCCTGGGTCTGTTGGTGATGCGGAAGAATCCGGGCATAGTCCGGTGTCGGGTCCGCCCGCCCGGCCATCGCGGGGGATTGTCCGCCCGCCCGAGACTGCCAGGAGCACGCCATGACGGAGATCGCCACCGACCGGCTCGAAGGACGGGTAGCGCTCGTCACCGGCGCCGGCAGCCCGGACGGGATCGGGTACGCGATCGCGAAGCGGCTGGTGCTCCTCGGCGCTCAGGTGGGGGTTGTCTCCACCACCAAGCGCATCCACGACCGGGCAAGCGAGCTGGGCGCCGTCGGCTACGTCGCCGACCTCACCGACCCTGCCGAGGTTGAGGCGCTGGCCGACGCGATCCGGGACGGTCAGGGCGACGTGGACGTGGTCGTCAACAACGCCGGCCTGGCCAGCGTCGCCAGCCCGGAGGTGCTCCGCCCGGTGGCGCAGCTGTCCGACGACGACTGGCGCATGGAGATCGACCGCAACCTGACCAGCGCGTTCCAGGTGAGCCGGGCGTTCATCGCCGGCATGGCGGAGCGGGGCTGGGGACGCGTGGTGAACGTCGCCTCGACGTCCGGGCCGGTCAACGCGATGCCGGCGCAGGCCGGGTATGCGGCAGCGAAGGCCGGCATGGTCGGCTTCACCCGCGCGCTGGCCATGGAGGTGGTGGCCGACGGCGTCACCGTGAACGCGGTCGCGCCGGGCTGGATCCGCACCGGCACGTCGACCACGATGGAGCTGCAGTACGGGCTGAACACCCCGGTCGGACGTCCGGGTCTGCCGGACGAGGTGGCCGCGGCCGTCGCCTTCCTGGCGTCGCCGTCGGCGTCCTACGTCACCGGCCAGATGCTCGTGGTCGACGGCGGCAACAGCGTGCTGGAGTCCCGCGACTAGTTGGTCGGCAGGGGCTCGGCGGTGATCGACGGTGCCGGCACCGGCGTCTCGGTCACTGAGCCGTCGGTGAGCCAGAAAGCGCCGGCGAGCAGCGCGATGAACCCAGCGACGACGATCAGGCTGAACAGGATGTTCGTGTAGCCGAGGACGAGCCCACCCACGGCCATGCCGTCGCCCTCCTCGCCGTTGCGCCGGATCTGGCCGCGCGCGAGGTGGCCGAGCACCACCGCGACCACGGCCGCCACTAGCGGCGCCGCGACCCAGGCGACGATCCCGCTGACGAGTGCGCCGACGGCCATGGCGTTGGTCCTGGTGGCCTGGGGGTAGGCGGTGCTGGGCGGGATGCTCATGGTGGCTCCTGATCCCGTGCGATGGGGTGGCTCCAGTGTTGCGGGTCTCCGCAAGCGGCGGTGACGGCTGGCGTACGGGACGATGAACACAGTGTTAGCGGGTTCACAGGCGTCCGGGGGACCGTTCGGCGGTCTGCCCGGCCATACTCACCGGTAACGCTTCGGGTGGCACGGCTGCCCGCCGGCTGAGAGGGAAGTGACGATGGCTCGGCTCGCGCAGACGCACGGCCTCACCGATATCCAGACCGAGATCCTGTCGACGGTGCGCACGTTCGTCGACAAGGAGATCATCCCGCGGGCCCAGCAGCTCGAACACGCCGACGAGTACCCCACGGACATCGTCAAGGGCATGAAGGAGATGGGTCTCTTCGGGCTCATGATCCCGGAGGAGTACGGCGGCCTCGGCGAGTCGCTGCTCACCTACGCGCTCGTGGTCGAGGAGATCGCCCGGGGCTGGATGAGCGTGTCGGGCATCATCAACACCCACTTCATCGTCGCGTACCTGCTCAAGCAGCACGGTTCCGAGGAGCAGAAGCAGCACTTCCTGCCCCGGATGGCCACCGGCGACTGCCGTGGCGCGTTCTCGATGAGCGAGCCGGAGTGCGGCTCGGACGTGTCGGCGATCAAGACCCGCGCGGTGCGCGACGGCGACGACTACGTCCTCACCGGCCAGAAGATGTGGCTGACCAACGGCGCGCAGTCGTCGGTGGTGGCCACCCTGGTCAAGACCGACGAGGGCGCCGACTCGGTCTACAAGAACATGACCACGTTCCTGCTGGAGAAGGAGCCGGGCTTTGGTGAGACGGCGCCCGGCCTGACGATCCCCGGCAAACTGGCGAAGATGGGCTACAAGGGCGTCGAGACCACCGAGATGGTGCTCGACGGCCACCGCGTGCCGGCCTCCGCGGTGCTCGGCGGCGGCGACGCTGGCCGGGGCAACGGCTTCTACCAGATGATGGACGGCATCGAGGTCGGCCGCGTCAACGTCGCCTCCCGCGCCTGCGGCATCGCGATCCGGGCGTTCGAGCTGGCCGTGCAGTACGCCCAGCAGCGGGTGACGTTCGGCAAGAAGATCGTCGAGCACCAGGCGATCGCGTTCAAGCTCGCCGAGATGGCCACCAAGATCGAGGCCGCGCACGCCCTCATGGTCAACGCCGCCCGCCTCAAGGACCGCGGCGAGCGCAACGACGTCGAGGCCGGCATGGCCAAGCTGCTCGCGTCGGAGTACTGCGCCGAGGTCACCCAGGAGTCGTTCCGGATCCACGGCGGGTACGGCTACTCCAAGGAGTACGAGATCGAGCGGCTCATGCGCGAGGCGCCGTTCCTGCTCATCGGCGAGGGCACTTCGGAGATCCAGAAGACGATCATCAGCCGGGGCCTGCTGCGGGAGTACGGGATCTGAGCGACGGGCCCCGCCGTCTCTACAACGCGCACCCCAAATCCGCGCTGGACATGACCGCTCAGCGTGCGATCGGCCGGGTCGGGAGCGAGGGGACGCTCCCGAGCCCAGCCGCCGGTTCCCGCCTCGCCTCGCCGTCCCGGTAGCGAGCGGGGCTGTGTCCGTTGCTCTCCACATGGAGAGCAACGGGGTGCGGGAACGAATCGCGGAACGTGAACGCCTCCGGCGTCGGGCCGAAGGCGCGCAGCCGCTCCAGTTTGGCCAGGGCGTCGTCCAAAGTGGGCAGGGTGCCCGCCGGCACCCACCAGATCACGTGCGTACGGGTGGGGAGCCGCTCGGCCCACTCGCGCCGCCGCCGCATCACGTCAAGGTGCCGGCTGGCGTAGGCGAAGTTCCACAGCTGCAGCTGCGACTCCCAGACCGAGAAGTTCACCAGGATGCGGTCGTCGTCGACAACCCGGATCGCAGTGGCGTCACCCTCGTCCGTCTTGAGCCGCCACACGAAACCGGGGCTGCGCTCGGCGAGAGCGTTGACCGGGGCGAGCAGCGCGACGAAGTCGGCCATCGTGGCATCGTCGAGCGGCGCCCGCATGCGCATCACGTTCACTTGTGCCAGGTGAAACTGGGCAAGCGGTGCACGCATGTCGTCTCCCGTTCCGACGCTGGGACAAGCAGAGCACGCAGCCGTCTCTAAGTCAACGCACGTTTGTTTTAGAGTCGCCCGCCGCACATCCCAGCGCTACGCAGCACTGGTCGGGCGCCGGTTCCATCCGTACCTCAACACCCTCGACGCCCGATCCCTCGGCCAGCCCTTCGAGTAAAGCCAGGTTCATCCCGCAGATCAGCGGCGGGAACTGCCGCGAGAGCTGGTGGAACGGGCAGTTCTTCAACCGGATCACGTCGCCGTCGCGGAACGGCTCGAAACCGTGCTGCGCGAGCACCGCCTCCAGCGACGGCGCCTCGCCCAGCTGAGCGCGGGCCTGCACACCCCGCTTCCGTCCCGACCGGCGTGCGGCCGCATGCAGCGCCGCGTCCGCGCCCGCGTCGTCCACAACCTCGGCAAGCAGCTCCGCCGCCACCCCGTACGACCGCGCCGGCAAGCTCACCTCGTGCGTGACCTCCGCCCGCCGGTACAACTTCGCCGGACGCCCCGCACCAGGCCCGCTGCGATCGGTGAGCCGCCGGAACGACGCCACCAGCAGCCCCACGTCGACCAGCTTGTCGAGGTGGAAGGCCGCCAACGTGCGCTGGATCCCGACCGCCTCCGCGGCCTCGTTCCGGCTCACGTCGCGATGGCTCCCCGCGACATAGCGGTACAACGCCCGGCGCAGAGGCTCCTGCAGGGCGCCGACCGCGTCCAGTCCGTCGTCGGGCGGTGTCGCACTCACAGCCGCATTCTTTCTAAGATCCGTCTCCATTATCAATAGAAGGTGTGGTGCGCGGCCGCTGCGAGATGCCTGCCTGCGCGTACTCGGCCCCGTCGATGAGCGCCGCCGACGCCGTTCTGCTCTGTGGTTGCCGACGCGCGACGCGGGGCGGGCGATCACAGTAGGGAGAGCTGTACGTCGTCGGGGTGGGGCGGTGGATCGGGCCGCGGGCGTGGCGTGAGCCGGCTCTCGGTGGGACGGCGGGTGCCGATGCCGTAGTCCCGGGCCAGTTCGGCGACCCGGGTAGTGATCGCGCGGGAGTACTCGCGCGGGGCGTAGGCACCCCGGCCGTAGAGGCGCTCGTACCGGGGTAGGAGATCCGGCCGGGCGCCGCTGAGCCACCCCAGGAACCACTCGCGCGCCCCCGGCCGCAGATGCAGGACGATCGGCGTCACCGAGTCGGCGCCGGCCTCCGCGATCGCCGCCACCGTTGCCGCCAGGTGCTCGTCGTCGTCAGTGAGGAATGGCAGGATCGGCGCCATCAGCACCCCGCAGCCGATGCCCGTGTCGGTGAGCGTGCGGCAGACCCGTAACCGCGCCTGCGGGCTCGGCGCCCCGGGCTCGACCTGCCGCCACAGCGACTGGTCGACGAACCCCACCGAGACGCTGACCCGCACATCGCTGACGCGGGCAGCCTCGGTGAGCAGGTCGAGGTCGCGCAGCACCAGCGTGCCCTTGGTGAGGATCGAGTACGGGTTGGCGTACTCGCCGAGCACCGTGAGGATGCCCCGCGTCAGCTTGTACCGGCCCTCTGCGCGCTGGTACGGATCGACGTTGGTGCCCATCGCGATCGGCTGGCCACGCCATGACGCCGCCGACAACTCTTTGCGCAATAGTTCGGGCGCGTTGACCTTGACGATGATCCGGGAATCGAAGTCGTGCCCGGAGTCGAGATCGAGGTAGGTGTGGGTCTTGCGGGCGAAGCAGTTATGGCTGATGACACCCTCGGCGACGAAATCGCCCGTGCCGGTGGTGATGTCGCAGAGCGGCAGCGCGAACCCGAGCCTGTCGATGGAGGCCACGCGGAGCGGCGCGTCGCCCTTGACCGCCAGGCCGTCGATAGTGCGTTTGCGGGTGATCGCCGGGTCCGCGGTGTGGAAGAAGCGCAGACGTTCGCGCAGGCCGCCCCGCAGCCGGACGGATCGGACGCGGTTTGTGCGACCTGGATCCTCGATGGCGTGGTCGAATCCGAACCGCGCGAGCCCGGTGGCAATGGCGGTGATGATGGTGTCGTCGCTGTTGCTGATCCGCAGGACACTCTGTGAGCAGCTTCCTTCGGCGTCGAAGATCCCTGCGAGGAAGCCGCGCGTCCAGCTGTCGCCAACGCGTGTCGGCCACTCGATCAGCTGGGTCACGGCCTCGACCCCAGCCCGGGTCGTCGGTGCCCCGAAGCCAGCTAGGTATTCCTCACTGCGGTCGAGTGCTTCGCGGTCAGCAAGGTTTGCATCGCCGCGAACCATCCCGCAGAGGTAACCGCGTCGGTAGTCGTCATCCTGCTTGGGGCTCTCGGCGAACCGTCCGGTGCCCAGGAGACTGTTGCTCGTAGTGAGGTACGGCCGTCTGGCTGAGCCGTTCATGGTGCCGGCGACGTATCTCCAGCCTCGATCCGTGAGGAACCGGTGGTCTCCGCTCGCCACCAGGCGGGTGCCGTCGGCGAGGGTGACGCGGTAGGCGGGCTTCGTCGTTGACCAGTGCGCGAGGACCGTGGTCGGCACGTAGCGCCGGTAGGATCCCCGTCGCTCAGTGCCGTAGATCTGGTCGCCCACGCTCAGCTGAGCGAGCTCCCTGGTGCGGCCGTCGGCCATCAGAATCCTGGTGTCGCCGGACAGGCAGTACGTACACGCATGGGTGCAGCCCCGATACGGATTGATCGTCCACTGGAACGGCAGGCGCGACTCACCGGGCACCCGGTTGATGATCGACTTCGCGCGGATCTCGTAGCACGTGATGCCCTTGAAATCGGGGGTGTCGAACGTGCGGACGACGGCCCCCGGAAGCGCGAGCGGCAACGCCTCCGAGGTCTCGGACTGGCTCCGCTGGAGCTGAAGGTTCTCCCACCGCATGAGGTAAGATTCGAACATGTGTTCGAATGCCTGTCAATGTGGCCGGCTGCCGCGACCGGCCCCCGGCGGGATACGGTCGAGCCATGAGCCTGGCGCCCGGAGACGACGTGCTGGTCACCGTGGAGGCGCACGTGTGCGCGGCGCTCGGGGAGGACAGCGGGCGGGCCAGCGTCTCGTTCGTCGGCGTCGAACGCCTCGACGTCCTCCGGTTCGGGCCGGACCCTGAAGGCGTGTACCGGTACGTGACGCTCGGCATGTCCCGCCGGCCGATGGGCGATCCGAACGCGGTCGTGGTGGACGGCAGCGGTCCCC